>Ga0207159_1054_pt1 | contig 27756 bp, 24 predicted proteins | sample Alteio_BWMinHeat_23_FD_153511 | JGI IMG/M metagenome (GOLD analysis project Ga0207159, IMG submission 153511) | Enriched cells from forest soil in Barre Woods Harvard Forest LTER site, Petersham, Massachusetts, United States -... | ecosystem: Environmental > Terrestrial > Soil > Temperate forest >... | reverse complement strand
TTTCGAAGAACAGCTGGTGAGGTTAGTGGTGAAAAGTATTCGAACGTTTCTTATTGATCAATTTCAAAAGGCCATTAACAAGGCTTATCCTTCCCTTCAGGATCCTGTCACCGCCGAGGTGACGCAGAGTACGAACGAAAAATTCGGTCACTACCAGTTTAATTCCGCCATGAAACTCACAAAAGTCCTTAAGGAAAATCCACGTGCTATCGCGGAAAAGATTATTGCAAGTCTCGAGCGTGATGATGGTCTCATCGCGCAGCTGGAGATTGCGGGACCTGGATTCGTCAACATCACCCTAGATCCACACATTCTCTCCAAGGGCGTTGACAAGCTTCTGCGCGATGCTCATCTTGGAATAGACCCTCCTTCTGTACATCAAAGGATTATTATCGATTTTTCGTCCCCTAATGTGGCCAAAGAGATGCATGTGGGCCATTTGCGATCGTCGATTATTGGGGATTGTCTTTCTCGCCTCTTTGAGTTCCTTGGTTATGATGTCCTCCGTCTCAATCATCTGGGGGATTGGGGAACAGCCTTTGGGATGCTCATTGCTTATATCAGGACACAGGCTCCGCAAGTGCTCACGGGAGAACAGCCGACGGATCTCAGCCACCTCGTCGCATGGTATAAGGCTTCCAAGAAAAAATTCGATGAGGATCCGGAGTTTAAGCGAGAGTCTCAGCTGGCGGTGGTCGCCTTGCAGCAAGGGGATCCGGCGTCGCGTAAGGCTTGGGAGATCATCTGCACTATCTCAAGGAAGGCCTATCGGGAAATCTACGATCTCTTAGGCGTTAAGGTGATCGACCGCGGCGAATCCTATTATAATGACATGCTTCCTTTCATTGTCGAAGATCTAGAGAAGAAAGGTCTCGTCCAAATTTCAGAGGGTGCCAAGTGCATTTTCTTGGAGGGATTTCAAAATCGTGCAGGCGAAACACTTCCGCTGATGATCCAAAAATCTGACGGAGGCTATAACTACGATACGACGGATATGGCGACAATCTACCATCGGATCATGAAAGAGAAAGGGGATCGCCTCATTTATGTCACTGACGCTGGACAGGCCACCCATTTCCAAATGGTATTCAAAGCGGCGGAAAAAGCAGGTTATCTCGATCCTCAGAAGGTCCGTGTGGACCATGTCCCTTTTGGATTAGTCCTAGGGTCCGACGGAAAAAAATTCAAAACGCGCTCAGGGGAGACCGAAAGACTCATCGATTTACTTCTAGCCGCTATCGACCAAGCCGAGAAGATCCTCATCGAGCGAAATCCTGAGATGGATCCAACAGAACGCAAAAACCTGGCCCATGCATTAGGGATTGGCGCTGTTAAATATGCCGATCTCTCCTGCCATCGAACGGGCGACTATGTCTTCAGCTACGATCGCATGCTGCGCTTTGAAGGCAACACGGCGGCGTTTTTGATGTATGCCTATGTGAGGGTGGCGGGTATCAAGCGGAGACTTAATATCGAACCAAGATCCCTTCTTGGAGGCCATCATATCGTTTTGGAACATCCTTCAGAGGTGGCTTTGGGTCTTCGGTTGATGCAGTTTAGCGAAACCCTGGATCAGGTGGCCGATGACCTTCTTCCGAACAGGTTGACGGACTATCTCTATTCCTTAGCGGAAAGATTCAATGCCTTTTTCCGCGACTGCCATGTCGAGGGAACCCCCCAGCAAAATGAGCGTCTGCTCCTCTGTGAAGCCGTTGCTAGAGTTATGAGACAGGGGCTTGATATCCTAGGCGTTCCAGTTGTAGAGAAGATGTAGTTACGGAGCAGTGCGGGGGTGGTCGCATCCCTCCAGATACACTTCACTCTTAAACAAGTGTAAAAAGAAGATGGAGGGAAAGAAGATGAGGACAAGCAAGATGGAGAGCACCGGATAGGCTTCATAGAAAGAGACCGTTTTAGTCCTGTAATGGATCTGAACTCTAGAAGGCACCTTTTGAGCTAATGCGGCATCGCCTTCCGAACGAATGTCATTATGCCTGAGGATAAGCTCTCTGAGGTCGACCTCCCGACCAGCCAATACATTACTCATCTCCCTGGCACCATCGTCTCCTATTTTATTCTGGGAAAGATCGAGTTTCCTTTTATAAGTCTGAAGGACAGCTCGGAGAATGTTGCAACCGCCGTCAGAGCCTATCTTATTGTCGCAGAGATCAATGTCAAGATCTCTTCGATCAGTCATAAGAGCTGCCAAGGCCTCAGCACCCCGATCTTGTATATTATTATGATTGAGGATGAGTCTTCGTATGCATTCATTAGTCGTTACCCCTGTGACGATATAGGGCATATTCTCATCCCCAAGTTGATTGAATGAGAGGTTGAGGGACTCTACCTTAAGGTGTCGAATTCGATTAAAAAATGTGTTTATATCCTCATTAGACAACTTGGGGGATGTCAATTTGAGATGTAAATCGTTTAAGTTATCATCTCTAGGGAGCTTCTGATCAAGAAACTGAGAAAAATTATTCCCACTTTGATAAGGATAATATTCTAAATGAACATCCATAAAGACTCCGTGTTTGTGCGAAAGGCGGCGCATAGCGCCGCATTCCAAGGAGCTCGCAGGCTCGCTCATGAGCGAGCTTGCGAGCTCCTTGGAGTGCGGCGCTATGCGCCGCCCTAAATTCTACGTCGCTGAGGTTAACTGCACTCGCAAGCTGGCTCAGACTACCATAAAAAATATCAGGATTCAAACTTTTTCTCGCTCAAAATCGCATCCCCTTTTACAATGGCTCCATTAATGATCATGGCAAAACTTGGAAAAGAATAGATGGGATTTCCTCATAGTCAACGTCAAGAGCTCATTCAGTATCTCAAAGGTTTGCGAGATCAGATTATTCTAGCATTCGAATCCTTGGATCCGGGATTTTCCTTTCAAAGAACCCTATGGGATTATCACCAAGAGGGTGGGGGTGAGATGGCAGTGATCCGAGGCCATCAATTTGAAAAGGGGGCTGTGAACTGGTCGGGTGTGGGTGGGGCTTCCTTCCCCATGGACGATGGCAAAGGACGTTTCTTTGCTACTGGAATCAGCCTGATCACCCACATGTCCAATCCCCATGCTCCCACTGTTCACATGAACCTCCGCTTTATCGAGACCGAAGGCGGACATTGGTTTGGTGGGGGATATGATCTGACTCCGATGGGATTTCCTTATCCTGACGATACAACCCATTTTCATCACGTCGCCAAGCAGTCGCTCGATCCGTTTGGAGAGGAGCTCTATCCTAAGTTTTCTCAGAATGCTCGTGAATACTTTTATATCCCCCATCGCAAGAAAGAGCGCGGTGTCGGGGGTCTTTTTTTCGATCATTACAATACTGGGGATTTCGAGAGGGATAAGCAGGTCTGGCAAAATGTTGGCAACACATTCCTTGAGGCTATCATTCCCATCTATAGAAAGAGAATAAACCAGAAGTATTCAACGGAAGAACGCGAGAAGCAGTTGGCCTCTCGTGCTCACTATGTAGAGTATAACTTACTCTATGACAGAGGAACAAAATTCGGATTCCAATCGGGAGGCAATCCAGACGCAATTTTGTGTTCGATGCCCCCCTTAGTCAAGTGGTAATCATTTTAAATGAGGTTGATTATGAAACTTAAAGCACTCCTGATGTTGTTAGCGGCAATGGCTATATGGACAAAGCCCCTGAGTGGCGAGATCAAAGGACGAGTCGACGTAGGACCGGCTTATATCCAAGTGGATGTACTACAGTCCGGAAGAACAACCCACACCAGGCATCTTTGGGCCGCCCGTGGTGATGCTACGATCGTGTTTTGGAAGGGGATATTTCTCAAACCTACTGCGACATGGGGAGAGGGCGATGCTAGACTTGCCGTGGGCGGAATCGGAATTGGACAGGTCATTCCCGTCTATGAGGGTTTACTGCTGATGCCCAGTGTGGGTGTTGTCTGGAGCTATTTCCACACCAAAATCGATGTGGAAGTCCCTGGATTGCCTCTATTCGAAGACCTTACAGAGAAATTCCGCTCTCGAAGCCCCTATATCGCTTTGGAATTTAGTTATCAGATCAATGCGAAGTGGACTCTGATGGGAACGTACCAGTATGCTTGGAGCCAAACCCATACCGATATCAAGCCGCTCGTTTCAGATGATAAAAGCCACTCGTGTGGCCCCAACTATTCGCTTGCTATCGACTATAGTATCAATAAAAGCTGGTCTGCCACTCTTGGAGTGGGTTATAACATCACCCTGTCTAAAGAAAAACATGGTTTGAGGGGCAGCGGAGTCAAACTCGGTGTGGCCTATTACTTCTAGAGAATTTTTGAGAAAGCATAAAATGCAAAAAGAAGAGATCGTTCGTTACTACGACCAGTGTCAAATCGACTATTCCCTCTTTTGGGATTTGAATCATAGCCGCGCTATGCATGCGGGTTATTGGGACGAGACGACGCGTTCCTTGCGTGACGCTCTCAAACGTGAAAACGAAGTGCTAGCTGAGAGGGTTCGTATCTGCAAAAGAGATCGCGTGCTGGATGCTGGCTGTGGCGTCGGAGGGAGTTCCCTCTTTCTCGCTCAGAAATATGGGTGTGACGTTGTCGGGATCTCCCTCAGTGGGAAGCAGGTGCAGAGGGCATCAACAATAGCTGAGAAAGCCCAGATCCATCCCAAGCCATCTTTTCTGGTAGGGGATTATACCCATACAGGATTTGAAAAACACTCCTTTGATGTGGTGTGGGCAGTAGAAAGCGTCTGTCATGCCAGCAATAAAGAAGATTTTGTGGCTGAGGCGGCTCGTTTGCTTAAGACTGGGGGCCGTCTCATCCTCGCCGATGGGTTTGCCTTAAAAGATCATCCTCTGATGGACAAATGGCTTAAAGGATGGGGTGTTCCTTCCCTGGAAACGGCGGAAGATTTCATTGCGATGTTGAAGCGGCATGGCTTCTCAAACATTGAATTCCAAGATGCGACACCGCATGTGATGCCCTCGGCCAAGCGGCTCTATCTCTATTCCCTCTTTGGCGTTCCCTTATCAAAGCTAGGTGAATGGGTGGGGTTGCGGACATCAGTCCAAACTGAGAATCTTCTGAGCGCCCGCTACCACTACCAAGCCCTCAAGCAAGGCCTCTGGCAGTATGGCATCGTCTCAGCTAAGAGATCATTAATATAGCGCGAAGCGTTGAGCGAGCTTGCGAGCTCCATGGAGTGCGGCGCTCCGCGCCGCCTTGTATTTCGGCGTCGGTTGTATTAGCCTCCAGACCGAAGGAACTAATCCAGGAGGGGTTTTCTACGGGTTACGGCCCCCACAGCGTCCTCTAATTAAGGGCGGCGCGGAGCGCCGCACTCCATGGAGCTCGCAAGCTCGCTCAAAAGGCCACAAAGACCTTGTCAATGAGGTCCCCTTTCGAAATGGACTTATCCTTCTCTCTTCTTTTTTTTCTCCTATCTTGCTTATCCTGCCGCTTGCGATCATTCATATCCTGTAATAAAATCTTTGGGTCTTTGGGTTTTCGCGTCTTTGCGTTTAATTTGTCCACTCCGGCCATTTATTTCCAGTAGTAGTGTTGGCTGCTGAGGAGTCGCTTCAGCCAAAGGGGGGCATTGACACAGGCGCGTCCGACCTTATACCCTAGCAGTTTTGCGGTTGTCTGCAACAGGGCATAGGGAATCCAATGTGGATTGTGCTGGGCAAGTTTTTTGATCAACGTCTTAAGGTATGCTCGTCCCCGTTTTGTATCTTTTCCTCCGATCGCAATAAGCTCCTGATACCCATGACGGGCGAGACCGATATCGAAATGCCTCGAAAATTCCTGTTTTAACGAATAGTGGTGCGAATGCCTCACTTCAGCCTTGGCCACATAGGCAATCTTATGGTGGCGATGGAGGAGCTTAGCTGTCACAACGGTGTCCTCACCGAAGAGGGTCTCGGGAAAGCCGCCGACCTCATCCAAGGCACTGTTGAGATAGGCGGCACAGGAGTTCGAACAGAAGAAGGTGTAAATGCCATAGTGATCGATATCCTTCAGACTGCGGAGATGGCCTGTAGAAGGGTAGTTGAAGTCACGAGGGAAGGTCTCGAAGAAGCCAGCTCCAACATGCGGCAGTTGACGCGCATAGGAGATAGAAGCCACTCCTTTCATAATCGGTGCCACAAGTTCTTCTAACATGTGGATAGAAGTGGGATAGGCATCTTGCGTGATCATGACGACAATATCGGTTTGGAGATGCTGTCTGCCCCGTTCCCGGGTCAACCCATGATTGAATTCCCTTTGCAGAATAACGGTGGTTTCGGCCCCTAAATCCTGGGCGATGGCGACAGTCTGATCGCTTGACGATGAGTCGATCACCAGGACGCGCGGCTTCAGGGGAGATAAAATGAGGTTAGGAAGGCAGTGGGGAAGGTGTTTTGCCCCATTATGGGTGGGGATGACAATGCCTATCTTCATGGATATGTTCCCTCATTGCTGTTGGCAAGCGGGGGGATGACAAAAACGAGCGTGAGGTCGTGAAGGTTGCCAGCGGTCGGTTCGGCTTCGAGTTCGTAATAATAGTCTCCCTCTTTTAAGAGCTCGACTTTTGTCACGACAGCGACCTTGAGATTAGGAGGAAAGATCCCATCCATCCCTGTGGTGACCAGGAGATCATGAAGTTGTAAGATGGGGGTGGCGTCATTGTCTTTGGAATTGACTTTTTTTCCTGTGAGCAGGTCCCTGGCTTCGCCTACATCGTCACAGAAATCATAATTAAACCCCGTTCCTTTTAATAGAATGTTTGTGCTGCGCCATGAAGTTCCTATGCTCCCTTTCAGTTCTCCCTTGGCGAGGTACCAGGATCTCTTGGCATTGGCCATAGACGATCCAATCTGACGGAGTTGCTTGAGGATGGATTCTCTTTCGGTCCCAGAAGCCGCCCAGGTTTTATTTCTTTTTAAGTTGTTTATGAGTGCTTTCGCTTGTTCTGCAATCAGGGTGTCCTGGATGCTGCCACGGGCAACACGGACCGAAGGGCATAGACCAGAGTCGGTGATAAGACGTACTTTAGACTGATGTGTTCCGACATGGTCGATGACTCCGACGATGGAATGACCCGATAAGACAGGGCTATTTTTAACGACGACTTGTTCTTGAAGGCGTTCATTATCTGCTTCGCCGACGTCTATCCATAGGAAATTATTCCAAAAGTCCAAAGAGCGGAAGATGACACGAGCGGGGAGAGCGAGAGGAGAAGATGGACTCTTTTTGTAGTGGCTTTGTCGCTCATCCACGAGTTGATGGGCGTAGAGGAGTTCATTGGCTAATAGCTGGTTTTCTAGCTTGAGTTTGCGGTTCTCTTCTTCAAGAGAAAGCTCTATAGGGACGGGAGAGGCAATCTCTTCTATCGGCGAGAGCATCGCTACAATTGCCGAGCGAAGCTTTTCTATTGTGGGATGGGACAATCCCATAATGAATAGAAGGGAAGATAAAATGAGGATGTAAGAGATGGCGAGTTTCTTTTTCACATCAGATCACGGATATTATGGATTCAGCAACATATTCGAGGTTTTGGGTGTTGAGTCCTGCCACATTAATTCTTCCATTCTGGGGCATATAGATACCTTTTTCTTCACGGAGGCGTTGCGTCTGTTCAGGATTCAAACCACTGAACGAAAAGAGGCCTCGTTGTTGAAGAAGAAAGGAAAAATCCCTTCCATGTTCCTTGACAAGCAGAGCAGCAACAAGTGCTTTGCGCATCTCGCAGATCCGGTCACGCATGTTCTCCAATTCGATTTTCCATTCAGCAGACAGCTCAGGAGACTTCAAGATGGTCTTGACAATACGGACGCCATGAAGCGGCGGGTTGGAATAATTGGACCTGATGGTGGTTTTAATTTGGCTGGCGATTTTGGGGATGGATGCAGGATGATCTGCCAGGATTGATAAGAAGCCCACTCTTTCGCCATAGAGCCCAAAATTTTTTGAAAATGAGTAACAGACCACCATTTCATGACCCTGTTCGGCAAAATAACGAATCGGTTCGGCATCTTTGTCAAGGCTTTCACCAAACCCTTGATAGGCTAAATCGAAGAAAGGAATCAAATTTTGCTTTTTCACCAGGGGAGAGAGCTCCTTCCACTCCTCAATGGAGGGGTCAACCCCTGAGGGATTGTGGCAGCAGCCTTGAAGTAGGAGGATACTCCCCGGAGGCATATTTTGAATGGCAGCAGACATCCCATCAATATCGAATCGATGGCTGACGCTATCATAGTATGGGTAGCTTCCAACGTTGAGCCCAGAGCGTTCAAAAATCAACTTGTGGTTTGTCCACGAGGGTTGTGAAAGAAAGATCGTTCGACTGATGTTCCTTGCAAAAAACTCCCCGGCAATCCGCAGGGCCCCGGAGTCCCCCACTGTTTGGGTCGCAAAGAGATGAGGAGCTAATTTTTGATATAAGGAAGCCCCAAATAGGAGCTGTAGACCATAATTCAGGAATTCAGCATCGCCCTCAATAGGGAGATATTCCTTATTTAAGTTCTTCTGAATGATCTGCACCTCTGCCTTCTTGACGGAGGTGAGGACCAGAGGAAGACCTTCGGCTGTTTTGTAAGCTCCTATCCCCAGGTTGACTTTTTCGGGCCGTGGATCGGCTGCAAAGGCGATGGGAATGCTCAAGATGGGGTCGTCAGGCAGAAGCTCTAGATCATCGAAAAAAGGCATAAGTAGAACTCATGGCTAGAATTGATCTATTATTGTCCGCCATAGGCCTTATTAATTCAAGCCTTAAAGGAGTATTGAAGACAAGACACCAATTTTTTTTACCACAGAGGACACAGAGAGCACAGAGGAGAGAATATTTATAATCCTTGCACGCAGTGCAAGGATTGCTCTATCGCCTTTGAAAGGGCTCCTTGGACCCGCCTTCAAAAAAAAAACGGCTTGATCTTTTAAGAAGTGTTAATTTTTTGAAGGCGGGTCCAAGGAGCCCTTTCAAAGGCGATGAGAATCGACAGTAAACAGAGATCCGGTCTAAGTATTCGCTCTCTCTTCTCTGTGCTCTCTGTGTCCTCTGTGGTAAAAAAAAAATTGCGACATTGTGACAAACGAAACCGAGATATGGAAACAACAGGTCGAAGGTGTCTTTTGGATGTGATTAGAAAAAATCCTCACCACGAGATGTGGTGAGGAAGGATTAGGGCCTACAGAAAAGCGGCTGCTTTTGCTGCAACAGAAGGAATGAGTTTGGAGACATTCCCGACTTGATCTTTTACTAGAGCAAAGAATCTTGCTGGATCGAGATTTGGCATCACGTTGTTGTATGCGAGGAATGGTTGACCCATTGCATCGTAAATAGCAGCGAGAGCACCAAGGTTGTGCGTTTCAACAAGTGAACGGCCCAGGTTAAGAACGCCGTGACCTACATATGTTGCTGATTGAGCAGCAATGTTCTTATAGAAACCGGTGACGTCTTTTGTGAAGTAACCAGTTAACGTTGCGGCAATAGCTGCAAAAGCACCAACAGCTGCTAGGGAAACGCCTAAGTATTGTCTTACCTTTACGCTATTGTTGTGTATATGGCTTAAATCTTGATTGCCTATCTTACTTGGAAGGTAGCTTCCGCATACGTTCAAGGCTGTTTCAAATAAAGCTAAGCCTGTATTGAAATAAGTCTGGCCAGGAATTGACATGTTTTTCTCCTTGTTTGGTTTACCATGTTTTGGTCTATTTTTATCCTTTGTTACAATCAGAGCAGGGCCATATGGTAACAAAAGGAATTTACTTTAAGATCGTAAAAGAAATCGGATTATCGTGCAACTGAAAATAAAGAGTTTAACTTTTTCGACTCCTCAAGCTCTCGAGAATCATTGCGTTAAATCTATCGATTCTGCTACGATTATCATTCTTTCTTTTGGGGCGTTAGCTCAGCTGGTAGAGCGCAACAATGGCATTGTTGAGGCCAACGGTTCGACTCCGTTACGCTCCATTCTTATCAATCCTTATTCATATGTTTACCCAGGATCCCCGCTAGCTTGAACATGTCGATGGGATCCTTCGTTCCAAATACCTTTGCAAGCGCGGCGTCAGGTTTAATGAGTCGTTTGTTTTTTGCATCTTGCAGCTCCTTGCTCTTAATGTAATCCCAGACTTTTCTTAGGACTTCGGCTCTTGGGAGCTCTGTGGACCCTACAATAGCGGCTAGTTCCGGTGTAAGTTTTAGAGTCGATTTCACCCTTGTCGAGGGTTTCTTAACCTTTTTTGCTGCCGGGGTTTTCTTTGATCCTTTTTCTTTTTTGACTTCCGATTTCTTGGTCTTTGCTGCCCTTTGAGACGGAGTCCGAGGATGGTTGGGATATTTTTCTTCCAGTTGTTCCAGACGGCTGACGATGACATCGCATTCAGGGAAAGTCGAACATGAGTAGAAGGTCTTCCCATAGCGTGATTTGCGCGCCACAATATGCCCTGGGCAGTCAATGGCGGGACATGGCGGTAGGTCCTCTTGAGCGATGACCGCCTCCCCTTTCTTAGGGATATTGACGATCCCTTTGCATTCGGGATAGCGTGTGCACCCTAAAAAGGCGCCATAGCGTCCATGGCGGACCTTCATCTCCGATTGGCAGATGGGGCATGGCTGGCTCCAGTTAAAATCTGCAGCGTAGTCTTCTTTATTGAAGCTGATCTCTTCAGTTGGGGCTGTGTAGTCACAGTCGGGGTAGCGGGAGCATCCATAGAAATATTTCGACCGGGACCAGACCTTCTGGAGTTTGCCCTCACCGCATTTGGGGCAATCGAGATCCGTCATCACCTTGGGGACAAAGGCGTCTTTCAGAGCCGCTTCGACAGCTGGATTGAACTCGGCCCAAAATTCGCGTAGTAGTGCCTTCCAATCCTTATGATTTTCTGCAACTTTTTCCAGATTATCTTCCATGGCTGCCGTAAAACCGACATTCATGATCTGCTGGAAGTTGGCCTCTAACATCTGAGCAATGACTTGGCCTAATTCTGTAGGCTTAAGGCGTCCACTTTCTTTGACGGTATATTCGCGACTTTGTATTTTGTTCATGATCGTCGCATAAGTGGAAGGGCGTCCGATGCCCAAACGTTCCAACTCTTTTACCAACGATGCTTCACTATAACGTGGAGGAGGACGCGTGAAAGCTTGTTCAGAGAAAAGTTCTTCTAAGCGCAAAAGCTGCCCTTCAGCCAAGGGAGGCAGAAGCTTCGTCTCATCTTCTTTCTCTTCTTCATCAAATTTCTCTTCGTAGGCAGCCAGAAATCCTTGGAATTTCAGAATGGATCCAGTGGCTCTCAACAGGATGCCCTTCCCACCAGAGATATCTGCCGAGACGGTGTCATAGATAGCAGGGAGCATCTGTGAAGCAATGAAGCGGCGCCAGATCAGCTGATAGAGCATAAACTGTTCGCGTGTGAGATAGGGCTGCACAGCTTCAGGAGTGTGAAGGAGATTGGCGGGTCTGATGGCTTCGTGGGCATCTTGTGCGCTCTTCTGACTTGTATAAACTTTAGGTTCGGGAGGCAGAAACTCTTTGCCATAACGTTCGAGGATATGGCTACGCGCTTCGGCTAATCCTTCAGGGGCTATTCTGACGGAGTCAGTACGCATATAAGTAATCAGACCCTCGGGGCCTTCTGATCCCAGATCAATCCCTTCATAGAGACCTTGAGCAATATTCATCGTCTTGGCTGAAGAAAAACCATAGTGGCGGCTAGCCTCTTGCTGCAGGGTAGAGGTGATAAATGGGGGAACTGGATTTCTCTTCTTCTCTTTTTTCTCTACTCTTTCGACACGGTAGGGTCCCTCTTTCATGCGGGAGAGGATATCATCTGCGGCCTCTTTATTGCCGATAAGTGTCACCTCTTTACCCGGTATGGGCTCCTTTTCCACTTTTTTCTCATCAACAGAATGGAGGGCGGCGCGGAAAGACTTTTGTTCCGTTTCTGTATTGAGCACCGCGCCCACATTCCAGTACTCGACAGGTTTGAAGGCTTCGATCTCCTTTTCTCTATCGACAACGAGCTTGAGGGCTACTGACTGGACGCGCCCTGCAGACAAGAAATTTTCCCTGCCTCTGAGAATACGCCTATTCAATAGAGGAGAAATTTTATAGCCCACGATCCTGTCAAGGAGCCGACGGGCTTGCTGAGCGTTGACCAGGGCGATATCGATGTCGCGTGGCTGCTCAAGGGCTTTTAAAACTGCGTCCTTGGTGATGGAATTAAAAGAAATCCTTTTGATATTGGTATTTTTTGGCAGGACTTGGGTGATATGCCAAGCGATGGCCTCTCCTTCGCGGTCTGGGTCGGGAGAGAGATAGACCACGTCGCACTGTTTGGCAGCCTTTTTAAGCTTTTCGATTACATCTTTCTTATTGGCCATCACCACATATTTAGGTTCAAAATCATGTTCGATATCGATGCCGAATTCCCTTTCAGGGAGGTCTCGAACATGACCAATAGAAGATTCGAATAGAAATTTCGGGCCTAGAAATTTCTTCAGGGTTTTGATTTTTGCTGGGGACTCAACGATAATTAGGGCTTTCGCCATGCTTAAACTCTCTTAAATTTCTTTAACATTTTTTATAGATCTTGCCAGGATATTCTTTAATGCATTTTTTTAAAACTAAACTCATCAAAAGAACACTCACTTTTGCGATTGGCAGTCTGGATTTCATGGCAACATCTTCGATGGATAGCTCCTCTTGAGGTAGCATTCTCATCAGCTCTTCTTCTTCGGGTTCTAGTGCCGGTTTTGTGTGTGCAATGGGGCGAAAAGATAATGGGGCCAGAAGATCATCGTAGTGCATTATGACATCTTGGCTATTTTCAATCAATTGCCCTTGTTGAAATTTGATCAACCGGTGGTTTCCTTGAAAGTTTTCTTGATCGACACGTCCGGGCAGAGCAAAGACCTTACGACCCTGGCTAAGGGCTCTTTCAACGGTAATCATGGCTCCACTTTGAGCTGGGGCTTCGACTAAAATTGTACCTAGTGTCATCCCGCTCACAATTCGATTGCGCTGGGGAAAGAGCTGTCGATCCGGCGGAGTCGAAATGGGAAATTCACTAAGGAGTGCCCCCTTAGTTTGAATTTCATGGGCGAGTTTCTCATTCTCCTTGGGATAGATATGCCCTAGACCCGATCCCAGCACCGCAAAAGTCCTTCCGGATCGGCAAGCCCCTTCATGGGCGGCTGTATCGATCCCTCTTGCCAATCCGCTGACAATGGTGAAACCTGCTTGGGCTAATTCATATCCCAGGCGCTCTGCCATCTCTTTTCCGTAGATGCTGGACTGGCGAGTTCCTACAATGGCGATACAGCGCTGGTCTCTCGGAAGAAAAGTCCCTTTCATATAGAGAATCAGGGGGTGGTCGACGATTTCAAGTAGGCGCTTGGGGTACTCAGAGCTCGTGTAGGGGATGATGTGAATGCCGAGGCGTTGCGCCAAATGGAGAGTTTGCTCCCAATGGGAATATTTCTCTTTTTCAGCCCATGTGTGTAAGATTCTTGGTCCGAAGCCAGGGAGGAGTGTTAAGTCCTCTGCCTTTGCTTGCAGCGCTGCTGCCGCCGAACCAAAATGGGCAATCAGCAGCCTCATTTTCATCGCACCCACATGCGGTAGGTGAGAAAGGAATAATAGGGCTTCAAGTTCACGATTCATTCAAGAGATCATATAACAGGACTGCATAATTGTAAATTCCCCTTTTGAGCGCTGAGATTCGGAGTAGGTAAAACCAGCGCCGCTTTTTTAGACCGGGAATAATTTACCGCGGAGCCGCAGCGAGCGCCGAGGAATCGCAGAGAATTTTTTCTGAGAATTTTAAGGATTACAACTCGGTCAATCATATCGCCTGGATCTTCTCGTTCAAGAAACCTCAACAGTTCCCTCAGCGTTTTCTCTGCGCACTCTGAGACTCTGCGGTAAACCACTTATACCGTGCTCTTAGAACAAACTATGCCGCTAGCATCTCGTACCTACTCCGAATCTCAGTTGAGCGAGCTTGCGAACTCCATGGATTGAGTGCGGCGCGCTCACGCCATGCCTCAATGGCACCAAAATTCACCACCACTGAGCCACTGAGATCACTGAGGAGGGATGAGATAGAGAGGGTCTTTTGTCTTGACTCTTGAGCCCCAACTCTCTCCTTTAACAAAAGGTCGGATGCTTTGTCTGGAATCCAAGGATTTCGAGACAAACCATAAAAAATGATTCATAGGATATGCTTGATAACTTTTCTCTCTATCTCATCCCTTCTCAGTGATCTCAGTGGCTCAGTGGTGAATTTTTGGTGCCGTTGAGGCATGGCGTGAGTGCGGCGCGCTTCATGGAGCTCGCAAGCTCGCTCAATTGTTTTTCTATGAGGTCCATTAGATCACTGTGGTAAAAAAAAGGCGGCTGGAGGGTGACCTCAAGCCGCCGGTGGTTTTTTTCTTTCTTCAGAAAGAAACAGTGATGCATCCGCTAATCTTGACGACCCGGAAGCCGGGTTGACATACCAACGTAGCATGACTGAGAGATAGATGCGGGCTATCGACAGAGATGTCAAAAGGGCTTTCAATATATGATTGCACTTCGACCTCTTCGAAAGCCAGGGAGCTCTTCAGATTGCTCACGATTTATTCTCCATCTACCTTCAGAAGGTAGGTTTCATAGAGAACATAAAGGTTATGTGATGTTGAACGTGTTCAACTCCTCCTGGTTAGTTAAAATTCCCAAACAAGGGGATTCCCCTCTTTGTCCTCTTTTCAATTTATCATTTTTCCATCTACTTACAGATTTTCATAAGCACATGGAACTTATTTCCTATTTTTCCAAAAATATTCCCAAAGGGCGTGGCTTCGAGCTATAGATACGACTTTTGTCACCTCCTTCTGCGCTCCGGTGTTCCACTTTTTTTAGGAAGTCATAGTTATAAAAAGAGGGAAAACCCTCTACTTAAACTATTTTTTTCACATTAAACACTCTATGAATAATTTTGCAAGTTATTGCAGAACCTTGGTCCTCTCTTTGATGTAGTCGTTGAGAGTGAACTGTCCTTCACCAAATAGGGCGAAGTCTCCATTGTTCTTAAGATAGTCCTCCACAGCCTTCCAAGCAGCAATTTCCTCAGCGGGTTTGTTTGTGGCTTGATAGAGAACCGCTAATCGTACTAAGTTCGCCATGTAGAGAATATTTCCGAAGTTGTGTGTCGTGTCTTGATCCATCCTTGCTTTCAGCTGTTGCGTATCGATTAAGGCCTGATCGTAGCGCTCTTCACTGACTAATAGTGAGGTCTTTGCAAAGTCTTGGTAGGCGTCAATCCCATCCTGGCTAGTGCGTTGAAAGGATTGTTCAGCAAAGGGGCGTGCCTTGGCTGGCTCTCGATCGATAATGAGCTCTTGGGCAATTAACCCATCATATTTAGCATGTAAATCGGGATGCCGGCTTAAAATGTCCTCTAGCCTAGGTAGGGAGTCGGATTCCGTCATTTCTGCCCCCCGATTCTGAAATTCAGTAAGGAGGACCTGAGACTGGAGAAAGTCGGCCTCAGCATTGAGGTTGCGGGAGGAGATAAAGCGAGAGGCAAAAAGCAGTAGAGTCAATACCACTGCAAGTCCTACCAAAATGGACCCTTTGTTGGCTGAAAGCCAATCGACAAAAGGGTTTTCAGACAATTCATCAGAAATGTTAATCTGCTTGAGAGGCGAAGGTTGTTTGGCCATAAAAAATTCACATGTAAAAATAAAGTTTCATCGCAAACTATATCCCATCGACTCATATTTTGAAAAGGAGCTTCATTTGGAAAGTTGCAATATTAATGAAAACTCACCCGAAGAAATGCGGGTTGTCGAGATAGAAAAAATTGTCGTCAACCCTTATCAGCCGCGGCGGCATTTTGATCAGGAAGAACTTGAAGAATTAGCTCAGTCTATCAAAGCCGTAGGGCTGATTCACCCTCCCTTAGTACGCCCTCTACCCAGTCAGGATGGCTATGAACTTGTTTCTGGCGAACGGCGCTACCGTGCCGCCCTTCTTGCTCAGATGAAAAAAATTCCTGTGTTGATTCGCCGGGTCTCCCATTCCATATCCGCAGAGGCTGCTCTGATCGAAAATATCCAACGCGTTGATCTCAATCCTCTTGAAATTGCAAAGGCTCTGTTTATGTTGATGTCAGAGATGGGGATTGGTCAACACGAGTTGTCACACCGTGTGGGAAAAAAGAGATCCACGATAGCCAACTATCTGCGCTTGCTGACACTTCCAGATTCTATTCAGAGCAGTTTGGCACGAAACCAGATCACGATGGGCCATGCTAAAGCGATCTTAGGGCTTGAAGAGTTGGACAATCAATTAGGAGTGCATGAACGGGTCTTGCGCGAAGGATTAAGTGTACGAGAGACTGAAGAGGCTGTTTCTCGTCTAAAAAATAAAGATGCTAAGCCAAAGCGTTCGAATAGGAATGGTGTATTTTTAGACGAACTGACCACACGCCTGCAGGAAAAACTGGGGACAAGAGTGACGATACATAGCGAAGGCAGTGGCACCAGAGGGCAAATCAAGATTGATTATTATCAACTCGATGATCTGGATCGGCTCTTAGATCTCTTTGGAGTTAGTCTGGACTGACACTTCTTTTGCTAATAACGATTCACAGGTATTTTTAAGAGTTGCCAAATAGAGGTAATCTTTAGGGATAAGTCCCTTTTGTTGAGTTTGTTTTGGCCCGCGATCTATTTCACACTTCTCCAATTCTTCAATAATAGTCAGACATTTTTTGGGATCGAGTTTCTTTTCTTCTACTAAACCTTTGAGCGATAATGCTAGATTGACGATCTCCTCAATGGGAATATTTTCTTTATGATTCAAGTTGTAAGAAAGTGTAAATTGGTTGTTATCACCTAGATCTAATTTCACCTGACCCACGGTCCAAGAATGTTCAGTTTTAGCGATATAATAATTCCAATAACCAGTGGATTTGGCATTCCATTGCAGGGAGAGATCGCTTGTCAATTTAATAGGTTCTTTATACTTCTCGGACTCCGAAGAACCCGTACAGAATTTGTAGACATCCATTGCTCCATTATAGAGAGGCTCCCTTGAGTGGACGAGTTTGACGGCAAAGGGAATAGTGATCAATGGCGGTAGACCGGTGACAGCCGTAATGGTTGTCCCAACCACAATTCCACTACACACGGTCGCATATCCTAATGTTTCACCTAAGTTCCTTTTAGCTTCATCAAGTCTTTGAGACGCATCCAAGAGGACCTGTTCAGTAATCTCATTATTTTTCTGGAGGGCCTTCACCTCATCTTTCATGGCCTTCATTTCGTGATCGACCGATGTCGTTTGAGTGGAAAGGTCTTTGATGCGCATTAAGTGTTGTTTCGAAGCTTCTAATGCTGTGCCAAGGAGTACAGAAGCTTCATTTTGTGCACTAAAGGCTTGGGTTAAAAGCGCCATGCCATCCCTCTGATGAGAACGGCCACTATCTAACAAAGCCTTGGCTAGTAGGGTCCTATCATTGATCACCTCTCCTTCCTTCACAAAGCTTTCTAAATAGGAGAGAATAAGCTTCTCTTTTTCATCTGCAGATAAACTCTTGCCTGTCTCAAATAGATTCTTACTTTTTGAAAATAGCTGGGATAATGTCTCCAAGGATTCGCCAAACTCATTGCTGGATTGGGATAGATTGTGATCACTCTGAACAAATTCTGCCAAGGCTCCATTGAAGAGCTTGTCTGCTTCCTCAAATTTATCTGAGGCAGCCTTTTTGGCAACCTCAATCTCATCCGATCCCCCGCTGGAAATCTCCTGAATGGTTTTCAGTGTAGCTGTGTTCTTGTCAATGAATCCTTGAACTGTTGCCAAATGATACTTAATCTCTGTACAAGAATATTGATTTTCTTTTGCGATGGAATCCAGGAGAGTATGGGCGGCTCCAACATCATCCAATAACCTTATCACCTGCTTATTATCCACTTTGGCAAGAACATTCCAGAGCTGGTTGAGTCCAATTCCCGTTAAGCTTAAACCTGTTGTCAAATTTCCTTGCAAAAGCTCCATAGATCCAAAGGCTGTAGTGGCAAGACCGCTGAGGATACTCGTCCCATGCTCGGATATGACCTGTGCTGATTTAATCAAGAACCCTGCTGTTGCGACGGCTCTTCCTAAATAATTGTTTAGAGAAGTCCCTTTCTGCAGCTCTTTATTAATCGTCGGGATTTCTTTTTCAAAGTTTATCGGATTACTGCTGCTACTCGCATCCATAAACTGACCTTTATTAATAGTAAATTTCTTTACATTTATATTATATCAATTAAATAATTTAATATGCAATAGTTAGAAAATAATGTGATTAGAATAATTAGACTAACGTGTACTGCTAGAGCATGATCCTATCCGATTTTAAACTCCCTAATTTTGGGACCATATTGTGTGAAGTGTTGTGGGCATCTTGTCTCGTCGCAACCTCGATGTCGTTAAATTAAAGGCGGCGCAGAGCGCCGCCTTTAATTTAACGACATCGTGGGGGCCAGGGAGTGGTCTTGCCTTCTAGCGAGTGGGTTGTGCCCAATTTTCCAACTTGAGATGTGGAATGCGATTGAATTCTTTTAAATTATTCGTGACGAGAATAACGTTGAGCGATAGGGCATGTGCGGCAATCCATAGATCATTGTTTCCAATGGGAGTACCGCTCTTTTCTAGTTTAGAGCGAACCTGGCCATAATGCTTACCAACGTCTGTAGAGAGTGGAAGAGGAGGAATCAGACTGGCCAACTCTTGCAAAAGGGTTGTATTTTTTTGGGGATGCTGACTTTTTTGCGCCCCATAAAATAACTCTCCATAGGTAACCGTTGACATACCGGCCTCACCAATCACGAGCTCCTCAAATTTAGTAAGAACGTGGAGTGGCTTTTGCTTTGCAATATAGATGCAAATATTCGTGTCAAACAAATACCGTAAAACCATTAGAAATATTCTCTCTTCTGTGGGGGTTTATCTTTTCTCCCTTCCGCAAAAAAGTCATCTGAAAACCTGGTCAGAAGTGTAAATGCATCTCCCAAATTCCTAGGGATCTCTCGAAGGATAATCTCATGGTTTTTTTTGATTATCTCGACCTCATCGCCTTCCAACTGAAAATCAATAGGAATTCGCACTGCCTGTGAATTCCCAGATCTAAAGACTCTAGTTTTTCTCATATAACGCCTCTTATGTATCTACTTTAAGTATATACAATCGATCTATTATATGTCAATAGGAGAAATCCTTAGGCTCGGCAGTATCAGACTGCGATCAGCTGTCTCAGGACATAGGGAAGGATGCCGCCGTGGCGATAGTATTCGACTTCGGTGGGGGTATCGAGACGGGATAGAACCGGAACTTCACTCTTCTTCCCCTGATGAGAGATTTCAAGCACAGCCATCTGCCCGGGCTTGAAATCGCCATCCAAGCCCAAAATGGCAAACTGCTCTTCTCCCGTTAAACCAAGACTTTCTGCACTATCCCCTTCCTGGAATTGGAGAGGCAATACCCCCATTCCGATGAGATTATTCCGATGGATACGCTCGAAGCTGCGTGCGACCACTACCTTGATGCCTAGAAGTGATGTCCCTTTCGCTGCCCAATCGCGTGAGCTGCCCATCCCATAGTCTTTGCCAGCAAAGATAATCAATGGAATTTTACGCTCCTCATAGATCTGGCAAGCATCATAAATGGGCATGATGGTTCCATCAGGAAGCAGCTTGGTGTAGCCACCTTCTTTCCCATCCGCCATCTTATTTCGGATGCGGACATTAGCAAAAGTTCCCCGCATCATCACATGATGGTTCCCTCGGCGGCTTCCATAGCTATTGAAATCTGCGGCTTTAATCCCCAAAGAAAGCAGGTATTTGCCTGCGGGGGATTCGGGTCGGATGGCTCCCGCTGGGGAGATATGGTCAGTGGTGACCGAGTCGCCAAAGATGGATATGCAACGCAGGTCTTTAAGGACATGGTGTTTGGGAAGCTCAAGCTTGAAATCTTTAAAGTATGGCGGGTTTTGGATATAGGTGCTTCTTGCATCCCAGCTGTATTGCGCTGTTTTTTTTGTGGAGATCTCTTTCCAGAGTGGAACCTCCTCATCGACATTTGCATATCTCTGCAAGAACATAGACGACTGAACTCCCTTTTTGACTGTCTCTTGAATCTCTTTGGCAGAGGGCCATATTTCTTTTAGAAAGACAGGTTTACCATCTTTGCCATATCCTAGGGGTTCTTTTTCCATGTCGATATCCACTCGTCCTGCAATAGCAAATGCCACGACAAGAGGTGGTGACATCAGAAAATTGGATTTGACAGAGCTATGGATGCGGGCTTCAAAATTGCGATTTCCACTGAGAACGCTCGCCACGATCAGATCAAACTCTTTGATGGCGTACTCGATATTTTCATCAAGGGGGCCGCTATTCCCAATACACGTCGTACACCCATAGGCAACCAATTGGAAGCCAAGAGCATCCAGGTAGGTATCCAAGCCAGTTTTTTTGAGGTAGTCAGTTACGACTCTCGAACCTGGTGCAAGGCTCGTCTTGACTTTGGGATTAACCCGAAGACCTCTTTCAACGGCTTTCTTGGCAAGCAGTCCTGCTCCAAGCATCACATTGGGATTGCTGGTATTCGTGCAACTTGTAATGGCTGCGATGACGACAGAGCCGTGGCTTAGGACGATATCGCATACCAGAGGTTTATCCGCAGCAGGCTCTTTCTTTTCAAAAGGCACAGAAGGGGTTAAAGGGCGGTTGGTGACCATCTCGGCTTCGTCCCATTCAGGAGGTATAGTTCCATTACCTAGCTCAGGGGTCCCACCCGTTTCCTTTGGATTGTTTAATGGAAATGCACCTGAGGTGTGCACGCATATCTTTTGAATCGGTTCGTCGGGCTTCTTACCGTAGCCCCCTGATGGGATCGGTGCGGTCAACAACTCTGTGAAAGTGGATTTAACTTTGGTAAGGTCAATCCTGTCCTGAGGTCGCTTTGGTCCAGATACGCATGATTTGACATTGCGCAAATCTAATTCCAAAACCTTGGTGTAATCGACTTGGCCTTTGCGAGGTATGCCAAAGAGCCCTTGAGCTGTCAAATACTCTTGGATGGTGCTGATCTGTGTTTCATCCCTGCCCGTCATACGAAGATATTCGATCGTCTTTTCATCGACAGGGAAGAAACCTATCGTCGCTCCATACTCAGGGGCCATATTTCCGATGGTGGCTCGGTCCGCAACGCTAAGGCTAGCGGCCCCTTCTCCGAAGAACTCGACAAATTTTCCTACGACCTTTTCTTGCCGAAGGATTTCGGTAATCCTCAAGGTGAGATCTGTGGCTGTCACCCCATCTTGGAGTTCGCCCTCAAGATGGAATCCGATGACTTCAGGCATCTGCAAAGAGGCAGGTTGTCCGAGCATGCTTGCTTCTGCTTCGATGCCTCCTACACCCCATCCAAGAACACCTAGTCCATTGATCATTGTGGTATGGGAATCTGTCCCGACTACGGTGTCCGGGTAAAGCAATGTGATATCATTGATTTTTTTTGAGTCGACAACAGTAGCAAGATACTCAAGGTTGACCTGATGGACGATGCCAATGCCAGGAGGAACCACTGTAAGGGCAGCAAAGGCCTCTTGACCCCATTTGAGAAATCCATATCTCTCCCGATTGCGCTCGAATTCGACTTTTAAATTGAACTGGAAGGCATCGTCAGTTCCAGATCGGTCCACTTGCACAGAGTGATCCACAACGAGGTCTACAGGGACTTGTGGTTCGATCATCGCTGGTTTAGACCCTTTATTTGCCACGGCATCGCGCATGGCAGCTAAATCGACGAGAAGGGGGACACCTGTGAAATCTTGCAGGATCACGCGTGAGACGATAAAAGGAACCTCAGCGTTCTGTGGTTTTTTTGCATACCAGCGGGCAAGCTCCTTGACATGGTTCTGTTTAACCCGTTTGTCATCACAGTTGCGTAGCAAAGATTCCAGCATGATCCGAATCGAAATAGGGAGGCGTGGAATCCCGCACTTCTCAATTTCTTCTAGGGCCACAAGAGAGTAGTATTGGGACGATTTGTTGCTTTTCAGAGATCGTAGGGTCCTGAAAGGATCAAGAAGTGGCGCCATGGATTTTGCTCCTATAGTGAGTAAAAAACTATATATACAGCAAAGTTGATTTTTTGCGTCAATTCCAGGGAGTTCACTTCAGAGGCTCCCTCTAGACCGAAGGCGGCGCCGAGCGCCGCACTCCAAGGAGCTCGCAAGCTCGCTCATGAGCGAGCTTGCGAGCTCCTTGGAGTGCGGCGCTTTGCGCCGCCTTCTCCTCTCACTGATCTCACTGGCTCAGTGGTAAATTGTACAAGGAGGCCTCTTCCATATTCCACTCTTCGAGGAGGAGTTCGCCAAATTCTCCTGTTTGTGGATCAATGGCATAGGTTTTTTTCATGACAGGTCTTTCTTCGACATCCCATAGGATGATGCCGTCAAAGGGGTCTTGAAGGTCGCGGTAGTACATACAATGTTTGGATAATAGAACGCCGTGGACTGAGTGGAGGGTGCAGGAGCGGCATCGATGGTCTGTAAACTCGTGGGTTTCGATCAAGATCGCGCGGTCATCCTGATTCCTGAGCAGGCATCTCACCATCTTGGGTGTTTCCTCAATAATGGACTTCTCCCAGGCATACTGGTCCTTAGCCGTGAGGTGACGGAAGTCTAAAAGAAGGGAATCATAGATGATCTTTTCAAATCCCCCCTGAGAATATTTCTCTACTGAGAATCGCTTATAGTAGGGATCCACCACAATTTTGTAAGAATGGCCTTGATGATCCGTTTGTAGGAGGCCCTTTCCATAGGGTTTTCCATTTTTCCAATAGTAGTCTTCGTAATGGTTGATCATTTTTTCTCCTAGGGGTATCCTTTTGAAGCAGCAGCTTTCGCTAGATCCTTTTTACCCAGGGTTGCGTTGCCCCTACCGGGGCTGCCTTACCCTGGGCTACCTTCTGTCACCCCATTCTGGGGTTCATGAATTTTTCATAGCGGGAGCTGCTGCTTTTGAAGGATGCCATAAAGGAGGTCTATTTTGTCAAACTTAGAAATATTACCCTGCGGGCCTGCTGTTGAAGTTCATATTTTGTCTGAGCATGGCAAGATTGTGGAAGTCGATATCTTTGCTTCTAATGGGGAATTTAAGTTTCAACTCACCGGTGATCAATCTATTAGAGGTGAGGTTCGAAAATGGTTAGCGGCTTATGGTCGAAAGATACCCCCAAAAATGGCCCTACCTCTTGATCGGAGCACAGTCTCGGCATTCACTGGGCAAGTCCTCGAAAAATTGGAAAAAATTCCTTTCGGCAAGACGCTGACCTATTCGGAAATCGCATCAAATGTAGGGAACCCTAAGGCCTATCGTGCAGTCGGAAGCGCCTGTGGGAGAAATCCTTTTCCTCTATTAATTCCCTGTCATCGTGTCCTTTCAACCCAAGGGTTGGGTGGCTACTCGGAAGGTCTCGAAATTAAAAAAAAGCTCCTCGCCTTTGAACTGGTCTTCAGATAACGTAAGCTGCTCAATCCCAGTGCCTCTCTAAATGTAAAAACTAGTCAGGTGATTTGGCACGCTTTTCGCACCATAGCTGGTGTAAAGAGAGGAATAACCTCTTAAAGGAGAGTGCTATGAATAAAAGCCAGCTAGATAAAAGGATCTCCCGCCTCGAGACAGTTCATGACCAATTAGAATCTGAAATCCAGTATATCGACAAACTATTGAAATCGATAGGTTTTCCTCATGGCATCGAGTCAGCTAAACAAGTGGCATTGGAAATCCTTGAGAATCAAGAAGCAGAAAAGAAAGAAGAGGAGTCGTAAAATTACCGCGAAGCGTTGAGCGAGCCTGCGAGCTCCATGGAGTGCGGCGCTCCGCGCCGCCTTTTATTTGGAGCAGCCGGTGGAGAGTGTAAGCGATATAAAGGTACCAAGAGTCGGTTTTCTCATTGATTGAGACCAACATAACGTTCTCAAATTAAAGGCGGCGCGGAGCGCCGCACTCCATGGAGCTCGCAAGCTCGCTCAACGCTTCGCGCTATGGAAGGGATCCGAGGATAAAAAAACAGTAGATAATTGTTCAAATCCTCGTGTAGGATCATGGAAACCGGAGAAATATCCATGAGACTTTTTGCACTAATACTCTTTATAGGAAACTGTATTTTTATGTGTAACGAAGCAGGAGAACCAAAGAATCACATTCCACAGATGGTCGTACGGGGTGAAGGGGTATTGTACAAACCCTCTGACCAGCTTCAGATCACGCTTGGTGTCGTGACGCAAGATGCCGATCCCCAAAAGGCGTTGTCAATGAATAATGAGAAGATGGCGCAACTCATCGACAGAGTAGCTACAGTGGGCTTGTCCCGTTCTGAGTACCAGACAGGGCAATTTTATATTCAGCCTATCTACACCCCCCCTCCAAAGGACATCCCACCGGACTGGCAACAGAAAATCAGCCACTATGAGGTGAACAATAATCTTCAGATCAAAACGCAGCGTTTGGAACTTGCAGGGCAGCTCATTTCAGCAGCAGCCACAGCAGGTGCTAATAAGATCAGCGACATTCAGTTTACCGTTAAAGACCCCCGTCCTTTCCATGCCGAGGCCATCGAAGTCGCGGCAAAAAATGCGATGGCAGATGCTGCAGTCTTAGCTAAAGCCACAGGCGTCACCATTGTAGGCATACGTTCTATTGCCCTCGATCACGAGCAGTCCCGTCCCTATCCCATGATGGCCAAAGCTAACTTTGATGCTTTTGGGGGAGCTCCCACCCCTATCGAAGCGGGTGATGTCGAAGTGCACGCCGCCGTCGATATGGTATTTGAAATCAGACCTGTCTTTGCGCTGGATTCCGCTGCAGGTAAGAGTGTAAAATAGGGAACAACTACGATTTTACGAGTTTTGCGAACTCCATTGTGGCTTCGTCAGCGTCTTTGTAAAGCTTTGAGAAGGAATCTTTGAGCTGGAGATCTTCAGGCCCCAGGGTGTCGATACTGGAACCAAAATAAGTATTCAACGAAAAATAGGACTGCGACTTCCTCCAATCTGTTTTGAGGGCCTTTTCAGAGAGGATGATTTCTCGAGTTGCTATGGTGTAACCTAAAATTTCATTTGCCTTGGGAGATTTTTGATCATACTCTCTAATTTTTATGATCATGCGACTTGCCAATACGAGAGTGCCATTTTTTATTTTGATATCAAAAACCTGGTGGGACTCATTAGTAGGATTTAGAGAAGTGACTCCACTACGATCCCTGTTCACAGTTTCCCCTCCGATTGACTTTAACACATCGCCACCAATGGATTGAACTGCAAGAATTGAAATATTTGTAATGGCTTGTGTGTCTCCAGCGAGGTCATATAACCGTCTGAAAAATGCAGCTTGATAGTCTTCAATTTGTTTGTTAGCCTCAGTTCCTTTGAATAAACATTCGCCATTGACATAGAAGTGGGAACGGTTAAAGTCTTTCATGAATTGGGGACAAATTTCCAATGAACCGATCTTATCAACACTGAGCTGATCAAAAGGTCCCCCCTCTAATCCCTTGAGATTGAGATTTTGAAGCAGGTCCTTGATGATCTTCATTCCTTCAATTTTGGAGAGAGGTGAAAGCTCACTTTCCCCTTGGTATTCTCCACGTCTCATGAGAGTGGCTCTCTGATGTCTCTCTTTTTGAAGTTCCGTCAAATATCCCCACGAGACCTGTTGATAATGTTTGAAAACGATGGCGTCGAGATGCATCACAAAGTTGACAAGTTCTGGGTCGTCAGAGAAGGCGGTCACAAGCTTCATCTTCAACTCTTGAAGGACTTTATCATCAAGATGCTGCCCAGGGAACACATTTTCTTTCGCCAGTGTAAGTTCTTCTATCACTTCCGGTTTTAAATCAAGAATCCGTTTAAAATATTGTAGAAATAGGGAATGAAGATCAGGAGATTTTTCGATTCGATCCCTTAGTTTTTGTTTGACTCCATCATGATAAATATCTTTGCTGTCATCTAAGAGGTAGTCAATAAAATAGTTGGAATTATTCATGATTTTTGTTACAAATGTCATATCTTTTTGCTGCATGGCTTTAAGAGCTGCCTTAATGGCATCGCTTTGGAGAGAAAGACGGTCTTCTAATTGTAAATTGATCTTGAGCTCATGTTTGTCTCCAGATCCAAGGATATAACTTTTGGCAATCGAATAGGGTATATAAGCAAGGTTGCCTAACATAGAGAAAGGCATAAGGGTATAATTTCCAAGTGTAGAGAAAATCGAACTCGATTCTCTCTCAGGTAACGTTGGGTCAGATAGACTCAAAATGCTATTATAAATTTCGCCTTGAAGCTCTTTCTGAAAACTATTTGCTAATAGCACCAGGGCAGATCTCTTTTTTTCAGTGTCTAAAAAATCGATCTGCGCCAGCCTACTTGGACTGATCAGATTTGATAAGAGGCTCGTCGGTTCATATTTATAGCTGTTGATATAATTCATCACCTGTTCGACTTGCTTTAAATCCAGTTTTCCTAGCGTCGACAAGTCCAAGGGAACGGAGATATGGCTAAATTTTCCAAACTGATTTGCGATTGAAAAAGATCGATTCCCTTTAACGAAGCATCCCTCTGTTGTGCGGTCTACATTCGTCCATTCGCTCTTGATATAAAATGGATTGTAAAATCCGTAGCCATGGCTCAACAAGGTGAGTGCTTCGATGTCCTTAAGAATGACATTGAAATCTGATTCTGTAGTAATCGATTTTTTGATTTTTTGAATTTTAGATGGATTTCCGTCTAGGAGTTCTTTGTACCGATATAAGGGACTTGTTGTTTCGTTAAGTATCTGTTCTAACATTTTTGGGGGGTATGCGCCTGAAATGAAGTTATCTGTATCGAACTGAGTATTGAAAATGGTGGCAGTTTGCGCTAAGGCATCGATTAAAGTTTTGAATTTTGCGACGATTTTCGGGTCAGTAACTTCAGAGGTGAGTAACCGATGTAATAAGGTCATCTTCATCATCAGAGATCTATTTTCTTCGCTATCAAAAACAGGTGTCTTGTTGGTATTAAGTAGCTTCAAATTGGCTTGACGGGTCACGATGCAGGCATCTAGAAACTCGAAAAATGCCTTGTGAAGAGATTCGTCATTTTCATTTGTTAACTTATTTTCCAAGGTCAGAGCTAAGAGCTCGATGACATCTTTATCAAGATAGACATAATTTTGGGTGAATTTTTCGATCCCCTGTAAAACAGCTTCCGTATCTCTAGAGAGGGTTATTTTTTCCATTTCAATTTTTAAAGGTTCTACGACTGTTGATTCGATCGTGGACTGGGATCCCTTTATCTGCTTAAGCTGGTCCAGAACCCCTCTCAAGTTTTTAATCGCTTGTTCGACAAATCCCTGATCCTTGGTTGATAATTTCGGTAGGAGGGTATTTAGGCCTCGAATGGCTCCTTCGATCTCCATAGATTCCAATGGCTTGTCGGTCGTGGATAAATTCTCTTTCGAAATAACACTAATTTTTTTGAGTAGAACGGGAAGGTTTTCTAGGTTGGTGTTAATTGATACTATGATATTTGTTACTGACTGAATTGTTGTTCGTTCTGTCGACACCGTATCATCATAAACATAAAGAGTAGGTTCATTTTTCCCCTCGAGAGAACTCAATTCACTTAAGATTTGATGAGCTTTTGATAAATTAAAGTCGCTAGAAAGCGGAAGCATAAAAAAACACCTATTTTTATATTATAAGTATACTTCTT
>Ga0207159_1053_pt1 | contig 27902 bp, 24 predicted proteins | sample Alteio_BWMinHeat_23_FD_153511 | JGI IMG/M metagenome (GOLD analysis project Ga0207159, IMG submission 153511) | Enriched cells from forest soil in Barre Woods Harvard Forest LTER site, Petersham, Massachusetts, United States -... | ecosystem: Environmental > Terrestrial > Soil > Temperate forest >... | reverse complement strand
AACGATCGTAAGTCACCCCATATTTCTAATATTGGGTGACTTACGATCGTTCAACCCCGGGGCTTTGGCGCAGCAAAAAACTTCACAGCCTGCCCGCGCGCGGTATAGTTGCTTGCTGAAAATCCTTATACCCCGTAGCTTAAGCCTATATCCATGGAGGGAGTCGGGCTGTGTTTCGGGATTTATATTTCGACAATCCAAAATTCGCTTATTTGCTGCTGCTCCTTTTCCTCATTCTTTATCTCATGCGGTCGTTGACATTATATCGCAAAAGGCAGCTGGAGCTATATGCCTCGCCACCGCATTGGCCTCTGCTGATCTATCCGCGCTCGCGCAGACTGACCACTGCCAAGAATATCCTGTGGGCCTTAGTTTGGGTGTGTGGCTGCTTCGCACTAATGGGTCCAAAAGGGAATCTCCACTACCGCTCTGTCGAAGAGGCAGCGGTGTCGGCCATTCCCAAGCGCATCCCTCACGATGTCATTTTCGTCGTGGACACCTCTGGCTCGATGGGAGTCGCCGATCTGCCAAATGGCGAGACGCGACTCAACAAGGCTAAAGAGCTGATGCGGGAGATCCTCAACCTCCTCGATGGACAAAATGTCTCCGTCTATGCTTTAACCTCTGAATTAATTTCTCTAGTCCCATCGACAACAGATTATCTATTCACTCGGCTTGTGATTGATCAGCTCCATCTGAACGAAGGGGATATCGGAGGAACCAATTTTACAAAGTCGTTGGAGACGCTGAAGAACAAGCTCTTTTCCACACCCTCTTCCAAGCTGCGTACGATCATTTTGCTCAGCGATGGCGGGGACAACCAAGTGGAACAACTTGAAGGAGAAGCCAAGCTCCAAGCGATCAAAAAAATCGCTTCCATGATTCCCAACCCTGAAGAACACCACTTACGCCTTTTTACGATTGGAATTGGATCCGAAAACGGAGGGGTTGTTCCCAATGTCACTTTTAACAAAAAACCTGTGACCTCAAAGCTCCAAGCAGACCTCCTCAAGGAACTTGCCAATGTGGAGCGAGGGCAGTATCTGGAGGCGGAAAATAAAAACACGGGAGAGCTTCTTAACCTGCTTTTCACGAAAATCAATCAGGAACCCCGCTATGAAGAGAATCTTTCCCTCAATCGCGAAGTAATGACAGCCAAAGCTTCTGATATCCTTTACGACCTCTACTTTCAACTCCCTCTTGGGCTTGCATTTGTCTTTTTAATTCTCTCAACCCGATTACCCGACACCCTTCCAAGACGCTTATGATAGGTATTACAAACATTCTTGTAGCCTTACAGGCTCTGTTGTGGATGCTTCTTGCCTATCCGCTGACAGCTCTAGAGAAAGATCAAGAGGCAGCGGCGTTGTTCGCGGCTAGGGACTACTATCATGCTGCTGAAATCTATGAGAAGATGTTACATCAAGACCTTCCGCCATGGGAAATGGCAGCAGTCCAATACAATCTAGGGACAACAAAACTTGCTCTCCAAGACTGGGAGGGCGCCCGGCATCAGTTCCAATCCATTCCGCCCGATTCCATCGCTTCGCCCTATTTGTTAGTGCGTCTGGTAGAGAATATAGGGCTCACCTATCTCGTACAAGCTGAGGAAAAATCCGACGACATCGAGATGCAGATCTACATGATAAAATTAGGCATCTATTACATCGAACAAGCCCAACAGATCAATTGCGAATGGCAGCAAGCAGAGAAAAAACATCAAACGATATGTACTCCTTCGGCTGAATTTGACATTTTCCATCGGCAGGGGCTGCTACAACTCCTTAAGACCAGGCAAAGACAACGAGAGGCCCTAGTAAGCAGCTTACCTAAGATGAAAAACGATCCGGGGCAAATTTTGGCCTTCGAGAGTCAGATGCTGTTGCTCGATGACCCTCTCTCTCTCTCCTTGGCTGAAAAGCTCGTAGAAACCCATCTTAATGTCCGTTCAGCCTTCCCCAGTGCCGCTTCATTTGAGCAGGGGTCCCATCTTCTAAATACAGGACTCTCACTTTTAAAAGCGCAGAATGATCCATTAGCGCGTTATTATTTCTTAAGTTATCGTTATCTTCTGGAAGAGACCTCTAAAGAAAAATCAGAACCAAGTTCAACCCCGATTACTGTTCTACGAGAAGCCATTTCTACAGCTAAGAAAGCGCTCTTTCTTCATCGTCTTACTTCCTTGGCAAACCCGCCTGAAACAATGAAAAAAGAGATCGACACTACTCTAATCAAGGCTCAACAGGGCACTGTCGAACAGTCTGCCCCTTTTATTCCTGCTGTGCTGAAACAAGAGGTAGAGCGATTCAGAAAAATAGGGGAGATCCGATTCACCAGATGCCAAGAACATCCATGGGAAAAGGTCCTGCCCCTTTTTGAGATTGGATATCAGAATGCTCAATCGGCTTATCAAAGCAATCTCAGCCCAGCACCACAATCCCTTCACCGGCAGGAGGAGACAGTCCAAAATTGGCAGAAGGCGCTTAAACTCCTTGAAGAAAACGAAACAAAACAACCAGAAGAATCCAACCAGTCTCCTGAGGCCACTCAAAAGCTATTGCAATCGTTACAAGAGATGGAACTCGAAGATAAACCGGAAAAACCATTTGTTCCCCTGGAGTCGCACACATGGTGATCCGATTTCTGACATTTTGGGTTGTTGGTTTCTTCTCGTTGTTAGCAGCTCAAGAGACCCTTGTCGAAGCTTCTATTAACCAACACCAGGGATTAGTTGAGCATCCCATCAGTGGAGTCATCACAGTGACACATCAGAGATCCGATACCGTTAACGTCAACTCATTCCGACTAGAAGGAGCTCCCTTGGCTGTCTCTCTTGTTAAAGAAGTGCCGTTTGGTGACGGAAGCACGATTGTCTCATTTTATGATTTTAATCTTCCGCCCAAACCAAAGGGACTCTATGTGCTTGGACCCATCTCTGTAGATGTGGGGGGAAAGGAATTTCAATCTTCAGCCGTCAGCTACGAGGTCAAACCTCCCTCCGCCGTCAGCCGCATCGCTCAAGAGGGAATAGGCACTATATCGCCTGTCTTAGAACTTCAGGCCTATGTGGATGGACCATCGCCTCTTTATCCGGGCCAAAGGGCAAAACTTGTCTACCAAATTATTTACAATCAAAGCATTGAACTCACTCAATCGGATCTCCCGCTCCTTCATACAACCGACTTTAAAAAGGTCGGGGATGAACAGGTCAGCGATACGGTTGCCAATGGGATGAACGTGCAGACTATCGTTCAGGAGGTCGAATTTTCACGTCCAGGAGCCTTTCGCTATGGACCTTCCGTCATCCAAGGAAACGCCTATTTTTTTAATCGTTTAGGGCAAAAGATCTATTATGATACACCCCTTAAAGCCGAAGCGCCTGTCGTTGAAATCGTCGTGAATCGATTGCCAGTCACCCAACAACCTGCTTCATTTAATGGGTCGATCGGTCCCCTACAGGGTAATCTCAAGATGGTGACATCTCCTTCGCTTAGGCTGGGAGATGAAATTGAACTCGAACTTACAATTTCAGGTCCCACAAATCTTGCTGAGGTCTTTTTGCCTTTGTTGAAATGTCAGCCTGGATTCAGCGGATTTTTCCTTCTCGATGATATGCCACCTCCTGGCAAGGTAGAGAAATCGAACAAAAAATTTAAAATCTCCATGCGACCCATTTCACAATTCGTCGAATCCATTCCATCTATCGAACTCTCCTCTTTCAACCCCACAAAAGCCAACTATTACATCTGGCGCAGCGAACCTATCCCCATCAAAGTAGCCCCTTCCATACTTAAGGAGCCCTATTCTACCGAAGCGTCATTGATCGAATCGAATCTTGTAAAAGATCTCATCACCAAAGCTGAAAAGCCCATCCCCGTACTAGAGGGATTTAGTCCCATCTTGGTTTCAACACAAGATCTAAGCCACAGCTGGGTCCGATCAGCTTTAGTCTTCTTTCTTATCCCTGTTGCCCTGGTATTGATTATTCTTCAATTGAAATTGAATCGTTTGTGGGAATCCATGAAGAAGCTTATTAAAGAAAGATCAAGCCAGGATCTATTACAAGAGGCTCTTGAAAGGAAGGACTCCTTACAAGCGATCAAGCTCTTCGAACAGGCCATTCAATTGCGACTTAAAGAGGCACCTTCTTATGAAGCCACAGATCTCACCGAAGTGGAGCAGTTTTTACGCTATCTGGAGGCCATCCAATATGGCGGTGCCGATCAGGCATTAGATACAAAACTTCTTCGCAATGAAGGAAACAGGGTATATAATTTGATTTAATGGACAGAGTGGACGTTGTGGACGAAGTGGACAAAAACATACAAGACGGGAAAAACCATTACGATAGTCCACTTCGTCCACAACGTCCACTCTGCCCACTTCGTCCATTTTTTTTCCTCTTAGCGTTTCTGCTATTTTGCAGTCCATGTGTGGCCCAGGAAGAGGATCTGCTGACTCAGGCAAATCGTTTGTATGCAAGTGCAGGGGAGCCATCCTCACTGCTTGAGCGGCAACGTAATTTTAATCAGGCTCTCTCCCTCTATCTCGAAATCGAACAGAATCAACCTCCGATGACTCAATCTGGAGCTCTCTATCAAGCTATCGCTGACTGCTATTTTCAACTGGGCCAATATGCCCTTGCTGTCCTCTATGACTATCGAGCTCTGAGATTGGATCCGCTCAATTCCACTGTCCATGAGAGGCTCAATGGTGCTCTGCACAAGTTAGGATTGCCCCCCAAGACTACTGACGATGGGATAGAAAGAATCTTGTCCCTCAACTTTCGGCTTACGCTCCCACAACGCTATGAATTCTTCTTTATTTTAGGATGTCTAACAGTAGCGATGGGATCTCTGGCCATCTGGTTTCCTTCCCGATGGATGAAGAAAGGTCTGTTTCTTAGCGCAATATTGACAACTCTCGCATTGCTGAATCTTGTTATCACACTCTATTTTTCACCCATTGAAGGAGTCCTCATCGAATCCACAGGACTCTATCGAGGTCCCGATCTGAACCAACCTCAGCTTCTCTCTATCCCTCTCATGAAAGGAAATAAAGTCAAAATTCTCGATTCACCCAAAAATGAGTGGATCAAAATCGCTTCTCCAGAAGGAGATATTGGTTACATCCCAATAAATGCCATACGAATGATCTGACTAGTATTTTTTAACTTACATCTGCTATTATATGATTTCGTTTATTATCGTTATTTATAAGATACAACTATGAATCATTCTCTGGAGCGACGAGCTCTTTATCATTTGCTGCGTCAACATTGGCTAAGCGGTGTCACAATAGATGTAGAGCCATGGCAAGTGGAAGATTATCGCAATCTGAAGACTGCAGATCTCTTCAAACAGCTTAGCTCTTTCGCCATCCATTTAGAAAAAAAAACCTTCACAGGACATGCTGACGAATGTGATTCACCCGAAGATTTGTCCGAAGCTTTGATTGGCGATCTGACTCTCTCCGCAAAAGAAGAGGACCAAATTTATTTGATTGTCTTTGAACTTTGGCGCCGTCTGATGAGTGAGAAGCCATCCCCCTCGATCTTCTGCGATGAACTCGATTTCCAGATTTTTCTACGCGACAGTGAGCAGAATGCAGACCCTGCCCCCTTGCAAACTGCCTTATCCAACTTCCTGGAAGTCCTACAAAATAACATCGACGCCGGCATGGACTCGAAAGAAGCCTTTACCCGCCTCTCATGCTATTGTGCAAACGATGTTGAATCATTTCTGTTTGATTATATCTCCGATCAAATCGACCAAGACAATGACCTCTATGCACATGAACTCATTGACGCATTCACACCTTATGTTGAAGATGAAAAGTGGCTAAAACTTCTTCGCGCTCAACTGCTAAATCGCTCTAATGCCAAAGCTGCACAACATCTTTTTTCAGAACTTGTAGAGGAATATCGAGAAGAACATGATTTTGAATTTAACCTGACACTGCTAGCATTCATGGCTCAAAAAGAAAACAATCCACTATTCCTGCAATTTGCAGCCTATTTGAAGCATATGCTCGAAAGAGAAGAAGATTTTCAAGACATTCTTTTGATATGTGAAGAATTTGCAACCCATTCTCAAAACCCTCAGCAAGCACAAACGATCCATTCCATATTGGAAAAACGCTCTCAACGTGATCTAGAAGAGGATTTTGACAAATCTGATCCCGATTTAGCACTTTTATTCACCGCTCTTGGACTCTAAAAAAAATAAAGTTTAACAACCCAACAGATTCATTAACAACAACTTAAGAAATACAGGATTTTTTTTGGAAATAATTTATGATCAACATCTTAAAATCGATTCTAGACGTACCTAAAAGGCGGATCAAATAAATTTCTCCATATTGACTTTAATGAAAAAAAATTAGATACCATAGTGCTTTCTAAACACAACTGGTTGTAGGTGCCGCGGCTGACAGCTACAAGATATTGTGTTTTTAATCATTTATACGTGGGGAGAGGAAAACTTATGACAAAACCTACAGCGCGAGCTATGGCAACAGCATTACGAACTTATCATCGACCCGTAAAGGAAGGGGACACTCAATTGGAAAGTTGGGAGCAAGTCGTCGACAGAGTCATCTCGCATCAACGGTGGTTGTGGGAAAGAGCATTAGGACGTTCGCTCAACGAAAATCAAGAAGACGAGTTGGAAGAGCTAAGAGCGCTGATCCAAAACCGTTACGTCGCACCTGCCGGCCGCACCTTATGGTTAGGGGGAACAGATCTCAGCAAGACACGCGAATCCAGTATGTTCAACTGCTCCTACACTCATGTTGAGACCGTTTATGATATGGTTGATGTGCTTTGGCTGCTTCTACAAGGATGCGGTGTTGGATTCAGACCCATCACAGGGACGTTAAATGGCTTCCGCCGACCCCTTCAAGAGATACGCGTCATCAGATCCAACCGCACCGAAAAAGGCGGAGTCCAACAAAACATCGAAACTTTCAATCCTGAAACTAAGACCTGGACGATCAAGGTCGGAGATTCTGCTATTGCTTGGGCAAAAGCCATTGGGAAGTTAGTGGCAGGTAAGTTTCCAGCTACTACTCTGGTATTGGATTTTTCAGAGATCCGCCCTGCGGGAACACGGTTGAAAGGATACGGATGGATCTCTTCCGGTGACGAACAAATAGCTAAAGCTTTCAAAGCCATTGCTAAGATCCTATCAGACCGCGCCGACCAGCTGTTAACACGCATGGATATCTTAGATATCGTCAACTGGCTAGGGACAATCCTTTCAAGCCGACGTTCGGCACAGATCGCTTTATTCGAATATGGACAGCCTGAATGGGAAGAGTTTGCTCTCGCCAAAAAAGAGTGGTGGACAAAAGGCAACGCCCACCGCCAGCAGTCTAATAATAGCTTACTATTCCGAACAACTCCGACACGAAAAGAATTGGAAAGAATTTTCCAACTGATGTTGGAATCGGGCGGATCTGAACCTGGCTTCATCAACGCCGCAGAAGCGGAAAGAAGGGCCCCCTGGTTTAAAGGATGCAACCCTTGCGTTGAGATTCTTTTAGGCAATAAGAGCTTCTGCAATTTGACCGAAGTCAATGTGCTTGGTTTTAGAGGTGATAAGACAGGCCTAGAACGTGCTCTTTATCTCGTAGGAAGGATGAACTACCGTCAAACGATGGTGAACTTACGCGATGAGATTTTGCAAGAAGCGTGGCACCTCAATAATGAGTTCTTGCATTTATGTGGGGTAGGTCTGACAGGAGTGCGTGCACGCCCTGATTTGACAGCCTATGACTTCAAACGCATGCGCAATATCACCGTCAGTGCGGCTTATAGCATGGCCAATGAGTTGGGTTCGCCCTTGCCCAAAAACGTCACCTGTATCAAACCGAGCGGAACTGTCAGCAAGATCATGGGCACAGAGGAATGGGGTGAAGTGCCTGAAGGGGTCCATATGCCATTGGGTAAATACAACCTCAATAACATCACCTTCTCAAAACACGATCCTCTTGTGGCTAAGTTCCGCGCTGCCGGATACTCCGTCGTTGAAAAGCCCTTCGAATCGGAATCTGTCTTAGTCAAATTCCCAGTGCGGTATGACAACGTTCCGTTTACTCGCACGAATGTCACACGAAAAAATGGCAAGGTAGAAGAAGTCGAAGTCAATCAAGACTCCGCCATTTCACAACTGGACTGGTATAAACTCTTGCAGACTACATGGTGCGAACAGAACGTGTCCAACACTGTATCATATGATCCTTCTGAGGTTCCAGCTATCATCGACTGGCTGCTGGAGAATTGGGATTGCTATGTCGGAGTGTCCTTCCTCTTTAGAAATGATCCTACGAAAAATGCGGAAGACTTGGGCTACGCCTACCTTCCTCAGGAAGTGGTCACAAAAGAAGCTTACGAAACCTATGTGGCGAATCTAAAACCAGTGAACTACTCCGGTATCGAGATGCGTGACGATGCGATCCCCGAAGCATGCGCCCTTGGTGCCTGCCCCGTCCGCTAACTTTCTAAAGGCAGCCTAAAGGCAGCGCGAAGCGTTGAGCGAGCTTGCGAGCTCCATGGAGTGCGGCGCTATGCGCCGCCTTTTAATTTGACGACACTGTATGGAAGCGCCCGTATTAAAGATTTACCCACCTATAGGACTGAATGTGAAGGGGCTGGAAAAATTGAGGCCCCACATAGCATCTTCCAATTAAAGGCGGCGCAGAGCGCCGCACTCCACGGAGCTCGCAAGCTCGCTCAACGCTTCGCGCCCTATTCTGACAACTTTCCGTCGATCTTGGTTTCTGTACTTTTCGGGGCTTGGTCGTATTTCGATAAGAAGTCCAGATCCATTTTAATCCCGCCATTGTTATCGTCTTGGAAATCGACCAAGATTTTGTTCAGATTCTTTTCGAGTTTAACTGCTTCTATTAGCCTGTTCATTTTTCCCATGGCTCTGACATGCTGCTTTTGGTGGAGATACTCTTCTTCGCTTACAAAATCCCCAGTTTTTCTGATGAAATAGCCTACCACAGTTTTCTTTCCATCGACTTTGGTATAGCTGGTGCCAATGACGGCATCTGTTTCATCTTGCTGTGAGGGGACGATCGAATGTTTGGCGATGTTGCTCACAAATTTTTGGATATCCTCTTCTTTGACTCTAAAATTCTGACCCTTTGCCATCTGTTCAATGAACCTTTTCATGCGTTCTAACTTTTTGGGGGATAGAATCTGGCCATCTTTAAATGCCCAAACTTTTGTTCCATCTTTCAATTCGACTTGGGTCAAGAAATTTTCAACGAAGGATTGAATCTCTCCTCGCTTCAAGCCTACCAAACTGCAAATGATTTCATGTTCCTTCACCATCCTCGTCAAGTCTTGGATGTCTTTGGATGTAATCACTCTGCCATATGCGTCGCTATATGTATCGGTGGTCGGATCATACTTGATTAATTCGTTGAGTGGCTTATCTTTCAGTTTTTCGAGCTCTTTGGGATCCTTATCACCATAGATCGAAGAGAGCAGCAGAACGATGCCTCCGATTCCAAATGAAACTGTACCGCCGGCTAATCCACCGACGACAGGCACCAACATCGGAGCCAAATAGGGGGTGATCCCCATTTTCATCGATTCTACAGCTGTATTTTGGACAGTTCTTGTGAACAAGTTCGATATCCCACTAAATACACCTGTTGTCTCTCTGACAGGAGAAAAAAAGCCACGAACAACTCTATCGACGATCGTATTGCTTATTCCTTGGGAATAGGTATTGCCGACGGCTTTTCCAACCGTTGTGCTAACCATTTCTTTGTCAGGAAAATACGATGTGACATAATCCCAAAAATTGTTTCCTTTTTTCGGGGATTTAAACTTAAGTTTATCGGCATTAGAATTTGCCCTATCAATCAAAATTTGCTTATTTTGATCCGAGATCGGATAATTTTTTACATCCGTTTTTATCATCTTAACCTTCCCTTGTTAATTAATTTATTAAATGTACTATAACACCGATTTGTTAAGCAGATATAAACAATTTGTTAAATATTTATTAAGATAACCATAAAACAATAAATTTACAAAAAAATAAACAACACTATGTTATAATAAAGTAATAATTACGATAGGGGTTAGCTATGGAACCTAGTTCAACCAGAAATGACAATAACATCGATGAGAAAAAAACCACTGAAACACCATCATCTGACAATCAATTAAAGAACAAAAAAAGCAACGATATCACAGAAAATGATATTGTTTCGATTGCAATAAATAAAGTAGAAAGTGGAATCCCTATAAAAGTTCAAAAGAATTTAATTCCCTCTGATCCACCCATTGGAATGGAAATTTCAGTAAAAGAACTTATTATAACAGAAACCAAACAAGACAAAACAAAAAAATACGAGCAAAAATTTATTGCACTTGTTAACAATTTCTTTGAGCATGGCATTATCTGCTCAAAACGTGCAGAAGATTTAGAAATAAAGCAAGTGAGCTCCCTAGATAAAAATCCAAGACCATACAATGAAGTGGAAGTAAACTTTGTTTCAGACCCTGAAGGATTAGAGACAGCTATAGGTATTTCCTCTCAAGGGAAGGGAAATACTGCAGCAAAAGGAGCTCTTTCTATAGCTTTAGAGAGGTATCAAGATCCCCTTCCCTCGAAATTAGAAAAGAGAGAATTAGACAGTAACGATCTACAGAATCTCAATAAGATACAGGATATAAGCATACGAAACTCGATGAAAAAGTTACTGGAAAAGGACAAAGGATTAAAGTTTGATGAGCATAGCCTTGAAATATTAGCTGATCGATCTGAAAGTTGCATTCTAATTTTAATGAATCCTCAAAAAATGAGTTTCTATGACAATGTAACGGATTTTCAAAAAGAATGCAAATCAGGAACTATTGATAGATGCCGAGAAATTAAAATAAATGCCAATATCTCTCCAGATTCATTCGAGCTTGTTCTTATCCCAGAAAAATTTAAACATTTAGAATCATCTTTTAAAAAGCCTGACAATTGTAAAATATGCTATATAGAGAGCCAAACCCAATTTATTGCTTATAATTATCCACCACTAGACCATAACGATACACGCACTATTGTCTCCACGATTCTACCTATTAAATCTCCTAATTTTATTTTTGGTGCATATCAATTCCTTATCGATAACAAAGTTTTTGTTAGCCATTTAGGTAAAGGAACTGCTTTCCATGATTCATAAGGGAGTATTTGAATTTTCCATCGTTTTTTTCTTCAAAAAATCTTTGATATGATATTTCGCATAATACGACCAATTCATATCTATTGTATCTTCCACATTTTTTTTGATGATTGGCAATGCAGATGCGTAAATATCCATGGCTATTGATCCATGAGAATAACCTCCAAATTCTTTATCTAAAAACTTCTGTACTACATCATCTAACCCTTGTGTATATGTACATTGATATTGGTTATATAATTTTTCAACTAAATCAACGTCCGATCTTTCATCTGGATTCAGAGCAGAATAAAAATTTTCAATAATTGCTTTGAATTTGTCGACATAGACCAGATCCATACGATGTAATTGTGTTATTCTTTTACGCAAAGATTCAATTAAAGAATCACTCATAATACGCCAAAGAGTATTCGGCACACAATAACAGGTGATTATATTGAAAGCAATATCCTTGGTAAGGGGAACATTTTTCATGTCGGGTTCAAGTCTTAATACTTCTTTAATAGCAGCTTCCTTTATTGTATCTGATATAGAACTCAGACTGTAAAGATCGCCACCTTGAAATGCACCGATCGATTCGAACATATTTTCTCCTTGTTTGTTTCTACCTTGATTAAATTATAAATCGGATTCTACAAAATGTCAAAGTGATAATGATCGTTGTCGTTGTCCATTCACTAGGCTTATCTAAAACTCGCACTTTAACCAAAGATCTTAAGCGGGATGAAGTTTAAATAGTCGCAGGCCGTCAAGTAATAGCGAATGCCGTGATGTTCCCCGAAGAGAGGAATCCCTTGCTTGACGTTATGGAGATGGCCGAAGACACATACGTTGACTCCATACTTCTCGAGGAGTCGACTCACTTCGGAGTCTTTCAAATCGGCGCCGATGGGAGGATAGTGGGTCATCACAATGCGCATTTGGGCAGCTGGATCCATTGCCCTCAAGCTCATTTCGAGCCTTCCCAGCTCCCTTCGATAGACCTTTAGGCTATCCTGAGAATGGTCCTCCTCAGTCAATGGCTTAGTAGACGCCGTCTTACTGACTTCAATGATGCCATTAAAACCGAATTCGGGAGAGTCCCACCCACGTGCTCCAGCAATGATGGCATTCTTCCATTTAAAACTATCATTTTGAATCACATGGCAAGAGGGGGGAAGGATGGATTTAATTTTGGAAAGAGAACCCCACCAGTAGTCATGGTTGCCTCGGATCATGACTTTCGTCCCGGGGAGTTTATCAATCCAGAGAAGATCCGGCAGAGCCTCCTCAAGGTGCATTCCCCAAGAGATGTCACCAGGAATCAGGACCAGATCCTCTGGAGAGACGACTTCACGCCACGCCGCCTCAATTTTTGCGGCATGATCTTTCCATTTTTCGCCAAACACATCCATCAGTTTATTGGGAACCCCAAAGGAGAGATGAAAGTCTGCGATCGCCCAAATTGCCATGTTATAAGATAAATCCATCAGGGATGACGGCTCCATTAGGGACTACGATGATTCCATCGCGGATGAGTACATTAGGGCTGTCATAGTTGTCGAGTTTCTGTTTATTGATTAACTGAACACCTTTGCCAATGCACACATTCTTATCGATGATAGCCCGTCGAATGATACAGTCCTCGCCTATGTGCGGACGAAGGGGCAGGCGATGGTGATCTTGAACTGGAGCATAATAGTAGTCGTTCCCCATTAGGTAGGAATCTCGAATAATGGATCCTTTATGAATGACGGTGCGAGGACCTAACAGACAACGATTGATCTCATCGGCTTCGATAATGGATCCTTCGCTTAATATCGTCTGCTTAATCTGTGTCTGATAAAGCCTTGAGGGGGGAAGCTCATAAGGGTAGCTGAAAATGGGCCTCTCTTGGTCATGCAAATAGAATGTAGGATGCAGATCCGTTAACGCCATATTGGCTTTGTAATAGGTCTCGATGGTTCCAATGTCTTCCCAATAGCCTCCATAAAGGAAAGCGGCCACTTTGCCGGATTCGACCATTGTGGGGATCAAGTGCTTGCCAAAATCTTCTCTTCCATCTTGCTTGAGGAGTTCGACGAGTGCTGTGCGTTTAAATAGATAGATCCCCATCGACGCAAGGTAATGAGGACCTGGGGGGCTCACTAACCCCACCTTTTCCACAAGAGATTTAGGACATTTGAATCTGCGCAAAATGGCAGGATCCTTAGGTTTTTCATAAAAATCGGTCACATTCCGCTGTGCATCGACTTTTAGAACCCCCATTCTAGAGATGGTAGCCTCATCCACAGGTATTGAAGCGATGACCATGTCTGCATCGGTCTCCCGAGCAAAGCTCATCATATGCCGGAAATTGATATTATAAAGTTGATCACCTGATAAGATTAGGAAGTAGTCGACAGGGCACTCGAGGAGGTAATCAAGATTTTTCCGTACAGCATCGGCTGTCCCTTGGTACCAATCCTTTTGATCCCGCTTTTGCTCGGCAGTCAAAATTTCGATAGACCCCTTACTCTTATGTTGATGAACATACGTTTGGAAGATATGATGATGCAAAGAGGAAGAAAGAAACTGTGTCAACACGAAAATCTTAGAACACTCCGCATGAAGGGAATTGGAAATGGGAACATCGATCAGTCGATATTTTCCCCCAAACGAAACCGCAGGCTTGGATCGATTCATCGTTAAAGGATAGAGCCGTGTGCCCTCGCCTCCGCTCAAGATGATGCTGGCAACGCGTTTCATATCGATGCTGGAAGAGCCACTATGTCCGCGACCTTCCCTCTGTTTTGTCATCCAATAACGATCGACTTCCGTTAATGTAGCCATAGGCCTCCGAATAGTGAGTCGTATAAAAACCCGACCCTAGCATAGGGACCAATTTAAGAAAAGAACCCACATAAAAAAAATTCCCGATCGAGTATATTGGAAATTACAACCATCTCTCTGCTCTCAGTGACTCGGTGGTAAATTATACAACACAGCCAAAGTCGGAATATGGACTTACAACATTTTCTTAGAAAAGTTAGAGATTGGATCCATACAAAGCGAGGATATTCCATTTTAGGTGTAGTCTTAGGGCTGTTCTTATTACTACTTCTTGTACGGTCTTGTGCTGAGATCGTGACCTCTCCAAACCAGCGTTTTCTCATCGCTAGAGACACGCGTTGGGATTCATTAAACTTGATGGGGAAGGAAAAGAGCCTCAACGCTTTTATCGATGACCTATCCAGCGAGATTTCTAATGAGGAGAAGATACGCCTTACCATAGCCCCAGAATCTGCAACTCTTACGGACCATTTGATAGCAGGCGAGGTCGATGGGATATTTGCTTCAATGGCTCCCGACGTCATGCTGCAAAGGACCTATCTCTTTTCCGCTCCCTTTCTGCTGACAGGACCCGTTTTAGTCGTCCCTGTTGACTCCAAGTTTAACACCCTGGATCAAGCTAAATATAAGATCATCGGCGTGCAGCCCCAGACTTCGACCATCTTTGAGATGCGGCAAAATACCGATATTCAATTCCGTCTTTATGAAAACACTCTGAAAGAGCTAGCGGATTTAGAACATAATCAGATTGATGGGGTCGTCCTCGATCTGATCCCAGCCTATTATTACACAACCACATTCTACAAGGGTAAGCTCAGAGTGGCGACGGGTCCTCTCACCAATGATGGCTTGAGGTTAATTACCCTGAAAACAGCAAAAGGGGAAGAACTCATCAAAATGTTTAACGAAGGGCTCCAAAAGGTGAAAGCCAGCGGCGAATACGACAAGCTCCTTCTAGAATGGGGCCTCATCAACCCTGAAAAGATCGAGGAACCATAAAGCCCCAGGAAAGCGGTGAAAAAATTAAACGTAAAGACGCAGAGGCGCGAAGATCCGACGCCATGCCTCAACGGCACCAAAAAATTCACCACTGAGCCACTGAGATCACTGAGAAGGGATGAGATAGAGAGAAAAGTTATCAAGTCATATCCTATGAATCATTTTTTTATGATTTGTCTCGAAATGCTTGGATTCCAGACAAAGCATCCGACCTTTTGTAAAAGGAGAGAGTTGGGGTTCAAGAGTCAAGACAAAAGACCCTCTCTATCTCATCCCTCCTCAGTGATCTCAGTGGCTCAGTGGTGGTGAATTTTGGTGTCGTTGAGGATTTGCGTCGGGTCTTCGCGCCTTTGCGTCTTTGCGTTTAATTTTTTTGCGACGCTACCCATAATGTTCTTCGTAGTCGTAGCGTACGCGGTCGAGGATCTCCTGATCAAGAGGACAGGGCTGGATGCCCCAAATTAAAGTGGCATAGTTATTCACAGAATTATCCGACGAGAATTTTCCCATTCCAGCGATATTGTGGATGGCACATTCGGCCCATTTAAGTGGCGTCTTAAAGAGAGTTTCAACCTTAAGTTGTGCCTCATAGTAACTCATCAGGTCTTTGAGCACAAAAAAACGATCCCCACCTAGGTTCTCATCCAAGAGCTTATGATAGATACTGCTGAAGACCTGATGCTCGGCTTCAGTTTGGGCAAAGGTCCTATCTACAAGGCTATCAAGAGCGCGTTTGATCTGAGGTACTGTCTTATAAATTTCGCTTGGATGATATGTCTTATATTTTTTCATCTCTGCGATCTCCTCAGAGCTGCATCCAAACGCAAAAGGCCACCACTTGGGAGTGATCTCTTCCTCCATTTCGATATTGGCTCCGTCGCGCGTCCCGATGGTCAACGCTCCGTTCATGGAGAACTTCATATTTCCCGTCCCAGAGGCCTCCATCCCCGCTGTTGATATCTGCTGCGAAAGATCCGCAGAAGGGATGATCACTTCGGCTCTCGAGACGTTATAGTTCTCAAGATAGACAACTTTCAATATCCCAGCTACAGCCGGATCACGATTGATTTTTCGCGCCACACAATAGATCAATCGAATAATATCCTTAGCCATCTCATAGCCCGCTGCCGCCTTCCCTCCAAAGATCACCGTGCGTTTGATCCGGTGATGCTGCGGATTCTGAAGGATCTCATGATAGATCATGATCAGATGCAATATATTCATTAGCTGTCGCTTATATTCATGGACTCTCTTGACCTGCACATCGAATAATGAATCGGGATCGATCAAGGGCGGAGGAGAAAATATCAACCCTGTATTATCACGTAGACGGTTTTCTCTGTTCAAAAACTCGATGCATCGCAACTTATTCTTTTTCTTCACAGCAAGGAACTCTTCCTGCGATTCCTTATCAACTCCAAAGTTAGCAAGTTTTTTGATCTGCAGGAAGTCAGTGATCCAGCTGTCTCCAATACGCTTTGTGATGAACTTTGCTAACTCAGGATCGCATTCCAAAAGCCATCGTCGCTGTGTAACTCCATTGGTGATGTTGACAAATTTGTCTGGATTAAGTTCGTAGAAATCACGAAAGACGACATTTTTTAAGATCTCCGAATGCAACTGTGCCACGCCATTGACCCGATGTGATCCTACAATAGCCAGGTTGGCCATGCGCACTCTACCCCCTTCGATAATCGACATGCGTTTGATACGCTCTTCATCATTCGGATATTTTGCACGGACAGCAGAACAAAAATCGTGATTGAGCCGTTCAATAATCTTACATTGGCGCGGGAGCAGATAATACATCAGGGAATGGTCCCACTGCTCCAATGCTTCGCTCAAGATGGTGTGATTGGTATATCCTGTGCATGCTTGAGTGATCTCAAAGGCTGTTTTCCATGGCAGATCGTGTTCTTTTGTCAAGATCCGCATCAACTCCGGAATCACCAAAGAAGGGTGTGTATCATTGATTTGAATTCGCACCTTCTCGGCGAATGCACGAAAATTGTTATAGTTAGCAAGATAGTGCCTGATGATATCCTGGAGGGATGCTGAAACGAGTAAAAACTCCTGCTTCAAACGGATTCTCTTCCCCACTTCCGTGTTTTCACTGGGGTAGAGAACATCTGTCAAAGTCATGTTCTCAGCAGCTTGATCGAGGCGTCCTGCGTTGTATCGCTGCAATTGAAAATTTCGCGGTGAATCCTTTGTCGACCATAATCTCAGTGTCACCACAGAGAATCGCCGATCTCGGTTATAGCCGATGATCGGAATGTCATAGGGTAATGCCCCGACTTCTTCGTAATCTTTGAGCTCCATGATCTCATCGCCATGGATATTGAATGAAGTCTGAGGAGTGCCACAGAACTTAACCACAAGCCGTCGCTGGTCGCGGCGGAATTCCCAAGGGTTCTCATTGAGAAGCCAGCAGTCCGGCGCTTCGACTTGGACTCCATCCCATAGCTGCTGCTCGAAGATCCCATACTGATACCTGAGTCCATATCCCTGTGCAGGATAGTGTTGCGTTGCTAACGAGTCGAGTAAACACGAGGCCAGCCTTCCTAGACCCCCGTTACCGAGCCCTGGATCAGGTTCTCTTTCCATGATATCTCGGAAGTTGCGATCCATCTTCTGGGTCACAGCTTTGACCAGATCAACGGCATTAAGATTATTAACATTATTGATGAAGATGCGACCAGGGAGGTACTCCATGGAGAAATAGTAGACCGTGCGCACACCTAATTTCTGGGTGGTACGTGCCGTTGCCAACCAGTTGATCATCGTCTCTTCCCGGATGGCAAATGCCAGAGCACGAAAATACTCTTCCGTCGTCGCTTCCTCCAAGGTACGACCCTGCATCGTAATCAGATAGGATTTGACCTTTCCAATCACGGTATCAACGACTCGATCAAATTGGGCGGCATCCATGGTTTGAACCTTTAAGATCTCGATCCTTGATAATTATCATTTTTTGGGATTACAAAAAAGGACGAAAAGGAGATAAAGGACCAAAAGGACTTATTAGGATGCGATTTACTTTTGCGTCGTATTGCGTTTTATCCATTTTTATGGGGATCATGATCTACGCGACCTTTATCGCCTTTCAACGGCGCTCAGGTTCAACCGGCATCGACGCCGCCACCATCCAGCAGATCCGTTATGAAGCCACCTACGGCTCAAAAAATCGCGAAACTGCTGACTCGAAGCATTGAGCGGGGGTCGCTATTGGAACACTCTGCGATCGGAGAGATATCCATTCCCATGTGAAGCGATTAGACGCCATAATCGATTCATAATATGAAGCGAATAGACTTCTGTTTTACCTTGTATATGAAGCGATAAGATGGTATAATCGCTTCATATTATGAAGTGATTACAAGGAATACTATGAAATATATTTGGGAGAATCCAAATTGGCCAAAATTAATCTGGAGGAGTGAACCCTTACTTTCTTTAGTTGGCAAGGCCCGTTTGAGCCAAGGAAAGCTGTTATCCAGAGTTGCTGCTCTGGGGATTGAACTAAATCTTACCGCACGTGCTGATATTTTGATTGAAGAAACAGTCAAAACTTCAGCTATTGAAGGAGAGCTTTTAAATAGAGATTCGGTTAGATCTTCGGTTGCAAGGCATCTAGGGCTACCTTCAGAGAATTTACCTCTTCCAAGCCGTTATGTGGATGGTTTGGTGGAAGTTCTTTTGGATGCCACTGAGAATTTCAACAAACCGTTGACGGCAACAAGACTCAAAAGTTGGCAGGCCGCCCTCTTTCCAACGGGACATTCGGGATTGCTACATATTCACGTAGGTAAATGGCGCGGTCCAGGCCCTATGCAAGTTATTTCAGGAGGCATGGGAAAGGAAAAAATCCATTATGAAGCTCCTCCATCAGATCGCGTTGAAAAAGAAATGAGACAATTTCTTTCCTGGTGGAAATCTAGTTTAGGCAAAGAAGAGGGTCTTTTACGTTCTGGCCTCGCCCATTTTTACTTTTTGACTATTCACCCTTTTGACGATGGCAATGGACGTATTGCGCGCGTATTGACGGATATGGCATTAGCGCAGGATGAACGGATTTCAACTCGTTACTATAGTCTATCATCTCAGATCATGGAAGAAAGAAGTGCCTACTATGATGTTCTTGAGGCATGTCAGAAGGGAGATGGTGATGTCACCACATGGCTCCAGTGGTTTCTGGGATGTTATATGCGTGCTGTAGATCGTTCTGGGCAAATACTCGAGGATGTTTTGACCAAAGCTGAGTTTTGGCATCGCCATCATGAACTCCATGTAAACGAGCGTCAAAGGAAAGTCATCAATCGGCTCTTGGATATCGGAAAGGGGCGATTTGAAGGAGGTCTTACGACAAGAAAGTATGTTTCGATCGCCAAAGTCAGCCGCGCTACAGCCTTCCGAGAAATTTCGGATTTGTTAACGAAGGGCATCCTCCACGAAAACCCATTCAAAGGCCGCAGTACCAGCTACGATCTAGTTTGGGGTGAAACTGTTCCTTAAAAGGTTTTCCAGTTTTGTGGGGAAGACCGTCCCTAACCTTCCCGCAGTAGATAGATAGATTTGTAGGTTTGCAGAGAAATCTATTTTCAGCTATAATACAAAGTATCTACCCTTAGGAGGTGTTTATGAAAGAACATATGGTGCGATTAAGTTTTGATATTCCCGAAGAGGAACACATCCTCCTTAAAACAGGATGCGCACAACTAAGAATTGCCATCAAAGACTTTTTGCATGAGATGCTGTTGGTAGGATTGCGAGAACTCAAGGAAAAACAGCTGCATGCTAGATTGAAAAAATCCATCAAACAATCCAAAGAGGGCAAAGTCAAGAGCAGAGGTTCTTTTGCCAAGTATGTAGAAGATGAAATTTGAACTGGTTTTCACCGAACATGCAGATGATCAAATGACCCAACTTGAAATGGAAAAGGATAAGAAAGCCGTTCTAAAGGCAGTGAACAAGGTTTTAGGGTTCATGGAAACTAATTTACGCCACCCCTCCCTACATACCCACAAATATGATGAAATGGAAGGGCCGAATGGAGAAGAGGTTTTTGAATCTTACGCTCAAAACAGAACCCCGGGCGCCTACCGGATTTTTTGGCATTATGGTCCTGGAAAAAAGAAAATAACAGTACTCGAAATATGTCCTCATCCCTAAGTTTGGATTAAACTTTATTTTTTAATTGCTAAGTACCAACAATATTGGTAATATAACCAAAAAGGTTGGTGGCTTATGTTAGAATCTATATTTGGCACCCCTATCATTGAGAAGGTGCTATTCTTTATGTTAGTAAATAACAGATGTTATGCTTCTCAACTGAAAGAAGCCTTTCAAATGCCCTTGTACAGCTTTCAAAGAGCTTTAACTCGACTTGAAAAAGGGGGTGTTTTAGTGAGCTATAAAGAAGGAAAAACCCTCCTCTATCAATTTAACCCCCGTTATCCCTTCCTTTCAGAATTGCTAGCCTTTTTACAAAAGGCCTACAGCTCCTTCCCAGAAGATTTTCGTGAAAAATACTACGAACCCATCATTAGAAAACGGCCAAGGAGGAGTGGAAAGCCCTTATGATTAATTGGAAGACAATTTCTCTTAAAGAACTCGCTGGGTATATTTCAGAAGAGCTCAGAAAAAAGGGGATCGAGATAATTCTTGTAGGAGGCGCTTGTGTGACCATATATTCAGCAAATCGTTATCAATCCTACGATCTGGATTTTGTCACTTATGAAGACATGAAAAAAGTAAACAAAGTTTTGCAGGAACTAGGTTTCGCTGAAGAGAATGGATATTTCCAACATAATAACTGTCAATGGTTTGTGGAATTTGTTTCACCACCCGTGGGTATCGGGAAGGAAATTGTTCAAGAGTTCAATAGTATTGATACACCTTTGGGAACAATTCGATTATTGCACCCTGTAGACACCGTGAAAGATCGATTATCTAGCTTCTTCCACTGGGCTGATAAAGAAGGTCTTAACCAAGCAATAAATATTTGCCTTGAACAAGAGATTGATTTTGAAGAAGTAGAACGATGGTCTCTACAAGAAGATCAAAAAGACAAGTTTGAGATTTTCAAAAATCTCCTAAAGAAAAAACGTAGAAAATCATAGCCCAGTTACTTTCTAAGGAATGATTTGGATCCCTCTCAATTCTCTCATATCATCTCACTGATCTCAGTGGCTCAGTGGTGAATGAAAACAAAACGGTCATCGCGTTAATTTAAAAATCGTGTTATACGGTAGGAAATCTTCATCTCAAGGATAAGAGGTTTCCGTGGTCTATTCACGACTTAGCTTATATCTGATCGCAATGGTCACATTGCTCTGCTTCAGCGCCTGTGAAAATAAAAACAGCTCAGGCTCTGCCAATGAAGGCATCCCCGTCAATACCGTCATTGTAGAGCGACGAAATGTGCCGGTGAGCTTCGAGTATGTTGCTCAGACACAAAGTTCTCATATGGTCAACATCCAAGCACGTGTGAACGGCTTTCTCGAAAAGAGAATCTACACCGAAGGAGCACAAGTCAAAAGAGATGACGTCCTTTTCCTAATGGATAAGAAGCCATTCCAAGCTCAAGTAGACGCCGCACAAGCGGCCCTGGAAAGACAACAAGCAGCTTTGGAAACGGCTCGACTCAATTTTGCACGCGTGAAACCTCTTGCTGAACAAAATGCCCTCTCAAAAAAAGACCTCGACGACGCCAAAGGAACCTATGAAACAAATGGCGCCTCCGTGGAACAGGCTAAAGCCCAGCTTGAAACAGCTTTACTCAACCTCTCATACTGCACCATCACATCGCCCCTCGACGGCATCACCAGCGCTGCTCTTAAACAAGATGGTTCCTACTTGAATATCGCTGACAGCCAACTGACCACAGTCTCAGCGCTGTCGCCCATATGGGTGAACTTCAGCCTTTCCGAAAACCAAGTTCAATGGTATCGAGACCAAGTCAAAAAAGGGTTGCTGCTGCCCCCTCAAAATGATGAGTACGATGTCAAAGTGATCCAAGTCAACGGAACCCTATTTCCACATAGTGGAAAGATCACCTTCACAGAACCCTACTTCAATGCACAAACGGGAACTTTCCTCATACGAGCTAGTGTCGACAACCCTGAAGGCACCATGCGACCCAATCAATATGTACGTGCTAAAATTGAGGGTGCTATCCGACCCAATGCGATTCTCGTCCCTCAGCGCGCTGTCCAGCAATCTGCCAAAGGCCAATTTGTCTGGGTTGTCAATAAAGAAAGTCAAGCCGACTTCCGCCCCGTCCAAGTCGGGGATTGGCAGGGGAATAACTGGTTTATTAATGACGGTCTCCAATCAGGAGAACAGATCATCGTCGATGGCACAGTGACTTTACATCCCGGCGCTCTTGTGAAGGTCGCGAAGACAGTTCAAATCACCTACCCATCAGATCCTCAGCAAACAATAAAAGAAACCGAAATGGCCAAAACTCCCCCGTAAGGAAATCTAAAAAGCATGTTTTCTGAGTTTTTTATCAAGCGGCCCATCTTCACGACAGTCATCTCCCTGATTATCGTCATTGCTGGGCTTGTCTCGATGACATCGCTTCCTGTCTCGCAATATCCCACAATCACTCCTGTGCAGATTCAAGTGACGACAGTCTATCCAGGAGCCGATGCCAAGACCGTGGGCGATTCCGTTGCTGCTCCTATCGAAGCCCAGATCAATGGTGTGGAAAACATGCTCTACATGACATCCACAAGTTCAAATACAGGCCAGTTGACGATAACGGTATATTTCACACTGGACACGGACCCTGATACAGCGCAAGTCCTCGTCCAAAACCGTGTTAACCTGGCGGCTCCCCAGCTTCCAAACATCGTCCAACAATATGGTATTTCGGTCCAAAAACAGTCCTCCAGCACCCTGATGATTATTGCCTTGTACAACAAAGATGGACGCTATAGTCGCGATTATGTCACCACCTACACCAACGTGTACGTATTAGACGCAATCAAACGCGTCAATGGCGCAGGACAAGCTCAAATTTTTGGTGTGCCGGATCAAGCCATGCGCATCTGGATGAATCCCGATCGGATGGCCTCTTTAGGCATTACGACGACAGACCTTCAGGTGGCTATTGCGAATCAGAATGCCCTCTTTGGCGCAGGCCAGATCGGCCAGCAGCCCAATGCCCCCTCCACACAGTTGACATTCCCCGTGGTCACACAGCACCCCTTTACTCAACCCAAACAGTATGAGAATATCATCCTGCGAGCCAACCAACAGGGGAGCGCCATCGTTCGCGTTGGAGATGTGGCCCGTGCCGAGGTAGGGCGTAAACAATATATCGACAATAATATCCTGAATGGATTCCCCACAACGCCAATCGTAGTCTACCAACAAGCAGGCGCTAATGGATTGGATGTCTCCAAGGCAGTCCGAAAGACAATGGAGGAACTTAAAAAAACGATGCCGGATGGCATCGAATACCTGATCGCGCTCGACACCACCGACTTTGTGCGCTTGTCAATCGAAGAGGTGATTAAAACGCTCATTGAAGCGATTATCTTAGTCGTCATTGTCGTTTACCTATTTTTGCAAAATTTCAGGGCCACGGTTATTTGTACAGCGGCAATCTTTGTGGCGCTGATCGGTACATTCACAGGATTATTGGCTCTTGGATTTACCATCAACCTCTTAACCTTATTTGGGATTGTGCTCGCAATTGGAATGGTGGTGGACGATGCTATTGTGGTCGTCGAGAATGTGGAGCGCAACATGTCGGAAGGGGACCTTACAGCTAAAGAGGCTTCCATCAAGGCGATGCAAGAAGTGTCTGGCCCTGTCGTTGCCGTCGTCTTAGTCCTCAGCGCTGTATTCATCCCAGCGGCATTCCTTCCTGGCACTACGGGACAACTCTATAAACAGTTTGCCATCACCATTGTCATCTCTGTGATGATCTCCGGCTTTGTGGCCCTCACCCTGACACCTGCCATGTGCGGTGTGATGTTGAAACACAGGGAGTCTGCAAAAAGAGGATTTTTTGCATGGTTTAACAGAGGCTTTTTGAGGATGACAAAGGCCTATGGTCGCTCCTTGGTGTTGATCTTCAAGCGCATGGTCGTGGCTTTTGCCCTATTTGCTGTCATGATCTTGGCCATTGTCTATCTGTTCAAGACGATACCAACAAGCTTCATCCCCAACGAAGACCAAGGGTATGTCCTTGCACAAATCATCATGCCAGATTCGACTAGTTTGGAACGTACCGTGGAAACTTCAGCACGTATTGATCAACTCTTCGCAAAGAATCCAGCCGTTGTCAACCGTACCGTCGTCAACGGCTACAGCCTCATAGACAGCCAGTATCAACCGAACATGGCCACCTTCTTTGTGACCTTTAAAGATTTCAAAGAACGCTATGCTTCCATCGAAACGGCCCTTAAAGAGAATGCTAGAGCGATTCTCAGATCGGTCTATGTACAGTCTCACGATGTGAACACAGGCCTTTTCATCCCCATCGCACCACCGGCCATTCCGGGAATAGGAACATCCTCCGGTTTTGAATTCTGGGTCCAAGACCTATATTCTGGAGAGCCTGTCCAACTCTATGAAGTCACCCAAGCGGTCTTGACAGAAGCCAACAAAAGACCCGAACTTGCCAATTTGAATAGCACCTTCCGAGCTTCATCGCTGCAACTCCATGCCAATGTGGACCGTGACATGGCAGTCCTCCTCGGAGTCAGTATCGAAGACGTTTATAGCGCCCTCCAAGCCCAATTTGGTTCCATGCAAGTCAGCCAATATGAACAGTATAGCCGTGTCTGGAACGTGATCCTACAGTCCGACGCACCCTACCGACAGCAGCCTCTTGACATCACACGTTTATATACAAGATCCAACAACAATAAGATGATCCCCCTGTCTGCGATGGTCACAACAAACTATACGATTGGTCCTTCGCTAGTTCCCCATTTCAACGGATTTCCCGCGGCACAGATCACCGGAGCCGCAGCCCCAGGATATAGTTCTGGGGATGCCATCCACGCCATGGAAACAGTAGCTCGTGAAGTTCTACCCCAGGGATATAGATTTGCCTGGTCGGGAATGGCTCTCCAAGAGAAGGAATCGAGTAGCAGCTCTACCATCGCCTTTGTTTTTGGTTTGTTAATTGTCTTCTTAATCTTAGCTGCCCAGTATGAGTCGTGGTCGCTCCCTATCTCGGTATTGACGGCCGTCCCTTTTGGTGTCATCGGCGCGCTCCTAGCCACCCTCCTACGTGGACTTGAAAATGATGTCTATTTCCAAATTGGCTTACTAGTGCTGGTGGGATTGGCAGCAAAGAATGCGATCCTAATCGTTGAATTTGCTGTAGGCTTAAGGAAGCAAGGGAAATCTGTAGTCGATTCAGCCGTCGAAGCCGGTGAATTGCGCTTAAGACCGATCCTGATGACATCCTTAGCCTTTATTTGTGGTGTATTGCCTCTCTTCTTCGCCATGGGAGCTGGAGCCAATGCACGTCACTCCATTGGTACAGGCATTATCGGTGGCATGATTGGTGCCTCCACACTGGCTCTACTGTATGTCCCTCTTTTCTTTTATATCTTCGACCGCATGGCTGAGAAGTTTTCAAAGAAGGGCGAACTCCAGCCCCAGAAAGAGGAAGTCTAATATGCATCGACTGATAATCTTAATAGCGATTATCCTGCTTTCGAGCTGTATGCTAGGGCCTAATTATCACCGCCCCGATATTGATGTTCCTGAATCTTTTCACTATGAAGAAAATGATGCCAAAGAAACGTTGAATCTCGCCTGGTGGAAACAGTTCGACGATCCCGTTCTAGAGGGACTTATTGATGAAGCCCTTGCCAATAACAAGGATGTCAAAATCGCTGCTGCAAATATCGTTAATGCGATCGGTATCTTGATCACAACTAGAGCCCCCTTTTTTCCCCAGATAGGCTACAACGGGTCATACATCCGGATGCGAAATAGCGAAACGCTCGCATCCACACAGCTTCCTCTCCCTATCGCTTTTGCCATTCCCAATCCACAGACGACATGGCAAGTGGTGGCTAATGGCAGCTGGGAGCTCGATATCTGGGGCCGCATCAGACGTCAAACCGAAGCGGCTCGCGCTAATGTTTTTGCCACTTATGAAGCACGCCAAAACGTGATTCTCTCATTGGTCGCCTCAGTAGCTAATAGCTATATTCAACTCCGAGGCCTCGATGAACAACTTGTCATTTCGATTCGCACAATGAATTCCTATCTTGAGGCTGTGAAATATTTTGAACTCCAGTATCAATATGGACAACAGTCGCTCATGCCTGTGGCGCAAGCCAAAACACAGTATGAAATCGCTGCCGCCAAAGTCCCTGAAATCAAATCACAAATTGCTCAGACAGAAAATGCCCTCTGTGTCCTACTAGGACGTAATCCAGGACCTATTGAACGCGGAAAATCAATCTATGAACTCCATCTTCCTGATATTCCAGCCGACATTCCTTCGTCGTTGCTTTCACAGCGGCCTGACATCATGCAAGCAGAACAGCAGCTCATTGCTGCTAATGCCCAAATCGGAGCGGCTCAAGCCCTCTACTTCCCCACTATTTCCTTAACGGGATTTTATGGAGGAGCAAGCCAGGAATTGCACAACCTGTTTACGGGGCCGTCTAACACATGGAACTTTACAGGATCCATCACAGGGCCCATTTTCACAGCTGGAGCGATCTATGGGCAGGTGCTGCAAGCCAAAGCAGAGCAACAAGCCGCACTGTATAATTACGAGAAGATCATCCAAAAAGCCTTTGCCGATGTGGAGACCACCTTAGTAGAGCACACAATGCTTGTCGATCAGTTCTCCGCGGAGGGGCGTTTAGTCGAAGCAGCCGGACAATACCAAGACCTTGCCACCTTACAATACAATGAAGGATATGCCCCTTACTTTGTAGTGATCCAAGCCCAGCAGCAGTACTTCCCTGCCCAGCTCTCGTGGACCCAGACACGCGCACAACTCTTTGGCTCTATCGTCAACATCTATCAATCGATGGGCGGCGGATGGGTGCTCCAAGCCGAAGAATTGACCCAAAATTGAAGGCGGCGCGGAGCGCCGCACTCCATGGAGCTCGCAAGCTCGCTCATGAACGAGCCTGCGAGCTCCATGGAGTGCGGCGCTCCGCGCCGCCTTTAATTCTACGTTACTGGGGGGCTAGAATGCCTATGAAGTCCTCTACAAAACCCATCTTTATGTTATAATCACCAATTTATGCTTGACGAAGTCGAATATGTTTTTTGCAATATACCAAATATGCTTTTAATGCCTTTTCAGCACATTGCTGGGTATGACCAATAGCCATGTCAAGAGCTTTATCATTATTTTCAGCTATTTTTTCAGCTATATATAAATCGTTTTCAGCTTTTAATAGCCACAATTCGTGTGCTTTATGTTTTCGCATAAAGGTGTTTACCTTCGTGCTTTATTTTATAAGATAACGAACTCTTGTCCTTGGAGCGTCTAAAAAATTCATCTTTAGTGTAAACCTTAAGATCTTTAGATATCATCATCCCAACAAGAGCCAAATGACCACGAATAGGTCGTTCATAGGGCGATTGTTCGGTTTTGTCTACTATGACGAGAACATCTAAGTCACTCTCTTCTGTTGGATGACCCCATGCATACGAGCCAAAGAGGTAAATTTCCAGCGGATCATATGTTTTTACAAGGCGTTTGACAACTTCGTTGATTGTCTTTTTGGTGATCAAAATAGCTCTCCCACATGAGTGATAACCTATGTATACTGCAGTTTTCTTGTTCAGTCAAGGGTCTTGTTATCCTTATTCTCTTAAATCTAGAACTGCGTCGATTATATACCGTGCATAACAACAGCAATTCCCGCTATTTCTTGCAG
>Ga0207159_1052_pt1 | contig 28008 bp, 27 predicted proteins | sample Alteio_BWMinHeat_23_FD_153511 | JGI IMG/M metagenome (GOLD analysis project Ga0207159, IMG submission 153511) | Enriched cells from forest soil in Barre Woods Harvard Forest LTER site, Petersham, Massachusetts, United States -... | ecosystem: Environmental > Terrestrial > Soil > Temperate forest >... | reverse complement strand
TGATAAATTTTATATAAACGAAAATAACATTCGCTTGCCTAAAATAGGTTTGGTTGAAATGACCGAAAAACTTCGTTTTGAAGGGAAGATTTTGGGTGCCACAGTTTCACGTACTGCGGATAGATGGTTTGTTGCCATTCAAGTGGATGTTCCTGATTGGCAAGCAAAACGAAAAAGAAGAAATCATGAAACAACGGGTGTTGATTTTGGAATAAAAGCCGCTGCGACACTGTCGACGGGTGAAAGCCTATCTTCGCCCACACCTTTGAAATCCGCATTACGCAGACTTAAAATGCGAAGTCGCTCCGTGAGTCGTAAAATAGAAGCAGCAAAAAAACAAGCAACAAAAGATAAATCCAACTCGAATAATCAAAAAAAGTGCATTCTCAAATTAGCAAAATTACATGCTCGTATTGCTAATTTGAGAGCGGACTTTACCCACAAGCTTTCTACCCATCTTTGCCGTGAAAACCAAACGGTCGTGATTGAAGATTTGCATGTGGCAGGAATGTTGAAAAATGAAAAATTATCTCGTGCTCTAAGTGACATTGGATTTGGCAACATTCGTCGTCAACTGGAGTACAAAGCGGTTCGTTATGACACAAAGTTAATGATTGCTGATCGATGGTATCCCAGCAGTAAACTATGCTCTCAATGTCATTGGAAAAATGAATCATTAACATTAAAAGAGAGAAGTTGGAAATGTGATAATTGTCATGCGCTGCATGATCGAGATATCAACGCGGCACTCAATTTAAAACGGCTAGCAACCGCAACTGCTCTACCCGTGGCGAGTCATTCAGCAATGAATGACACTGAAATAGAAGTAGGTTTTATTTTGGGCGGGAAAGTAACGCCTGTCAGACACGAATGTGGTCAGTAGGACACGTCGGGGCAGGAAGAAAGTGTGATCACTCTTGTGCACATTTTTAATAGCAGCTGATTGTAGTTCAGTGAAATTGGATGAATTCTTGGCTGATAATAAGAGTAGAGAAGCAATAATAGTTAGTAACTTCAGAAAATATCGCAATACGCAGACTTCTACAGTAGAAAAAGGCCAAGTGGCATATGCAATTTACGCTGCGTATTATCATACTGAGCTTCCGGTGCAAATAGCTCACAAATGGGCTGTAATAGGTGCTGAGTTAGGTAGTAAAGAGTCGATGTGGAATTTACAACTTTATCTGCTGCAAGCTAATACCAAATTTATTATACCAGGAATGAAAAAAGATCATGCTCGTGCGGCTGATTTGCTAGGTAAGCAATTTTTTTTATTTGAACCTGGACATCAACGGATGCGAATTATTGATTCATTGAAATGGATTGCTGCTCTACCGCAAATTAATAAACCGGCTTCTCAACCACCATCAAACCAAGAAAGCAAACAAGAGGTCCTGGTACTTGAAGATCCTGAAAATCAAAATAAAGGCCGTGAATTGGCGAAATATCATCTTGGCGTAATTTATTATGAACTAATCAAGAAAAATGAAAATTTTAAGGATAAAGAATTGGATCAAGCAATTCAATATTTTGAAGATTTAGAAGGTACAAACAAACAGGAATTTGCAGCAAAAGAGATGGAATTGCGACAATTACGTTTGCAATGCCTAGCGAAAAATAAAATGGTCGTAGCTACGGCTAAAGAGGGGGTTAACGCTGAAACTAAATCAGAAGCAAAAACAGATGAGGATCCAGCTGTCACACAAGCAAGAATAGCAAAAATCAAAACTGATCAGGAAATTTTGCTAAAACATAACTGCACAGAAGTGGCCTATGATTTTGAGCAATTTAAAGTGTTACTACAAAATCACCCAAGAACTGGAGCAGTGAGTCACTGGATCGCTAAAAATATTCAATTAGATCCTCAAAGTCCCTATGAAGATGAATTTTTGTACTTGGTGACGGAAATGGCATTAAATAATATTGATGCTGTTAGACATGTCATTCAACAAATAGAAGGATTATTTGATTTAACTCAGCAAAAGTCAGCCGATATTCAATATCGTTTGGGTTACTTTCATTATGTACTCTTTGAAAATTCTTTTGACCTGCCTCATGATCAAGGCCTGCGATATTTAAAAGCACTTTTTGCAAATCCAGTTTTCCATGCTTATCGTGATTTTAATCGTATTTATAATAAATTTCATAATACACCATTTTTATTAGCGATCAGGAACAGTACTAATGGGCCTCATCCAATTCTTGAATGGTTTTTGGGAGAAGAGTTTAAACAAACAGTGATGCCCAATAACAAAGATTATTTAAATTGTCGCGATTCTCAAGGAAACACAGCAGTGGGCATCGCAGCTCAAACCAATTGGCAATGTTTGCAAAGACTGTTAGAAGATAAAGAGCAACGTTTTCAACAACAAATAAATATTAAAGATGATCACGATCACACACCATTATATCATGCTTTGCAAACTAATAGGTTTACCGAAGCTTTACTGTTACTGGATCATGGGGCTGATTGTAGTTCGTCTGAATTTGAAGTATTCCTGCTTGATAAAAATAGCACTCAAGCCAAAATTGTGCGTAACTTCAGAAAATATCGTGATCCACAAACTACTAAAGAAGAAAAAGGTAAGGCGGCTGGTTGGATCGGATATGCGTGCGATCACTATGGAAAAATTTCCGACTTATCAGACAAGTGGAAAGAAGAAGCGGCTAATTTAGAAGATACTGTCGGCATGTGGAATTTATATGCCGCTATGCTGCGATGGGAGAAACAAGATTTTGTTCGTATGGCTGATTTGCTAGGTAAAGTATTCTCTTCATGTAAAGATGAACACGAACAGCATGGAATGACAGCCAAGGATAGAAAAAAATTAGTGATCGAGTGTTTAAAAAAAATGGCCGCTCCACCTCCTGTTAAACCAGCGCCTGAGCAAAAAACTAATCCTACAAGTAATGAGACTTCTGCTCCTGAAAAACGAAACGAAGGTCGTGAACGTGCTAGATATCACCTGGTGAAGATTTATCATAAATTAATTGATACCTGTGCCGATGAAGAATTAGATGAAGCCATTACTTATTTTCAAGAGCTAAAAAGTCAATACAAGCAAGAATTAGCATCAATAGAAATTGAGTTTCGCCAAACACGTTTGCAAAGGATAGCTAAACAAGAAAGAGATAAAAGAGAAAAAGCGGTTGAAGCTAGTGCTGCCAACTCAAAAATGAAATTGCTTTTGGCAAAAAAACCTCAGGAAATGAAAGAAGATCCATGTGTCACGCAAACAAGAAAAGTTAAAATTGAGCAAGACCAGAAAGCTTTGTTAGGCAAGTCCAAGTATGCAACTGTCGCCTTTGATTTTGAACAATTTAATATTTTATTGCACAATCCAGTGAATGATATTGACTATCAGAATGCAGTATGTGATTGGATTTCTGGTAATATTAACATAGAACCAAAAAGTCCGCAGGAAAGTGCTCTTTTTGTTTTAATTGCAGAAAATGCTAAAAATAATCTTAACCAAATTCGATTTGCTATTGAGCAATTAGAAAAAATATTTACCTGGCAAGATAAAGATGAAGCAAAACAAATGGCAGCAAAAGAACGTTTGCTTGAGCTTTACAAATTACTTAAAGATAATTCAGCTTATCATGAAAAATATTTTAATTTACTCGAATCATGTCTTCAACACGAAAGCTTAAAAGAAAAAGTATTCGCATTGCTAAGTGAAGATAAAAGTCCACGTGCGCAAACATTATTATTTTTACATACTCATCACCCTGAAGATCTGCAATCAGCAGCAAAAAACAATCATCTTATTGCTCTGTATGCTTATGGCCGGCTTCATCTACAAAATAATAAAACGGGTCCCAATGGTGCGCATGCTTTGGTTTTGCTTTCAGTGTTTTTATTGGCAAGTGTAGGTATAGAACAACGTGAGGCACTCGACGTGTTTACCACCTATGCTGTTGGCAATGAAGCCCTGGCTAAGAAACAAAAAGAAGTGGTGTACATGATAGGAAAGGCTGGACATTTGGTATCTACTGAATCGAAGATGGATGATCAAGATGCATCGCTAATGAAATTATTCGCTCAGGACATTGGTCGCAAGCCAGATACAGTAAAAGCGGCCCAATGGGTTTATGTTTTGTATAGCATTTGCCGCAAAGTAGACATGAATATTCAAGAACCTCAGGCATTAGCATTTATGTTTGCTGCATTAGAAAACTGGAAAGAAATAGCTGAGGCTTATAAGGAAGATCTTGTCCGATTAATGGGACCTGCAACCAATCTGTTTTCAAAAGCAAATATCGATCAGCATAAATCAGCGATACAAGCTATGTTATGTGGTATTGATGATGCTTGCTCCAGTGTCAAATTCCGATTGTTATCTAGCAAGGAGATCTCGAAGCAAGTGCAACAACAAGCTAAACAGCCTGCGATTAGTAAGTTGATTGATCTATTGAAACTTCGCGCTCCAGTTTCGCCATCCAGCGCTGCTGATTTTACCTCGGCTGCATCCATGGTCTTATCGAATTCAGCGGCGAATTCATTATCAAGTTCGTCAACGAAATCTACGCTTCCAAGTGCACCTCTATTGTCATCGATGTATCCTTCAGTGCTGCCTACTGATAGGTCTTATGCGTCTTCTCTTTCATCTTCTGCTATATCATTGGCGTCATTGTCATTGCCGCTACGCAGTGATGCTACAGTGCCACCGACAAAACAGACGGTGATTGTGCCTGTTAGCTCTGAAGTTTCAGTAGAAATGGAGGTGCCCGCTACAGTTCCGGAGAACCACACAGTAATCGTAGCTAATTATGCCGGTTACGGGCCCTTATATAGATCGCCAAACCAATCACCAATGCAAGATCAAGATAATGTTCAGCACTATTCTTCGCCGCGACCTAGTATAAGTGATGCAGATACGCCTGTTGGTTAACGCTAAAGTTTGATAAATTTTGTGTGCTAGTCAATATCCGTGCGATATTGTTTACTACCTCTGTACACGCCAATTTTTAAAATTTAACTCTTGTCATGCCAGCGAAGGCTGGCATCCAGCCTATAATTTGATCTGGATGCCAGCCTTCGCTGGCATGACAACCTAGTGCTGCTGTATTTCGGAGAGAGCCTGTCATTAAAGTATTTTTTGTCGTGTACAGAGCTTAACTACAGTAAGTGGTGTTTCTATCAATGTATTTTAATTTGGCTTGGTTTAACTTTTTCAAGAATGTCATTCATGGGTTGTTTTACGCTTATTTTTTTTCTAAATAAGGTGAGGCCGGCCACACATAAAGCTGCTCCAACACCTACTAATGATCCGCCTACAGGAACGCTAGCACCGAAAGTTGGGACAGCCGTGCCGGCGATCATCAAACCTCCGATGGCGCAGATGATGGCCCCGATCGCCATCATGACACTCCCCAAAATTCGATATGTGGTTGAGGGTTTGGTTTTTATGGTAATTGCGAGCGTATTATAATTCTGCATCAAATTGTTAGCCAAGTTTTCGTCAAGTTTATCAATAGTCAATATTTCTAATGTTTTATTTAACACATCAATGAGTTGATTTTTTTCATCCTTAGTAGCTGATTGATGCAGCTGATCAGTTGTTTTCCAGAGTTTAGTTAATTTTTTATATAAGTCAGGATTGGTTTGTTCGTGCGTTTTTATTGTATTTATAAAAATATCACGAAAATATATATAGTTTGCTTTGGTTCGTTGATCATTAAAATAATTTGCTGTGGTCTGTTGAGCATTTGAATAAATTGTTTGAAAGGATGTTTCGATTTGCTGGATATTTACTAGATCTTGACGCCCATTTTCAGATTTAACTTCTAATGGTTCATTCATTTCTTGGTCGGAATTATAGGTATTAAATTCAGTAATTAATTCATTTAATACCTGTGGATTAGTGGCTACGTATTCATTAAATTCTGGTAGGTTTAGTAACTGTTGTTTTAGGTTGGCTAAACGTTGCGTAAAATGATTAAGAAATTTGTTCTGAGCATTAGTTGTACCTAAATAATTCTTTGCCAGACCTTCAGTAGTAGGTTGATCACATAATAAGATTGTTTTTAAAAAATATTTCCATTTTTGTTTTATAAATTCAGGATCATTTTGTAAATCTGCAATGACGGGATAATCGTTAAACCACACCACGGGAGTGGCAGCAGTTAACCTCGGAAAGTTAATTAAATCATTACCTGATATTAGTGAGGACTGAGCGGGTGGTGGATAAGTCTTACCGCTCGACGTAAGACGACCATCTCTATCCACGATGACAACATCAAATTCTTGCTTTATTTCGGGCGGGAAGGTGTGGTTTTTACTAGTCGCAGGCCAAAATGCCCTATCAAAATCAATTCTTACTAATTTATTGTTGCTTGTCCCAAAATTTTGAACGTTTAGATCGTTTTCTTCGATAACATAGGAGGCGACTAATAGTGGAGCGATACCCATGGCAATCATCTGCCGGCCATTCAATGGCTGTTTGTTTTCTATGAGGTCTAATAAAGATTTATAATCAAGGAATTCCTGAGAGGCTACGCCGGTTCTTTGTCTAGTTACTTCGTTATAAATACTATAAGTTCTTGGAGCGCCATGAGGCCCAATTATGAGCCGAGAAATAGCAGCAGCTAATGCTTCATATTCACCATTTTTTATGTCAGGCATTTTTTTATAAATATAGGAAACTGATGGCGAGGTTCCAATTTTTTTAAATCTAGTGATGCTGTGGGTAGGATTTGATTCTATCTTTTTGTATTGTGGTTGAGAAAAATCCGTTGTTTTTTTTGATAGTAATGCAGGTATCAATGGTTTGTGTTTTCTTGCTGCTATACCGTCGGAAAAATTTTCCACCAAGTGCTGAACATTTCGTGGCATAGCATATGGCCTAGCATTGAGTTTTTCCAGAATTTTCTTAACATTATTTTTCCCGGTAACTTTTAAGTAAATAGAATTTTCAGATTCGGATATTGAATATTTGCTCTGACCATAATCGACAAGATCCCAATTTTTTTTTATTTTTTTAATGTATTTACGATCATTGCTATTATTTGACTTCGTTCGGCAAATGACAAAAGGTCTTTGAGTCGGCTGTTCAAAGCCAAATTCAAATTCGTTAAAACCATTATTTCCGTTAAAATGTAGTGGATGTGGCATAATAAATTTTTATGTATGTTGGATTATTATTATATCATTCGAATCTTAATATTTTATTAAATGAATTGTATACCAAGTTAAGTTTTTGAAAAATAAAAAAATAAAAGCAAAACCCGTGCTGAGATTAGGTTTGCATGATAGACAGCTAGCGGAAGCAGCAAATGCCGATTTAACCCTCACCTTCAGGCTCAGCATTTTCATTATCGATTGCTGCTTCTTCATTTTTTGCTTCTTCACCAGCGACTCGATGCATTTCTGCTGCCCACTCACCGAAATCGATGAGTTTGCAACGTTCAGAGCAGAAGGGTCGATAGTGATTGTCTTTATGCCAAGTATCTGGCTTATGACAAGTGGGGCAATGTGGTTGGTTTTTCATAGTCACCTCACGAATTACAATAAGCCAACATGAAATCCACATTTTGCGTGTATTGCACAGGTCTTTTATTTATATCGATCACAAAAAATCGAATACTTAAAAAATGTCTACCAATGCTAATTTCTGGAAAGGCTTGCACTTTATCGGAAACGCTGACACGTATCATTCTAAGATTCATTTGTGGATCTAATAACTCTTGATAAAAACCATGCACCGCTGTTTTCGGATGTGTTTTTGATCCTTCGCGTACCAGTTTTAATAATAATTCAGTGGCGCTGCGAATTTGCGCGAACTCACCAAACCAATCATTCAATGTAGCTTGCCGTTGTTCAATGGGTAGGTGCAGCCAGTAATGATAGAGTGGAATATCAAAACTGCAACCGCCGCCAGGACTAGCAAGATGTAGACGCAAAGTGTTAAGTAATTCAATATCACGCAACCGCTGACCAATTTTACCGCTGCTTTCGATGAAAGAACGAATCAGAGTGTCTAATTGTGATGTGGTTTGATGCCATTTTTCTTTATCAATTTCTGGTGTGTGTTCTAAACGCATGATGTTTGATAAATGTTGACTGAGCTCTTTAGCGAGTTTTGCTTTTAAGTCCGGACGATCAAGTAAATGTAAAATGTTCATTAATAACACGACCAGAGTGCGAGTGCCTAGCGGAGTGGTGTCGGTGCGGTAATGATCCACTTGTTGAAATAATTGTTCCAAACGTAAGCCCACACGAATGACTTCGTTTAGCGGTTGTTCATATGTGAGTAAGTCAGTCATGCTAGCAGTATTTGACGATATGATTTCTTATAATAGCATGAGTTTTAGCTGTGAAAATACTCATTTTGAGGCACTGTAGGGGCAAGGGTCTGTTTACATTCGCTAGACTGAGCCAAAAATCGTTGATGCTCGAGCACCGCAGCGCAGTTTACATTTGAGTAAATGAGCAGCGGAGCGCAGAACATCAACGATTTTTGGCCAGGCTAGTAGAATTGTAAACAGACCCTAGCGAATGCTCGGGCTACCTGTACTTAGCGTCAAATAATAATGATGCAACTTATGTACTTGAGCTTCTAACTGTTCAGGACTTCCTGTGTTTTCAATAACATCATGAGCACCTTGAATTCGCGTTTGACGTGTTGCTTGCGATTGTAAGATGGCCGTAATTTCGGATTCCGGAAGTGAATCACGCAGTTTTACCCGGTTAATTTGTTCTTCTTCAGGGGTATCCACTACTAATATCCGTTGAATAATGGGATTGGGCTCAGTTTCAAATAGCAAAGGAATGACAACTATGCAGTAAGGAGATGAAGCTGATGCAATTAGTTGCTTTATTTCAGACCTTATAAGTGGATGAAGCAATCTTTCTAACCAGTGGCGTTTATGTGGATCAGCAAAAACAATATTGCGTAGTTTGGCGCGATTAAGATTGCTGTCTTTCGATAATATGTCAGGGCCAAAATAATCGACGATTTTCTTAAAAGCCTCTTGATCAGAATGTGTAAGTTGACGCGCAATTTCGTCAGTATCGATTATTTTTATGCCATGCTGCGCAAATAGCTTGGCAACGGTAGATTTACCAGAACCGATTCCACCTGTGAGGCCGACGACTAGCATATTTAACTATACGGCAAATGTTTCAAGGTACCACCGTAAGATTTCGGGTCCCCAAATGAGGCTGACCCAACCTGCCATGGCAAGATATGGCCCAAATGGCAATGGTACGCTTTTGAATTGTTTTTTGATCGCCATCTGGATTCCGCCAAAGATGACACCCGTTATGGAAGCAAGCAAAATGATGAGTGGTAACATTTGCCATCCCAAAAATGCTCCTAACGCTGCTAAAAATTTAAAATCACCTTGTCCCATGCCCGTTTTGCCAGTGAAGGCGCCGAAAAATAACTGTGTGATAGCAAAAATGATATAGCCAGCAACCGCTCCAATGATCGCATCTTGTGGAGTGCAGTAAAGCTTAAATAAACTGAACAATAATCCTACCCATAATAATAATAAAGTAAGGTTGTCAGGTAATAAATGATGATCAATATCGATAAAGGTAAGGGCGATAATAATCCAAGTGAAAAATAATCCGCCTAAGGTTTGCCAAGTGATGCCAAACCGCCATGCCACATAAGTTGACATGATCAAGGTAAGAACTTCGACTAATGGATAACGCAGCGAGATTTTGTAATGGCAGTAAGCACATTTGCCGCGTAAATATAAAAAGCTAAAAATAGGAATATTATGCCAAGGTTTAATGGTTTTTTTACAATGGGTGCAGCGAGAGAAAGGCAACCAAAGATTTAATTTTTCTTTGTCAGCATGATTGGTTTTAAGACCAAGATATAAACGACATTCTTCGTTCCAAGTTTGTTCCATCATTCGCGGTAAGCGGTAGATGACAACATTTAAAAAACTACCTATAAATAAAGAAACAACGGCAATAATCGCAATGTATATATTGGGATCCAAGGTTGTTAGATAGCTCATATCCATTTATAGGACTGTCCCTAGTTTGAAAATCGGTAAGTACATCGCCATCACTAATCCACCGATTAGAACACCAAGTACGATCATAATCAAGGGTTCCAATAGTTGGCTAAGCTGTTCGAGAAACTGCTCTATGTCTGATTCATAAATTTCAGCTATTTTGGCTAGCATAGTTTCTAATGTCCCGGATTCTTCACCAATTTTAATGAGTTGCACTAACATCGTTGGAAACAGGCGTTTATCTTGTAAAGCTTGATGTAATTGCTCGCCGGCAGCAATGCGCAACTGGGTGAATTGTAGTGCCTCCGTCAGAGAAGCATCCATAGCTTCGCTCGCGAGTGGAATGGCTGCAGCAATGGGAATGCCAGCAGTTAAAACGATAACCAAATTTTGTAAAAAATGTGTCAAAGCCATTTTGTGTTTGAAATTATTAATAATAGGAAGTTTAGAAAATAATTTTTTTATGCAGCGTTTTAGTGATAAGTTAATAACTGGATGAAAACCGCAGAGAACTAACAGTGAAAATAAAATAATTATTTGCCAGCCATGACCACGAAGAAATAATGATGACCCAAGAATGATGCGTGTAATGAAAGGAATTTGACTATGCATATTTTGAAATAATTCAGCAAAATGCGGGATTACAAAAATTAATAACAGAAGTGAAACTAACATTGCGGTGATGACAATAAAACAAGGATAAAATAAAGCTTGGATAAGCTTATTGCGGAAGATGATTTTTTTCTCAAGATGATTTGTAATTTTATGTAGCATAATATCTAACGTGCCGGTGGTTTCGCCAAGATAAATAAGTTGGCAGTGAAAATCAGAAAAAATATTTTTATAATTAGCCATTGCACGTGATAAATTTTTTCCCGATTCTAAATCATACTTAATATTTAATAATATTGTACTAAATGCAGGATTAATTTGACTTTGCGCCAAAATATCGATGCATTGAATGATGGCAATGCCAGAAGATAATAGAGTCGCTAATTGTCGAAAAAATAACGCTAGCAGGCGTGAAGGCAGTCTGTTACCTGGCCATGATTGTTCGCTGCGCTTGGTTAATATTTTAAAATTTTTCCGTTGTAAATAGCTGTTTGGATGTAAAATAATTTTTTGTGATTTCATTGTTTAATCACCCGATGAATTTCAGTGAGTGTCGTCATCCCGTGCTGCACTTTTTCTAGCGCCATATCCCAGAGCGTTTTAAACCCGGGAATTGAAACAGGTCCCTGTTGCTGTAATAATTTTTTGGCTAAAGAAGCCGTCATCGGTAACAGCTCAAAAATTCCTATGCGTCCATGATAACCCCCGCGACATTGATGACATTCTTTGTTCATGGCTTGACAATATTGACAAGATTTTCGTGCTAAGCGCTGGGCAATAATTAAGATTAATGTATGGGTAAGATTGTAGGTGGCAATTCCCATCGCTTGCAGTCGAGTAAGTGTTTCTTGTGCGCTGTTAGTGTGCAATGTTGATAATACTAAATGCCCAGTTTGTGCAGCATGAATGGCAATTTCTGCGGTTTCAATATCGCGAATTTCACCGATCATAATAACATCAGGATCTTGACGTAACAATGTGCGTAAAATGGTTGAAAAATTTAATCCAATTTTGGTGTGAATATTCACTTGATTAATGCCTGGTAATTGAATTTCAACTGGGTCTTCAACAGTAGAAATGTTTTTTTCGACGGTATTTAAGTAATGTAAGGCTGAATAGAGTGTTGCCGTTTTTCCACTGCCGGTCGGTCCAGTTACTAAAATTAATCCATGAGCTTGAGCAAGGCATTGTAAGAAAAGTTGTTGTTGTTCCTCACTCATACCCAATTTGCTGATATCAAGTGTCAGTTGTTTGATATCAAGTAAGCGCAATACTACTTTTTCTCCAAATAAAGTAGGGCAGGTACTGATGCGAATATCTACGGAGGCTGGTTCATTAGGTTGAAATTGAAATCGACCATCCTGTGGTAATCTTCTTTCGCTAATATCTAATTTGGCCAGCACTTTCAGGCGGGTGATGATGCGTAAGGCAAGATCAGTCGGAATTTCGGTTATAACAAATAAAATTCCGTCTTGGCGATAACGCAATCGATAGTTATTTTTATTCGGCTCAAGATGAATATCAGAAGCTGTCTGTTTGGCAGCATCATGGAGTAAAGTGTCTACTAATTTAATTAGCGGTTCATCCTCATTTGCCGAGGGTAACATGAGATCATGAAACTCAGTCGATGGTTGTTGTTTTTGCATGGTGATGAGCAATTGTTTTCTCAGCACATCCGTATCACAATAATCTTGAATTAATTTACTTAGTTGATCTTCTGCTATCAACATTGGTCGCACGCGCCACCCTGTTTGAAAAGCAATGGCTTGCAGCGCACTCTGATTGCTTGGGTCCGCAATGCCTATTAATAATTCACCATTGTCAATTTTTAGAGGGAACGCGTGATAATGACAAATTAATTGCTGGTTAAATTTGAGCGAATCAGGAATGATGGTTTTTTCATGATTCACATCGAAGATTGGCAAACCAAAAGTTGCGGCACAACTTTGCAAAATTACCGTACTGGTTAAAATGTTGTGTTGAACCAAATAACTTACCAGCGGCATTTTAAGTATTTCTGCTTGTTGTACAGCATGACATGCTTTGCTGTGCTCCATTAAACCTACGCGCACTAAATGGCTGGCTAACACAGAAAGTTCGGTTAATTTTGCGGCTTGCATTAGGATGCACTGCATAAGCCAGCGTTAATACAAGTGCCGTCAACTGTCCAAGAGCTGCCATCAGCATTAGGTCTTAAAATATAAGTCGCCCCCCCTGCAATATTGGTTGCCGTTGCAGTGATAATGCTGGCATCCACTTTTAAGCTGGCGAGATTTTTGGTGGCGGTTGGTTCAGGCGGGATGCTATTTGTATTATTGCTGAGATCGGATGCGGCAATACCTTGCTGTAATCCGAGGGTAACGGCAGTTTTAAATGGCTCTGTAGCAGCAATCACTTCAGCAAATCGCGCGCGCTGCGTGTAATTTTGATAAGAGGGAATAGCGATCAGTGTCAGAATGCCAATGATAGCAACCACAATCATTAATTCGATAAGCGAAAAACCATAAGATATTTTCATAAATAATTCTCCAAAAGTTAAGAAATAATTTTAGATTGAAAATTACACGGGCTGTTTATGTGAACCAATTCGAAAAAGGTGCGACGTCGGTGGAGAGGGAAGTTACAGATGCATGCACCTATTCAACAAAATAATTTTGTAAAAATGAGCGCAGACATTAGAGGAGAGCGAGTTTTACTTGATCAGTGAAGTATATATTTTTTTTTAATATATGCAATATTATTTTTTAAATTTAATTTAAAAAGGGTGTTTTTTTGGCATTTTTTATGCTTGTTCCTTCGTAACAAATATAACGAGGTATAAATAATATTATAATAAATCATTAACTTATCATTGATTTTTGGCAGTTTTAGTCACCAGCTAGCTCAGTAATTTCGACCTATAATAATAGATATAACAATAAAAATTAACGCGGGCGGAGGAGTGATTATGCCAGATGATATCATCGAAGCCGCACAGCAATTTGCCCAGACTTCTTTAGTGTCATTGTTGAGAGATTTTATTCAATCAAGCGATGATAAGTTATTTAATAAAATCCTCGCGAGAATCAATTTATCTATTTCGGATCAAGAAAAAAAGGAAATCAGCGAACTCATAACACCGTTGCGGGAAAAATTAGATAATCTATCGGCTAACAAATTAGTGATTTTAGGGATGGCCTATCGCTATGGATTACCAGGTGTTAAGCAAGATCATAAAAATGCATTACCGTGTTTTTTGCAAGCCAATGCTGCAAGCAAATCTGGCAATGCCTATGCTCAATATTTTTTAGGACGAATGTATCAACATGCTGAAGGCATAGAACAAAATTTGGATCAAGCAATCGCTTATTATCGTAACGCTGCAGAACCTGCTAAAAATTCAATGGCCATGGTTGCACTAGCGAATATTTATTTGGAAGGAAATACCGTTCCTGTAGATCGTGCACTCGCCAAAAAATATTTATCACCAGCGGCATTGGCGGGAAATGCTGGGGCTCTCTATAAAATTGGTTTGTTAAATTTAAAAGACAGTCCTGAAGCCAAAGCTGATTATGCTCGAGCAATTTTATTTTTAAAACAAGCGGCGAAACTGGGTCATGTGGGTGCATTAAATGAATTAGGCAAAATGCATCTTTTTGGACGTGGCGTCGATCAGAATCCACGGTTGGCGATTGAGTATTTTGAAGCAGCAGCTGAATTAAGTAAACATGATCCATTATCAATTGCGCAAACTGCCATACAGTATAAAGCCATGGTTTTTTTAGCACAACTCGTGACCTTTGATGATAAAGGAAATATTTATCGGGAGACTCTGGAAGGAGATTGGGAAGAAGGATTGTGTAATGGATATGGATTAATGATGTTGCGTGCGATGGCGATGGATAAAGAAGAAAAATTAGAAGATGTGCGTAAAAATGAATTTATTCAACGATTAAATTTTATAGCACAAACTAATTTACAAGATGTAAAACGGATGGGACAGTTGTATGGATTATTTAGAAGTACATTTTCAAAAGTGAGTGAAGAGCGGCGTGCAAAGATGGGTGGTGATGAAAAAGTTTCAATAGCCTATGAGGAAGTTGCACGAGAAGTTGATAATCTTTTAAATCCAAAATTAGATGAAAGTGATCGGAAATTATTAGCATTTGCAAAAGAATATTATGTTTTTATTGGCTCATTATTAGCAGCCCAATCTCCGAAATTATTTTTTTTAAAAAAACCAGATGGCTCTCCTGTCAGTCAAAGCGATTTTGATTTTATTTTACCTATTATTCTTCCTGAACAAATTGACGGTAAAGTGAGAGGACAAGTGGCACCCTATAAATTTTCATTGAATTTATCAGAAAAAGAATTGACTGATGTAATATCAAGGCTTGTTAAACCAGGGGATTTAGTGATAATTCGCAGCACGAATCATGCTATGTTTTTTGCTAAAAAAGGCGATGAATATGTGTTTTATGATAGCAATAATGAAACATTGCGAACTCTTCCTAATATCCAAGAATTATCACGCGAAATTAAAAATCGTTTTTTCTTGAATTTTGGCTACTATGCAACTTTTCAGCCAATTGAGATAGAAGTCGCTCAATTCGATTTTGTTCAATCAATTAAGCGACCTAGTTATGATGATTTATTGCAGGATATCATTAGTGGCCGCGGTGTTAAGGCAAATATCGATGAGCCAGCTTGGAATGGAGCTACTTCGCTTAACTTTGCGACATCCATCGGTAATGAGCAAATGGTGAAATTATTATTAGCAAGAAAAGCAAATCCGAATGCAGTTGATAATTTTGGTATTAGCCCATTGGAAAATGCGATAGCCAAGGGATATGCAAATATTGTGGTAATGTTAGCAGAAAACAAGGCAGATCTTTCTGTTTTACGACAACAAGACACTATTACGCATGCAGTATTACATCAATATAATAATCTGATTCCGATATTAATTAAATATGGTGCCGATTGTGAACGCCGAGATAATAATGGTTTACAATCAATTGATCATGCGGTTAAAAATAAGAATTTGGAAGCGGCGGTGATATTATTATTGGCAATGAAAAGCAAGAGTTCATTTAGTAAAGAAACAACTGAATTTTTAAAAGAAAATCGTGAGGCGATTATAAATGCTTATAAATTATTGGTACAAAAACAACCTGATGCACAACGATTGGAAATGATATTGCAACTAATTCAAGAAAAAAATGCCTTACGTAGCTATTTAGAAGACTCACCCCAGAGCAGCGCCTTTAGTCCGACTTTATTTTCTGCAGGAAGTGCGATGCGATCGCAGAGCATGGCCAAGGATGTATACGAGTGTATTAGTCCTTTTAGGGATGTATTAGAGCGACATGCAAGTAAAATGAGTAGTAAGCAGTGAGTGATTATCAGCAGAGAGTTTTTACTAAAAATCCGCTTTATAAATCCTTTTTTTGTTCAAATATAAAACAATTCATTTTCTTTTTAAAGCTATGATTAAACTCGATTGCTTAGCGGGTAAGGTAATATTATACTTTCGCCTCCTACGCCGACGTAGCTCAGTTGGTAGAGCAACTGATTCGTAATCAGTAGGTCCGCAGTTCGACTCTGCGCGTCGGCATCAGAAAATTATTAATATTCAATAACATACGTAAGGCCATCAAGTATAAAGTTTAAGCAACGATTTTTCGTGCTACCACGGTGCTACTCTTAGCGGAGGGATTTGATATCTCTTCTGCGTTTACTCAGTATTGGGTTCGGTTGATGGGAGAGCTAATGTGTCCCAATATTCCAAATACTGCATTGCCATATCGCTATGTTTCTTTAATTCTTCGGCTGGATAAGGTAAGGCATGTGTTAGTTTTTCAGCTGTAGAGTAATAAGCTTGGAGTGAAACCTTTAGAGTTTGTTGAATTGTGTCATTCGGTTTAAACCATATATGCCACCTAGTTGTAAAAGGTGAGTAGGTTTCATTCTCTGGGCATGATAAAGCTCTAGCTGATTGATGAATAAATATTCCAAAAGGTGGGGCTTTATTTTCATCCTCAAATGCTTGAATAATTGGTAGCCCAAAAACCAGAGAATTTTTGCTTGGAAATTCATTATCGCTTATCTCAGAGCCATCTCCAATTAATCCAAATGCAACACAACTTTTTATAATGAATTTATTATAAAATTTCTTTTCATTGATGAAATTATTAGCAACATTATTGTAAATTTCATTTAAAAAACTTTCTAATTTTGATTTATCTGATGTGGTTATGTATGCGCCATCCATGATTGGGTAAATTTTGATATTATCGTTGCTTTGAGCAATATTATTCAGCAGTTTTTGAAATCTACAAATCATAATAGAGGCTGTGGTAACAGACCTTCTTAACATAGATTTCATACCCATAATATCTATCCAGCATACATACTTTGGTTTTAGAGCTGGAGTTTCAACAAAAGGTAGTTGCTGGTTTGTCATCATGTTTTTCCTAAACAATAGTTAAAAATATCCTTTTTCAAAATAAGCCACCAAGCAAATATTGAGCATAATCTACAAGGTACGTTTTGTCATTAAAGAATCAAGAAATTGATTTGTAATTTCAGTGAGACTTTCACAGTCGGTGATGATTACAGGATAAATGGGTGATAGCCCCATATCTGGGTCATGAGCAAAGCATGGCACAAATGTTCCTAAGGAATTTAGTTGATTAAAATGTTTGTCTGCTTTTTCAAAATTTAACGTGCGCGCTTCTTTCAAATGCTGAGCTTGGTGATGGATATATTTATTCGATTCTGATTCATTCAAAATTGAGGGTGGTACATATAGGGGTATTCTATGTGTTGATGGATGTCGAAATTTCAATAAATCTTTGTACCAACTGTTTTTTGTATCAAGATGTTTTTTATATTCTTCAAAAGAGTTATTAATTTTTTTAATCTTTGATGAGAATTGTTTATTAAATAAATTAATTTGATTTCTTTCTGGTTTTTCTTCTATATTTTTAATAGCTGGATAAAGATTGAATTCGTAGACAAGTGTCCAGGCAATATTATCAATTGTTCCACAAAGATTTACATATAGTGAATTTAAGTGAACAGTAGCAAAGGCTGTTTCATTCTCATCAAGAGGTTGCTGTCTAGTAGGCGGGATTGTGCAATAAAAAAAATCCAAGTTTTTTGCAATTATCGATAATCGCCTATTTACTCCGTATTGAAAATAATATTTGGCTCTATCATTGTTGATAAAATTTGTAAATGCTCCAGATTTTATTTGTAACTCACCTAATAAACAAAGAATGTTCAAAAAATTAGACATCTCAAAACTGCCATGTCGATTATTATTTTCCATATAATTTATACCGTCTAAAAATTAAAATTTGGAAATCAAATAAAATTCATACCTTATACTCTTTACCATTAGGGCATTTGTAAGTTATTTTTCCATTATTTAAAACTTCATAGCCAATATCAATTTGCTGGCAATGAGTTTCCAGGAATTCTAACCTTTGCTGGTAAGGAGATTTATAGCTCGCCATAAATTTATCATGTTCCTGTGTGGCAAAAGAAGAATACTCGCCAAAGAGAAAAAGCCCTAAAATTATCATGCCCGCTTTCTTTAATTTTAAGGCATATAAGCCAACCTTCTGATATTTTTCGAGTGGAGACCTTAATATTTTCTTTAAAATTCCCGCTACGTAATTTACACCCCAATTTACTAACCACATCGCAGCACACCATGCAAATACTGCCACAAATAGCTGTTTCAGAATATCTAATTCGGGTGGATTCATAATATTACCTATGCTTGACATAACTTCATGCCTTATTTAAAGCATCATAAATTTTTCTAGTGTTGGTAATTATTATTTTCATCCAACCCCATGTGAATTTTCTTCCGAATGCAAGATATATGAAAGTTTCTTTAATTATATTTAAAATAATATAAATTAACCCTCCACCTGCAAGCCACCATTCAAAGACTTCCTTCCAGCTTCCGATGGTTTTAAATTCGATGCTAAATGTATAGGGCTTATGATTAGACTCACTTAATAATTTTTTTCTCATTTTTTCTGCGCGCTCTGATTCAGGCGTCGTCTCTTTTGTTTCATGTACGCCGAACTCGGTTCTTTTTAAGCAAGCCTCGGTTGCTTTTTTCTCAACCTCAGCGTCCGAATAAAGATATTTTTCACTATTGTTTTTATTCCAGAATGATATTCCAACATCATTAAATAAGTACAACCCCGTTTCGCAAACTAAATAACTTTTGTCATTATCTACATACGTCTTGGGCATAGCCTCTTGTCCAAAAAAGAATGCCAATCCCAAAAATAAAAATAAAAAAGTGTAGTAAACAACTTTCACCAGTCTATAAAAAAATCTACTCTCCAAATCTTGATTTTTCATTCGAATATTCTCGTGCTTAAGATTTATCACGGATTCCCAACGGGTCTTTCTCTTTTTCTTTCTTTCGTGCAGCCTCATTCATGGGAATCATTTTTTTTGATTTCATATCATAACGATATTCAGGATTTGCTCCTGGTGGATTAGCCCAAGGTGAGCATTCAGGTGTTGTGTTTGCAGATACAAATAAACATTTGGATAATGAACCGGTTTTGAGATTTAAAAGCCATACTCCAGAATTATTGCTAACGTCAGGGAAAAGCCAATAGTTTGCAGATAAGCTATCTTTAATAGGGCTCTCAGCGCGACTAAGAGCAGGAGTTGATATTGTAAATATAAAAAATAATATAACAGCAGTTTGTCGCAAAAGTGCATATTTAAAAAAACGTTCCATAGTAAACCTCTAAATGCTAAATTTTTAAACCCTCCATATAAATGATACTCATAGTCCGTGGTTGAATAAGTATAAGGGACATATTCTAACTGGATGAAAAGAAAACATCCAGCGCTTATTAAGATTGGTCATAAAATACGCGAATTGCGTAAATCTAAAGGATTTTCGCAGGAAAGCTTTGCGGATGAAGTGGGGCTGGACAGAACCTATATGGGCGGCATTGAGCGTGGAGAGCGTAACATTGCTGCTATCAATATAGTTCGTATAGCCAAGGCGCTTAAAGTAGAGGTTGGCGAGCTTTTTCCCTCAGTCCGAACACTCAGTACTAATTAAAACAATCTCTCCCCATTACAACTTTTTACTCCGCCTTCTATTGCTGATTCGTATAGCTTCTTTACCTACCTCGGTTTTCGGCCCAGTTGATAACCCGCCATGTAGTTTACAGCGACCATTTCGAGCCTTATCAGTCGATTTATTCCATACAGGAGGCGCTTGGCAAGGAGTGGCTTTACGAGTTTTTGCATTGCATGTACCTCTTTTTTTTCTTGGTGTTTTAGGGTCGTTGCAAAACCATGAAAATCGAATATTACCGTTTCGGTCAATGTAAACTGCTGTCATCGTTTATCCTCCATACCCCATGACGCGTGCGCGCGCTCGCGCGTACTGGTCTGTTTATTCCGGGAGTCCAAGCCTCGTAACGCACGCGCGTGGAGACTGAACTAATTAAATAAATATTAATCCCAAACCCCATAACGCGCGCGTGTTAATGCCTCCATTAATTACATTAATTGAGCTTTCCCGATTTCCCGTTTTTCCCATTTCGGGTGTTTTCGGGACATTCCCGTTTTCCCACTTTTCCCACACCACCTATAGGAGGTGGGGGAAGTGGGAAGGGAATCGAATAAGCAATTAAATCTTCCATAGCCATTCTCCTTTCATGCCTATTAAGTTCTTTTCAATTAGACCTCCAATGGCGCTTATGGCGCGTGATTTGCGATGCTTTGCGTCTGCTGGTATTCGCTCGGCAATCAATGAAATAGCTTCACTATACCCAACACATTTAGCTAATGCTGGAGCGCCTTCTTTGCCAACATCTGGAGAGTTCTCTAAATGCTTGCTTATTTGTTCATGAGCAATTTTTTGATTACGCCCAAGAGAAATCGGCTTGCTTGTGTTGATGCTTTTAGTGATATCGAATAATGCAATACAAGAGGTAACTTCATTACCATATTCATCAGTTCCTATTTGAACAATTTCAAGTTTGAACGGGTTTGAATTTCCAGTGATATCATCCTTTGATTTGGCAATACTCCATTCTCGGCGACAATCAGTTTTTATCACTTCAATTGCACAGTCGAGAGCTGCGAAAAGGCTTGAATGTCCTCTTAATCCTTTTGTCGTGTCTTTGCCGGTGTGATGCACCAATAAAACAGTTCCTCCAATTGAATTTTGCAATTTTTTGGCGGACGCAATGATATTACCCATATCAATAGATGAATTTTCATCTGCGCCTGGAGCTGCGCGGTTTAACGTATCAATTACAATTAAACCATTAGTGCCATTGCCAGCAATTATGGCCTTCGCCAAATCTGATACATCTGTGCTTAACAAATTAAATGGCTGAGTAATAAACTTAAGGTCATCAGGAATAGATTTGTTGCAGTGAACACTCCATGCTTTTATTCGCTTACCTAAGCCAGATTCACCTTCTAGAGCAATATACGTTACAGGTGCTTTAGTAATCCTATGACCAAACCAGTATTTTTCTCCTCCTGCAATTGCAAAGGCCATATCAAGGATAAGAAAACTTTTGCCGCTGCCACTTGCACCATACAATGCAGCTAGTCCTTCACCAGGTAGTATGCTTTGAACTATCCAGCGCATAGGAGGCGCATTTAGAAGTTCATCACCAGATAATAATTTATAGCGCATTTCAGGAGATTTTAATTGCTCTAAAAGATGTTCTAGGTATTCATGCCCATATTCTAGTGCGTAATCATTGACATCGTAATTCTCTGGCTTATCTTGCGGTAACTAAATCCAGTGAGCAAAGATTGCAGTGGCAATATCACGTGCTAATTTTTCCTTTCCACGGTCAGGAACTATTATCAAACGAGCATTAGAGTATTTATTGCGTAATAACGTTGCTATTTTCTGCATGCGACCAGAGCCAAAGCAAACGATAGCTCCATGTCCAGTTGCTTTATTAACAGCCCACGCTTGTCCAATACCTTCGCAGATAAAAACAACTTCATTGCAGCTGCCAACAACAAAATAGCCATCATTGAACGATGCGCCTGGTAAATTAAGTTTTTTACCTGCTGTTGGTGGAATAAATTGTAACGTTTGTAATTCGTCTTTGCTCCAACAGGGTAAAGTTAGGTATCCAGTAACATCTTGGCCTAAAATTATTAATTTTTCCTCTGTGGGTGGATAATAGCGTAATCCCGCCGAGTTTCCCTGCTTTTGCAGTATGTATGTATGGTTGTTTTCCGCAGGTATGCATTTATCCCAAATATCATACACGTGTCTTATCGCAGTTTTGTTGACGATAATTTTTTCTTTATTACTAGGATTAGTTTGACGCTTAAAATCTTTTTCTGCACCTTCTTCATCTCTCCAGCCATGTGCTCTGGCTAATGAAAATAAAGTTGCAGCTGTTATTCCGCCAGTTTCTTTAAATGACTTCCAGACAATTTTGCAGTCATTTTCGCCTGAATAATTTCCACCATTTTTACTCCAGTTGTGAAAATCATCGAACGAAAGGCTAGCAGACTTTACAGCCATTCCAATTTTAATCCAGTCTTCACGTGAGCATGAAGCGTCAAGATAATTTAGTGCTGATAGGGCTTTAGAGGTGCTGTTCACAAGGCACCTCCATTTTCCTTAAATTTTCTTATGGTATTGGGAGCAAGAAAATATCTACTAATTGTGCGTCTTCTAGGCTTCTTTTTTGTGTGCTGATTTACATCTTCCTCTTCAATGACCCAGCCAAAATCCTTTCTTAGTTTATGGATAACGGCAGCTAGTCGCCAAGATTCAGTTTTATCATCAAAGCTTCTATGAGTGGTCTTTTTTCCTTGCAGCATGATAGAAAGAGCAATCCATGGAAGAGTGTTCTTTTTTGGTATTTTTGGGTTAAACTCTGGTTCAGGCAAAAATGATGTTTGCTTAGACCCGTTGTATGCTTGGCGGCGATAACGGGTCTTCTTGATGCAGCTTTTCTTCATTTATGCATCCCCCCTTGGTTTACAGCTCTTTCGGAGAGAAATGCGTCCAAGTCTTCTACTCGATATTTTGCTAATCTGCCGACTTTGTAGAATTTGAGATTATATCGTTTAGTGCAAGCCCAGTTGTGGAGTGTTTCTGGTTCCACGCCCAGGTATTCTGCTGCTTGCTTACGAGTAAGCAAGGGTGAAGTATGTCCTGCCATGTTAATTATCCTTAAGTTAGGTTAATACACGGCAAGCATGATTTATGTGTGACTTCTTGAGTCGGAGTAAAACCTGTCGGATTTTACTCCGGTTGTATCATTATGTTTTTTAAGTAGCTTTTAAGGAGTTTTGCTTTTCTTTAAGAAATTTTCTGCTTTCACAAGTTTGAAAAAGCATACTTACATTCCCATGATGAATGTTCGTATCACATAGGTCTATCGCTTCATCAATATAATCATCTAAATAAACAGTAGTTGCTTTCTTTTTTTTGGATACAGGTGGGTTAGGCCATAATAAGCGAGCTAAATCGATTTTAGAAAATTCTATGTTGTTTATTTTGTACCAAACGCGCAAATCAAAAATTGCTAAAATCTGTTTTTCAGACCAGGTGGAAAAAACATCTGACGATATTGCTCTTAATTTTTTATGAGTCCAGCGAGTTAATAGATTTTTTAATACGCCTAAAATATCAGTCCTGAAATAATAAGCATTAATTGTAACAGGGGCTCCCATTAGATACGGAATCCGCGGGTACCAATTTTTATCATTAGTATTCTCATGAAATGAATGCCAAGGAATGTCATAAAACTGGGTAAAGACTTCCTTTTGTTCATTGGTTAAGGGTATGTTTTGCGCTTTGGTTTTGATTGCAGACTCAAGTATTCTTGTCTGAGGGTTCTCAGTGTATGATTTGTCTTGTTTGATTAATTCTGCAAGATATAAAATTTCTGCAATGGATAAATCTCTTATTGGTTGGCCAAGCTGACCTCGTAAAGCAGAGCGTATGTCAATTATTTCATCTCTTAAGATAATAGCATTAAATATTTCTAGCCGATTCTGCTGGGTTAAAAAAGGATTGGCTAGAATATCATTTATTTTGCTTCTTTTAAAAAATTCATGGAGCCATTCTTCAGGTGTCAGTTCCCTTTTATAAACAGGAAGTGGATACCATGATGGGATTTCTATTTTGCTTGTCATTCTCTTTATCCTTATTAAACTTTATTAGTTTTTAGCTCAATAATATTTTGATTTTCTTGTAGTTGGGTGGAGGTTCCAGCATCCCATATTGCTTGAGTAGCTTTGTTCATTGAATCGCGTACGGGGTCGATATTAAGGCGTGCATATATTGCTGTAGTGTTAACATTTCGATGAGCAAGTGTTTTACCAATGATTGCTAGGCTTGCGCCAGTCGATGCTTGCCAGCTGCCGAGGCTACGTCTTAAATCATGTATTCGCAGGTCTTGAATGCCAGCACTTTTTAAAATGCGCTGCCAAGGTTTTTTCGGGTCAGCTAAATGACCAGATTTGCTTTTGCTTGGAAAAACCCATTCATTTTGTTTAGCAAGATTTCTTGTCTTTAAGATTTCAACTGCTTGTTGTACAAGTGGAACAGTATGCCAACTCCCATTCTTTGTTTTTGGAATATTCCATAATCCTAATTCTAAATTTATTTGTTCCCATCGCATTGCTAAAACGTTAGATTTCCTAGCGCCTGTTAATAGGCTCAAAAGAACATAATCACGCGCATGTTCGTTTTGTTCTTCTGCAAGAGCAGCAAAGAAACGGGGGAGTTCATCAGCTTGTAAAAATCTACTTCTCGATTCCTCTTTGAATTTTGTTACTCCGATGGCAGGATTTGTTTTATCCCATAACTCTAATGTCTTTGCTTGATTAAATAGGCTGCTAAGCAATGCAAGCAAGCGATTAGCTGCGTAGTGACCGCTTTTATTGCCAACTTCTTGATGTAGCTTCTGAACGTCAGTTTTTCTGATTAGCGATAATCTTCTATTTTTCCAAGATGATAAATAGCAATTAAATTGTCTCTCATCTTCTTTCCAGGAGATTTTATGTACTTCGGCATAGAATTCTAAATATTTTGAAAATAATTCACCAAGAGTAAGCTCTTCTTTTTTTGCGCGCCGTATTTGAGCAGGATTTTCTTCTCTAGCAATCGCTGCATTAATTTCATTTGCTCTACCGCGAGCTTGTTCAATCGTCATTCCTGGAAATCTTTCTAATTTTATACGCTCGGGTCGCCCATTAATTTTGCGGTAGACAAAGAAGGTTTTATTCTTGGTGGATGTGACGCAAATGGCGAGCCCTTGTGTTTTAGTATCATAATAATATTCGCGCTTTCCTTTGTCGGGTGTTGGCAATCCGTTGATGTCTTTAATAGTGAAGTTGAACTTTTTCTTAATAGCCATATTATTCCCCTAACCAATTTTTCGTGCTACGCTGGTGCTACCTTTTATATGGATTTTGGTTAAATTTAATAAAGGTTGAGTGAGTAGATTATATGGTTAACTATTTGATTAGTAAAGCTATGTTAATTTTTGTTAAGCTAGATAAAGTGATTGGCTTCGAGATTCGTAATCAGTAGGTCCGCGGTTCGACTCCGCGCGTCGGCAGTAGTAGAAACAAGAGGTTGCAGAGAGTATGAGCATAAAATAAACAACTTAAGTTTTCAGGGTACACTTTGGGGTACACTTAATAGCAAGTGACCTATCGTTTTTTTATAGGGCATGCTTCCAATATGATAGAAAAACAACCCCTTTCAGATCAGCGCATTATTGATTGTCTAAACACTCACTATGGCATTAAAGTTGCTACGCTTATATTCCTTCCACTAGGTGCAGACATAAACGCATCAGTATATAAAGCTGAGACAGATGATCAGTTATCGTATTTCATAAAAGTAAAACGTGGCCATCATCATGACATCAGTGCCACTATAATTGCGCTGTTACATGATGCCGGAATTCAACAGATTATCCCTCCAATTAAAACCAATCGCGGACAACCTATTCAGCATATCGACGACTTTACTCTCATTGTATCTCCATTTGTCGAAGGGCAAGATGGTTTTAGCCGTGATTTAACAAATGAGCAGTGGATTACTCTTGGCAAAGTGATGAAGCAAATTCACCACATAGATGTGCCTCCATCGGTTCAACGCATCATCGGGCGAGAAACTTACTCACCAAAGTGGAGAGAGGCTGTCAGGTCTCTTTATACTCATATTGAATCTGCGCCAAGTGTTGACGAAATTTCTCTGAAGTTAATAACTTTTATGAAAGACCATGCGACGACGATTTATAAGCTGGTAGACAGAGCTGAACAATTGGGTCAAAAAATTCAAGGCCAGTCACCTGAGTTCGTGTTATGCCATTCTGATATTCACGGTGGAAATGTGTTGGTAGATGGTAATGACATTATTTATATGGTGGATTGGGATGACCCTATCATGGCACCCAAGGAACGTGATCTCATGTTTATTGGTGGAGGTGTTGCTAATGTTTGGAATAAGTCACATGAAGAGGAGTTTTTTTATAAGGGTTACGGGAAAACTGAAATCAATATGACAATTTTGGCATATTATCGTTATGAACGAATCGTAGAAGATATCGCTGAGTTTGGTCAGCAATTGCTTTTCACTTCGGCAGGCGGCCTGAATCGCAATGAATCGTATAAACATTTCTTTGCCCAGTTTGAACCTCAAGGTGTAGTTGATATAGCATTTAAAACAGATGAAGGTCGAAACAATGAACGATAAAGAACATAAACTTGGTCTGCCATTTGAATATCAACAAATGCCTGAGTATTTTGATGCGCATAATGTTAGTGAGCAGACGGCAGCTAAGAATGCTGTGGTAGAGAAACTGCTAAAGGGAACAAAAGAGAACAAAAGGGGTCGCATCTCTACTTCCTACAAGTTAACTGCAAATTTGAGGCAACTTGTAGGAAGTAGAGATGCGACCCCCCTTTTTGTAGGAAGTAGAGATGCGACCCCCCTTTTTATTTTTTACGTATTCTTCGTATCGAGCTGTTTTAGGTTTTAGTGCTTTAATGTAAGTATCTGTAAAATTACTCATTGCTATTCTCATAAATCAGTGACGAAAGTGACAAGTGTGATGCTCAAAAAAACATTTATTTTTTGCTCTCAATTGCTGCTTTTATTTTCTTTAAAACTTTACCGGTGACTTTGCTTTGAGCTTCCAGTTTGTTGATATAGGCTTGGGTTACATCTATGCGCTTTGATAATTCTTCTTGTGTAATATCAGCATTAATGCGAGCAAGGGCAACAGGATTATCTACATAATCGGTTAATTCAAAAAGTACATAGTCATTACTAAATGTCATAAATAATTCTCGATTGTAATAGGTGAGGAAATATTTTTAACCTTGGGCGCTGATATCTTCTAATCGTTTGAGTGTATCAGGGTATTTTCTTACTAATAGAATAAGCGCGGCTGCTTGATCATTAGGTACAATTGTTCCTTGCTCCCACTTTTCTAAAGTACGCACAGAAACACCTATTTTAATCGCGAATACCGCGCGAGACATGTGAAGTTTTTCACGGGTATCAAGAATTATCGCAGGGCTTACCGTTGGGCGCGGTCTTTTTTCAACTTTATGCGAGCGCAAAGTAATTTTTCCTGCCTTGTGGTCTTTAATTTCTTGAATGCCTTGCTTCAGCTCTTCAAATAAATTGCGTTTCTTTGTAGTAGTCATTGCCAATCCTCCAACATTTTTTTGAGTGCTTTCTTTTCGTCACTCGATAAATCTGACATTTCATTTTTTGCGTAGAGGGTAAATAGGTAAATTTGGTCTTCTGAAATCTGCCAATAATAAATAACCCTAATTCCTCCGCGTTTACCCTTGTTATCCAAGCTCCAGCGTAATTTACGCAATCCGCCTGTACCTTGTACGAGGTCGCCAGCTTCAGGCTGTTCAATTAGAAAGCTTTGAAGTTCGCGATATTCATCATCATTTAAATAATCCTATAAGTACTTGGTAAATGGAGCCGCTTCTATAAAAACCATAAATGTCCTATATCTTTATTATACCCTAAAAGGGTATATTTTCAAATAAACCAATATCATATTTAGGGTACACTATATTGTGTTCTCAAATGATACTAAATGATATTAAGTGAAGGTGATGATAGAGATAAATTCTTTATTTTTCAATAGGAAGAAGATATATTTGAATCTGTTTGATACTATTTGATAACGATACGAAATAGATTCGTAATCAGCCCGTTGACTCATATAAAAAGGTAACCGAAGCATCGAATCGTTGCCTCATAATGCAGGTAACCGTGCAAAAATTATAAAAATATGCTTTTAATCTTTTAAAAACAAAAACTTGTTGCTAGCTGTGGACCCTTGTGGGTACTTGCTTTTTAGTTATCCACAAGAGAACAAAACAAAAGGGGTCGCA
>Ga0207159_1051_pt1 | contig 28570 bp, 24 predicted proteins | sample Alteio_BWMinHeat_23_FD_153511 | JGI IMG/M metagenome (GOLD analysis project Ga0207159, IMG submission 153511) | Enriched cells from forest soil in Barre Woods Harvard Forest LTER site, Petersham, Massachusetts, United States -... | ecosystem: Environmental > Terrestrial > Soil > Temperate forest >... | reverse complement strand
ACCAGTTCAGATCCTGCTTTTATTGAAGGTTTATACCAGGATTTTTTAAAGAACCCCCAAAGCGTTGATTCTGAACTGAAAAAGTTTTTTGAAGGGTTTGATTTTGCCGTTTCAAGCCACGCTGTAAACGGAAACGGAGCCGTAACTGCAGCTGTTAAGCCTGCTGCCACTGCGGATATAGACTGGATGCGCGAAATACGTGTTTACCGCCTTATTCTCGGTTACCGCAACAAAGGCCACCTGATAGCAAAAACTAACCCTATACGTGAAAGAAAAGACAGGGGGGCAAATCTTGACCTTGGCTTTTTTGGGTTGGGTGAAGCGGATATGGATAAAACCTACAATGCCGGCAGCCTTATTGGGCTGGGCGCAACCACTTTAAGAAACATACTCACCCACCTGCAAAACTGTTATGCATCGCATGTAGGTATTGAATTTAAGTATATAAGCGACCAGAAAAGGGTGGATTGGCTAACCGGCGAAATGGAACGCAAGTTCACCAACCCGCTGCCCATTGAAAAAAAGAAACGCATCCTGGAAAAACTGAACGAAGGGGTAATGTTCGAAAAATTCCTTCACACAAAATATATCGGGCAAAAAAGGTTTTCGCTGGAGGGCGGTGAAACAACAATTGCAGCCCTGGATGCCATTATAAATATTGCTGCCGACTTTGACGTGCAGGAAGTAGTAATAGGTATGGCGCACCGCGGCCGTTTAAATATACTTGCCAATATAATGGGCAAAACGTATGAGCAGATATTCAGTGAATTTGAAGGCACCGCAAAGCTTGACCAGACAATGGGCAGCGGGGATGTAAAATATCACATGGGCTACGGCAGCGAAGTAACTTCCACCGGCGGTAAAACCGTCCACCTGAAACTTATGCCTAACCCATCTCACCTGGAAGCCGTTGACCCGGTTGTGGTAGGCTTTGCAAGGGCAAAAGCGGATATTTTGTATAAGAGCGATTTTGATAAGATATTACCTATACTCATCCACGGCGATGCTTCAGTTGCAGGGCAGGGGATCGTGTACGAGGTGATACAAATGAGCGACCTGGACGGCTATTACACCGGCGGTACCCTGCATTTCGTGATCAATAACCAAATTGGTTTTACCACTGATTTTGAAGATGCCCGCAGCAGCGATTACTGCACCTCACTTGCTTCTACTGTGCACGCGCCTGTGCTGCATGTAAATGGCGATGACCCCGAGGCTGTAATAAAATGTGTTGAAATTGCTACACGCTACCGCCAGGAATTTAATAATGATATTTTTATCGACATGGTGTGTTACCGCAGGCACGGGCATAACGAAGGCGACGACCCCAAATTTACCCAGCCTATATTATACAGCCTTATAGATAAACATGCCAACCCCAGGGAAGTTTATACCGCTTATCTTTTGGAGCATGGGGAGCCTGATGCGGCAGAAATGGCAAAGGATATGGAAAAGAAATTCTGGGCCGACCTGCAGGAGCGTCTGGACGAGGTAAAGCAGCATCCGTTGCCCTATACTTACCAGCAGCCGGAAATATCCTGGAAAAGGCTGCGCAAGGCTGCTGACACAGATTTTGATCAGTCACCTGTAACGGCCGTAAGCGAAGGGAACTTTAAAAAAGTATTTGACGCTATGATGGCCTGGCCGTCATCCTTTACACCGATAAAAAAGATAGAAAAAATATTACAGGATAAAGTAAAACTTTTTAGTACTGAGAACAAGGTTGACTGGGCCACAGGGGAACTAATGGCATATGGAACTTTATTACTGGATGGCAATGACGTGCGTATGAGCGGGCAGGATGTGCAGCGTGGCACTTTTAGCCACAGGCATGCGGTGTTACGCGATGAAAATACAGATGAAGAATATAACCGCCTCAGCAGGATAGGGGGAGCGAAAGGCGAATTCAGGATATACAACTCGCTATTAAGTGAATACGGGGTATTGGGCTTTGAATATGGCTATGCATTGGCCAGCCCGGATTCGCTGGTGATATGGGAAGCACAGTTTGGCGATTTTTGCAATGGCGCCCAAACCATGATAGACCAGTTTATTGCTGCAGGCGAACAAAAATGGAACCGTATGAATGGCATTGTAATGCTGTTGCCGCATGGCTATGAAGGGCAGGGACCTGAACATAGCAGTGCCCGTATGGAGCGATTTTTGCAAATGTGTGCCGAATTGAACCTGGTAATAACCAATATAACTACAGCCGCTAATTTCTTTCATGCAATGAGGAGGCAGCTGGCATGGCCGTTCCGTAAGCCGCTTATAAATTTTGCGCCAAAAGCTAATCTTCGCCATCCCGGCAGTTACAGCAATGTGAGCGAATTTACTTCCGGTGGTTTTAAGGAGGTAATAGAAGATAATTTTGCTGGTGAGCCCCAGCAGGTAAAGAAGGTATTGTTCTGCAGCGGCAAGATATATTTTGACCTTGCTGAGAAACAACAAAAAGATAACAGGAAGGATGTAGCCGTTATACGTGTTGAACAGATATATCCGTTGCCTGTAAAGCGGTTGGAGAACCTGTATAAAAAATATAATAAAGCGGTTTGGTTTTGGGTACAGGAAGAACCGCTTAATATGGGCGCGGCCTCATTTTTACAAATAAACCTTAAGCAAATTAATTATGGCGTAATTGGCAGAAATGCCAGCGCCTCAACCGCAACCGGCTATTCAAAAGTGCACAAGCAGGAGCAAGAGGAAATTATTGAGACCGCATTTAGCATTTAGGCTGCCCCTTTGTGAATAAATAAAAAGAATAACGGATATTTGACCTGTGATATGAATGTTACGGATGAAATATTAGTGCAAAAAGTAAAGAGCGGCATTCTTTCGGTTGATAAGGATGCAGAGGTCATTTTATTTGGATCCAGGGCAAGGGGTGATGCAAGAGAGGATAGTGACTGGGACTTTTTGTGCCTAACTTCTTTACGTGTGAATGATTCTTTACGTTTATCGGTTATTGATAAGGTGCTTCCTGTGGAATTAGATGAAGAGGTTGCAATACAGGTAGTGATAAAGAATAAAACAGACTGGCAAACAAAGTATGTGGATTCGCCGTTTTATCGCAATGTGGAGGAGCAAGGAATCAGAATATGAATAGCGGAGAAAACCTGCCAAATTTAATAAACCAGTTTATTGAAAAATCATTGAGTGCTTTTGAAGATGCCAAGATACTGGCAGAAAATAAACGATGGAACGCCTGCATAAACAGGCGTTATTATGCTTGTTTTTATATAGTGAAGGCACTGTTATTGCAAAAGGAAGATGTGAGAACAAAAACACATTCCGGTATTAAAACATTATTTAACAGGCTAATTGTAAAACCCGGTTTGGTTGGCAAGGAAGAAACCGCTTTTATTCATTAATAATGGAAAAACGTGGTGAAACAGATTATGAAGGTTCTGCAATAGTAACAGAAGATGAAATAAAGTACTTGCTTCCCAAAACGGAAGAATTTATCGATACTATAAAAAAGCTTATAGTATAAAGGGTATAATTCAGGAATAAAAAGAATAACGGATATTTGACCTATGATATGAATGTTACGGACGAAATATTAGTGCAAAAAGTAAAGAGCGGCATTCTTTCGGTTGACAAGGATGCAGAGGTTATTTTATTTGGTTCCAGGGCAAGAGGCGATGCAAGAGAGGATAGTGACTGGGACTTTTTGTGCCTGACTTCTTTACGTGTGAATGATTCTTTACGTATGTCTGTTATAAAAGAGGTTTACCCAATCGAACTGGAAGAAGAAGTTGTAGTACAGGTAGTGATAAAGAATAAAATAGATTGGGAAACTAAATACGTAGATTCTCCATTCTACCTTAATGTTAAGGATGATGGTATCAGTTTATGAAAAAAGGCAACCAGGAAGATCTTATAAGATTTTATGTGGAAAGATCTTTTACCACATTGAAAGACGCTAAAGTTCTGGGCGATAGTGGAGGATGGACCTCTTGCATCAACAGGCTATATTATGCCTGTTTTTATATTGTTTATGCACTTTTATTGCAAAAAATTGGTGTAAGAACTAAAACACATTCTGGGGTTAAAACACTTTTTAGCAAGCATATTGTAAAACCTGGCTTAGTTAAAGCAGAATCAGGTTATTTTTATTCATTATTGATGGAGAAAAGAGGTGAGGGCGATTATGGAGATTTTGAAATATTTACAGCGGAAGAGGTATTGCCACTAATTTTGCAGGCGGAAGAATTTATTATTACCATACAGAAACTTATTTTATAAGCATACAGGCATCAAATTGAGTTTATGATCGAGATCAAAGTTCCATCGGTTGGCGAATCTATCAATGAAGTAACCTTATTGAAATGGACAAAAAAGGACGGGGATTATGTTGACAGGGATGAAGTGCTTGCGGAACTGGAAAGTGAAAAAGCAACTTTTGAAGTAAATGCTGAACAGGCGGGTGTATTAAAAAGAATAGCCAAAGAAGGCGATACGCTTCAAATTGGCTCAGTGCTTGCAAACATTGACGATGCTGCCGCAAAACCTGCCGCCCCGGCAAGAGAGGAGGTGAAACCTGAACCGCCAAAAGCAGAAGCTAAGCCTGCTGCGGCACCACCGGTTGCTGTTATACAACCAACCACCCAAGCCCCGGTAACTGCTGTGCCTAACGATGTAAAGGCAACGCCCGTAGCTGCTGCAATTATTGCTGATAAAAAGGTTGACCCTGCATCTATTACAGCAACAGGGCCAAGCGGTAAAATATTGAAGCATGATGTGCTGGAAGCACTGTCCCACCCAGGTAAAAAAGCATTTGCGGGACAGGAATTGTTTACCCGCAACGAACGCCGGGAACGGATGAGCAACCTGCGCAAGACCATCAGCCGCAGGCTTGTTGAATCAAAAAACACTACGGCCATGCTTACCACTTTTAATGAAGTGGATATGACCCGTATAATGGAAATAAGAAAAACGCACAAGGATAAATTTAAAGAGGTGCATGGGGTTAACCTTGGGTTTATGAGCTTTTTTGCAAAAGCCTGTGCCATTGCCCTTAGCGAATGGGCATCTGTGAATGCTTATATTGACGGCGACGAACTGATCTATCATGATTATGTTGACATAAGTATTGCGGTAAGCACCCCGCGTGGTTTAACCGTGCCTGTTATACGTAATGTGGAAAGCCTTGGCATGGCTGATATTGAAAAGAAAGTAATTGAACTGGCTGGCAAAGCAAGGGACAGCAAACTTACTGCTGAAGACCTGCAGGGCGGCACTTTTACTATAACAAACGGCGGTGTGTTTGGCAGTTTGATGAGTACCCCAATTATAAACCTGCCGCAAAGCGCTATATTAGGCATGCACAAGATACAGGACAGGCCAATGGCAATAAATGGCCAGGTAGTAATAAGGCCAATGATGTATGTTGCTTTAAGCTACGACCACCGTATTATTGATGGCCGGGAAAGTGTGAGTTACCTGGTAAGGGTAAAAGAACTGCTGGAAAACCCTGAGCTGTTACTGTTTGGTAAAGACCCGGTTAAAACGCTGCTCGAGTTGTAGGGCTTTAAAGTTTAAATGTTTGACGGGTTTGAATGTTTGATTGTTTGATTGTTTGAGTAGTTTGATTGTTTGAACGTTTATGCGGTTGATAATTTATGTTTTGCTGTAGATAAAAGCATGCTGTCTGCAAACATTCAAACTACCCAAACGATCAAACATTCAAACTGTTACAAGCTCAAATCTCGAACGGGTAAAAAGGCTTCATGCGGTTTCAATCTTATTTTAATACGGCTGTTGCTTTGATCAACGCTTACAAGGGCGATATGCCGCTTGCCCATTATCTTAAGCAATATTTTGTACAGCATAAAAAGCACGGTTCTAAAGACAGAAAACAGATCTCACATGTATGTTATTGTTACTATCGTTTGGGACATGCTTTTAAAAATGTACCGGCAGAAGAACGGCTGAAGACCGCTTTGTTCCTCTGTAGTAATAGTATTAAGGAATGGGCAATTTTATTTGATGGGGTATGGCTGAATAATCATTATTCATCACTTGATGAAAGAATAGCTTTTATACAAACAATACATCCATTTGATGTTTTGGATATTTTCCCCTGGCAAAATGAATTGGGTGAAGGATTTGATGCCTTATCATTTGCAAAATCGCACCTGGTACAACCGGATGTTTTTTTGCGTATACGCCCGGGTAAAAAAGACATTGTAAGCCAAAAACTGCAAAGCGCAAATATTGATTATACAGCCATAAGTGAAACGTGTTTGGCTTTGCCTAATACCACCAGGATTGACGCACTGCTTGAATTAAATAAAGATGCAGTGGTGCAGGACCTTTCATCACAAAAAATTCAAATCTTTTTGGATATTGTAAGACTTGAACCCAATCGAAAATCCCCCATATCTGTATGGGATTGTTGTGCTGCCAGCGGAGGTAAAGCTATATTGGCTTACGATATCATGCAAAATATTCAGCTTACGGTTTCTGATATACGCCCGTCTATTATACATAACCTGCAGCAGCGCTTTGGCGAAGCCGGAATACAAAATTATAAGAGCTTTGTTGCAGACCTTACTGATACAAAAGCTGTATTGCCGGATTTGCAATACGATGTAATTATTTGCGATGCACCCTGCACCGGCAGTGGTACCTGGGGCCGCACACCTGAACAGTTATACTTTTTTTCTGAAGATAAAATAGGGGAGTATACGGCACTGCAAAAAAAGATAGTGCATAGTGTTATTCCGCATATTAAAGAGCAGAGCTATTTTTTATACATCACCTGTTCCGTATTTAAAAAAGAAAATGAAGAGATGGCCGGGTTTATTCAGCAGCAATATGGCCTGAAGCTTATTAAAAAAGAATTATTAACCGGTTATGATAAAAAAGCGGACAGTATGTTTGGGGTGTTGTTTGGGCGGTAGGCGCATTTTCTTATTACCATGATAAAAGGCTGTACCCGTCATACCTGCGAAGGCAGGTATCTCAAAAGATTAGGCGAGCCAGAATAACGCGTACAGCCATGCTTGATTTTAAACCTGTTTAACTTTTTGAGATGCCCCGCGGTGGGCGGGGTATTACGACAGGCGTTTGCACCTTATGCGTAGTAATTAGTTGCATGTAAAATTGCTCTAAAAAGCCGTACCCGTCATACCTGCGCAGGCAGGTATCTCATAAGATTGGGCGAGTCTGAATAACGCGTGTAGCCATACTTGATTTTAAACCTGTTTAACTTTTTGAGATGCCTGCCTTCGCAGGCATGACGACAGGCGTTTACACCTTAGGTGGATTAATCATTTTTGCATGTATAATTATACTAAAGAGAAGTGCACCGTCATACCTGCGAAGGCAGGTATCTCATAAGACTATGCGAGCCAGAATAACGCGTACAGCCATACTTGATTTTAAACCTGTTTAGCTTTTTGAGATGCCTGCCTTCGCAGGCATGACGATAGGCGCTTGAACTTTATGTGTATTAATTATTTTACATGTATGGTCATGATAAAAAATTGTGCGCCGTCACACCTGCGCAGGCAGGTATCTCAAAAGATTGGGCGAGCCAGAATAACGCGTACAGCCATACTTGATTTTAAGCCTGTTTAATTTTGTGAGATGCCTGCCTGCGCAGGCATGACGCGGGGGCGTTTGCATCTTTTTCAATATTAAAATTATAAACTATCATACAGATCAATCCAGTGGGGGTTAGTTGTGTTGATAAGCTTCTCCTTCCATTCTCTTTTCCATGATTTCATACGGGTTTCTCTTAAAATAGCTTCTTCAATACGAGAATAAAATTCATAGTAAATAAGCTTGTTGCAATTGTATTTGGCAGTAAAAGACGACGGATGTTTTTTATCCCTGTGCTCAGTGATCCTTGAATATAAATTGGATGTTACGCCAATATATAAAACTGTATTTATTTTATTTGTTATTATATAAACGCAACCGCCATATTGCATAGTTGAAGATAAAAATAAAATAGATACCTTACAGGAACTCTCAATATTTTTCATTTGAAACGGCAAAACGTCATACTTACGCAGACGGGTATCTCGTAAGGTTCAGCGGGTCTGAATAAGTGGTATCGCCAAACCTGATCTTAGGCCGGTTTAGCTTTATGAGATGCCTGCCTGCGCAGGCATGACGACAGGCGTTTGCACCTTATGCGTAGTAATTAGTTGCATGTTAAATTGCACTAAAAGGCTGTTTCCGTCATACCTGCGCAGGCAGGTATCTCAAAAGATTGGGCGAGCCAGAATAAGTGGTATCGCCAAACCTGATCTTAGGCCTGTTTAGCTTTGTGAGATGCCTGCCTCCGCAGTTATTATGTTTGAAATCTAATCGAACTTGTTGAGAGTTAAATTTACGTAAAACAAATTGCGATGGAAACTATTTCAAACAAATTGAGAGATTATAGCAATCAGAACATTTATACAGGGATAGATGTACATGACACAAGCTGGAAAGTTACGATTTACAGTGATGAGTTTGAGTTAAAAACATTTAGCCAGGAACCTGATGTGAATGGTTTGGCCAACCACCTTAAAAACAATTATAAAAACGCTAATTTCCTGTTGGCCTATGAAGCCGGCTTTTGCGGGTTTTGGGTACAGCGCGCGTTTGCAGAAAAAGGGATAAATTGTAGGGTTATTCATCCTGCAGATGTTCCCACAAGCAATAAGGAACAATTGCGCAAAACTGACAAGGTGGACAGTAAAAAGATTGCTAAAGGGCTAAAAAATGGGGAGCTCAATTTTATTCATATACCCGACAGGGAATTAGAATTAGACCGCCAGCTGTTAAGGAGCCGCGGGCTTTTGGCAAAAGACAGTACACGGGTAAAAAACCGGATCAAATCCATTTTGAAATTACAGGGTATAGAAATACCGCAAGCTTATGGGAATGGATCCTGGAGTGAAAAATTCATCCAGTGGCTCAAGGCACTGGATTTAAAAAGCGTAAGTGGCAATGTTGCGATGCAAACCCAAATAAGGGAATTAGTATTTTTGAATGAACAGAAAAAGCAAACTGACGCAGCAGTAAAAACGTTGTCGGCAAGCGAACGGTATAAGAGTAATGCAAAGTTATTACAGACGATCCCGTCCGTGGGCGTGTTAAGTGCCATGATATTATTGACGGAAATAGGCGACATACACCGTTTCAAGCGCCTGGATGACTTATGCAGCTACTGTGGGTTGGTCCCCAACTGCCACAGCAGCGGGGAAAATGAGCGTACCGGAGGACTGAGCAGGCGCGGGAATGCCGCAATGAAAAATGTTTTGATAGAATGCGCCTGGGTAGCTGTTAAAAAAGACCCCGCCCTGCTCTTGTATTATAAACAGCAGATAACGCATATGCAGGGGCAAAAAGCTATAATAAAAGTTGCCCGGAAATTATTAAGCAGGATAAGATATGTACTGATAAATCAAAAAGAATATGTTACAGGAGTAATCGAATAGTAATGAAATATACCAACATATATAAAAACCAGTAGTGGTATAAAACGCAGGTCATGCCTTGCAGCCGTAAAGGACCGCTCTTCGCAGTTTGCGTTATGCCATTATAAAAGCTAATAAAAAAAATTGCAGCCTGTAATCGTGTCTGCTAAGAGAAGATTGTTTTTATATTATTGGTCAAAAATACAAACACGATGTAAACGAATGATTGTACGTCGTCAGCATACCTTTGCCCGGCGTCTGAACATACAATCATTCATTTCCATCGTGTGACAAACATTTTTTGGATTTCAACATAGAAGGCATGACGACAGGCGTTTGCACCTTATGCGTAGTAATTGGTTGCATGTTAAATTGCGCTAAAAGGCTGTACCCGTCATACCTGCGCAGGCAGGTATCTCAAAAGATTGGGCGAGCCAGAATAACGCGTACAGCCATACTTGATTTTAAACCTGTTTAGCTTTGTGAGATGCCTGCCTGTGCAGGCATGACGACAGGCGTTTGCTATTTATCCATTACTCTATAAATGCACATAATAACTGCAAAACCCCTCCTCATCCCTTCACCACTTTAATACTTCTCTTCTGCGAAACTCCTTTGTACTGAATAAAATAAACGCCTTTTGCAAGGCCTGCCATATTGGTGAATGGTATGGTGTAGGTTGTGCCTTGTATAACGCTTAACTGCTGCGATGCAAGCACTTTGCCGCTAACATCTATCAACCTTATAAAAGCATCGCCTGTTTCGGGCGCCTGCAGGTAAACGGTAAGCGTATTGGTAAAAGGTACGGGTACTGCCTCAAGCCAATCGTATAATGGTATACCATTTTTGGTAAGTGTTATAGTCCTCGTTGTTGAGCTGTCCTTATAAGTAACGGTATAAGCTCCGGCGGGTAACCCATTCAAAGCACTGAATGCAGTATCATATACCTGTTGCTGCTCCGTAGTTAGATGTATGGTTGAAACTACATTTCCGTTCGCATTGCTCAGGGTTAATGTTATAGGGCCGTCAACTTGCCCAATAAGCGTGACATGAATACTGTCAGTAAAAGGGTTGGGGTTTGCAAACAGCCAGTCGTTACCATATAAAGAATCATTTTGCATTTTCTTCAAAATAAGGTAAGCCGTCTTCATGTTGGGGATGCCATAACCATACTGGTCATCAGGGTTGTTATACCTGTTTGAACTTTTATACACCGCACCTAAAATGGTCATATTATTATATTGCGGAAAAGCCTGCCATAAGCATGCAATAAGCCCATTAATATTTGGATTGGAAAAGGATGTTCCATAACCTGCCACGGGCGAGCCACCAGGGCTAAAAACGGTAGTACCCGAACCTACAGAAACAATATTTGGTTTTATTTTGCCCGGATAACCATAACTGCTGAACGCTGCTATAACACCATTGGCATCTGTTGCACCAACGGTACAAACGCTGTCTGCATCTGCCGGGAAAATAATATACTTCCAGCTATTATCGCCTTCGTTGCCTGCACTGTTGGTAACTATCAGCCCCTTGCTGGCAGCAAAAGCTGCGCCCTTTGTAACCATTGCAGAGTTATTGTAAAAATTGGCATAGGTAAGGTTAAAGGCAGGGTCGTCAAACTGGTTATAACCAAGGGATGAAGTGATCATATCCGCACCCGCACTGTCTGCCAATTCAGCACCTGCCACCCAGTTGTGCTCTTCTATAGGGTATTCACTTGCTGTGTTCTCCGTTCTTATCAGCCAGAAACTTGCCTTGGGTGCTGTACCTACCATTACACCGGGAATATCTGCGGCGATAGTGCTTAAACACTCCATGCCATGTGCATCATCCTCATTCACGCTGTTGTCATAAGCTACATAATCCCTCACCCCTAAAATTTGGTTATTTGCGCGCAGGCTGTCGAACGCAGTTAAAGTTTGGTAATGATAAAACCCTGCATCCAGAAAAGCAATGGTTATACCGTTACCCATGTAGCCCTTGTTATGTAAAAATTCACCGTTGTGGATGTGTATCTGTGCATAAGAAGAGCCATAACTAAGGGTATCCCCCAGTGTACCCTGCGTAGCTTCCGGTGCGTCAGTAAATGTTGATGAGGCCCTGAATTTATCATATACGGGCGTGTTTCGGGGAGGGATAAGATAACCGACAGGGGATGCTGTAATTACAAAGGGCAATGCATTAATGCCGTTAAGCGCTGCCGGATCTTTTGTATAGACGAGAATATCGTTCAACCATTTTGACTGGACAAGAAAGGTAACATTGCCTTTTGTCAGAACGGCCTGAATATAAGCGGGGTTAACAGGAAGATCGGTACTGTCAAGGGCTATATGATATTTTGTTCTTCGGGCAATTGCTTTGGCACTGAGGTAAGCTGAGGGATTTGAAAGGCTGTAAGGCGAATTGTTTTTATCAGTGAACCGGATGATATATTTGTCGTACTGTGCATGTGTGATGAATGCAGAACAAACCAATAAAGCGGATAAAAATATTCTCATTCAGGTTAGTTTTATTGCACAGATATCAAATTTAGTCTTATTCCATAACTGTAGGCTACATAACCTACGTAAGGGTTAAGGTCCCATGTCCAGCATAAAAAATCCTTATACACCAGGCCGATCCCTTTGGCATATACCTCCACCGAATAATTCCGCTGCTGAAACTGGGTGGGGTCAAAAGGCCCCGGCGGGGATGTTGCATCAACCTGCAGAACGGTAGCTGTACTGTCCAGTGTTCCCTTGATCACAGTAAACGGCATATTCACCTGTTGGTATATATAATTCCATCCATCCATATAGGTGTAGGGGCTGGTTGCCGATTTGGTATCTATATAAGAATTGCCGCTCCAGCTTATGGAATCCTGCAAAGGGTCAATCAGTTTAATAAAGCGCAGGTTATTGTCATCCACCACTTCAATGGAATGCTGTGTGGGTGTAATGTAATAGGTGGAAAGCGGCTGCCACGGCTGCGTATTAAGCGTATCGGTAATAAAACGGTAAACAAGGTAAGATAAGCGGCCTGTGTTATCGTTGAACGTTGTGCCAAAACTGTCTTTCAATAAATAACTTATTACATCTAATTGTGTTAATGAAGGATCAATAATCGTGGAATCAAGCCGGTAAGTAAAAACCCTGCCGGGTTGTAAGGGATAATAATCGCTCAATTTTGGTAAAGTCAATACTGCGGTTTCCTTTTTGCAGGCAGTTAAACCAACCATAAATAATATAGCGACCGTGTAAACAGTGCCGTGCAGTTTTTTCATTACCTCTAAATTACAAAGTTTGGTTTGTACAGGTACGCATAAAAATAAAGCCTGTAGTAAGCATAACGCTTATTGCAGGCTTTTAGTGTATTATACAGCAATATGTTGAGGCACAATAATTAAACGCAAATAATCAACATGCAATGTCGTTGAATTAAAGAATTTGCTCACCCGATATGGATTTGTGGGGACACAAATCCGGGCGTCTGCACCCGATTGTGCCCCACAATCGGAGTAAAAGGCTTAATTCACATATTGATTCAACAGGCAAAACGCTTACTACAGGCTTTAAGTGTATTGTACAGTAATATGTTGAGGCACAATAATTAAGCCCAAATAATCAACACTCAATAATCAAGTATATAATGTGGTTACGGCTTTTCCTTGAACATTGAGTGTTGATTATTGAGTGTTGATTATTTTAAATATAAAATGGTTGAACAAAACATATCTATTGGTTAAGTATCTTGTATTTATACACCGTATTACCTGTATAAACATTAAGAATGTACACCCCTTTTGCCAATGTATTGTTGATGGGCAATGTTATAAGATTTTGCCCTGCAACCAGGTTTTGCTCACTCACCGCTGTTACTTTACGGCCCTGGAGGTCGTATATAGCCGCCTGCAATTTTTGGTTGTATGGGGAGCTTATTTGTAACTGAACAGTATTTTTAAATGGATTTACCACCTTAATGCTTAATGCGCCCGATGCAGCTAAATTGATGATATTAGAGTACATGAAACTGCCGTCGCTGTTAACCTGTTTAAGGCGGTAATATAATTTATTACCGGTCAGTGTTAAGGCGTTTGGATCGGTAAACGAATAAGCATGGTTAAGCTGCGAATTGCTGGCAGCAACGGTACCCACCGCCGAGAAATTCAAATTACCGTCTGCTCTTTCCACAACATATTGCTTCATATTTATTTCCTGTGCAACGTTCCAGTTTAACAGCACATCCTTGTCTTTCGCCTGGGCGGTGAATGACAGAAGGTGAACAGGTAATGAACTGCAGGTTTGATCAGCACCAATTAAAGGAAATATGTACAGGCCCAAATCCCCGCCATACTGATTTAAAAAACTTATCCAATCACTCGAAGTGCCTGGTTGGTCTAACTCCCATGCCCCTGTGGCTGTTGTCGAATCCTGGTCGGAGGAAAAAACTGCGAGGGTGTCAGAAACAGGAGATTTCTTAGTACTCCAACTGAGATTAGAGAGGTTTATTGATACAAAGAACTGCCTTGAAGCCGGAAGTTTGATAGCAGGGCTGAAATCTATTTCTGTGAAAACAAAATTATTCACATCATTTTCTATGCTTCCAATAGTCGTACTTGTTGTGCCTAAAAGTGCACCCGGTGCACCGGATGTACCATCATAAACATCTACCGGCACCGTTTTGGTTGTATCGGTAGAATAAGCAACCGCAAAAAGTATATACACTTTCGATACGTAATTATCAGTAGTAGAGGATGCATCAAAATATTCTGCTTTTGCCAGGTCGCCGTATGCATTTGTCCCGCAAAAAAAACCAGTGTCTATAGGCTCAGCCTGATCATAAACATAATTGGCAATGCCCCATGCATTCGACGCAGCCAGGTTTAAGGTATCGCATGCGCCCTGTATAAAATTTTGAGGAAAGCCCGGCCTGGTCTTTAGTTTATAGACACGGGGACTAAAATTGTTCCCCCTTTTTTGTGCATTTGCATAGGTTAACACGAAGAACGCTGACAGCAGTAAGTAGAATTTTCTCATATCATTACAGTTTAGATTGGTGCAAAAACATAGCCCGCTTTTAAAACTGCTATTACAGTTTAAAAACTCTTTGTGTACTTAGATTGTGAAGGGATTACCGGTAAAACAACCGGGATATTATAAAAGGTAGCAACATTGTAACACTCCTGGTATTAATTACGCAATAACAGGTTACCGCCAATACTACTAATACCTAAATGTAGGATTTTTTCTTAGAAAAAAATTAAATGTGGATCATATTTATATTAGAGCACCCATTTGAATAATGCCGCCGCCAATAACTTCGTCACCATCATAAAAAACAGCGCTTTGGCCGGGAGCGATACTTTTTACTTTTTCGTAAAACCTAACCCTTATGCCTTTATCGTCAACATATAAATTGCTTACAGCGCCTTTATCTTTATAACGTATTTTAGTAAGCACCTCCATACCATCGGTAATACCTTCGTATTTAACCCAATTCATCTTAACCACCAGCATATCATTTTGCGCCAGGTCGTCTTCATCACCCAAAACAACTGTATTGGTTTCCGGGTTAATGGCTGTAACATATACCGGTTTGCCCAACGCTATATCCAGCCCTTTGCGCTGGCCTATCGTGTAAAAAGGATAGCCTTTGTGCTGCCCCAGCCTTTTGCCGCTCTTGTCAACAAACCAGCCATCAGCCACTCTTTCTTCCAGCCCTTCAACACGGCGTTTTAAAAAACCGCGGTAGTCATTATCAGGCACAAAGCAAATTTCGTAACTCTCGCTTTTTTTTGCCAGCTCAGGGTAGCCGTAGTCCATGGCCATTTGCCTTATTTCCGTTTTACGGTACTTGCCCAAAGGCATTATGGTGCGGCTTAGCAGTTCCTGGTCCAGGCCCCATAGCACGTAACTCTGGTCCTTCGTTTCATCCAGCCCTTTACTTACTACATAGCGACCGTTATCAGCCTGGTAAACATTTGCATAATGCCCGGTGGCTATGTACCTACACCCCAGCGCATTTGCCCTTTTAAGCAAGGCGCGCCATTTAATGTGGGTATTGCACATTACGCAGGGGTTTGGCGTGTGGCCGGCCAGGTATTCCTCCACAAAGTTCTCAATAACAAAATCGCCAAACTCTTCCCGTATGTCCAAAATAAAATGTGGAAAGCCATGGTGTACCGCCGCCTGCCGTGCATCGTTAAAGCTATCAAGGTTACAGCAGCCTGTTTCTTTATGGCCGCCGCCGCTGGTAGCATAATCCCACGTTTTCATGGTAATACCGATCACTTCATAGCCTTCATGGTGCAGCATAAGCGCCACCACGGTGCTGTCAACACCGCCACTCATCGCCACCAAAACCTTGCCCTTACTGCTCATATAACCCCCAAATTTTTTGCAAAGATACAATTTAGTGGCAAGAAGACGCCGTCAGCATAAGCTATACGTTGCCGGCATGAAAGCGGCAACCCTTGTCCTGGGCCTTTAAGCCTGATTTTTCCGTATGTCAAAGAACTTATAGTTTTCCACAATTCGTGTTTGCCGCCGCGGAAAAAACCTTAAAAATGGTTGATTTTTTCTACTTAATGTATTGCAGATCAATTGATTAAAAAAAAACTTCAGGCGCGAAAAAAAAATTCCTTTTCTTTTCTTTACTCTCCTTTCCTTTAATTTTCTTTTCTATTCTTTCCTTTTCTTTTCTTTGTGTACCAATCGGTATGGAAAACCCGGGTTTTCAGTACCGGAAACCCTGAGTATGTCACGGGTTAATTACATATTCATCCTTTATACTGCGCCTGCGGCCAGCTTCGCGGCAAGCTTTTGTATAATTTTTCTGAATATCTGCTGAGGTGAGTATGCCATATCGCGTATACATGCCTTTATCAAAAAAGTCACGTTTTAGCAATTCATCTACAACATCATTCACTAAGCAATGGGTAAGGTTTTTACCCGCAGCATCCGCAAACAATATTGCCATATCATCATCCCATTTTATAAAATAACCCTGTTGCTTAAATATTTTACATACAAGCTTGATGGCGATCAGTTCACCTTTATGGCCAAACCTCGCGTCCACGAACTGCAGGGGCAGGCATTCAAAAAAATGAACGTCCAGGTTAAAATAAGAAAGCCCCGGTTTGCCGATGCGTGCCATGCAAAACTAATTTATGTAGCAATATACTAAAAAAATGAGTAAAATAAAAATCTATTTTAAAAAAAATTATTACCTGTGCGGTCAACCGCTTTGCCGGGCCACGGCTGTTATACCGACGCCACGACTGGCGGTTTTTGCAGAGCATTCAAACACTCAAAGAGTCAAACTTTTACACTTATTTCAGCTTCATGAACCCCGGCAGCTTCGCGAAATATTATATCATCATTAAATTTTTTATTATATTGCTCCGTTTCCTAACGATAAAATTTGTCATATGATCAAACTACAAGTAATTGGTAATTTGGGGAAAGACTGCGTGGTAAATTCAGTGAACGGTAAGAATGTAATTAATTTCAGCGTAGCGCACACAGAGAAATTTCGTGACAGCATGGGTAACCAAAAAGACAGGACCATTTGGGTGGAATGTGCGTACTGGACCGACAAAACGGGTATTACCCCATACCTTAAGAAGGGATCGCAGGTTTATGTAGAAGGCACACCCGATGTGCGTACCTACCAAACCAATGATGGCAGGCAAGGTGCCGCTTTAAGTTTAAGGATATCCAACGTACAGTTACTCGGTAATAAAAGCCATGAAGGCGGCAATGGCGAACATGCACCGGCGGGATCATCCTACCATGCACCGGCACAACAATCATATAATTCAGGTTCGCATGCAGCAGTTGCCCCGGCCGATATTGCCGAAGCAGCCGACGACCTGCCGTTTTAAAATTGCAGCAACATTTTTTGAAGAGGGCAAAAATTAACATTTGCCCTTTTTTTGTGCGTGACCATTTATTTAAATTCACAAATTGAGTTTTATTAGAGGAAGAAATAAGCTTGCCCTACGGGCAAGAAAAAATACATTGTATCACAGGGTTGCACGGAGGTATTGCACAGAGGGGAAGGAGTTTAAATAAATAAAGAAAACTCTGTGCTATGTGTTTTTAATAGCCCGCCGGGCTCATTGCCCTTCGGGCAATAAAAATACATTTGTAGCCCAGAGTTGCCCGGAGTTATTGCACGGAGGAAAAGGAGTTTAAATTAAAGGAGAGAACTCTGTGCACCTCCGTGCAAACCTCCTTTTACTCTGTGCTATGTGTTTTTAATAGCCCGCCGGGCTCATTGCCCTTCGGGCAACAAAAAGTATATTGTATCACGGAGTTACACGGAGGTATTCCACGGCGGGAGAGGAGTTTAAATTAAAGAAGAAAATATTATTTATGATAGAAAATGGAATTACCGGGGAAATTTTGAATTGTGCCTTTACTGTTCATACAGCCCTTGGCCCGGGTTTGTTGGAATCTTCTTATAGAATATGCCTTGCATATGAGCTTAGACAGAATGGCTTATTTGTTGAAGTGGAAAAGCCCATGCCGCTGATATACAAGGAAATAAACTTAGATATCGGGTACCGGCTTGACCTGTTAGTTGAAGGAAAAGTAGTTGTTGAGATAAAAGTGGTTGACGCTTTTACCAGTATTCATGTCGCGCAGGTTTTAACATATTTACGGTTAAGCAACTGCAGCACAGGATTGTTACTGAACTTTAAAGAAACATCATTGAAAAATGGTATAAAACGGGTTATGCTGTAAGATATTAACGTTATTTAAAAATGTAATAGAAAAACTCTGTGTACCTCCGTGCCAAACCTCTTTTTACTCTGTGCTACGAATTTTTTTGCTTTAGCCCACAGGGCTCATTGCCCTTCGGGCAATAAAAACAATGTAGCACAGTGTTGCACGGAGTTATTGCACGGAGGGAAGGAGTTTAAATAAATGAAGAAAACTCTGTGACACCCCGTGCAAAACCTCCTTTTACTCCTATGTAAAGGCAAATGCTGCACGAAGCAAAGAAAAAATTTGCTCTTTTTATGATGGATTATATTTTTTGGAGTTTGTTACATTGCAGTTAATGAGTTTAAATCACAGCCGGCCAACCTCCTATCAGCAGCCGGCCCTTGGGCCGCCGCAATTTTATATCAATCCATAAAAGTAAAATTATAAGGCTGCAGGCTCTGTGTAGCAGTATATTGCAACTGCAAGTAAAGAATAGCAGTCCTTATAACTGTTTGTATACCTTCCTGTGATGTTAATAGTATTATTTAAAAGAACTTATTTAATTTTATTACTGCCAGTTCCAAGAGGAAACAGGCTCTGCTGAGGAGCAACCTGCCAGCAATAAGGCTGGTGCTTGTACGATAGCGAGGGCTGGTTTATCCAGCTCTTTTTGTAGGTTATCGGCAAGCCTCATGGCTTAAAAAACCTATTGGCGTACCGGCGCCCTTTACGCTATTACACCTTTTTGATAGGGCGTGCCTCTTAGCAATACACACCGCAGCCTGCGAAGCAGTTTGCGGGCAATACGGATGATGGCCTTTGTACCTGTCATTCTTTTAGTCAGTTGCTGGTAACTTTCCAGCAATGCGGGGTCTATGCGTATGGCTTGCCAGGCTGCCTCAACCATGGCACTTCTCAAACGCCGGTGGCCTCTCCTGGTTATGCCTGTAGCCTGCTCTTTTTCACCGGTGCTGTTTGTATCAGGGCACAAGCCCACAAAATCATTCAATGCATCAAAGCCCTTAAAGCGCCTTACATCTCCTGCTTCCAGCAAAAACAACAGCGCTGTATGCGGCCCTATGCCTGGCACGCTCATGGCCAGCGCTGCCTGTTCTTTATATTTTCCCTGGCTTAGCCCGCGAAGCTTCTTTTCCACCTTCAGCAATAATTGCCTTAATAATTTTATCTCTTCCAGCAGCAGCAACAGGGTGTCTTTTAATAGCTCATCCTTTGCTGCCTGTTCTGCTACCCACTTCAAAAAATTATTGCTCCAGTTATTCTTTGCATATTGTTCAGGTATATCAATGCCGCTAAATTTTAGCAGGCTTTTCAAACGGTTCTTGCTGCGGGTTATATCGCCCGTTACATTTGCCCTGTACCGCAAAAGGCTCCTTTCTTTCTGAAGCGTTTCATCCGGCACATGTATGGGTGTTATCTCCCCGGCCTCAAGGCTGCGCGCCAACTTTAATGCATCCACCGCATCTGTTTTTCTTTTCCTCTCCTTATCTGTGGTTGATACATCTGCTGCGTGGGCTACAACACATTCCATTCCTGCCGCTGTTAATGCCCGCTGAAGGTTAAAACCCCACGCACAACTTTCATACACACATTTAAATTGTGCGCCGGGATAATAGCTGCGCAGGTGTTTTATCAAGCCTGCTGCACCCGCGCTCATCCGGTGGTTGCCCAAGTTTATACCATTGTATACTTTGGCCACCTGGTAATCTTTCTGGTGAACATCAATGCCCACACAAATTACTTTACCACTAAAATCTATTACCTCCCTAACTTTGTTGTTGGTTTCGGTCGTGGCCGAAGATTGCTGTTTCATGTGTATTTATTTTTTCAGCAAATTTCTTCTTTGCAGCCATCTATTGGACTGCCGCTGCACCGAAACCTTTTACATATAGACTCTGTGCTACGAATTTTTTAACATGGCCCGCAGGGCTAATAAAAATACATCGGTCACAGGGTTGCACGGAGGTATTGCACAGAGGGGAAGGAGTTTAAATAAATAGAACTCTGTGAAACTCCGTGCAAAAACTCCGTAAACTCTGTGCTACGAATTTCTCTACAGCGCCCGAAAGGCGCAACCTCTCATAAACTCACTATCTAAAGAAACTTTGCCTGATCATTTTTACTCCCCTTTAGGGGGCAGGGCTTGCCTCCTCTTACGCCACGCTTATATACCTCACCAGGCTCCTTTTTGCGATGGGCAGCAGCGTTTCTTCTACCGGGTAGGCAAGCGCTATATCAATGGCATACACTGCCGGGTTGGGCAGCATGGTGCGGTGGCGTATCAGTTCCGACTTTATATTCTCATACGTGTTTACCATGTTACGGTGCCAGGTATCTATAAATTCGGTCTTGATGCTGCGGTATTTTTCATCATGTTTTTCAAATATGCTCAGCCGGTATTGGTAAACCTTGGTGCTTTTATCGGTGGAGGTGCTCAGGAAAAAATAACCCTCATTCAGGTCAAGCGGAATAAGGCCAACAGGGGCGATAGTCATCTTATTTTCCACCATCTCATATATCTCCGTGCCGTTATTGATGGTGGTTTCCATTATTTTAGCGGCATACTGAATAATATCTTCCAGTTCCTTCATCAGGTCGTCGTCCTCTATCATTTTTTCATACAGTAACTGCAGCTTTTGCAACTGTACGCCGGTAAATTTTTTGGGGAATTGTTCCTGAAGATACTGCTTGTTCTTTTTAAATGACAGAAGGTTATTGTAGTGAAAAATAATATCTGATAGCTGGGGATAGAGCTTGTGCTGGTCAAAATATTTATTTACTTCCTGCAGGTAAGCCAGCAGCGTGTATTTCTTCAGTTCAAAATCTATATATCCGTCTGCAAACCATGTTTCTGATAATGAGTTCATGCCAGTTCATTTGTAAGTAAATTACAAAAAAAATATCATTTATGAACAATGGCCGCACAGGGAATTTTGGTATTAAGGAAACTTTAAGTAAGGCGGTTTGCCCCTACCCCTTTCCCCCAATTGGGGGAAGGGCACGCACAGTGAAAGCTTTTTATTATGAGAAGATTGGTTGCAGAGACGTTCCTAAGATATGATTGTGCCTTACAATAAATTAAGTAATTTTGAAATAAATACTGATGATGGAAACTTTAATAGTATATGCTGAAACTCCTGAAAAATCAGAGGCGTTAAAAGCGGTGATGAAAGCTTTAAATGTTTCGTACGAAGAGGAGCAGGACACAACAGAATACCTGCTTTCTACAGAGGCAAACCGGGAAGCTTTAGAGCAAAGTTTATTGCAAATAAAGGAAGGCAAAACTTCCACGGTTAACCTTGATGAAATATGGAAATAATTTTTTCTGAAAGGGCAAAACAAGATTTAGTTCAGCTAAAGGTTTCATTATTAGAATTGGACTATATGAAATAGTCACTTCATGCCTAAACAATAAAACAATCAAACCCTCAAACCTGCTCCTACCTGTTAAAAAAAACTGCTTTCTTATTCCAGCGGGAAGGGCAAATCGTCCGCATATATTATCAAGAATAAAGATAGTTCCACTATCATAAAAACGAGGATTTTTGTGATTAGAAAAATAAGGATTATTGGGGGATATATACTAGCAATCTTGATGCCAACCATGCTGATAATATTTGCAGTTGTAGCAACAAACAATTTAAACAGGCTGTTAAACTGAAAGTACTTTGCATTTTTCAAAACGGGTATAACATGTACATCAGTAATTAACGGCTTTAGTATCCATAAGAAATACAAAAACCCCCACGTTATATACGTAAAAAGAAGAACGAGAGGCAAAATTCTATTTGCAATCCCAAAATACATTATCCCAATAGCCAGCAAATATAAAATGCATCTTTTTAATATTTTCATTACAGCTCCTTTCTAAACTTTTTAAATTGTAACCGTCGAAACCTCTCACTACCTGTTCAAAAAGAACTGCCTGAATATCTGCAGTTCCTCTAATTCAGTGGCAACATATTTATCAAAAAGCTTATCGCCCACCTGCGTACGAAGGGCTGATATACCTACATCAATCAGGCGTAACCCGCCTGAGGTTAGTAATACATTATCAAATCTTTCCCCCGGTATATTGGAAGGCCGCCTTATATCCCTGTGTACAAAACCAGCGGTATGCAATTCCTTTATCTCATCTTCAAGAACATCCATCCACAATTCACGCTTTTCAATTTCATGGCTTCGGTAGTCAAGCGCATAAAGCCTTTCCATTATCAGCAGGTCCCATTCATTTACTTCATCATAATCAAGCCGGAGAAATTTTACGATAACAGAGTTTATACCATTGGCAAATTTCATTTTATTAGCTTCACCGCCAATATCGCTTCTTGTATCCTTTGAAAATATCTTGGCTGCCTCTATTTGATTTAATGCAATTACAGGATTATTTATCCCAATAGATAACTGGTTAGGGTATCTTTTTTGCATACCTAAAACTACATAGAAAACATTAGCAGAGGAAATCGGCAGCCGGATTAACAAAAAGATTTATGAGCATTGAGGATATTGTTAACTTAGTACATTAAAAATGAACTTAAATAAGCGCAACGCTATAGGAAAATTAATATAAATGATTAAAGCATGAACAGAATACACTATGTTGTTTATTGGGATGAAAAATTAAGAGCATTTACTACCACAACTCCAAGAGAATGGGCAAGACAATTCGGCCATATTCATGGTATTGATAATAATGCCCGTACCCAAGCCATTGAAGATTTTTTAAAAGCCGAATATCGTTTTGTTGAATTTACGTTTGACAACTCAGTTGTTTTATGCAATTTGGATACAGTAGCCCCTAATTTTGAAAAGAAACCAAACTGAGACACTACCGGAAGTCGATAAACTTGTGAACTTCTCAAACATTCAAACAATCAAACATCTCAAACATTCAAACCTCCTCTCACCCAATTAATTTTGCTTTTTGTTTGTCGAATTCATCGCCGGTTAAAATACCGTTGTCAACCAATTCTCTTAATTTCTTTAACTCGTCGGCAACAGATGGGCTGGGCCTGGCAGAGGTTTCCGTTATATCATTCTGTCCCTGGCGTATCAATACTGAGATGATCCCATGCCAGGTCTCAATTTTCTGGTAGCACATTTTATAGAAAGCCGACCCTTTTTGGGTTTTGATATTTAAGAAATTAATTTTAAAAACCGGGTTCGCTGTATCATTAACAACCACTTTAAGATCAAGATTGTTTATTTTTTCGTCCTGTGTTCTTTTCCCGGTAACACCTCCTATAAGGGCGCCCACACCGCCTGTTAGTATCCCTCCAAGTACTGCCCTTCCTATGGTACTTGATGTTGATTGCCTCAAAACGGTTTGGCCATCAATAACAACCTCGCATTGCAGTATTTTGGTGTAGTCGTATATCAGCGGTTTGTGCATCATGTCAAGGAAGCATATCTTCTTCCGCTGGCCGTCAAAGCCTATTGATATGCCTGAACTCAATGACAAATAATAATTGTCGGCTTTAAAATCGGGTAAATTGTCAAATGCAATTTTACTTGCCTTTGTATGCTTGTTGTTACTTATCGCCTTCGCAATACCAAGTATAATCGCAATGGCTATTACTGCAAGAAAAACTGTTAACATAGCGGATTAGTTTAGGTTTGGTTGTTTTTAATAATTGTTTAAGGTAGTTATGTGGCATTACTAACGGCAATGGTTGCGCCGGCCGTTAGTTTAAAATAAAGGTATATTGACGAGATTAATATATCAAAATTAATTTTAGGAGACCCTGGCTTAATGAACAATTCGGCGTAAGGGCAACTCTTTAAACGTTCTATTCTTCCGGAACTTCGGAACGCTCAAACATTCAAACACTCAAACACTCAAACTTTCTTACGCTGAAAACTGCTTTAAATGATGATCAAGGTGTTTATACATTAATAAGCCCCACTCATCCGTACTAAGCTTACCAAGGAAAGAATGCGGATGCGTAGTACATTTTTCTTTTCCGCCTGTATAAAATTGTTGTATCAAGCCTGTTAGTTTGGTTTTTTCAGCATCAAAATCACGCCGGTCGGTTATTATAAAACTTTTGTCGGTAGGGCCATTTTTACTAAAAGGCTTATCGCTTAAAACGGTTGATTTAAACAGCGGCGCCAGCACTTTTCCAATAAATATCCGTGGAGGGAATTTTTCCGCAACAGCCACTTCCATGGCTGCGCTGCAATGAGCAAGCATCTGGTCAACATACATTTTGCCCCATTGGCGCTGGGAATCAGGAGTGAGGGTGTTAATACGGTTAATTATTTCCTGTTCGGCTTCCTGGTTGAATATATTTTTCATTTTTTGAAGGGTTACCCCTCCGCCCCTAAAGGGGGACTATGGAGGTTGATTATAAATTTATTTGGCTTTTATAATTTAGCTTTTATTATAATTGCACGTTGCGAACTTTTTCAATCCCTGTATACATCTAAATATCATATCTCCGCCTCAATAGTCCCCCTTTAGGGGCGGAGGGGTTTTCCTCACCAACCTCTTTCTATATCCCATCCTTCCAATTCCTTTGCAACGGCGGTTAAAAACGATGCACCGAGGCTGCCGTCAATAACGCGGTGGTCGTAACTTAGGGACAGGTACATCATATGCCTTATGCCTATGGTATCGCCCTGCTCGGTCTCTATTACTACCGGCCTTTTCTTAATAGCACCTGCTGCCAGTATTGCCACCTGCGGCTGGTTAATAATGGGTGTACCCATAAGGCTGCCGAATGTGCCTACGTTAGTAAGTGTAAAGGTACCGCCCTGCGTATCATCCGGTTTTAATTTATTGTTACGTGCATTGTCGGCAAGGGTGTTAACCTGCCTGCTTAGCCCAACCAGGTTAAGATAATCGGCATTGCGTATTACAGGCACAATAAGGTTGCCGGCAGGCATGGCAGTTGCCATGCCGATATTAATATCTTTTTTTACAATAATGCGTTCCCCGTCAACGGAACTGTTTATCAGCGGAAAGCGTTTTATCACCCTTACCAAACAGTCAATAAATAAGGGGGTATAGGTTATTTTGGTATTCTCTCTTTTTTCAAATTCTTTTTTCACCCTTTCCCTCCATAGTACTATGTTGGTAACATCGGCCTCGGAGAATGATGTTACGTGCGCACTGGTTTGCTTGCTGTTTACCATGTGTTTGGCAATAAGCTTACGCATGCGGTCCATTTCGATTATCTCAACATTGCCGGAATATTCAGTTTCCAGTTTACGGTTTTCAGTTTCCAGTTGAGGGACTGGTTGAGGAGTTTCCGGTTTCCAGTTTCCGGTTTCCGGTTGAGAGGCAGGCGGAGGAGTGTGAGCGGTTTTCCTTTCTGTAACCGCTTCCGTCTTCGCATTAACCGGAGACTGAAAACTGGAAACTGGAAACTGGCTTCCCTTCTTTTTCTCCTCCACATATTGCAGAATATCTTTCTTGGTTACCCTGCCTTCGTTGCCTGTACCGGGAATTTTTTCCAGTTCAACCATGCCTATGCCCTCGCTGTTGGCAATGTTAAGCACCAGCGGGCTGTAAAAACGGTTGCCATTAACCGGCATTGAATGCGCGGCTGCTGTTGGCTGCGGCACATAGGGCACGTGTATATCCTCTTCATTCTCTTCGGCTATAACGGGCTGCTTTGGCGCAACGGGCTTTTCAGCAGCAGCGTGGCTGTTGGTTTCAATATGGGCTATTACCGAGCCTACGGGCACAACATCATTCTCTTTGTACAACAGTTCGGTTATAACGCCTGCCGCGGTTGACGGCACTTCGCTGTCAACCTTATCAGTGGCAATATCCAGAACAGTTTCGTCCTGTTTCACCGTATCGCCTGGCCTTTTATACCACTTCAATACGGTAGCTTCCATAATACTTTCACCCAATTTGGGCATTACCAGGTCAACAATAGCCATTGTATTTGCGATTTCAAATGTTAGTGATCTTTAAGAGGAGGGACTATGTACCCATCCGCATATCTATCTCATCCCCGTTGCCTGCCCGACTGAAGACCGTTCAGGCGGGCGTCGCACACTTTTACTGTATAACCAGTATCGGCAGAGCATAGCAACCATTTACCCGCCAAAATTAAAGTTTCTGCTGCAATTAACCTTATCAGGTATTTTCTATTTTAAGGTGCTCATTTATTTGTGCATCTTCAAGGGTATGCTTTTTCTTTTCTTTTTCCCTGTAAAACAGGATGTAACGCTTGAAAAATAAAAGAAACAAAAGAAAAATCAACCTCTGTCCTCCGTAACGCTATAAACAAATGTTGCGGGCTTCCCAAGGCTTCAACTGTTAAACTGAGCGTAGCAAGCAAAGCCGCTATGAAAATATGCCGCCTGTTCCGTAACAATTTTTATATTTACCCGCCAGGAACTGTGCAGTAGCAGCTATTATTACAAATAGCCATAATTAACCATAACAATTTTACACAATCAAACTATAAAAACAACTGCTGCATGAAAGCCCCGCTGTGCATTAAAACTGCTTTTACAACAATATTTGTTTGTGCTGCGTTAGTAACTGTAAACGCCCAAACATACCCGCTTGATCCCCTGTCGCCCGCAGAAATAAATAAGGTTATCGGCATTTTAAAAAGCAATGGCCTTATAAACGGCAAACAATTTTTTAATGTTATTAATTTAAAAGAGCCGCCTAAAAAAGAGGTACTTGCATGGAAGGAAGGCGCACCCTTTCGCCGCGAAGCTTTTGCCAGCTTTATTGAGTATAGCAAGAACGGCGTTACCGAAGCTGTAGTTGACCTGAACGCAGGCACTGTGTTATCTTCAAAGAATATAGATAATGTAATAGGTATGGGGCTGGAGGCCGATTCTGTGGCCAGCGATATTGTAATGAAAGATACGGCATGGATAGCAGCCTTAAAAAAAAGGGGCATCCCCATTGATTCTGTTACACACCGCACCACTTTCCCCGGGGATATGGGCATTGCACCTGTTGGGCACCGTGAGCAGTTGGTTATTCCACGGCGCATGGGCAATAAGTTTGACATAGAAGGCCTTGTGGCTTATATTGACCTTACGGAAGGCAAGGTGCTTAAGATAATTGATGATGAAACCAAGTTTCACGATAAAGCCTATTTAAATTATTTTGATAAAGATTCAGTAAAAGATGTAGTTAGCGCACCTAAACCTGTTATGGTAACGCAGCCTGATGGCAGATCTTTTGAGGTAAAAGGCCATGAGATCGTTTCGGGCCGCTGGCATTTGCGCTATGGCATTGATAACAGGGAAGGGCTTGTGCTATACGATGTTCGCTATGTGGATAATGGTAAAGAACGTAAGGTAATGTACCGCGCCAGTATGCCCGAAATGGTAGTGCCTTATGGCTCGCCTGAATTACTGCAGGCCACCTACAATTTTTTTGATGCAGGTGAATACCGCCTTGGCCAGGGCACAGCACGCTCGTTAAGCGTTGGCAGCGATGCGCCTGAAAATGCGGTGTACGAGCCAGCCACGCTGATAAAAGAAAGCGGGACACCCTTTGTGCTTGATAAAGCAGTAGCTATATACGAAGAGAACGGCGGCACCCTTTGGCGACATGGCACCGTTAGCCGCAGGGCCACCAACCTTGCCATAAAATATTACGCCATGATTGAGAACTACGATTATGGCTTTACCTGGCGCTTTAAAGAGGATGGTACTATTGATGTTGATGTTGAGCTTACCGGCATTGTTGAAATAAAAGGGGTTAACCGCACAACTGAACTGACAAAGCCTGATAAGAACGACTGGAGTTATAACGGCCACTCGTTTGGCACACTGGTGCACCCGCATGTAGAAGCCATGAACCACCAGCATTTTTTTGTCTTCAGGCTTGATATGGATATTGATGGCGCCCAAAACAACAGTGTAATGGAAATGAACACCAGCCTTGTACCACAGGGTGAACATAACCCTTACAACAATGCCATTATTGTTGAGCCTACCATGTTTATGAGCGAGAAAGACGCACAACGCAATATAAATTACGAAACAAGCCGCAACTGGCATATTATGAATAACACTGAGCATACTGCCAATGGCCAGCCGGTTGGTTACATGCTGATGCCCGGCCAGCAGGCAAAAACGTATATACCCGAAGGCGCGATACTGCGGAAAAAGGCCGGCTTTTTAAACCACCAGGTATGGGTAACACAATATAACGACGATGAAATATACCCCGCCGGTAAATACCCCGCCAGCAACAAAGTTTACGATGGCCTTGTGCAATGGACGGAGAAGAACCGCATGATAGGCAACAACGATATTGTGTTATGGTACATTGCGGGCATTACACATATTGTTCGGCCGGAAGACTGGCCTGTTATGCCGGTACACCACATGGGCTTTTCACTAATGCCATTTGGCTTTTTTAACAGCAACCCTGCTGAGGGCATGGCCAACCCGGGTTTTATACAAAAGATGCAGGGTGATGGAAGCGTAACGGTAGAT
>Ga0207159_1049_pt1 | contig 28959 bp, 31 predicted proteins | sample Alteio_BWMinHeat_23_FD_153511 | JGI IMG/M metagenome (GOLD analysis project Ga0207159, IMG submission 153511) | Enriched cells from forest soil in Barre Woods Harvard Forest LTER site, Petersham, Massachusetts, United States -... | ecosystem: Environmental > Terrestrial > Soil > Temperate forest >... | reverse complement strand
GGCACTTATTCAACCGACAGGTATTCCCATGAAAACCGCTATCATCTGTGACTGGCTGGTCACTTACGCCGGCGCAGAGCGCGTGTTAGAACAGTTACTCCACTGCTTCCCCGATGCTGATCTCTTCGCACTCATCGATTTTTTACCGCCAGGTCAGCGTGATTTCATTCATAACAAACCGGTCACCACTTCTTTCATCCAAAAACTACCCTTCGCCAAAAAACATTACCGACGTTATCTTCCCTGGATGCCGCTCGCCATTGAGCAACTCGATGTCACCGGCTACGATCTTGTCATTTCTAGTTCACACGCAGTCGCGAAAGGGGTGATCACCGGTGCTGATCAAACCCATATCAGCTACGTGCACTCTCCTATGCGTTATGCTTGGGACTTGCAGCATCAATATTTAGCACAGACCGGTTTAAACAAAGGATTGAAAGGTTATCTCGCGAAAAAAATTCTGCATAAGATGCGGATTTGGGACCAACGCACGGCCAACGGCGTCGATCATTTTATTGCTAACTCGCATTTCATCGCCAAACGCATCTTGAAAGCTTATCGTCGTGAGGCGCAAGTAGTGTATCCACCGGTCGATATTTCCCGTTTCACGCTTCATCCACATAAAGAAGATTATTATCTGACCGCTTCGCGCCTGGTGCCTTATAAAAAAATGGATTTGATTGTGGATGCGTTTGCCACCATGCCAGAAAAAAAATTAGTGGTGATCGGTGATGGCCCTGAATTTGTTAAAATAAAAAACAAAGCGACTAAAAATATTGAGATCTTAGGTTATCAACCGACCAATGTATTAATTCAATACATGCAACGCGCTAAAGCATTTGTGTTCGCCGCTGAAGAAGATTTCGGCATCATTCCGCTGGAAGCACAAGCCTGCGGCACACCGGTGATCGCTTATGGTAAAGGCGGCGCATTAGAAACGGTACGCGGATTATCCCAGGCGCAGCCAACCGGCGTATTTTTTAATGAACAAACCATTTCTAATTTATGTGCAGGTATTATTGAATTTGAAAACAATGTAGACAAAATCTCGCCAACAAATTGCGCAAAAAATGCCGCGCAATTTTCTCCCGAAAAATTTCGTGAGGAATTTATGGCGATGGTGGATAGCGCAACCAGGAGTAACTAATTATCATGCTGTCATGCCAGCGAAGGCTCACTAGTGTCCGGTAAATCGGTTAAATATTGGCCGCACTTAACAGGATGTTACGATGGCCGCATAAATACACTCTCACTGATGTCATGCCAGCATGCTTTTAGCTGGCATCCAGCATAAATTATTTTATTCTGGATGCCAGCTAAAAGCATGCTGGCATGACATCAGTGAGAGTGTATTTATGCGGCCATCGTAACATCCTGTTAAGTGCGGCCAATATTTACACCGATTTAGCGGACACTAGTGAGCCTTCGCTGGTATGACCGCGTTTTTTGTCCGTTACAAAAATAGTTACGAAATCAAGAAGGTACGCAAAATGATTTTCTCTACCCAAAAAACGGGCGACATCGCCATGCTGCTTTACGCACTACTCACTGCTATCTCCAGCATTTTAATTCATGCTGCAACTCAGCATGTAACGCCATTATTATCAGCATGCAATACTTTTTTGTTTTGCTTAATCTTATACTCAATCTTCGCATCGAATTTACTAAAAAAAATCCCGCTCATCCAATCCAACACCCATATCATTTTCATACTCAATCTTACTACTGCTATATGCTGGGTTTTTACTTTTATCTCTCTGAAATATATTCCACCCGAACTGTATCTTTTTACTTATTTATGCGCCCTACCCATTTCTGCTGCCATTATTTATCGCAATAAAATTCGTAAAGCTATTTTATTATCATTAGGATTATTATGGTTTCTGTATAGCTATCATGATTTGCGAATTTTACCTGCCACCGCATTAGCATTTCTGGGCGGATCATCGGGTACTATTTACTCTGCCTACTCTAAACAGCTTACTCACCTATTCTCCACTATTGAAATTTTAGCATTACGCTTTTATCTGACCGTGTTGCTGACATTCATTTCCTGTCTAGTGCTAGGACAATGGATAGTTTTGACTCCGATCTATTATAGCGAATTTGCTGCTTTGTCATTTATTTCTGTCATGATCCCACTGACATTATTTCAAATTGGTTTAAAAAATCTTAGTTTATTCCGCGCCCTCGCCTATATGCCACTAGCACCATTAGCTTGTTACTTCATCAATTTTTTATTAGGAAATATTGCATTTAATTTTATACAAATGAGTGCGGTTGTTTTTTTATTCGCGACCATGTTTTTGTAATTGCAATATATCGAATATCGATATACAATACTATGATACAGAATTTCAAAAGTAAAACAGCTCAAGATATATTTGATGGGATTTTGTCTCGCTATGCGAGGAAGATTCCTGTCGGACTGCATAACAAAGCAAGGCGTTTGTTTGATCGATAGGGTCTGTTTACAATTCGCTAGGCTGAGTCAGAAATCACGGATATTCGAGCACCGCAGCGCAGTTTACATGCGAGTAAATGAGTAGCGGAGCGCAGAAAATCCGTGATTCCTGACCAGACTAGTAGAATTGTAAACAGACCCTGATGGCGCAACCAGAATTGAAACTTTACCCGTACCACCTGGAAACAATTTAGAAAAGTTAATGGGTAATTTGCAAGATTATTGGAGCATCAGACTTAACAAGCAATGGCGAATTATTTTCAAGTGGGAAAACAGCGAAGCATTCGATGTGGATATTTTGGATTATCATTAGGAGTGAAGATGTTACCTAAAAAACGGCCACCAACCCACCCGGGACAGATGCTCTTAAAAGAATTTTTAGAACCAATGAATGTTTCACAAAAACAATTTGCCCAACATCTTGGCTGGACATATGCCCGTCTAAACGAAATTATTAACGGACACCGCGGTTTGAGCGCAGAATCTGCACTCGCTTTTGCGGACGCATTCAAAATGGAACCAGAATTTTGGCTTAATTTGCAACGTGACTGGGATTTGTGGCATGCAATGAAAAATCATAAAAGTGTGAAACTTTTAAAAAAAGTAGCCTAAATTTCTCAATCATCCTTCTTTAAGTTTAAAATTAGAGGATTAAAATATGACTAAACTAGCGAACATTCATCACAGGTCTCCATGTTGATATTAAACTTGCTCATGGCTTTTTCTAAAGACTCTACTGCCTGAATAGGTTTACGCGCTTCCATGAAAACCTCGCAAAATATAAATTAAAAGTATATCAGCTTTTTTTTCTACACCGCTATTGCCGCTTTAATGTGCGGATGCGCTTGATAACCCACCAACTCAAAATCTGCAAAATCATATTCAAACAAACTCTTGGGTTTGCGTTTAATGTGCAATTGCGGCGGGGCAAATGGTTCGCGTGATAATTGTAAACGTGCTTGCTCGAGATGATTCGAATAAAGATGACAATCACCCCCAGTCCAAATAAATTCTCCCGGTTCTAAATCACATTGCTGTGCAACCATACAAGTTAAAAATGAATACGACGCTATATTAAATGGCACGCCTAAGAATGCATCAGCCGAACGCATATATAACTGGCAAGATAGCTTGCGATTGCAAACATAAAATTGAAATAATAAATGACAGGGTGGCAAAGCCATCTTGCTTAATTCACTCACATTCCATGCACTGACCAGCAAACGTCGCGAATCAGGGTTGGTTTTGATTTGTTTCAATACCTCGCTTAATTGATCAATCGTTTTGCCATCGGGCGTCGGCCAAGCGCGCCATTGATGACCATAGATGGGACCGAGATCACCATTTTTATCTGCCCATTCATCCCAAATCGTCACGCCGTGCTCGTGCAAATAAGCAATATTAGTATCGCCGCGTAAAAACCATAGCAATTCGTAGAGAATACTTTTGATAGATAATTTTTTAGTAGTAAGCAAAGGAAAGCCGCGACTCAAATCAAAACGCATTTGATAACCAAATGTGCTCAGCGTGCCGACACCGGTACGATCGGGTTTTTGTATGCCATGATCTAAAATGTGCCGGAGAAAATCGAGATATTGCTTCATGTTTTATCCTCAGTTTGTCCGCTGCTTTGCTTCCTATTCTTCTGCCCCATTGCCCAGCCAAATAAAATCCCGCCAAAAATAATCATCGGTAACGATAATAATTGTCCTTCGGTAAATCCACCAATAAAACCAATCTGTAAATCCGGTTGCCGAAAAAATTCAATCGTAAACCGAAATAAGCCGTAAAAAATTAAAAATAATCCTGACACGGCGCCACGCGGCCTAATTTTTCCAGAGTAAATCCACAAAATCAGAAATAATATTAATCCTTCTAAAAAACTTTCATAAAGCTGCGATGGATGTCGAGGCAAATCACCACCATTCGGAAACACCATGCCCCAAGGCAGTGTGGTCACTCGTCCCCATAATTCACCATTAATAAAATTTCCAATTCGTCCGGCGCCCAAACCAATCGGCACGACCGGCGCGATAAAATCCGTTATATCAAATAAATGTTTTTTATAGCGAATAGCATAAATCCATAAGGCAAGAATGACGCCGATCAATCCGCCATGAAAAGACATACCGCCTTTCCAAATTTTAAATAACATTAAAGGCTCAGCCAATAGCACGCGCCAATCATAAAAAATCATATAACCCAAACGACCACCGATGATAACGCCAAGCACCGTATAAAAAATCACATCGGATACTTGTTCTTGGGTAAACCCTCGCGCTGGATTGCGTGCGCGCCAGGCTAACAAAATCCAACCGGCGATAATGCCAACCAAATACATCAATCCATACCAATAAACTGGCCATGAAAAAATATAAAAAGCGACTGGATCAATTGCGGGGTATTGCAACATAATTATCTTCCAACTCGAATTAAATTTCCTAAACCAGCTCGGACCAAAGCTGACTCCATATGCGAACGAATTAAAGTGGCACTTTCTAAGGCCAATACTTCTTGCAACAACTTAGCTGCTTTTTTCTGGGTAAAGTGCCGGATGATCCATTTCATACGACCAATCGAAGATGGACTCATACTCAGCGAATCAAAACCCATTGCCAATAATAACAACACTGCAGCAGGATCACTCGCCAATTCGCCACAAATACTAACATGTTTACCTTCTTGATGCCCACTTTCCACCACTTGGATTAAGGCGCGCAACACCGCCGGATGCAAGGCATCATAAAGATTGGCAACACGTGAATTATTACGATCCACGGCCAATAAATATTGCGTTAAATCATTACTGCCCACTGACAAAAAATCCACGCGTTTTGCCAACACACGCGCTTGATAAACCGCCGCCGGCACTTCTATCATCACGCCAATAGGCGGCATCAAAATTTCATAACCTTCATCACGTACTTCACCATACGCTTTTTTTATTAACCGAATGGCTTCATCAATTTCACTCACATCGGTGATCATCGGTAACATGATATGCAGATTAGGCAAACCTTCGCTAGCGCGCATCATCGCACGGGTCTGGCTAAGAAAAATTTCGGGATGATCTAGCGTAAGACGAATTCCTCGCCATCCTAAAAAAGGATTTTCTTCTTTGATAGGAAAATAAGATAAAGGTTTATCGCCGCCCACATCTAAAGTACGCATAGTCACTGGACGCGGCGCAAACGAAGCCAGCAATTGACGATAAACCACACGCTGTTCTTCACTAGTCGGGAAGCGATCGCGAATCATAAACGGCACTTCGGTACGATATAGCCCGACACCTTCGGCACCGACCGCTAATGACAAACTAATATCACTTCCTAAACCGGTGTTGACCCACAAAGTGAGGCGATGTCCATCTTTGGTCACGGCCGGTAAATCACGAATGGTTTCTAACGTAGCATCTAACTTGCGTTCTTCTTGCGCTAAACGCTGAAATTCACTGAGCAAGGCTGCATTAGGTGAAATATGAATTTGACCGTAATAACCATCGACGATAATTTCTTTGTCCTCTAAATCATAAATGACAATATCATTTACCCCCATCACCGTAGGCACCCGCATAGCACGCGCTAAAATCGCCACGTGCGAGCTACTGGATCCTTTAGCAGAAATGACACCCGCCAAACAACCTTCAGGCACCTCAGCGAGATCAGCAGGTGATATTTCTTCGCCGATAAGAATGGTTTTCTCGGAATATTTAGTAATCACAGTTTCATGGCTATGCAGATAGGTAAGCAAGCGATGGCCGAGATCTTTAATATCCGCCGCCCGCTCACGCATATATTCACTTTCTAAATTTTCAAAGCGGATAATATGCGCTTGGATAATTTTTCTGAGTGCTCCCGCTGCCCAGTTTCCTTCACGTATAGTTTCTATTACTTCAGATAATAGCTCTGAACTTTCTAAAATTCGTTGATAGGCATCAAACAAAGCACGCTCTTCCGCCGGCAAACTGGGATATAAACGCTCGCCTAATAATCGTAAATCTTCGCGTACCGCTAAAAACGCGGATTCCAATAACTGAATTTCACCCTCGATATCCGTAGATTCGCGATCAGGAATGGCGCTTAACTCAAACGGTTTATAAACTACGGCGCCCCTGCCTATACCAATCCCGGGTGCGCCTGGAATACCTGAAAAAACTAATTCAGCCGGTTTATCGGCTGACGTATCTAATAAAATGTTGAGCGCGCCGGTCGCTTCGGCATGAGCGATAATGGCTGCTAATTGGGTGGCCAAGGTTACGAGAAAGGCTTCTTCAGATTCATCATAGCGTCGTGGATCTTGTTGTTGAACAATCAACACCCCCAACACTTTACGATGATAAATAATCGGTGCGCCTAAAAAAGCTTTGAACGCCTCTTCTCCTGCCTCGGCGACGTGTAAAAAATGAGGGTGTTCTGAGGCATCATCGATATTAAGCGGTTCTTCGCGTTCACCGATATAACCAATCAAGCCTTTGTTTAAAGGAATACGCACCTTGCCTACCGCTTCTGGATTTAAACCGCGAGTGGCCATTAATACATATTCACCGTGCCGACGATCGAGCAAAAATATCGAACAAGCTTGCGTATCCAATGCCTTGGCAATATGCCAAACCATCAGATTGAGCGCTTCTTTAAAATCTTGCGCGCCGGAAACTTCTTGAATGATTTGCCGCAGCGTCGTCAGCATCATCTAATTATGTCCCCTCCCAAAATCGTCTAGACAACACTAATGGAGCAAACTCTCTCATAGCTAAAGTATAGACTCCCTTTTTAAATACGACGACCTGTTGTAAAGGATACCAATAAGATACCCAAGCCCAAGAATCAAACTCTGGGTCGCCACTCGCCAATAAGTCGATTTTTGCTTGCTTGTTAATTAAACGCAGCAGAAACCATTTTTGTTTTTGGCCAATACAAATCGGTTTGGCATAATGCCGAATTAAGCGTTTGGGCAACCGATATTTCAACCAATCATGTGTTTCGGCCATAATTTTAACATCTTGCGGATGTAGCCCTATTTCTTCGGTCAATTCACGCAGCATAGCCTGTTTCGGCGATTCGTTTTCATGCAGACCACCTTGTGGAAATTGCCAGGCTTGCATGCCAAGACGTTTGGCAAAGAATACTTGGCGATTCTCGTTGACTAGAATAATACCTACTCCACTTCTGTAACCATCTTTATCGATCACGTTTATCACCTATTCTATTTATTTATTCGTACAAGTATTTCTTTTCTCACTGCATTGTTCCAAAATCAGCATCATTCGGCAAATGATATCGTGAGGAGATACGCATGACCGCACCAATTCCAGTATTACTTAATGGCGCATCCGGGCGCATGGGGCAAGTTACCGCCAAAATGTTAATCAACCAGCCTGAATTTACTTTGGTAGGACAACTTGGTCGTCGTGACAAGCTGGCGAATATGATCAAAGAAACTCAAGCCGAGATCGTCATTGATTTCACTCATCCTGATGTAGTCTTTCAAAACACGCAAACTATTTTGGACAATGGCGCTCGCGCTATCGTAGGCACCACCGGCTTGCAATCACAGCAACTCGACACTTTGCGCAAACGTTGTCATGAATTGCGTCGTGGCAGTATTATTGCGCCGAATTTTTCCATCGGTGTGATTTTGATGATGCGCTATGCGCAAGCGATTGCTAAATATTTTCCGCGCGCGGAAATTATTGAAATGCATCATGACGGCAAGGCCGACAGTCCATCTGGTACTGCCTTACGGACCGCGGAATTATTGGCCGCGGCTTGCAGCAATATTAATCAACCCGCCAAAGACAATCGCGAAATAGTCTCAGGAGCACGTGGTGCTAATCATCATCATGTGCCCATTCATGCTATTCGTCTCCCCGGGTTGGTCGCGCATCAGCAAGTCATATTCGGTGAAACCGGCGAAACACTGAGCATCGGTCATAATGCCATTGATCGTGAGTGCTATATGCCTGGTTTGCTGTTGGCCTGCAAAAAAGTGATGGAGCTGAAAGATTTAGTATATGGTTTAGAAAATATACTATAACTATTCAAAAAACTAACGGAGCCAGGAGCGTCAGCGACTGGTTATAATAATTATAAAAACAAATTTATAACCAGTCGCTGACGCTCCTGGCTCCGTTAGTTATATTTAGTTTGCGTATTTAGTTGCGTTGATCTACTGTTCATTTAAGCCTATAATCCAAAATAATTTTCTTGAACTCTATACTCATGACTAAACCACATTCTTCCCAACCTATAGGAATTTTCGATAGCGGCATAGGCGGGTTAACCGTCGCCCAAGCTATTGTAAAATGCTTGCCTAAAGAAAATATTATTTATTTCGGTGACACGGCCCATTTACCCTACGGTGATAAATCTACTGCTGCTATTCAAGCCTACTCGATTAAAATTGCTCATATGTTAATGGAACAGAATTGCAAATTAATTATGATTGCTTGCAATACGGCATCCGCCGTCGCCTATGAAGTCGTTAAAGAATATATCGCCAGCAAAGCCATTGTGATGGATGTGATTGATCCCACTGTGCTGCATCTACATCAGAATTATGCGCATAAACGCATAGGATTAATTGGTACCAAGCAAACAGTCAGCTCAAATATTTATAAGAAAAAAATTGATAACTTGAATGCTGGAATTCATGTGGTGTCGCATGCCACTAATTTATTGGCTTCCGCGATAGAAGAATTTGGCGATCATAAAGCGATTGATGGACTGTTAGAAGTTTATTTATCCCATCCCATCATCAAAAATATTGAAGCATTATTGTTAGCGTGCACGCATTATCCGGTGATCAAACAAAAAATCGCTCAACATTATCCAACATCGATTGAAATTATTGATCAATCGGAAATTGTGGCTAATGCTGTTAAAACACGCTTAGAAACGGATAATTTATTAAATAATAATGGCACCAGTAATAAACATTTTTATGTTTCTGATTACACGGAATCCTTTGCCAATGGCGCGAAGTTATTTTTTAACGAAGATGTGAAATTAGAACATTATCCATTGTGGGATTGAGACTTCTAATGCAACGCAACAATAAAACAAAAGACGTAGGTTTCGAAAGAAGTCTAACTATCGCATGAATTACCGTCATCTATATCATGCTGGAAATTTTGGCGATGTCCTCAAACATATCACGCTAATCGCGATCATTTCTTCGCTCTTAAAAAAAGAAACACCGTTTTTTTATCTTGATACCCATGCTGGAGCTGGCTATTACGATTTATTATCAGAAATCGCAAAAAAAAATAAAGAACATGAACTGGGCATCATGAAATTGATGCAGCAAGATAAACCGCCAGGGTTAATTAAATATTATTTAAATTGTGTACGGGAAATTAATAATCGTCTTTCCCAATCAAAATATTCTTCGTTTCGATATTATCCTGGATCGCCGTTTATCGTCCGCCATTTAATACGCGGCAAAGATCATATGACGCTGACTGAGTTACAACCGCAAGAATACCAAGCCTTGCGCCTGGCGTTTAATATGGACCTGCAGGTTTCGATTCACAATATCGATGGGTATATGGGGCTGAAAGCTTTTTTGCCACCGCGTGAACGACGCGGTTTGGTATTAATTGACCCTGCCTATGAAAATCCAGATGAGTTCACTCGTATCACTACCAACTTGCCGCTAGCGCTTAAACGTTGGGAAACAGGTATCTATGCGATTTGGTATCCGATTAAAGAACGGGTGCAAATTGACCGTTTTCACCGCCTGCTACGCGAAACCATCGAACGACCGATGCTGGTCATCGAACTCAGCATTTACCCTGAGGATATGCCTAGTCATTTAAATGGCTCTGGGATGATCGTTATCAATCCGCCTTGGCAGCTGAAGGAAGAAATTGAGGCAATATTACCAACCCTGTGGAAATATTTATCACATAGTCAGCAAGGCATGGCTAGCTGCTATCTGTTAAAATAGTAGAGTGGAACTACTAAAACAGGGGGGCAAGGATATGCGTAAACTCTCATTAGCAATATTTAGCTTAATTCTAATGACCGCACTTCTTGGTGCTTGCACTAGACAAGAATATGGCACAGCCGGAGGCGCTGTAGTGGGTGGCGTCATTGGTAACGCCGTTTCAGGCGGCAGCACGGCCGGAACCGTCATCGGTGCGGGTGCTGGTGCGTTAGTAGGTAATCAAGTATATAAATAGAAGTTGGTAGTAGGGTGGATTACGACGCAAAAAGCGTTAATCCACCCTTGTGTCTGTTGACAATTCAACGGAGCCATAATTGCAACCAACAGAGCCAGGAGCGTCAGCGACTGGTTATAAATAAATTATTTAAAAATATATTTTATAACCAGTCGCTCACGCTCCTGGCTCTGTTGGTTGCAATTATGGCTCCGTTGAATTGTCAACAGACCCTCAGAATTTATTAAATTTCGTGGCTACTTAGCCAAATGGTTTTGGTGGAGTATTATCATTATCAAATCTCCGGTCACGATTGGCAAGGCTAAGTGACTGCCTTGAAGATGAAGATGTCTCATACATTCTGAGCGATGTTGTTCCATAGGCTGGAACTGAACCCAAATTTCCTGCGTTAGCAACTTCAAGTCCTGCATCTTCTGAAGCAACATCCTCCGATGGTGAATCCGTAAGTACCGCCGCTGCTTGCAATAAGGTCTGCATCATTTTTTGAATAGCCGGTTCTTTTGATCGCCGAGTGGCAGATTCAAGCCACCGGCTGCCGGCCAGCTTACGATACTTCACACCTGATAACGCATGATCGACTGAGGTCAAAACATCTCGAATGTTAGTCTTTTCCTGAGGTGAAAGAACCTCTTTGGCAAAAACGTCTTGCATCATGAGTGAATAAGATTTTGCTAGCGCATCCATATTATTCATCGCCGCCATAAGAAACGGATAAGCATCTCCTTGGCTGATTTGCAACTTGGCAGACTCGCAAATTTTCAAAAGAAAACTTACCCATTGTGCTGCTGTTTTATTGACGCTAGTGATTATTAATTCAAAAGGCGATTTCTCTTCTACCTCTGCTACTTCAGTGAGCCCATCCGCTCGTTTGGCCAGCAAGCGAACAATATTATCGCGTTTTGTTATTAATTCCTGATGTCCCATACCATAGTTCAAATATAAATCCGCTTCATTGCTATTTTGAATTCCGGCCGTTCCCAATAAAAATAAAGCTAACAAGGCCAACCCACGCTTTCCTTCAGGTGTTTCTTGCGCGAGACAAAAACGTGCATAGCCATAAATCGCCACTACATTATTTCGTTGTGCTGACAGCAGAAAATCATGGCGGTTATCTGAATGCAGATACAATAGTTTTTTTGCCGCCACGCTTTTATCTTCTCGGAGCTGCGCTAAAGCTTTAGCTTTAAGACTCTCGTGTGCCAGACATCGCTCAAGATTAAGCAAACGATTATCATGAAAGGTTGGATCATCCTTTAGCAGACTATAGAATTGAAAATAGAACTGAAACAAGTGATTAAGCATGTATAATAATCCAGGACCTTGTAATTGGCAGAGCAAGTAGTATTTGTATGAGAGTGTTTTCTCAATGTGCGAAATGACAAATAAAATCTTGGCTAAATTTTCCCTGGCATAATCTTGCGTCTGCGCAAAAAGACTGGTTAGCACATCTTCTCGACCAAAAATTTCATCAAAAAAATTGTCGAGCCAATAACAAACAGCTTTCTGGTAGCTAGCATTATTCGGATGGGCAGCGACGGCAAGTTTTAATAATTCTGTAAATTGCTCGAAATTTTGTGCCACATTTTCTTGGCCATGAGCCACCAGGAGTTGCAAATCACTTAGCATGCCATTTTTTATTGCAGCATCTGCTTTTTCATTTTTGGAAGCAGTTACTGACTGCCCATTTTTTTTCGCAGCAGCAGCGGCTGGCGGTGCTTTTTTAAGCGCGGCAGCACGCTGCAAACGTAAGCTCCGTAAAGCCATGTGTTTCGCGAGCAACTCACTATCATTTTTATCGTTACCTTCTAAATCATCAAAATATTTTATCGCTTTATTTAATTCATTATCGGTACAAGTCGCTACATTTGTAAAAATTAATTTATGATGAATCTCCGCCAAACATCGTCTCGCAAATTCTCGGCCTTTTTTTTGATTTTCTGGATCAGAATTTTGGGGCAGAGGTGTTTCTTTAACTTCGGCAACAGGTGTGGTCACAACAGCAGCAGGTACCAAAGTTACATTAGCAATTCTCTCTAATTCACGAACACTATTAGCTCGAAACTCGGAAGTATCTAATAAATATACGCTGTTAAGCCAATAAGCAGCCTGATAATAATCTTTAGGTATACCCGGCACCACACAATTGCCATCATGGCGATAATAGAGATGCAAATTCCACATTCCCGCAGGGTTGTTTCCCTCCACCGCTTCCGATACATATCTAAACCCTATTTCGGGGAAGTTATTATCTACGTAAAGCCTTGAGATATGCGCAGCCCATTCCGCTTTATCTATTTTAGTAGTTTTAGGATCATGATATTGACTAAATACCGTGTAGACGTCACGTACCTTTTCGTGCTCCGCTGCGCGCTGTAATTTCTCAGGTTTTAATCTTATGTCCGCGCCGGCTTCTAGCAAGATTAAAGCTACTATGGGATCTCTTCCATAATAGCTAACGTAGATTTTTGTGGTAAAAGCTTTATAAAGCGGGGATTCATCATTCGCATTTAATTGATTGATTTGGCCAATAAAACGTCGCTGTTTATCTGCCAATAAAAGCTTCACACAATCCGGCGATAATATATTACTCGCAATGGCTAGCGCAGAATTACCATTGTTATCTTTCTGGTTGAAATCAAAAATATAATTTTCGCCATGAGTTTGTCTGAGAAAGGTTATAAAATCATCGCTCAAAAACCATTTAATTACCTTCAATTCATTTTCATGATATTTACCCCAACATTCAGCAATAGCCTTTAAAAAAGGCGTATGGCCATCCCCGTCAACACAAGTAAGATTGTCAGGATTAGCAAATAATAGTTTCAAATTGTCTATATCACCTTGATCTATACCGGTATGTATCATACCCGGCATTGGTTTTCTTGCTTGAGCGGATTGCATTATTTGTTCCTCAGTTTTGGGTTTAAACTCGTGTCATGCCAGCGAAGGCTGGCATCCAGTATAAAATATTATAATAAGCTGGATGCCAGCCTTCGCTGGCATGACACCGCTTAAATTAAAAAATTGTCATATAAGTTTAATTTTGTCTAAATTATAATAACGGATGCGACTTATGCAAGCATTATACTCATCCCAACACGGCCTAGCTCTGCCTTATTTTCCTCTATATAATAACCCCTCACTTTACTCGAGGTGGCTATGACATTAAAAATAGGCGATCAAGCTCCGGATTTCACCTTGCTTTCCGACAGCCAAGAAAAAATCACTTTAAGCCAGTTGCGCGGCAAAAAAGTGGTGATTTATTTTTATCCTAAAGACAATACCCCCGGCTGCACGAAAGAAGCCTGTGATTTTCGCGATAATCATGCGCAATTTGCCAAACAAAAAGCGGTGATATTCGGCATTTCCAAAGATACTGCAACCACGCATCAAAAATTTAAACAAAAATATTCACTGCCTTTTTCTCTGCTAGCGGATACCGAAGGCGAAGTCTGCGAATCCTATAAGATCTTCAAGAAAAAAAGTATGTTTGGTAAAACCTTTCTCGGCATTCAACGTTCCACTTTTCTCATCGATGAACAAGGCATTATTCGAGAAATTTGGCGAAATGTAAAAGTCACCGGTCACGTGGAGCAAGTGTTCAATGCAGTCAAATAAAGCAAATAATCCAAAACCAAAAACCGCGATCAGCCCAACGCGCGCAGAAAATTATCCAGAATGGTATCAGCAAGTTATCAAAGCGGCAGAATTAGCGGAAAATTCCCCAGTACGTGGCTGTATGACGATTAAGCCCTGGGGTTATGCGCTCTGGGAAAACATGCAAGCGGTACTCGATGCGAAATTTAAAGCGACCGGTCATAAAAACGCGTATTTTCCCTTATTAATTCCCGCCAGTTTCATGCAAAAAGAAGCAGACCATATTGATGGTTTTGCTAAAGAATGTGCGGTGGTGACACACACGCGTTTAGTGACCAATAACGAAGGTAAACTGGTTCCCGAAGGAAAACTCGAAGAACCTTATATTATTCGCCCTACCTCAGAAACCATTATTGGCGAAGCTTATTCACGTTGGATACAATCACACCGTGACTTACCCATTCTGTTAAATCAATGGTGCAATGTCATGCGCTGGGAAATGCGCACGCGTTTATTTTTACGCACCACTGAGTTTCTCTGGCAAGAGGGCCACACCGCGCACGCGACTGAACAAGAAGCACGGCAAGAAACTTTACAAATGTTAGCAATTTATCAACGCTTCGCGGAAGATTATTTAGCGATGCCCGTCATTGTCGGCGAGAAAACCGCGAGCGAACGTTTTCCTGGTGCGGTCAATACTTATTGTCTGGAAGCGATGATGCAAGATAAAAAAGCGCTGCAATCCGGCACTTCGCATTTCCTCGGCCAAAATTTCGCCCGCGCGTTTAATATTAAATTTTTAAATGATAAAAGCCAGGAAGAATTTGCTTGGACCACTTCCTGGGGTGTGACCACACGTTTAATCGGCGGCTTAATCATGACCCATAGTGATGATGACGGCTTGATTTGTCCGCCGAAAATTGCACCCGCGCATGTCGCCATTTTGCCTATTGCTCACAAAGAAGAACAACGCTCGCAAATTCGGGAATATGGCGAGGCATTAGCGCGAGAATTGCGGCAACTCACTTATCACGGACGACCATTGGTCGTTGAAATCGATTATCGTGATATCACTGGCGGTGAAAAAAATTGGTCGTGGGTGAAAAAAGGCGTGCCCTTCCGCGTCGAAATTGGCGGCAAAGAATGTGAAAATAATTCGGTGTTTGTCGGACGCCGCGATAAAAGTTATAAAGAACGTGCGGCACAACCACGCACCGAATTTATCGCGACGATTATTCAACAGCTCGATGACATGCAAAATAATTTATTCCAACGCGCGCGAGACCGGTTGCAACAATTTACCGTGAATATCGATAGCAAAGAAGATTTTTACGAATTTTTCAAAAAAGAAGAAAGCGGCTTTGCCTCAGCACATTGGAATGGTGATCCGTCCATTGAAGCGCAAATCAAAAAAGATTTAAGCGTGACAATTCGCTGCATTCCAAAAGTGGAGAAACCAGAACCAGGAATCTGTATCTTCAGCGGCGAAAAGAGCGCACAAAGAGTGATTTTCGCGAAAGCATATTAACACATAATTATTTTATCCTTACCTTTCCCCGGGCCTCTCTGTACACGACACAAATAATTTAATGATAGCTTCTCTCCGAAATCCAGCAGAACCATTCTGTCATGCCAGCGAAGGCTGGCATCCAGATCAAATTATATACTGGATGCCAGCCTTCGCTGGCATGACAAGAGTTAAATTTTAAAAATTGTCGTGTACAGAGCCCGGGCCTCCATAGAATCAATACATGCTAGCACATGCTAGCATCCTATTTGACAATAATGCTAGCATGTGCTAGCATTAAAATATATGAGGTGAACAATGGCGAATTTAAGTGTCAGAAAATTAGATAAAAATGCTTATAAACAATTGCGTATTCGCGCCTCAAAGCATGGAGTATCCATGGAAGAAGAGGCACGGCAAATTATTTATCAGGCGGTTTCTGCGCCGGAGCGAATTAGCAGTGTGTTTCAAAGATATTTTGGCCAGGAAAATGGCATTGATTTGGATAAATTAAATCAACGCAAGCCACACCAGCCTATGGATTTTGATAAATGATCGTCTTAGACACTAATATTATTTCCGAAATGATGAAAGAAACTCCTTCTACTAAAGTATTGGCTTGGATCGATCAGCAAGAAGTTACGCAATTATTCCTAACGACGATTACTGTTGCTGAAATATCCTATGGAATACAGGCACTACCAAAAGGCAATCGTCGGCGTAGAATTGAAGATGCTTTCAATAAAGCAATAACTGTTGCTTTTAAACATCGTTTACTTTTTTTTGATGAACCTGCAGCGCACCAATACGGTAAGATTATGGGATGTAGAAAAGAGCTGGGCCGACCTCTCAGTATTTTAGATGGTCAGATTGCAGCGATTGCACTAGCGCAAGGAGCGATTGTAGCCACTCGCAACATCCGTGATCTTGCTGATTGTGGCTTAGACTTAATTAATCCGTTTGAATAAGGGCCTGTTTACAATTCGCTAGGCTGTGCCAGTCATTTATTGACAGGATATTCAGCTTTTCCCCACTCGCCTCCCTGGGAAAATTATGCTACGCTGGCGCAAAATTATCTTGTCTGGGAGGATACACCATGAATACTAAAGATGAATTGCAAGCCACTATTGAAAAAATCGCGGTACGCGGCAAGGGTATTTTAGCTGCCGATGAAAGCACTGCCACCATCGGCAAGCGTTTTGCTGCACTCAATATTGAATGCACTGAAGATTCACGCCGTACTTATCGCGAATTATTGATGACCACTCCTGGCGTTAACCAATTTCTCGCCGGCGTAATTTTATACGAAGAAACCCTGAATCAAAAAACCAAAGCCGGCGTACCGTTTCCAGAAATGTTGCAAAAACAAGGCATTATTCCCGGCATTAAAGTGGACAAAGGTTTAGTCATATTGCCAAACACTCAACAAGAAAATATTACCCAAGGCTTAGACGGTCTAGCCGAAAGATTAGCTGACTATTTCAATAAAGGTGCTCGCTTTGCTAAATGGCGTGCGGTTTATAATATTTCTGCCACCACACCTTCTATGTTAGCCGTGAAATCCAATGCCGAAGTGTTAGCACGTTATGCTGCACTTTGTCAGGCACAAGGCATCGTGCCTATCGTTGAACCAGAAGTGTTAATCGATGGCGATCACACTTTGCAACGTTGCGAAGAAGTCTCCGATCGCGTATTTCATGCTTTATTTAATGCCTTGCACCGTCACAAAGTCCGTTTACGTCATATTATTTTAAAACCCAGCATGGTGATCAGTGGTAAATCTTGCCCGCAAAAAGCAACTCCTGAAGAAGTCGCCAAAACCACACTTTGTATTTTGCGCCGCACTGTGCCAGCCGCTGTTCCCACCATTAACTTTTTATCGGGTGGCCAATCACCTGAAGATGCGACGATACACTTGAATTTGATGAATCAATTAATGGGTCCGCAGCCTTGGAATTTAAGCTTCTCTTATGCACGCGCCTTGCAAGATTACGCTATGAAAGTGTGGCATGGTGAAGCAAAAAATATCTCTGCTGCGCAAAATGCTTTCTATAAACGTCTGCGTTTGAATAGTTTAGCTGCGCAAGGAAAATACCAGCCGGCGATGGAAAAAGAAGAAGCTTCGGCTGCTTAGGATTAGGGCCTCTACATTTCGCTAGGCTGAGGTCTGTTGACATAAGGATATAATATGACGCATATAATCGCGACTGCTGACGCGCGGGAAAAATTTTTGGAATTGATTGATTTAGTGACACACAATAAAGAACGTGTGGTACTAACTCGGCGCGGCAAAGAAATCGCCGCCATTGTGCCAATTGAAGACTTACAATTGCTCAATGAATCAGAAAATAATCACGATTTGCAAGAAGCAACTGATGCACTAAAAGAAGCGCGTGGCGCGGGCGTGATCACACTGGAACAGTTGAAAAAAGAAGATACGGGATCGTAACGTGGCCACACCTTATCATATTCAAGTGGCACCGGCGGCAAAACGACAGTTTCAAAAGTTATCGCCAAAACAACAGAAGTTAGTCATCACACTGGCAGAAGCACTTGCGATCAACCCGCGTCCACCTGGTTGCAAGAAAGTGGAAGGCATGACGGGTTTGTATAGTGAGACGATTAATCATGTGAGATTGATATATAAAATAGAAGATCAAGAAATTTTGTTATTGTTAATAAAATAAAAAATTGCATTACCAGAGTAAATAAACATGGCAGCTCCGCGTCGCGCATCCTTCACCCGTATTTTATCTAGCTTGACTGACAACCGTCCGGTGAGATATCTGCGTAACGTCGCGAATCAAGCTTATGAAATAGCGCATCATTATTTACCGATCCATATTGATGATTTTGTTTATTACAATGGCGTTATACTTCCAGATGGAATCCCTCTTGATGACAAAACCGTTCTTGTGGCTTGGAATACATTTTTATTGAATAGCTTTTTTCTTGATTGGACGCTTGATTTGATTGTATTCCAACCCAGTATTTTTCAAGCAAGCCTCATGTTAACTATTTGGGTTAATACCGCCTACAGAGCTCATAGTGAATGGGCCCAGCCAAACGATACCATCAGCAAGGATATTTTACTCATTGCCAAAGGTGGCTATAAAATCGCAGATTTTGCGAGAAATCTTCTACTCAATGGTATGGATCAAGCAGCTAATTTCATCGTTAGCGAAGAAAAGCCAGCAGAGCGCACACCAGAACCGGAATTGGTAATCCATTTCGAACATGAAAATAGACCCGCCATCCGAAGATAAACTTCAAAACCGCGGTTGCGAACTTATTTTAAATTCTTCCCGCTCTTTCGATGTCGACTTAGCCTCTGTTAATAAAATTAATTTCTCTTGCTGATCTATTCGCAATTTATGACATATGGATTGAACACCGGGACTCAAGGAACTTAAAATAAAAATTGGCTGCTTATTGGCTCCCAGATAAATCTTGGGGCAATGGGTACACGGATTATAGTTTATCGAAACAACAGCAGATATTTTAGAAATTGTCAGAGTTTCTGCATTAAACATTAATAAATGAGCCTGATCGTCTTTTAAAGTAAGCAATAAAAATTGGCGCTCAGAAATAGCCAGAATGGCAGCGATCGCTCCCAATTTTTGGGTTAATCCAGTTGCTACACTTCGCCCATCGGTGCTGCCCAAACCCATCACTCGGATGCAACTCCTTGACGAATCTTTAGAAAGATAACCAATTATCATATAAGCAACCGAACAAACTAGTTGTTTAACCACATAATCAGTAAAAAATAACCAGTAGCTCATAAGAAATTTTATATTATTCTCAAAAATTTTTAGTTCTCCATGCAAATTTACCAAAGCGAATTTATGCCCAAATTCAGTTATAGTAGTAACTGGAACATTCACAAAAAATCGCGAACCTTTTTGCTTTGCTTTAGAATATAAAAATAATTCTCCTTCCTGACCGGAAAGTCGGTGGAGATGGTCCCCCGTTTTTGAAATAATAAATTCCTCAGAACACTGTCTGCCTTGAACTTCAAAAGAATATAAGTGAGCGCAGGTTTTGTTAGTTAAATTCCACTCATACACAGCCATGCTATTAGCATCATCACTCTTTAAATTGATATGAGAAAACAAGGTGTAAAGATTACCTTGCCCATCCTCAACTACTTGTAGCAATTTTTTCATGTAAGATGGCTGATGTTTTTCTTCTACTAAAAATTTCGCGGATGTTTTAAAATTCACCCTAAAATGTTTTCCTTGAGAATTGTTCAGGGTTCGCCAAGTCTCTTCCGACCAGCCTAATTGAAATATTAACCGCATTTGCGCATCAAGCACGGCCAATCCAGCAAATATTCCGGTTGGACAACTAAAAGCAACAAAACGACCATTGTGCAATGGCATAAGACTTTCGAAATTATCCCAACTTGGCATGGGTTGGTGGGAACCGTTCGGTACTGGTATCGCCGATTTTGATTTTATAGGCCAAAAAAAAGATTGCTGTTTTCTTGTCTTAAGCGAAGCAATAAATTCTGCTTGGGCCTTTTCAGCCTCTTCTTTAGTGAACCATGTATACCCGCCATTAGTGGCTGGATCATAGGGCGGGCCTTTTCTGGAAGCAGTCATAAAGTTCTCATAATGAAAAACAAATTATACCAATATTATCCAACTTATAAAAATATGTATTTTATTTTCACTCCCCGCAGACATGACACTTATCTACTTCGGTATTTTCCACTAACACGCTTCCTGTCACCGGGTTCGGCCGAAAAACCGTACAACCTTTTAAGCCCAACGCATGCGCCTTGGTATACACTTGCTCCAATTTCTCAAATGGAAAATTTTCGGGAATATTGATCGTTTTGGAAATGGCATTATCAATATAAGGTTGCACCGCCGCTTGAATATTTAAATGATCTTCCGGCAATAAAGACGACACATCTGCCCACGCCGGGGGTTTATCTTCCGATTTTTTTAAATCACGCCACACTTGTAAAGCATAATCTCTCACTTGAAAAGTGAGCCTTTCATCATCCGGTGATCGCACGTAGCGTTCATATTCTGGACGAAATACTGGCTCAATGCCATTGGAAATATTATTCGCCAATAAACTAATGGTGCCGGCCGGTGCGATGGTGTTGTGATGACTATTACGCATGCCGTGTTGTGCTGCTTCGACACGAATAGTCGCTGAAAATTTTTGGATAAATTCACCTCGCGCATATTCCGGGCTGAATAACGGGAACGATCCCTTTTCTTTTGCTAAGGCAATCGAAGTTTGCCAAGTGGTTTCCGCAATGGTCTGCATAATTCGCTGCGCAAGATGAATAGACTCTGGGCTACCGTAACGAATATGCATCATGATAAAAATATCGCCCAAACCTGTCAGACCCAAGCCAATTCTTCTTGTTTGCTGGGCTTCAATTTTTTGTGCGCGCAGTGGATAATGCGAAATATCAATGACATCATCGAGAAAACGCGTCCCAATCGCCGTCACTTTTTCAAGTTCGCTCCAATTGATTTTAGCTTGCGGCGTGTAAGCATGCTCCACAAATTGCGTGAGATTAATCGAGCCTAAATTACAGGCGCCATAGGGCGGCAGTGGAATTTCGCCGCAAGGATTGGTCGCACTAATGCGTTCACAATACCAAAGATTATTTAAGCGATTAATGGTGTCTTCGAACAACACACCAGGTTCCGCATAATCATAAGCAGATTTAATAATTTTTTGCCACAAATCACGCGCGCGAATGGTTTTGATAATACGACAAGGAACGGGCTCACGTTGATTGCTCCATGTGCGATAAATAATATTTTTTTCATGCAGCGACTCTTTTTTTATTTCTTCTTTGCTTAATGGAAATATCAGCGGCCATTCGGCATTGTCTTTTACCGCTTGCATGAACGCATCAGACACCATCACTGACACATTAAAATGACGCAATTCTTGCGGGTTTTCTTTGGCGGTAACAAATTCCTCGATATCCGGATGATCGCAGCGTAACACCCCCATCATCGCACCACGACGCGCACCAGTGGAAAGCAAAATCGCGGAAGTGGTATCCCAAATACGCATGAAAGAAACGGGACCAGAAGCCACCGTGCCCGCGGTTTTTACATATTGGCCGCGCGGCCGCAGCACCGAAAAATCATAACCGACACCACCGCCTTGCTGCAGCGTTAGCGCGCCTTCTTCTAATCCATCAAAAATCCCGCGCAGCGAATCTTCCGCAATATTCATCACAAAACAATTAAATAAAGTGACATTATGTTTGGTGCCGGCGCCGGCAAGAATGCGGCCGCCAGGTAAAAAACGAAAATTTTGCAAGATGCTATGGAATTGTTTTTGCCAATGTGCGCGCTCTTTTAAAGGTTCCGCTTTCGCTACCGCTTTGGCCACGCGCTGCCAAGTGTCTTCGATATTGCGATCAAGGATTTTATCTTGCAGACGATAGCGGTATTTAAGGTCCCAGACTTTAGAGGAGATGGATTCTTGAATTTTTGTCACTGCGAACTCCTTTCCGCTTATCTGTAATCATTCGAAACAGCTTTTTTTAATCGTACATCTTTTTTTGCTTCTTGTAACAATGTTTTCCAATCACTCGGAGGACGTTTATTATGTAACATTTTTTTAAATACTTTGTATGCATCCATTTTATTATCATAGGCTCGTTTTGTATCTTCGTCATTTACCCATGCGAACACAATAATTTTACTTTCTTTATGAAATCTAAAAAATAAACGATATTGCTGAAAAAATTTCGCCCTAAACCAATGTTTATGTTCTTCTCCCAAAGTATTGCCTTGTCTATAGTCAGGCAAAGTGGGATCATTTGGAATTATTTCAAATAAAAGTTTTTGTATAGCCGCTAACCGCTTTGTTGGGTTTTTGTTTTTATAATTCTGGGGATCTTTTTCTCGCAATTTTTCTACTTGATTGATGAGGTTTTCATATTGATCTAAAAATACTGGATGAGCGCACAATATCCACCCATTTACAATTATTTCACAAGCTAACAAGTTTATTCATCCTTCTCAGATAATGGTGCATCCAAATCAATTTCAACATCAGCAACCAATGATTTGGCTCGTGAAAATAATGTTGGGTTTATTGATTTAATATGTTCAGGATGATTTTGCATGTCCTTTGCCAAAAATAATAAAAATTTATCAAGCACCGGATCATCGTCTTCACTTGCGCGAGCTATCATAACCTTGCCATTACCATCGACGACATATTCAATCTTATCGCGCTTATTTAAATGTAATGCCTCGCGAATTGGCTCTGGAATAGTAGTTTGATAACGATCCGTTAAACTGGATTTTGAACGCAGAATTTTACCCATATTTTATTTCCTCTAGTATATTTTAATGGTAATGCAAATGCATTACCAGGTCAAGTTGATTTTATCAACCAGAGGTTTAAGAATTTCTTGAAGCACATTCGAATAAAAATTTTTCATTAAAAAACAATGGATTACAATTCTTTTGCAAAAGTGGGCTGCCCGATGACATGCTACAACTCACGCGAAACCTAAAAATACAGCGAGAGCGCGATTAATTGCTAACATCTCAGTATCGTGCAAATGTCCAACACGTTTCCCAACCTTTTCTCTTGCAACTGTATGTGCTTTATCTATCATTACTTGTGAAGGTTTAGTTAACCCATTTATTTTATTTGGTTCGATTAGAATGCGAAATAACGGTACATCACGCAATTCGCTTGTAATGGGCAACACGGTAACAGATGGATGCTTATCAAATAAATTAGATTGAATAATCAATGCAGGCCGCGGTTTTCCATAATCACCGGACAAGGCAACTGTGACTAAATCTCCTCTTTTCATTTCCAATCCTTATCATCAGCCACTGAATCAATCCAGTCGAGAATATCTTGCTCTTGAGTATCCTTTAGCAATAATAAAGATTGTCTGTGGCATTCTTTTTGAAACCCCTTGCGACGAGTATCTGGCACCCAGATTTGAATTGGGCGCAAACCCGACGCTCGCAAAGTATTCCGGTGTTTTTGCACTCGCATTGCAGTATTATGTGCCATAATGAACCTCCACGTTACATGTAACATTATAATCCAGTTTGCTATTCATTACAAGATTTAAACTATCCCCTTGACTCTACGCCAATTCCTACTATGATTAGCACTCGCGACTTGAGACTGCTAAAACTGTCCCCATATACCTAATTCGTTGTCCTGATTAGATATTCAGAGGACATACTCAAGACATTATTTTCATTGTTAGGAGATATAGATTATGGCTAAAAGAGCTCTTAAAATTCTTCCATTATCCGACCGTGTGGTGGTGGAACCCTTAGAAATGGAATCCAAAACAGCTGGTGGCATCGTGATTCCAGATACCGCTGATAAAGATAAGCCTGTGCAAGGCAAAGTGGTAGCAATCGGTAAAGGCAAACAAGTCGACGGCAAAGTGATCCCGCTACAAGTCAAAGTGGGTGACAAAGTGCTGTTTGGCAAATATGCCGGCACCGCCGTCAAATTAGACGACAACGAAGTTCTCGTGATGCGCGAAGAAGACATCATGGGCGTGGTCGAAGAATAGTATTCATTTTATTCACTGATTAATGAGAGGAAATAAATTATGGCAGCGAAAGATATTCGATTTGCTGAAGAAGCCCGCCAGCTGATGCTTGCCGGCGTGAACGATTTAGCCAATGCAGTACAAATCACCATGGGCCCAAGCGGTCGTAACGTGGTGCTCGACAAATCTTTTGGCGCACCCACCGTCACCAAAGACGGCGTTTCGGTCGCAAAAGAAATCGAATTCAAAGATAAGTTCAAAAACATGGGCGCACAGATGGTTAAAGAAGTGGCCTCGCAAACTTCCGATGAAGCTGGCGACGGTACCACCACCGCTACTGTGTTAGCACGTCAAATCTTCGTCGAAGGCTTGAAGGCTGTGGTCGCTGGCTACAACCCGATGGACCTGAAACGCGGCATTGATAAAGCTGTCCACGTTGCTGTTGAACAATTGAAGAAACTCTCCGTACCTTGCAAAGATGACAAAGCCATCGCGCAAGTCGGCACCATTTCTGCTAATTCCGACGAATCCATTGGCCGCATTATTGCGGATGCCATGGCCAAAGTCGGCAAAGAAGGTGTGATCACGGTAGAAGAAGGTTCGGGTTTACAGAATGAACTCGACGTGGTTGAAGGTATGCAATTTGATCGCGGTTATCTCTCACCCTACTTCATCACCAACCAACAAAATATGTCGGCTGAATTGGATCATCCACATATCTTGATCGTTGATAAGAAGATTTCTTCGATTCGCGATTTGTTACCAGTGTTAGAAGCCGTGGCAAAAGCCGGCCGCTCACTCTTGATCATCGCAGAAGATGTGGAAGGCGAAGCTTTGGCAACCTTGGTTGTTAACCACATGCGCGGTATCGTGAAAGTGTGCGCCGTGAAAGCTCCTGGTTTCGGTGATCGCCGCAAAGAAATGTTGCAAGACATCGCAATCTTAACCAAAGCCCAAGTTATCTCCGAAGAAGTTGGCCGTACTTTAGAATCTGCCACTTTGAAAGATCTCGGCTCGGCGAAACGCGTGATCTTAACCAAAGATGAAACCACCATTATCGATGGTTCAGGCGACAAGAAAGATATCGAAGCCCGTATTAAACAATTACGTGCTCGTATCGAAGAAACCACGTCGGACTATGATCGCGAAAAACTGCAAGAACGCGTCGCGAAACTCGCTGGCGGTGTGGCAGTGATCAAAGTCGGTGCGGTTTCCGAAATCGAAATGAAAGAAAAGAAAGCCCGCGTCGAAGATGCACTGCATGCAACTCGTGCAGCTGTCGAAGAAGGCGTGGTAGCTGGCGGTGGCGTTGCTCTGGTTCGCGTTATGCAAGCGATCAAAAACACCAAAGGCGGCAACGAAGCTCAGCAAGTGGGTATCCAGATTATCTGCCGCGCGATGGAAGCACCGCTGCGTCAAATCGTCACCAATGCTGGCTATGAAGCTTCAGTCATCCTCAACAAAGTGATGGAAGGCAAAGGCAATCATGGCTTTAACGCAGCTACTGGTGAATACGGCGATATGATCGACATGGGTATTTTGGATCCAACCAAAGTCACCCGCACTGCACTGCAACACGCAGCTTCAGTGGCTGGTCTCATGATCACCACCGAGTGCATGATTACGGAACTTCCGAAAGAAGAACCTGCCATGCCTCACGGCGGTGGCGCTGGCGACATGGGCGGAATGATGTAATCTCTACCCTAACACTGTGCCTCACTTGTCACGCAAGTGAGGTTACGGTGGGAAATACAAAAAAACCCCGCACGTGCGGGGTTTTTTTTGATAGCAAAATTATTTTGTTGGCAGGGGACTCGATAAAAATTCTCTTACCTCATCTGCGCACTTATGCTTAGGTTCATTCGCTCGCAACTCCACTTTGAATGCACCGTATCGTTTATAAAATCGTGCAATATTATCCACTTCTTTCACTTAATTATAGCGCATAATTATGACAATTAGGCTCTTATTACCGTAATATATTTTTTCTTACTGTAATCTGACAACCGTTTATCACGACTCACGAGTTTCAATCCGGCAACACGCGCAGTAGCGACGATCATCCTACCTGCAGGATCACCATGAAAATCACCCGGCAAATAACTGCTTTCCACTGCTATAGCGGGCGTTAATGGTAATACTTGGGTATAGGTTAATTTGACTGCATTTTCTAGCCATTCCAAGCATGGCATTTCCAAAATAATTCGCTGTTTCTTTTCCAGCATGGCGATTTCCCACAAAGAAATCGCCGCCACATGTAAGACATTATCCTGAATAGCAGTATTAATTATATCGCGAATTTTTGCGCTCAATTCCGCATTTCCTGTCACAAACCAAAACCAAACATGGGTATCCAATAGCAAGGCGCTCATTCATCTGCCTCCCACGTTGCATCGATAGGCGCAATAATATCGCCCTGGATGGTGGCAGTGTCTTTCAAACAGCCAAAAAAATCCGTTGTCTGTTCTTCCATCGGGACTAGTTTTGCAATTGGCTTACCATGTTTGGTAATAACATAGCTGAGATGTTGCGCGTTTACTTCTTCCATAATGCGCAAACACTTGGCTTTAAATTCGCCGGCTTTTATTGAGCGATAATGTTTCATAATTTACCTATGGTCATATGTCTATGGTCATATTTAGTATAACACAAAGTATTGAAAATAGCAGCAGTTCCTACTGACTCTACGCGGGATGTTTCCGTACGGGCCTTCGCAGGGAAGCATTGCGATGCTCCCCTCTAAAGCCTCCCCAGCCTGCTACGCTAAAACACTAATCTAGTAGCAATGACTGGAGTGAATGTAACTGGAGTAAAGGTCGGGGCCACGGTATCGGTACGCTCACGTTGGATAAGTGGCTTGTTCTCTCCAAAAGAATATTTTAATCCCAAGTAACCATAACTCAACGAATGACTGCCTGCACCGAGGTTAGCGAAGGTAGTTAATCCTGGCCAAGAAGTCAGGCCTAATTGATATTCAGCCCCTACTTGGAAAGCATTGTTATTTTGAATTCTTAAATATCCGGCATTAAATTTTAAATCAGGCTGAGCATACCAATTTGCATTCAGCTGACCATAATAAGTTCCGCCAATACCAGATAAATTGGTGTGTACACCGCCACCTTCCGCCGTTAAAGTCCAATTCTGAATATAAGCATCGCCACGCAAACCATACAGCGTTTCCCGCACATTACCCAATTGTTGATATTGTACATGCGGGCTCACCAAACCTTGGGTTGGCGATCGCCAGAAAGCAAACCCTTCGATATTTTGGAAATTATTATGCGCCATCGTCCCATCAAATCCGTCTAGTTGCAGACCAAATCTGTCTCCTAAGGGCGCAGTGACACCGATTTCACCTAGCCCAAGTAGACCACTACGATTGGAATAGTGAGAATCGCCTAAGGAAACCGCACCCCAACCGTTGACCTTTGCCAATAAATTATTAGCAGAGTAATTATAAGCAAATTCGCCGTTTTCTTTAGGTTTGCCGCCGATCTTCATGGATACTTTCTTGCAGGTTTTAACGCATTCCCCCAACTCGGATTCAGCTTCCCACATTCTTCTTTCAAGCAGATCTTTCCGAGCAAGAGCGCTACCTATTTTGCCTTGCTCTTTCTCAATCTTTTCCTTAAGCGTTTGCTCTCTTGATTTAGAGGCGGCTAATTTTCCTTGTATCTCTGGGCTATTGCTATTAGGTTGTGCTTCCAAAGATTGTTGTATTTTTTTTTCATTTTTTAACGCTTCATCATCTAATTCCCATGCAAGATATAATCTTTCTAATTTAACGTTGATACGATTGTATTGATCAACAAGATTATTATATCGCTCTACAATTTCTTTACATGCCGCACAATCTGTTTCTTTATGCGGAACAACAGGAAATTTGGTGGCACCTAAGCCGGTTGGTTTATATTCAGATAACGGCTTTGGTTTATAAATATCTTGTGCCAAAGCCTGCACCGGAAACATACATGAAAAAGAAAACGTGAGGACGGTGGTTAAAATTAAACGACGTTTGAAATATCCTTCCATAGATATCACTCCAAAGTTGAGATTTAGATTATTAAGATACTACTAAAACTAGGAGGGATTCAAATTAAATGATGTAGCGCCATGAGTTATTCATATAATCATAAACTCATTATTCTTTTGTGGGTATTTCCTGCAACAATTTCCCTTGTTGGTAAACAGCCACTTTTTTCAACTGAGGAAATAACCTATAACTAAGCTCACAATTCACTCGCGGGTCACGCAGAACTTCGACCCGAAAAACATTTACATTTATCCCTTTACGATAACGCGCTGAAGGCGCTAGCAATCCGACATGCCCTTGCAGATTAAGTTGTTTTCCTATTTATTGTAAAAATCGTGCTACTTTTGCAATGCCAATTAAGCCATTACTTTTCATATAATTTAACGGTGTTTGATTTTGCAAAGCCATATTACGTAAGTTAACCCAGTTGTAACAAAGTTTTTGATTTTTTGGATAAAGAGACCGTAATAGTTGATGAATCGCCAACAGCCATCCTGCCCGGTCTAGAATATCTTGGGTGAATGGTAAAGGTGTAGCACCGTTGCGATAGCGAGAGAGCATTGCGCGACTACTTGGACTTAAACCCAGTAAAGTTAATTGGGAATGAGTATCGAGCTGCCAATGATCGAATAAGCGTATC
>Ga0207159_1048_pt1 | contig 29036 bp, 21 predicted proteins | sample Alteio_BWMinHeat_23_FD_153511 | JGI IMG/M metagenome (GOLD analysis project Ga0207159, IMG submission 153511) | Enriched cells from forest soil in Barre Woods Harvard Forest LTER site, Petersham, Massachusetts, United States -... | ecosystem: Environmental > Terrestrial > Soil > Temperate forest >... | reverse complement strand
CTTGCAAAAGGTTGTATCCCTCAGATTTCATTCTTTCCATCCAAGGTGTTGTTTCCTGTTTGAAGTAACGGGTAAACTTCTTTAATAGCTCCAGCTCATGAAAATAGCGATCGCAAAAGGTGGGATCTGAATCAAAAGTTCCAAAGAGGAAGACTTCTAATTGGTCGACCTGCTTTTGGACCATGAGAAGGACGTTATTCATCCTAAACAAACTTTGCGATCTCTCCACGGAATCAAGAAATTCTTTTTGCCACGTCGTAGCCGTCAGCACCAACCCCGATCGGATAAGATCAGGGTGCACCAAGTAGGGATTCGAAAGATAATCCTTCTGATCATAGTAGTACTCGAGCTGCTCTGGAAAACTAGAGAGGACTGCGTATTCCCCTGTGGCTTTAATTTGATAGTATCCAAAAATAGGGATATCAAAAGAATCCATTAAAGGTTGGCATAGCGCCTTGATTTCTTTATTATAAAATGTAGTATACCTTGTAATTGACTTTAAATCTTCCATATCTCAGCCATTAAATTGATAAAAAAAATTATACACCGATCCTATCATTTTTGTAAACCGAAATTTTGACCTGTGAGCCTAGCCAATTCAATAATTTCTGCACTTGGCCCTAAACATACATACCTAAACATACATATATGGCGCGGAGCGTTGAGCGAGCTTGCGAACTCCTTGGAGTGCGGCGCTCCGCGCCGCCCTATAGTTTATAGGTTTTTAAGGAGAATAGAACAAATCATAAGGGCGAAGCCCTGATATAATGTTAGCCTAGGGCGTAAGCCCTAGGATATTGTATGAATGTATTTGAGCTCCGAAGGAGCGACATAAACCCTAGATTAATGAATTGAAAGGAGGTATCAAATGATGAAAGTTCCATGTATTGGAGGGTATACCTGTGTTGGATCACATCCTCAACTACCACAACATCTACTTAATACTGATATAGCGATTTACGGAAATTCTGATTACCCACTTACATTGAAATATACACAATCATCCGAATCGAGGAAAAATTGTGAGGCGTTGATCGATGCTCAAAAAGCAGTAATAAGGCTACTTATAGAACAAGGTGTTAATATATTCTCTCCGGAAAATCATTCTTTTATAGATTTGTATTTTTCCTTTTGGAATATGGGGCCTCAATTGGAAATTATCGATTACGTAGAAATAAAAAAAACTGCTCTCAAAGTTCATTTACTAAATAGATTTGGATATAGGACTCGCACAATAAAACTAGGTATTACTGACGAAATTAGTAGGCTAAAAGAATTTGGCTTTAAGTATTTTAATCTCAGTTCACCTACCGAATCTTTGCCTATTAACCAGTTGAATGCATCGGGTTTATGTTGGAAATGTTGCCCGATAGGAGCTTTAATGGTTCCAATAACGCTTCCAATTGATTTTTTTAGTTTGGTTTGTGGTTGTTTTGTTGATGGCAATTGTTGCAATGGTTATGGCAATGGCTATACTAGTTATGCCAGCTCTAGCAATGGCTATAGTTATTACTATAGTCTATCTGATACTTGTGGCAATACAGACATGATAGCCGATATATGTTGTGGTCATCCAAACGAAAATGAGTAGTTATTTATAAATCGAGTGTCTGACCCCACGCACACGCATTAGGTCCTTTTTGTCCTTTAAGTTCTTTTCGTCCTTTTGTTCAACTCTGACCCCCGACATTGGTGGCGATATACATTGTTGCTGAATAAAGGTTATGCGTTTAAGATAAAGCACAAGAAAACCTGGGAAAAAGGAGGTGAATATGCCTGACTTTGGAGCAATCATAGCAGGTCCTAATCTAGGACCTATTTTTGTAAAACAAGAAAAACAACCAAGAGAAAAATATGCCCACGAACAAGGGGAAACTTGTTCGCTGACAGATCGAGTCTATCAGGATAATGGAAGCAATCAGAAACTCAATGAGGTTGATTATGAGCACGCAGAACAAGAAATAGTGAAAACTATTCCAAAGCACAAAGAAATGATCGCCGAATATAAAAAAATGATTCTGGAACATGTGGAAAGGAGAATTCTATTCTTTTTTCAGCAATTGATCGTTTGTTATCAGACAAAACTTCACTTTGAAAGTATCGGTGCCCTAGATCAGGGAAAATCCGCCGAAGCGATTGTACTAAGTGTTAAAGATCATTTGGAAAAAATTGTAGTGAGGCAAGCAGCACACAGTAGCAGTAATCCTTGTCTGGTAGCTTATGATTCTAATCAATGGAAACAATATGTAGAGAAAAAGATTTGCAGACCACAAGGTTTTGTTTTTCTTAAAGATACCGATTATTATCGCACTGTGAATGCAACAATGAATATGCCCCGATGGATGAATGATGCCGATCGGGAAATCGATGAAAAAACCATAGATTCCTTATTAAGATCTAAGGGAGAGGATATCATAAATCGTGTTGCTCAAGGACTTCTAACACCCGATGAGGGACTTACAGAATACTTTAGTGAAGCTATCGGGGAAGTACAAAAAGCTCAAAAGCGACTTTCAACTGCGAAAAAAGGTGAAGAAGTACAAGAGATCTTGGGCTATTACGAAAAGTATTTAACTCGATTTAAAAACAACATAGTAGGGGATACAACCTTTTTAGAGCAATACCTGAATTTAAAGACGGGCCATGGGACGCAAAATGAAAAAGCGAAACGTGTGCTTTTTCAATTACGATATGCAGCGATACGCGATTGTCAAGTTAATCAAGCGGCATTAATTCAAAAGGTGGAAAAAGTAAGAGAGTCTATACTTTCTGTTGTGAAAGCTGGAAATAGAAATAGAAAGCCAGATAATTTTGATGCAGCCTCTAAAACATTGCTGGTGGCACAAGCACGTACAGATAGAAATAGGCAGAGGTTAGAAAAACTTCTTAATTTCTCTCCCTTCAATTTCGAAGCCCAATTGCAAGGTAGTGCAAAGATAAAATATTTTAAAACCAAAGAATTACTAGCTAAGGATCATATTCAAAAAATCAATGCTATTGCAAGAGAAGTCCTTGAAGACATGCGCAAATTACGCACCCAAGAAATGTATCAGCGAGCTCAGACAGTCAAGGAACTGCGCGCGATGAAGCAGTGGACTCAAAAACAATTGGGTAATGAAGTAAAATCGCTTTTTCCATTAGCTGCAGCGAGTCAATCGACGATTCATCGTGTGGAAAAGGGAGAAAAATTAGTCACTCAACAGATTGCTCGCGAATTCAGTCGTGTTTTTGACGTAGATGAGGGTCTTTTCATGCCTCATTTTTATTACGAGTGAGAGTGAGGGGACATGTAAGACATGACTTATTCAGAAAGTAACAAGTCAACAAGTCATGTCATGTCTGACCCTTCGCACTGACCCTTCGCACTTCGCATTCGCATAAACGGGTCAGGGGTCGGTCAGGATGTCATGTCAGGCCAATTATAATCCAATTACAAGAGGTGTATCAATGTTATCATCAATTGACTCAACAGTTAAAGCGATTCACACTCTATTGGATCGGAACTATTTATGGGACGAAGGAAAGGACTTAGACACTCAGGTCTATATTCTGTTCACACAGATGCTTTCTGACTATGATGTTCCTCAAATCATCGTCGATAATGGGGTTCACAAAGAGGCCATTTTGCTCCTTCTCTCGCGCATCACCCAAATTAAGCTACAAGAAAATGAGACAAATGCAGAGCATGATAACCAGTTACACCACTCTATAAGTCTCACAAGCCCAGAATGGAAAACCCCTATGCACCACGCATTAATTGCAGGATTTTGCAGGATTAGGAGTCTGAGTTACCAATCATATGATTGACAGGTATGGACGTATGCGAGCGACACTTTTGATAAACCCGTGTTTTGTCAGGCTTTGGAGATATTCATCAGCGGTAAAGGGTGGATTTACCAAGCGCTCCCTGCATTTCTTCAAACTATGTAAGACTACTTCAGGAGCCAAATCCCACTGATCATTGAGAAAGTGGTCAGGGCTTATGGCCTCTATGTTGAAGTGGCTCAGAACACGTTCTGGAAAATCCTTCAGGTTGTTAGTAATAATGGTCTCCGCTCCGCATTGAATGGCCGCAGCGAGTACATGTCGATCACCGGCATCCGGTAAATCTAAAGTTTTAACTAAGGGCTCGTAATCCATCACAAGGCAATCGGGCACGCTCTTATCGATAAGGTCTTTGATTTTCTTCACTTTTTCGGACGAAAGACTAGGGCGATCTCGAAGCAAATTTGACATCCACTCCTGATGAATTTCTTCACTCCACTTGGCGCGGAATAGGCCCGTCATCGCAAGTTGAACAAAAAGATTCCGCAGCATGAACGAGTAAAAAATACAGGAGTCGTATATGACCATTTGATCAGCCATTAGAAGTCTACAGCTCCAGCTCTTGCCCGAGGCTAGTCAGTTCATCCATTGCGTGTTCGCTTTCAACCTGCACGTGAGCTCTGTATTTCATGAGGTCTTCAAATTTAATACGCCTGTGCGTTCCTACTTTGTGATAGCTGATTTTTTTTTCTTCCAGCAGCTTCACCATGAAAGGTCGGGAGACATTCAGTAGATCAGCAGCCTCTTGGGTTGTCAGTTCTGCGTGGATGGGAATTAATGTGACAGCGTTGCCGGCCGCCATTTGCTCCAATATGCGCACAAGAAGAAATAACACCTTCCGCGGAAATGGGATTTCCACGTTTTTAGACTTGTAGTGAAACGCTATTTTAATATCGCGGTCATCTTTGGCATCACATAATACCGCTAATTCACGTCCCAAATTTTCAGCAAACTGAATCTCTTTTTGGCTTGGCAAGGTAGGCTCTTGACTTAAAGCTTTTGCAACCATGACAAATCCTCCTATTTCTTTCATTATACGAAATAACCAAAATAATCGCAATATCAAAAAGGCGAGAACGAGGGGTCTACCATTGGATTGGATTTTGCTTTCACTTGCAAAATCCAAAGAGAGTGAGACATGACTTGAAGGAGAGGAGTTATATTATGGAAGCGCTTCTAAGAAATGAAGTTGGTATAGAAACAAGATTTCAAACTGCACTAAATGAACTTAACGATAGAGGACATTATTGATTCGACATCGTAAAGGTCAAATGCCAGTTAGTGACAAATGCCCTTATTTGGTAAAACAGGATCAAAATGTGTCGTGCTGCTTTGTGGAGGCGATGCGTGGGGTCAGTGCGTGGGGTCAGACATGACTTGTTGACTTATTCTGAATAAGTCAACAAGTCACGTCTCACATAAAAATCCATTATCTCCTGCTTTTAGAAGACGAGATTTAAATGTTGTTTATTTGACGTGTTGTCAATACACGGAGAATTGAATCTAAAACATCGTCCAGGTGCTTTCCCACATCTTCGGTCAAGAAACGAAGAACCATGTAACCATTCTGTTGTAATAAAGCATCCTTACGCCTATCTCTACGATAGGCATTGGCATCGGCAAGATGCTGTGCACCATCGAGTTCAATTACAAGACGTGCATCGGCACAGAGTAAATCAACCTCCATTTGACTTACAGCATCGAAAGGGATTGCTAGTAGGGCGTTAAGATGGAATTTTCCGATAGTCTGAGGTAAAGTTTCAAGGCGACGATATAAAAATGCTTCCGTTGCACTTCGTGCTCGATTGATGCCCTCAGCGTCAGCTGGAATGACCGAAGCCACCTGAACAAAAAGATTAGCCAATGGAATATCCACCCCATCGCAAATCAAGCGCTTGATACTTGCTGCGTAGTCATTTTTCCAAGCGGGATCAACTGGGAGTGGGGCTTGAGTAGGCCACCCAGCAGCAGCGCTAGCAGGAAGCAAGATTGTGTATCCCACAGCCTCATAACCACGGCAACGCTTATTGAACATACGTTCTAAGATGGGGACACTAAGGTCAGCATAATCGTAGACCTGCACCTCTTTTTTACGATCATATAACCGATGTAGTCTTCCAACATATTGTGCAATGGTTCCTTGCCATGAAATCGGCAGTGTAAGAAACAACGTATCCAGCCTGGCATCATCAAATCCTTCGCCGATGTATTTTCCCGTTGCAAGCAATAGGCGCTCCTCATTCTCAGGGATAGTGGACAAGCGGTTCGTGACTTGTGCAAGTTCCTTAGTGCTCATCCCTCCACGCAGCACAATTAAGTGTCGTACATGAGGAGCGAGCTGTTGTGACAACAGATCTAAATGTTCATTTCGTTCCGTCAATACAACAGGAGAACGTCCATTTTGAACTGCCTTCACAACATCTTCACAAATTAAATTGTTTCGGGCTGTATCTTTAACCAGTTCATCATATAGATCGTTGAATTGGATTCGTGCATCAGCATGGGCTGGTTTGATAGGGATGAAAGCCGTTGGGCGAACTAAAACAGTATGTTCAAAGGGACGTGCTGCAGCTTGTTCTTTGGCATCGACGCTGAAGCGTACAGGACCGCATTGCATTGTGATAATGGGGTGGTGACCATCTTTTCGTCTTAGAGTGGCTGTCAACCCTGTGATGTATTTGGCTTTAGCTTGACGTGTGACCTGCTCAAAACTATGCGCGGGTAAATGGTGACATTCATCAATAATTAGGTGGCCATATTGCCCTACCACATCATCCACAGCCCCATTGCGTACAAGACTTTGAATGAGTGCAACATCTATTGATCCATTAGGCTTTTTTCTTCCTCCGCCTATGCGGCCAATCATTTTTGAAGGCAAACCCAGAAATGTAGAAAGTCGTTCAATCCACTGCTCTTGCAGTTGCTTTCGATGCACTAAAATCAACGTATTGACCTGACGTTTTGCTATCAGCCATGAAGCAATGACAGTCTTACCAAAAGCTGTAGTGGCTGACAATACCCCGATATCATTAACAAGAAGAGCATCGGCAGCAGCTTGCTGTTCAGCGCGTAATTGACCTTGGAAGGTCACGTTTAGAGGTTGCCCTATATATAGCTCCTCTCGCAAAATCATTTTGATATTCAGGTCTGACAGAAGATGACAAACCTCTTCAAAACATCCTCTGGGTAAAGCGATATGATTTGGATAATCCTCAGCACAGGCAATAATGCGAGGGAGATCGTAAGTGGGAAGCCTCATGGCCTGAGCTTTGTAAAATTCAGGATTTTGAAAGGCTGCAAGTCGAATTAATCGATTTTGAAGGCCTGGAGATAATGGCTCTTTTGGAATATAGATTTGATTCCCCATCACCAATTCCAAACTCTCCGGCACATTTCCGATGGGAGGATTTTCACTACGGCGTGAAGGTGGGAGATTCCATGGGGTGAAATGTTCCTCATTGGCCAGATCCATGCGTACCCCAATAACACGCCCTTTCGCATCAGCTTTTGCAACGATATTTTCCACTTCTTGTCGGCTTATTTTCTGTAGGTTTGAGAGAAATGCCCACTGATCCTCATAAGCTAACAAATTCTCGTCAACAAAGACACTATTGCTTAAGGCTCGGGCCTTTTTTTGTAGAGGGAGAGCAATTAAATTCCCAAAACCTCCCCGAGGAAGGGTGTCCTGGTTAGGAAAGAATCTGTCATATGAATCTAGTCCAATATCAGGCCTTCGCTCCATCGTCTCTGTAAGGATATGGCTCCCAAGTTTCCTCGCTAATCCTGCTGAAATGGCTTCGGAAAAGAACATCCAGACGTGAGCACCTTTACCAGAACGGGATCGCTCTAATGCTGCCGGCAAGCCCATCTGATGACAGGTTTTTAAAAATGCGATAGCATCTTCGGTCCAAGTCGCTTTGTCAAAGTCTGCTGCTATAAAGAAACATGTTTCGTCTAAAAGCATTGGATAGATACCCATGACGAAATCATTGCCACGGTTATCTAGACCAGAAAGGTGCCAATGGACGACATCGTTAGTGATGGGAAGTAAGCGACGGTGTTTGCAGTCTGAACATTTGATTTTTGGTTTCTCGCAGATGCCACGAATCCATTCGTTTCCACAGACAAACACATAACCCGATTTTCCTGTTTTCCTGTTTTCAAAGCGTCGTGGATAAGCTTCTTCGCGACCCCTAAAAAAAGAACGGAACAGAGCGATTTTAACTTGTGGCGATGATTGATTATTTGCGTTAAAGCTCACTTTCATTTTACATTCACAGTATATTCCAAAGAGTCCTTAAAGTAAGGAGATCATTTTCTATCGAAAAAATTTCATTTACAAGCTTTTTCTTGTCACCAAATCGTGGTGGTTGATGGTCCAGTTGGCTAAGTTACCCTTAGGATCCTGGCTGGAATAGCATCGGCGGATGACAAGAGGCTCAGGTCCAGGTACCTCTACATCGGTCTCGCAGTCGACATATTCGCCGGTAATGACACAGACACAGCCTCCCACTATATTGGAAGGCAAACCTTCCGTCACCGCTAAAGAAGCCGAAGCTTGAGCAGGGGGACCCTCATTGGCAGAAAGAGAGCCTATTAAAATAGCAGATAAAACGACTAAAAGGCTTCTCATACATCCCCCATAGCGTAAAAAAGGGATGAGTATAATAGAAATTATTTGAGGTGTAAAGGAAATTTTTTGATATTACATAAGTGTTTGAACTCAAAAATGTTAATTATCTTTGCTCAAAAGACAGAGGACATTCAGTTCTGATGGAGATGAATAAGGAAGAGCTTCTGCCAATCAATGGAGTCCGAGATTAGGTTGCGCAAGACCTTGTGGACTATTTTTGGGGACCCGGTGAATCGCGAAAAAATCAAGAAGCTGCTCTCTTTGTGTTAATCCCACAGCTGTACAGTTGTTGATATTTACTTATAAAAGATTCGTTTTATCGTTTGAGACGATTTTGTAAAATGCTATTGCGAAAGAAACACACACATCGATTATAATGCCCGCAAACTAACGTCATAGTGAAAGGAAATTTTTATGATAATTCCAAAGCACCGCACCCTCATCTGTATAATAAGAACTTATAGTGTGGCAATCCTGTTATCATTTTCGTCTATAGCATGTGCGAAGTCTGTGGAGTCAACACAACTAATTAAGGAGCAGAAGTGGGAGCAAATTGTTCAAGAGATCGAATCATTGACCCTTGACAACCCAATAGATCCTAAAATTAAGGATGTCGTAATCGCATTAAATGCCTTAGGAATTACCACAAAGGCTTCCTCCGAAGGTTATTTAGATCATGGGTTGCCCTATCCCTGGGTAGATATCGATGATACTCCTGAAATTAAGGCACTTTCAGATCAACTTTCTCTGCTTCTAGAAAAAGGAAAACAAGAGGAGAGATTATTAAAAATTAGGTATCCAAATCTTCCTTGGGATGAGATATTCGACCAACCAGATGCTGAAGAATATTACGAGCTTCTAATTGAAATATGTGAATGTGGGGATACACTTGATCGAGCGATAGCACTTTATTTACAGCCAACCTACCTGTTATTGCATCAATTTTATCAAACTGTAAATAGTCCTTATGATCATATCCTAATGATTCAATCAAATTCTTTTAGGCGCATTCAATGTTTAGGAGGAGGCTGGCAGAGCGCGAGATCAGAAGAAGAAAAAGCAAAGAAACTCGGTGAATATCAAGAGGAAATGATGAAGTTTGGCCATTTCCTTAAAGAGCGTTTTTTTAGCACAGGTAATTAACAAGTTAATGGGACAAGAGAACGATATTCAAATATCAGGCGAAAGGATATTGCTAAGAAATGTTGTTCTTGGGGATCTGGAGACAATTATAAACTTGGCAGGTGATTACCGTATTGTTGAAATGATGAATGGTTCAATTCCCTATCCCTATTCTGTACACTAAGCAAAAGGGTGGATTATGAAACATTTATACGACAACTCAAAGTCCAGCGCGATTTCTTGGGCTATCATCTCTAAAAAAGGAGAAAACCTCCTTGGTTCTATTCAGTTACGTTTATCAGAAGATAGATGCATAGGTCGCCTGAGTTATTGGATTGGATATCCTTATTGGAATCAAGGGTATGCAACAGAAGCTGGAAAAAGGATTTTACAGTTTGGTTTCGAACATCTCCAATTGAAACAGATTCAAGCTGAACATTCTCAACGTAATCCTGCCTCTGGGTCTGTTCTTAAAAAACTTGGCTTTAGATTTGCTATAACTGAAGTCAAAAATGTTAACAATCAGTTAGAAAATTTTGACAAATATGTGATAACGGTATAGGAATTCATTCAAAATGACCGGTGTCAGTAAATGTGTCTGCGGGACCCTTTTTAATCTCCCCCCACCAGTGAATTCATTCATGATATCACATCTTAGTTCTTCGCATACATTGACTCGTTAAGAGCTTGCACTTGAATATCTACGAAGGCCTAATTTCCATTGCCATCGTACTATAAGAAAAAACAACGCTGTGGCCAATACAAGAATAATCAGGTTACTGGCATGTAAATCATGTCTTAAAGCAGCTACAGACATGTTGGTGCATAATATAACCGGTACAATATAAGAAAATCCGAATTGAATTAATCTTGGATAAACTTGAAGGGGTTTTGAGCCGAGTTGCACAACTTGATCAGACACAGAAACTAGGTTGCTTGCATCCGTGAACCAAAAGGAAAAATTTACAGAAAATTGATTAATGAGATAAACGAGTAAGACCCCAATAGCTACAATCAACATGAAAAAAAAGATATCAAAAATTGAGATTTGAATATCTAATCCAGTGATCCCTTTGTAGACCAGCCACAAAGGGATCGGAAGGTTAAATAAGCTAGCATAATCGACCTTGCGGATGGCTAGAAAGGCTTGAGCGTCTATTGGTTTAATAAGATCAGTATCGAGTTCACCGTAACGTATCTTATAGGCGAAATCATCGTGCGCTATTTCGAATAGATAGGTATAGAGACCTGTCATAATATTGAACGATCCAAGCAGAATGTAAAAGGAATTAATATCCCAATCACCAATACGGTCGCTAAATTCATAGTACACATTGACCGTCAAGATTTCAGCTATAAGAAAAACTATGGAAAAGAGAATAGTCAATAGAGAGGAGGTCCTGTATACAGAAAGGTGTTTATAACTAATCTTTAAGTATAGCAAATGCAGGCGAATAAATCGGATGGGACTCTCAAAGATTGACAGCTTCATAACGTTTTAACCCCAAGTTCCATAATAGTCTAAACCCTAAAACAAAAACCAAAATCCAAATGCAAGTAATAGCACAATAGAATAGCAATTCAAATTCTGTTAATTTTCCCTGAATAGCTTTAACATTGAAATATCCTAAATAAGGAAATGGACTATAGAATGCAGAGGTGGAAATATAATTTGGGAGCAAGTCCAAGGGAGCTATCACGCCACCAAATAAAGCCATACAGCCTTGAAAAACGCGTCTCAATGGCCACATTTCTACAAGCCAAAACGCAAGAACACTCACACACAACCCAAAATAGAAAGACAGAAAGAAACTTAAACAGCAAAAAGCAATCGTAATGGGAGTCACAGATAGTGTAAGAGAAATACCAATCAGATAGAGTGTGAGAAATGTGATCCCGGAAAATACAATCAACGTAGGTAATTTAGATGCACAAAACTTTGCAAAAATATTGGCTTCCATATTAATAGGCTTAATAAGCAAAGCGCTTAGTGTTCCTTTTCGAATTAGAGGTTGCAGGTCGAACATGTGTCCAGGGTAATAAATAATTACCACAATCATGCTGATACCATAGTAAGATGCCATTTCATTCCAGGTGTAATTCTTAATCATCTCATGATTAGAAAAAATAACAGACCAAACGGCAAGACAAATAAGAAGCCTAGTAATATGCAAAAAAAAGCTAAAGAGAAAGTTGAAACGGTAAGACATCTCCTTAGATAGATTTGACTTAAAAACTAAAACATAGGGTTTAACACGCATGTTTATGATTCTCCATTATCTTCGAAGATTGAGAAAATAGCGTCTTCAAGAGAAGCTTCTTCTGTTCTCAAACTTACAAGTGGAACCTGATTAGCAAGTTCAGCTATTACGATTTGCAAATCTGTTGGATGACAAGTTATCACACATTCTCGTTTCGTATTCTTCTCATAAGAACGAGTAATCTGAAAATTTTCATGCGCTGGAACAAAATAAACCTTTTGTAAATGCTCAAATTTTTTCAGTAGGTTATCTATCGGTGAATCATTTACGATAACACCTTTTTTGATAATTAAAACTCTATTAGCAAGAACTTCAATATCACGAAGATAATGACTTGTTATGATAATTGTTGTCCCGATTTCACGATTGATCCTTTGTAAGAAATCTCTAATTATTCGTTGACTCACAACATCTAACCCTATTGTAGGCTCATCAAGGAACAGTAGTGTAGGATTGTGAATAAGGGAAGCAACCAGCTCAAATTTCATTCGTTCGCCTAGTGACAGATTTCGAACAGGTGTGCTTAACAGTGAACCAATGGAAAGTAGATCCATAAAATAGCTTAGTCTTCGATCAAAATCAGTATCTGATATTTCATATACTTCACGGATAAGAGTTAGCGTATCTAGAGCAGGAATATCCCAGAGGAGTTGGCTTTTTTGTCCCATGACCATTCCAATCTGTTTGAGAAATTTCCTTTCCTTCTTGTGGGGATTCATATCCAACACACGTACTACTCCTGAGGTAGGTAGTACCAATCCCGACAAAATTTTTAACAAGGTTGTTTTGCCAGCACCATTTGGACCGAGCAATCCCACAATCTCCCCAGAGGCTATGCAGAACGACACCTCTTGTAAAGCTTGTTTGTTAACGACATTCCTTGATAATAAATCTTTCAAGGAACCGAGGAAGCCTTGGCCTTTCTTGTAGGTACGATAAGAATGACTTAGATTTTTTACCTCAACGTTATGTTCGTTCATCATGCAATCCTAAAACTTTAGCCTCACAAGTCGAGTCTAACCCCTCGCACTGTTCATATCTCAGAAGAAAGGAACTCAGCCTTTGATAGAGTTATAATAGACAAACAAAACAAGCACAAAGTTATTAATATCATTGAGTAAAATGTCATATGTAATAAATGGGGTTCAAAATAAGCGGATCTCATAGCCTCAACCTGATAGGTCAAGGGGTTCAGGCTGCTTATAATTTGAAGATATACCGGTGCACGTTCAAATGAATAGAAAATAGGCGCTGACAGAAATAAAGGGGTAAAAAGACATGTCAAAACTAAATCCCGTTGAGAATAATTTTTTATCCAAAATGTTAAGTTAATCGCAAGAAAACTCCAAAAAAGAGTCATGATCGATCCAACGAATAAAAGAGAAAAAAATCCTTTCAATGAAAATGATAGGCCTAGAAACAGCGCTATAGGATACGAAACAAACATTTGAGCAGCAAGGAGTATAATAGGAATAAATGTCATCCCTAGAATATATCCTAGGTAACCTGTTCCAGCTGCGATTTTTAATGCTTGTAGCCCCCATCTTCTATCTATCGTCAATCGATAAATAGCATGTGTGAACATACGAAGTATTTGCAGAGCAACGATACCTGGATATACAAAGGAGATATAATTGGTAGTCTGTTGTCCTTCGGAGATTGTGATAAGTGCATTCAATCCAGCTCCTAAAAAAAGGAGATAGGCCAATGGATCTAGAAATAAACGTAAAAGGCCGGCTTTATCATTCCACAAGGCTAACCATTCAAATTCACAGATCAATATAAAATTGCGGAACATGCTTCATTTCCTCTCATTCATTGATAAATATAGTTCGTGTAGATTATTTCTTGATAATTTGATATCAGTAACATCAATTTGCGGAATCAGAAAAGTGAATATTCGTGGAAGTACTTGAGGATTTTCTATAGTAATTTTTATAGATTTTTCTGTTAAGATTTCCCATCTGTATTGTTCTAGAAAGTTACGTACGGTTGAAGAGATTTCGCCTTCATATTCTATTGATATCCATGAGGTCGAGTTAAGCAGATTAGAAATTTCTTGATCAAGCTTTACAGTCCCTTCAGATAAAAAAACAATCCGATCCACAACGCCTTCCAATGAATGAAGATCATGGGAGGATATGAGGACCAACTTTCCTTGGTTTGCAATATTGCGAATTTCGGAAAGAAACTGTTTGCTAGCAAAGGGATCGAGGCCCGTTGTAGGCTCATCTAAGATGAGAATTTTTGCATTTTGTGCTAAAGCTCTTGCAATCTGCAAACGTCTTTGTTGCCCTCCTGATAGACTGTCGGGTAATTGAGTGCTTTCCTTTTCCAATCCTACTTTGATGACATTCTCTTTTGCAATGCTTTTGGCTTCTTGTATGCTGCATCCCCCCAACCGCGCACCAAGTTTTACATTGTCGATAACGGGTAAGTACCAATCAATCGATGATTTCTGACTTACCCAAGCGAGATCTTTTGGGTCATCAATGAAACAAGCTATGGTACCACTGGAGGGTTGGAGTATTCCAGCTATTGTATGGATTAAAGTAGATTTACCTGCACCATTTGGGCCTATCAAACCAACAAGTTCTCCATAATGCAAGTCAAGCGAGACATTATTTAATGCAAGTATTCCATTTGGATATTTTTTTGACAAATTTTTTAAAGAAATTCCCTTTTTCATCTCTCTCCACCAGTGAATTCATTCATGATATCACATCTTAGTTCTTCGATTGTTTGATAGTGATCTTTACCTTCTTGTAAAGCAGCTCGTGCTAAGATGTTTTTTATTTTAATACTCAATTGACCATAGTGGGTTGACTGCCCAGAATCCTGTTCTAACTTGTATTCACCAGAAAGCAACTTCTTATACCATTCTGGGCAAAGAATAGCTAAAATTATGGCTCCAAGACCATAGATATCTCTTATCTTTGCCCATTGTGCTTCCGGAATGTTCGACTTAGATAATAACGCCAAGGAAGGAAAAAATCCTCTTGTTCCAACATCCCATCCGATGAATGGAGGTGCCTTGGGAGCTAAGGCATATTCAAAATCGACTAACTTGATTGTATCACCCTCCATGATTCTAATGTTGTCTGGTGATAGGTCGAAGAAAAAAATATTTTCATTATGGAGGGTTACCATGCAATTTAACAAACTACAAATCCAATCGTGCTTTCTATCACTATCAATCATCTCCCCCTGGTATAAGATTTCAGTTAAAGAACACGGTCCACATGCTTCCATAACTAAGTAATAGTTTTTATCCAAACAAAAAAAGTCATATATTAATGGAGAAATGCCAGAAAAAGCTAGTTTATTTTGAATGGTAGCTTGCCATTGAATTCTGCCTGTCGCATCAATACCAGATTGTTCGATCTCACCTAAATATCGAGCTTCTTTAATAACCACTTTGTTAATTACACGAAGGCCTGTATCCTGTGAAAATTCGTTTCCCATATCTAACCCAAGATAAACTCCACCTTTTGCTCGTTGTCTAAGAGTTTTCAGTAGGATAAATCTCTGAGCAAAAAGCTTGTTTGATAATAACTTATGACAACTTGACTGTGGCCAGATATCTTTGAGCGGATCTTTTACCCAGATTGGTATTGGAAAATTTGGATCCCGGCTATCCTTTTCTAAAGTTCCATCAGGTCTATTAATGTACGCTGGTGATAGCGATAAAGAATTGAGTTTTTGAATAATCTGACCATATCGATAGTGGACAATAGATGTTGGACTCAATCGAATATCAGATGGAATTCGTGGAGAACAAAATTCTTGAGTGAGCGAATATAGATTTTTGGACAACTCCACAGCATGATCTTCATCAAAAGGGTATACTGTAATAAATTTCCCTACCTGTCGATATCCATAGCGGTTAGAATTCATCTTAGCAAGAAGATCGTTGCTACCGATGACTTTAAAATGGATGTTTTTTGCAAGAAGATAGGGAACGACAGTATCATAAATTTCTCCGGAATTAAAGATAGTAGCGGATAGATGTATCTTAAATCCTTGTTCAGGAAGAGTTTGTTCTGTATCGTATTGGGGATATCTCCAGATTATCCCGCTACCTGCTCCAGACCTCTCATCTATGGATTCAAATTTGGCAAGAAGAAAATTGTCCGATCTTACCGCAATAGGATCATCGATCACAGATTGCATATCTGCAAGTATCATACATTAAAACCATTGATATAGATTTCTTTTCCATCATTGATAGCTAACGTATAAAGCCCGTGAGCGTAAAGGACGGCTAAAGTTCCTGGATTTTTTATTCCTTTTGCCCTGAAAATATCACTAAGCTGGGAAACGCCAGGTCGATCGATCTGAGAAACAGCATATGCACATGAAATAAAAACATAGAAATTTTTCCATTGATGTGGAGAAATAACTTCATTGTCAACAATTTCTAAAAAATCATTTAGGGCTTTTTGAACAGACATTGCTGTATTTCTGATCAATAATGTATTCGTATTATAACTCATAACACCCTGATTTTAAATCATATAATAAAAACATGTAACACAAATCTGAAAAAGACTAAATCTTTTCAGCGAATTGCATTACATGTATGTCAACTATTATTTTACTGTTTTACAAGTAGGACTATGAGCTCCAGAGAGGACTACTTCGACTAATTCTTTGTCCATACCTAATCCTATTAATGCTTCTGGATCACGTGCAGATAAGCTTCGACGTTCGTCATCTGTTAAGTCAAAGTTTTTGATAGCCTCCTCTGGGTTATTTAGAAATTCACTGATAAAATTCCAATCCGAAGTTAGTTTTTCCACAACTTGATCCATTTCGGTAGTTAACATAACAAATCCTCCTCTAGTGAAAGTTAAACGAATCGACTGTTGACATGGCAACCATGACAAATTAAAGACAATCCTATAGCTCTTCCAATGTCCTTGTCAACGAAAATATTGGAATTAAGAAGCAAACGGGTAACAAAGAACAGTACCTGAATGGCATGAGATGTGCGCGATCAGAGGGGCAGATTAAGCAACAGAGTATCTTTTGGACAGGAATAGAAGCCAATATTGGTGCAGCCGTAGCCCTAGATCTTGACAACCAGATTTACGCCCCTTTCAACAATCTAACGGCAATGTCGTGAGACTCCTAGGCGTGATTGGACAACCTGTCGAAAACTATACCTACACAGCATCGGTAAGGAAAAGGCCTTACCAGCCTCAATCCATGGCATTATGCCAACAAGCGTGTCGATGTGAAACAGGCCTCATCTACTGCCTTTGGATACAGGTGGCTTTAACTTTATGTAAGAAATCATGTAAAATGATGAGGATATTAAGCTTGCAAGTCTCTCAGAAACCCTTTCTTCAATGATGGAGAATTTTATGTCATCAGATGCAATAGATATTGCAATTGCCCCGCAGTTAGACCTAGAGAACGATATTCAAATATCATGCGAAAGGATATTGTTAAGAAATATTGCTCTTGAAGATCTGGAGACAATCGTAAACTTGGCAGGTGATTACCGTATTGTTGAAATGATGAATGGTTCAATTCACTATCCCTATTCTGTACTCGAAGCGAAAGGGTGGATTATGAAACATTTATTCGATAACTCAAAGTCCCGATCGATTTCTTGGGCTATCATCTCTAAAAAAGGAGAAAACCTCCTTGGTTCTATTCAGTTACGTTTATCAGATGATAGATGTATTGGTATGTTGAGTTATTGGATTGGACATCCATATTGGAATCAAGGGTATGCAACTGAAGCAGGAAAAGGGGTTCTACAGTTTGGTTTCGAGAACCTCCAACTGAAACAGATTCAAGCGGAGCATTCCCAACGAAATCCTGCCTCTGGGTCTGTTCTTAAAAAACTTGGCTTTAGATTTGCTATAACTGAAGTCAAAGATGTTAACAATCAGTTAGAAAATTTTGACAAATATGTGATAACGGTATATGAATTCATTCGAAATGACCGGTGTCTGTAATGGGTTTACGAGACGGTAAGATAGATCATCTTACAAACTTGCCAGCACCTCATTCTTCATTCGTCACAATATTCGATGAGGCCGGGTTGGGGATAGGGGATGATTTCGCTACCCATTGTGGTCCTCTCAGGCTCTTCTGGATAGGGGATGGTGACCCTTCCGTACTCTTTTTTTAACAAATAAAAAATATTAACAGGGATGTTGTTATACTTTGGATCATCAAGATAAGCGTACACCTTCACAAAGGATTCGTATAGGGTGGATCGTTCTTTAATCTGAAATACATAAGCCTTGGTCCCTTTTGGAATGACAGCTAACACTTTCATTTTCATATATCCCTGAACTGGCCCAAGACCTTGTTTTGCGTTCATGTCACTGCTTTGCCAATTCTGGGGATCTTTCCGATATTCAGCGATACTATTTGGGAGGGCTGTTGATGAACCAGAGACCTCTAGTGCGTAAGTGTTAGTTACTGGAAATTGAAACAAAAAGACATCTTGCTTGATTTCAAGACACCGACCTATCAAATGTTCAACCCTCGGCTCATGACTAATATCTTTCACGGTGGCTTGATCACAAAGATGTAAATAGATGATATGGCAACCACCTAAAAATAGCCCTCCAATAATGAGAAGACACAAAAGCAGAAATTTTTTCATAGTGGCTCACCGAATGGTTGCAATATCTTTTAGATGCTGTTGCTGATAGGTATGACCTTCAAAAGAGTGGTCAAAAAAAGGATTATCAATCGCTGGTAAGAATACAACATCGGGACGATTTCCTGAAAGGGCGTCGAGATATTGAAATGGACTTGCTCCCAAGGCCACCCAATCACGGGTGCTAACGTAATGGCGTACACTTCCAAAGCCGCCTCCTTTAAACAAATTGGCTGACCCATACGTCTTCACATCGATCATTGCAAGCTCCTCTCTAGTTAATCGACTGCGGAGCGAAGACACTATTTCGCCCCCTTGGCTATGGGCCCAAACTCTAATTCTCCCCCCTCCACCTACTCCTCCGACATCTCGGATCCGTTGTCGGACATTCACCACTAATTTATCAACAGAGTTGGTAGGGATTCCCAGTCGCTGCCCCATCCATTCTAAAAGATCTGCTGTGAGGCCATGCATAGCGTTATAAGCCATGTGCATGGCCTTACCATTGCATTTATTCGAATAATTGTCGCAACGGTCCCATGCATCTTCAGGCGAGGTTCTAATACCATTCACATAGACATCAGCTTTTTTTGTGTCTTCCCAACCCTTTGTAGACCTGTTATGCGAATGGGTTTCGCGGTAGGATGGGACAAATTCATTGAGGGCTTTGCCTTGCATGAGATGTCCTGTGGCGGTAAATATATCCTTGATGAGAGGCAAGGGGATGCACTCATAACAGAAAAATTGGAAATGACTCCCTATAAAACAAAAGAGCGCACCCAATATCCCACAGATATCAAACAGCCCATACAAATCAAAATGGGTCAAGGGATTGTTACCCACATAAGCATACAAATTAGGTTCTCCTTCTAATCCTAGGGGATCAGGCGTCGTCCAGCGCCCTGTCACAGGATCATAGTACCGCCTTCCAAAATAGACCCATCCAGTTTCTGCATCCACACGCTTACTTGAAAACCTCCATGGGGTCAACGAACTGGTTTTCAGATTGCCATCCGCATCTGTTATCTCTTCTTCCCCAAAAGCGTTATAACGAATCGTTTCTCTGACCTGTCCTTGTGTATCTATGAGACATGTGACGTTGCCGTTATGATCGTGGAGGGGAATAAAGACCTCATGACCCAACTCCATAGCCACTGCTGCGCCGATCTCCGCTCCTTTGCCGGTTCCCAGCACACGCAGTTGTTGGATTTTTTCTCCATCAGAAGCTCCGATCTCATTTTGGTCAGCATAGAGGTATTTTTCCTGTTTTTCTAGGAACGTTTTGCTCATGCGCCGATTAAAGGCATCGTAGGTATAAACGGTGGTGCCATTGTCTTGAATCACCGATGTCAACCGGTCCAAGGCATCGTACGTATAGGTGACGGTCCCTTTTTTAACACGATTGCCAGAGAGGTCATAGGCATAGGATTCATCGCCTTGTGATAGAATCTGGTTAAATCCATCGGTGGTGGCAAGATCTTGGTCGATCGATATCCGATTATAAAGGGAATCGTAGGTATATGTATGTGGAAGGATTCCTGTCTCCTTCGTGAGCTGTTCAAGGGAATCATACTCATAGGAACAGAGGACTTCGCCTCTTTGGTCATGGACTCGCCTTTGGACCAACTCCCCGAGGCTGTTATAGGTGAGGTTTTCTTCCCACTGAGGAGCTTTTGCTTCAAGCACGCGGCCTAACTTGTCATAGGTGTGACTTAATGAACCCCCAAAGGCAAGCTTTTCTTCAATGGAGTTTCCACTGAGATCTCTTTCGCTGTAGATATGCTGATAGACCATTTTTCCATTGAAGTCATATCGTTTCACATATTTCAAATAAGGCCCTGCATATTCATAGCGAATCGAGGTCTTGTCAGGGAGTGTCATCAAATGAACTCTTCCGATTTTGTCATAGTGATATGAAATGGTTAACCCATTCTGAAGCTTCTCTTCGATCATCTGGCTATTGTGATTATACAATCGTTGAGTGGAGGCATGCTGAACGCGATCTTTGACTTCGAGCGGAAGGCCTTTTAGGTTGTAGACATATTCATAGGAGAACGATCCATCGCTTGCCTGAAAGGTCGACAGACGTCCAACAGGGTCATAGGTGTACTTGATTTGACAGCCATTGGGCTTGATCAGTGTTTCTTTTTGTCCTGAGGCATTATAGGAATAGAGGGTATGCTTCTCTTGTGGGCCAGCGACTTGAACCAGAGATTTCAATCGATTCATCGAATCGTATGTGAATGCTGTGATGTGTTGCGAGTTTTCTCCGATATTTGTTTCGATGAGGCGTATCCTCTTGCCTGCAACATCATACATCATCTCTTTCTTCTGGACGACGGCTCCCATGGGGTCATATTTCACGATGGAGACGATACGTCCACAGGCATCATGGGTGGTGGTGGTGATATTCCCCGCAGGATCAGTGACTGCAGTTTGCAACACCAATTGTCCTAGGGAATTCCTAAATTGATGATTATAATCATATCTTGTGATGTGGCCTTCTGGATCTGTGATGGAAAGGAGTTGCTTTCTTGAATTATATACCGTCGTAGTGGTGCAAGGTCCATTTTTAAGATAGGTGGTGACACCCGAACGCTGCCCGTCAGGCTGGTAGGTGTAATCGACACGGTGGTATTCGATCCCATTCTGATCTTGTAGGATCTCTTTGGTGACCCTATTCAGAGCATCATAGGTTTTAATCTCTTTGATAGACTCGGTGTCACATACCCAGCGACAGGATTCGGTCTGCCTCCCCATTGTGTCGTATGCATACGTTGTCTTCTGGTTTCCACAGATTTGACAGATGAGGCGTCCTGCACAATCATACCCATAATGGGTCTCATCACCCATTTCATCGATTTCTTTTATCAAATGAAAGGCATTATAAACGGAGGTCTTTTTTGTTAATAGCTTACCTGCATGATATTGGGAGACGGTTGTCATCCTGTCCAACACATCATATTCATAGGTGGTGACCAACCCATTTTTATCTGTGGACTTGGTCATTTTTCCACTTAGAGAATATTCAAATGACTCTTGACTCTCATCAGGATAGGTAATGTGTATGGGCTGTCCTCGGATATTGTATTCCTTGCGGGTGATGAATCCCCTAGAATCGACCAGAGATGTCTGATTGCCTAAAATGTCATACCCATAAGATTCAGTAGGTCTTTCAGTAAGGACCGTCGGAAGCAGGGTTTTGGTAAGACGATTGTAGTCATCATATTCATAGGAGGTCTCATTGCCATGACAATCGATCATGGCGGTTTTATTGCCCTTAGTGTCATATTTATAACCGATCGCAACGGTTCCTGAGGGGTCCCTTTCTTCTGCACGAATCAGCCTATTCGAAAAATCATAGGTATAGGTTTTGGAAGACGTTGTGGATTGCTCTAGGATTAAGTTGTCGTTATCATCATGACGCCTTTCGACAATGTTGCCACAGGCATCTTTTTCCCATTCGACATGACCGTATTTGTCATATCTCCATTCCAGCACATAGGCCAATTGGCCATTGCAATCAAAATGATGCTGTTGAAGGAGATGCCCATAATCATCGTAGGTATTGACCATCTTCTTTAATAGAAGATGCCGTCCTGTATGCATATCCAGGTATTTTTCTTCGATGATTTCTGGCAACCCCAGGCAGGGCCTTGTCGCTTTAGGAGTCACCACAGTGATATGCCTTTCTGTGACGCCCGTCAGATCATTGCATTCTGGTGCTTTCCCATCATCGCGTATGGTCTTAATCAGTACCCCATGTGTGTCATAGCGATAAAATTCACGGAAGAGGATTTGATCGCCATTAAGGGTGATTTTCGAAGCCATGAGGTCAGTGCCCTCTTGGTACGTATGACGTATCACCTTCCCATTAGGATGCTGTTCTTTCAACAGGAGATGGAAGGCATCTGAGGAGTATTCATAACGGATATCATAATGGTGGCATCCATTCTGGATGGGATATTGGCTTTTGGAATCCAATTGAACGGGTTTTGGATCACCCCCTGTGAGGTTACCCCAAAGTGACTCGCATAACACATTGCCTAATAAGTCATAATAGTAGGCTTTGCAGGCTAGGATCCCTTTGTGGTAGGAATCGGGGCCTTTGGAAGATATGGTTCTACATAACAAGTTGCCGCGTAGATGGGAATCACGATCCCCCCAATAGAAGTTTTCATATCGGTAGGGTTTATATTTTGTTTCATTTGCATGGGGACCGATCAATCCCTGTTCTTCTTTCTTCCCAAAGGATTGGATGCAGGTTAAAACAGAGTCCTCAGAGTAGTGATAACGAGTCGGATGGTTGTGGGCATCGTAAACATCAGTATGGTGACGATCGAGATTGTAGTCAAAGCTGCGAATCAGGATAGGCGTCTCATCGGTTCCAACGGGAGCATATTGACATCTCACTCTTCGAAAGATGCCATCATCACGCGAGATCTTCACCCACTTTTTTCCAGCCTTGTGTGTTCCTTCCTTGTAATATTCCGTTTTGAGAAAACGACCCACCCCTGTTCTTTTTAATTTCACAGCCTCTTTGGTATTTTCACCCTTGGCTTCGTAATGATAGAACTCCGTGGAGGCTTCAGGTCGGACCACTTGATGCAAAAAAAAGCGAACCAACTTATCACTTTGGATTTTTTTAAAATTGTATCCGATGGTTCGACCATCGCTCGTCTTAATTGTAAGATAAGGGTTTTGTTGGAAATCTCCGGGGTAAACAAAATTGGCCCAAGCGTAAATATCCCCTTCCCCACTTGTCGTTTCGATGCGTTTCAGCCTACTTTCATGGTCATAAGAATAGACAATGCGATTGCCATTCGGTTTGACTTCTACCCTCAAGTAGTAATCTCCTTTTTTTTCCTCTTCCGAGGGAGTGTAGAAGCGCTTACCACCCGATGGCAAAAGCAATAGGCACTTTTTATCTTTGTCATCCAGGTAGAAACTCATGTTCTTCTTGTTGGTTCTTCCGCTGATTCTTCCTTCTCCACTATTCGTGAGACCATCAAACATCGATTCCGCAAGTTTTAGGAATTTTCTTTTGTGTGTAGGATTGCTCTTGGAATAGAAGATAATCGGAGATCCGAAGGGCCCTTTCAGACAGGAATAGGATTTTTCTCCCCGATCGAGCATGAAACTGCCCCCGTGGTTGAAATTCCACCCATATTGTAAGGAACCCTTAGGCCGGCCTAAGCTACAATAAGCTCTTTGGATGATCAATGGTTCAGGGCCAGGGATGACGATATCTTCGGAAAATTCTTGATAGGTCCCTGTGATGGTATTGACAGGTCCCACATAGGAGGAAGGTTCAGATTCGAAAGGAGCCAAAGGACTAGGATCTTCCTGTGGATGATTCCCCAAAACCCGACTGGCAAAACAAAGCAACAGAAAGATCCATACCCACATCGCATTTCTCTCCTGAATAGAAAAACGGTATGGGTATCATAATTAAAAATTTATCTTGTCGCAAGGATTTTTGATGATTTTTACTGTACGACACTGTGATGGCCTTGCACGTCCTCGCACTCGCATTTCAAAAATCCTTGCTTATCGAACTCAAGATACTGCAATCATCCTTCTGACTGACAAATTGACTATCTTTTCCGATTATGCTTTTGCCACTGATGTCTAAGTCTACAGCCATGACATTGCGGAATTCATGGATAAAGTTAAGTGGAATGGTGGAGCTCTCTGACCCATTACTTTATAAAATTTATAAATAAAAAATGTGCTATTGATTTAATTTATAAATATTAGTATAATAAAACTTGAAGTATATCGTAGACTTATCATTAAATAGTTAACTGGTGGATTATGGAAAACAATTATCACTTTCATCTTTCTAATTTAAACATAAAAGATCAGTTTGCTTTCTCAGGGGATTTCGAGAAAGTCCAAGATAGTGATGAATTTAAAAAAGAAATTACTGAGATGACTCAAGACATTTTATTACGCAAAACACTCCCATCATTAAACAAAGATCTTCAAGATAAGGTAATTACAGAGATTGACTATCGTATTGATTCGGTTGGGCATGTGAAAATTGCAGTAACAACGGCTGAGGGCGATGTCAAGGAATATGAAGTCATCGAACCGCAACAAAAGCTGTTAAGTCTTATTAATCAATTAGGAATTAGAGTGTTAGCTCAACAAGCTGCTCCACAAATTAAACCTCCATTGGTCAAGGCCCCCGATTATTTTGCCAATTTAGAAAGCCCTACAAAAGAATCGGTGCCATTTTTAAGATCTCTTTTAAATTACATTGGTAAACTATTAACGTTCAATTGGCATGTCAAAGAGCCTGTAACGGCGATCATTACAAAAAAAATTCAAAAGCTGACACCGGACGAACTTAAGAGTTTATACTGCAAACCTCTTGAATTATATCAGGAGATAGAAGACGCCGTTTTTCAGAATGTTGGTTATCAATTCATGACCCGCGATGAAATGGTCGATTGCGTGAATGAAATCCTTGTGGAATTGGTCAACAAAAAATTGGAAAGTCAGAAGTTGCCCAAATGGTCGGAAAAGACTTTATATGACCTGAATGTAGCGCGATTCATGCAAAAAGCAATCGAAGGAAGAATTCCATGGGATCAATTTGAAAGAAAATTGAATAGCATTGCTCCTCACATGATTCCAATTAAGAGGTTAGCACAGATTCCGGTCAATGCCCAAAACAGAGACACCTTAGTTACTGTATGGAAGCACCTGCTTGGAAATTTATTTATGAAAGGGCACCTAGATCAACTTCTAGATGAAAAGAATGTTAAAGGGTTAGTGACTCAGTTGAAATATGGTGAACAATATGCGATAGCAAGGAAACTCATGCCCTCAGAAATAAAAGCTGATCTGAGTAAATTTACTAATGATTTAGATTCATTGAAGAAAATTGAGGATGTTGTCGATTGGAAAAGCCAAGAAAAGGTGTATGTCGAATATATCTATCCTAAAATGAACGAGAAAATTGAGGAATTGATTGGTACGACCCATTATTGGAATATTGCACACGCCTTAAGATCAAAAAAGATACGGGACGAAATGGTGGAATCTATCCTTAGAGAAGCCAAAGAAGGGATAATGAAGGCTAAAGGAAGCACTCCTGCTCTTATCGCCATGTTTGACCCCGAATTTGTCCATAACAAATTGATTCAAGAACTAGAAAACAGAGCTAATTTTGATGGATATTTTACCTCAAAACAACTTGAAAACTTGCGAAATTATCGATCTGCAGAAGTGATGGGTCACGATTTTGAAATGAAACTGAAAATGGAGATTGAATCATTCCATTCAGCAGTCAACCATGCACATAAAGATTATGATATTCTGCTAAAAAAATTGGAAACATTGCATCAAGAAGATCCTGTGATTGCTCGAAAAATGAAGTTGATAGATGAAATCAAAGAGAAGGAAATAGAACTCTCTGATGTTGAACTTCCTGTTTTCTTTACTGAAAACGAGTTTGAAAAAGCCAGATTGGAGATAGGCAGCAAACGAGGTGAGTTAATAGAAAAAGAGCAAGAGTATTATCGTGCTAAAGGTTATCCAAAGGCGGGAGAACAGGTTCCAGAATTAGAGTTAATAGCTAAGCAGCTAAGTTGGTTAGAGGGGTTAGAAAAGAAATTAAATTCAGTGGGAGACAAAATTGCAAAAGCCAACGAAGCATACGAAAAGATTACAGGACATAAACCTCTTCTGATTGGAAAGCACAATCTTCTTTTGAATAGCGACAAAATAAAAGAGATCGAAGCTAAAATTGACAATTTTTTGGAGCTATACGAGAAATTTTCAAAGGCTGAACTAAAAGAGCAGCCTGAAACTCAACAAAAGTGCCTCGATGCTTTATTAGAGATGGCAAAACAAAAAAAGGGAGCTCTATCGTCGTTCATTTATGGAGATATTGACAAATTGGGATGGTCTATTCTGGATGGGCGTAGAAATGCATTGATTAAACAGATGGAAGAATTTCGCGCTCTAGGAGTGTTGTCAACACAACAAACTGAGCTAAAAGAGAAAGTTCAAAAGGAATTAGCATCTTTAGATCCTGTCTTTGCCCCACGAAGAGAAATCGATAAGATATCTCATGATCTTGAGGTCTTGAATAAAGGGTATCATAAAGAAGTAAAGATGGTGAAAGGAGAGATAGATGTAAAACTAAAAAGCATCAAGGAAAAGTTTAAAAATTCCTTCAATAAGGGATTAGAACAAGTCATTTCGTTGCATGCATTCAAGATCTATCCTTTCCAGTTGGATGCGATTTATCATATCACTCCGAGTGAGATCAAGGATAGCGAAGTGGAGTTTTATCGTTTTCTATGGAAAGGAACGTTTGAAATTTTATTTAAGGATTCTCAATGCGCAAGTTTAGATGCGATCGCTCCATTGGGTGATAAGGAAAGAAAGGCTTTGGATCCCTATATCAGAGCAAAATATGAATTTCTTCAGTATAAATCTATCCCAGAGATTCTGAAAAAGGCTATTAGTACGGATCTCGATGGTTTCGAATCCAAAATCACCAACCAAGATGCAAAAAAATATATTGATCATGAGATTCAAATTGAACCCGAATATGTGGATGAAATCATCTTTGATGAGGCAGTGTTAAAGGATATCATGGTGGATGCGACTAAGCATCCTCTTTTAAATCCAGGAGAAAAGTGCGATCTGATGCGTTTAACAAAAATCCTCGATAAAGCTATTCCATTGAAACTGAAAGATGAGTCTAAACAAAAATTAATAAGGATGATCGACGCTCAAACATTGTACCCATTTCATGATGAAGAAAAAAATAAGTTGAAGAGAATGATCAATAGTGAAGTTGCAAATCATTTAGATAATGATGAAAAAGAAAGATTAAAGGAGATCATTACAAAAACAGTGATGTCGAATCCAAAAGACATTTTGGCTGATGGTGAGCGTAAGGAGATATTAGATCTCATTGATGAAAAATCATTACACATCGTCAGCGATGAAGAAAAACAAAGTGTCAAAGATATGATTGAGATGACAGTGGAGAATCCGTACTTCCGAAAGCGGCTTAAGATACTTGAAGGTGAAAAAGAAACATTCAATATTGAGGGATATTTGCAGTTTTTCCCATCCTTTACTCACAACCTGATCAGAAAATATTTTGGCGAAAAGGACGAATTTGAAGGAGTCAAGAAAGAAAAATTGCCACTAGGAATCGATGATAAAGCCATCAAAATGCTTTCTATGATTAGTGCAAAGCTTCCCAAATTAAATGAGTATCAAAAGGTTATAGAGAAGACTGAGATCCTATTGAATAGTCTGTTAGCGGCACAACCTGGTGCTAAACTCCCCGAAGAGGAGAAACTCACCCTTAAAGAGATGGCCACCCTTACTAACCTCGTTCGAGGCGATGTGAGGGAAAAAAATACGTTAGATTTGATCTTGGCCTTAGATTTAGGTGAAGAAGGTACTGATTTAGGTCGACTCAAGAAGCTGTCTCTGAAGGGAGAAGCCCTATTGGAAAAAATAGAAGAGGAGATCCGACCCAAGATGTTGGCTTACTATGATGACGGAGACCTCTTAGGTTATGCCGGAGCGAAAAAAACAGCTTGGTTGGGTCAGTTGAAGGGTGAGGAATATTTTACTTACCTATTAACAGGGTTGACTCATGGTGCAAAGCTTTATAAGGACAAGGGTGGTCCAGAAGGCAAAGAAAACAGATTAATGATCTCTCATGTTGAAGGGAAGTGGTACCAAAAGGAAATATCCCTGTATCAGATCCTGATTTCAAATATTTATGGATTGGATGTAACACCTCTTTTCGATCCCGATACACAACAAGTTTTACAGAAAATCTATGGCACAAACTGGAAAGAGCAGGTCAACAAGAAATTCCAAGAGATCGAAAGGGGAATTCATTCAAACATTGATAAACACTTTAAGAGGATAGAGAACAACGCTGTAACGCGGACAAAGGCAGGTCTCGCCGATTACGCCACCTTCTTGAAACCATTTGCCCCAGACAAAATTGAGGGACATTATGGAGAACATCCCCAAGACTTTAATGAAATTCATAAGAAGTTTTTTGAGGGGAAGGATATCGATGAGGAGCAAATCTGTTCAGAGTTTGCCACTCAATCGACACTTGCTGCGATGATTGAAATGAATCGATTCCTTGCGGAGGAGATTATAACTAAATCGTTTGGTTTCAACACGCTAGACCAATACAAGGCCCGTATTCATAGGGGGTTACGATCTGGGGCTGAATTTACAGCTAACGAGAATGATTATCTCAACGGGATTCGTTATTATGGTACAGATGCAAATATTACAGCTGCAGCTGAGGCCAAGTTGAGGAGGATATTGAAATCACAGGGGTTGTCGAAGAGCGATATTAATCTATTCATCCGGTTGGAAAATAGAGAAATTTTTGATCTGCCCTACGAAAAGACACTCAAAATGTCCACGGTTCATCCTGGGATGATGGTGAAGTTGTTGGAGAATAAGAAGTGTGTGAAGAAAAAGGAGCTTCCTCCGGAGATTGCACGGTTTATACAAGTTCCGCAGAATGTTAAGTAGGCTAATGAAAAGGGTT
>Ga0207159_1047_pt1 | contig 29352 bp, 19 predicted proteins | sample Alteio_BWMinHeat_23_FD_153511 | JGI IMG/M metagenome (GOLD analysis project Ga0207159, IMG submission 153511) | Enriched cells from forest soil in Barre Woods Harvard Forest LTER site, Petersham, Massachusetts, United States -... | ecosystem: Environmental > Terrestrial > Soil > Temperate forest >... | reverse complement strand
CAATAAGCGACAGCAGCAGCGATTCACCCAGGAACTGCCAGATGAGATTACTGCGGCCGGCACCGATAACCTTTCGTACCCCAACCTCCTTCGCCCGCTTAGCCGCCCGCGCTGTTGAAAGGTTCATAAAATTGATGCAGGCTATTAACTGGATCAGTACGGCTATCAACGACAGGGTGGACAAAAAGGAAGGACTCACTGTCGCGGTCAATTCGTGCTCCAGATCCGCATTCGTATGGATATCCGCAATAGGCTGCAGATGTATCTGCTTTTCCATGCCGATGGTCTTCATTTCCTTAGCGCCATAGCGATCCAGAAAGTCACCCAGCTTTTTGTCCAGCTGCCGGTAATCGCTGCCCGGCCGGAGTTTTACATAACTAAATAACATATTGTGTCCGCCCCAGCTCATATCGCGCCTTACGATATCCCCGATGAGCCCGGTGTTCATGGTTACAAAAAACATCCGCCTGGATATGCGACCTCGCCTGGGATACATCTATTACCCCGGTCACTTCCAAACTTTCCTCGCCCGCCTTATTGTTGATCTTGATGGACTTGCCCACCGGGTCCTCTTTGCCAAAAAGTTTCTCAGCCGTGGCCTTCCCAAGTACGACGGTAAAAGGCCTGGAGAGCGCCCCTGAAGCACTTCCCCGGACAAAGGGAAAAGTAAAGACGTCAAAAAAGGTTGAGTCCACAAACAACACCTGCTTATCAAAAAAAGACTGTCCCTTGTATTTCAGCAAATGCTGGTCGGCACCAAAAATGGAAGGGTTAAGTGCACGGGTATATTGCTGCACCTCGGGAAAATCGCGCTTCATGCCGGGGGCAATGGCCGGGGACGAGCTCGCCATCCGGTTATGGTCACCCGATAGTTTCATATCACTGATAATGCGGTAAGTGTCCGCGGCATGATCCTCCCATTTGTCGTAGCTATATTGCTCCCCCACATACACCAGTATGTACAAGCAGCAAAGGGTACCGATGGCGAGGCCAATGATATTGATAAAACTAAAGTTTCTGTTCTTCAGCAAAAAGCGGATGGTGGTCTTCAGGTAACTGCGAAACATAGCTGGATTGTTTGTGTAGTGAGCTCAACTTAAATGCCGGATTTATATATGGCTATTAATCAATAAACTAAGCTATTTTTCGGAAGTCAATCGTCCGTTTTTGATACACCCGGTTGTTCACTTACGAACTTTGCTGTATCGTCCTAAAATAGCTATACAGGTTTTTAAATAAATCCTGCAACACCCCCAAGCTGGCGCAGGTCTCATGACCTGTGCCTTGCTTTACTTGTTTAAAATTTTCAACACGCTGTGAAATGGCTAAGTAAGCCGCATGAGTAATGGATGGCACAGGTCGAGACCTGCGCCTTTGTGATATTCACCATTCACCGCTCACCACCATCATTCCGTCCTCAAACTCTTCACCGGGTTGGCAATCGCCGCTTTTATGGCCTGGAAAATCACGGTTATCGTGGCGATAATAACCGCAGCAGTACCTGCAACAATAAACACCCACCATTGTATATCAGTTCTGTAGGCAAAGCTTTGCAACCATTTATTCATTGCCCACCATGATACCGGGAAAGCCATAAGCGATGCAATTAATACCAGCTTTGTAAAATCTTTTGAAAGCATTGCAACAATGCTGCCTGCACCCGCGCCCAAAACTTTACGCACACCAATTTCTTTTGTGCGCTGCTCTGCCGCGTAGGTAACCAATCCAAATAAACCCAAACAGGCGATAAAAATGGCCAATACCGCAAACGTGCTGAAAAGCCTTCCTGTACGTTGATCGGCATTATACATGTTATTAAAATCTGTATCCAAAAATGAATAGCTAAATGCTTGTGCCGGAACCATGCTCTTCCATTTGCTTTCCACCTGGTTGATCAATGAAGGTATATTTTTGGAGTTGGTACGTAAAACGATCTTTCCATAATTCCCGCCCAATGCGATAGTTAAAGGACCTACTTTATCATGCATGGAGCTGAAATTGAAATCCTTTACCACTCCTATAATATGATAAGCTTTGGTCGGAAACGCTCCATTGCCTACGTTACCCGTAGGGCGATATAATTTTTGGTTCAATGGATTTTTAAATCCAAGAAGTTCCGCCGCAGTTTCATTTACTATTACTGCCGACGAGTCGCTTGGAAAGTCCAGTGAAAAGTTCCTTCCTGAAGCCATTTGCATCCCCATAGTTGGAATATAATTCACGTCGGCAAAATAATTAGTCATAACGGTAATTTGCTTTGCATCCGGTACCGGATTTTTGAACCAGCCGCTTCGGTCAAACGTGGCTTCAGTAGGCAATGATTCTGCAACGGCAGCGCTTTGCACACCGGATATTTTCAAAGCCTCCTGCCTGAAGGTTTGGGTTTGATTACCCAGCCACCAGGCGTTGTTTATCACTAGCACCTGGTCGCGCTTATAACCTATCTCTTTGCTACGTATATAATTAAGTTGGTTGAAAATAACAATGGTGCCAACGATTAAAGTAATAGAAATGAAGAACTGAAAAACCACCAGCCCGCTCCGCAGCCAGCTGCCTTTAAAACCTTTTGCAATATTGCCTTTTAACACCTGTACCGGTTGAAAAGACGAAAGATAAAAAGCCGGGTAGCTACCGGCAATGCAGCCGACTATTATTATTAATCCAACAAGTACCGGCAACTGCAGGGAGGTAAATATTGTGAACATGCTCATTTGTTTTCCTGCAAGCTGGTTGAATAATGGCAGCAGCAATCCGGCAACACCGATGGCAATCAATAATGAAATGAAGCTCATTAAAACGGATTCGGTCAGAAACTGGATTATAAGGCTGGAACGCGATGAACCGGCCACTTTTCTTATGCCTACTTCTTTTGCACGGTTTGCAGAGCGTGCTGTTGACAGGTTCATAAAATTTACACATGCTATCAACAAAATAAAAATAGCGATCACGGAAAAGATATACACGTAAGTTATGTTGCCATTTGCTTCAAATTCCTCTGTTTTGTTCGAGTGCAGGTGGATTTCTGTAAGAGGAATTACAGGGTGTGAAAAGTGATTACCTCCCTTTTTAAGATCGGTTGAAGCAATATGGAACACCTGTAGCGCCTGCTTTATGAGATAGTTATCAACGGTCGCATCTACTTGCTTCTGCAGATCTGCCTGTGTAACACCAGGCCTTACTAAAACATACGATGCATAAATGTCGCTCAACCAATCCCCCTTGTCATTACGGTTGATGTCGCGCATCGGCCGTATGAACCTAAAATGAAAATGAGATTGCGGAGGAATGTCTTTAAACACACCGGTTATTTTGCAGTATAAGTGATCGTCAACGTATAAGGTCTTGCCAACCACGTCAGTTGAGTTAAAATATTTTTTGGCGGTTGTTTGATCGATCGCTATCGAATTGGGTTCATTCAATGCAGTCAGCCTGTCACCGGCTAACATAGGAATTGAAAATACCTGGAAGAAAGTGGAATCGGCGAACACTGCATTATGGTCCTGTATATTCTGGTTACCTTGTTTTATCAGGATATCACCAAAATCCCGCAGCCGCACATACTGCACAACCAGGGGATAATCCTGTTTAAGCGTGGGCGCTAATGGCGCCGGGCTAAGCATGGAATTAAATTGAGTGCCGTTGAACGAAACATCGGTATCCAGCCGGTAAATGTTTTCTGCCTGCGTATTATACCGGTCAAAACTCAATTCATCTTTTACATACAGGATGATCAAAAGACATACAGCGAGCCCTGATGAAAGGCCGGCAATATTGATAATGGAAAAGCCTATGCTCTTGCGTATACTGCGCCAGGCAATTTTCAAATAATTTCTAAACATATACTTGCGGTTTAATTTCACATCAGCCCACTTAAGTGTGGTTTGCTGATTCGAAATTACCGGTGCAAATCGGGGATGTTGTCCTAAGTTATAAGATGGGAGTTCTTTTTTTAGATCGGCCTTATATTCTGCCGGGCTTTTACCTGTTTTCTCCTTAAAAATCCGGTGAAAGGCGCTTTTTGAATTGAAGCCCGAATCATAGGCGATGCCCATCAGTGTTAGACGGTCATAAGCGGGGGTCCGCATTTTGGATACCACATCGCGGATACGGTATTGATTAATAAAATCATTGAAGCTTTTTTTGAATACCGTATTGATGACCCGTGATAATTCGTGGGGAGACATGTTGAGTTTTTCAGCAAGGGAGCTTAAACTAGTCTCCGGGTCCTGGTAATAAAGGTTGGCTTCTATTGCTCTCTTAAGCCAGGCGCCTTTTGCCCTCAATTCGGGCGGCACCGGCGGCTTAATAGGTGCAGCCGTTTGGGCCACTACCGCTGCCTGCGGCCTCAAGAAGGCTGCTGTCGCCGTCCAAATAATGATCACCACGAAAAAGATATAAAAGGGGTAATAAACATGTATGCCTGATTGATTGCGATGACCAAAATAATCGACAGCGGCACAAACAAACCAAAAAAGCCATAACAAGGCAGTGGCTGCCAAAAGACGGCGCAACCACCGGAACTCAACAAGGGGCCGGTCCATCAAAACTGGTTGCAACCCCCGGTAAAATTTTTGTATAAGCTTATTACACAGGTGCAGGTAGGTTATGATGGAGATAAATATCAGTAGTTGCAACACCGGGTTCAATTGCTGAAAAGTATGGGTAGCATAGGTAGCTGTACCCGTTTTGGCACTTTCTTTTATTTCCAGCACCAGTGCTGCCTGTTCCAGCAGCAGGGGGCTGAAATGCAGTAAGTCCTTCCAGTTGAACTTATATTGCGGGTGCGTTATTTTAAGCACATAAAAATACATGAGCGGGCCAAGCGCCAGCAAAAATTGCATGGGTAACCAATCCCAATGGGGCAGGTAAGTTTCAAGCCCAAGGTCAATACACAATACCCGTACCATCCACACAATCATTGTGACCAACGCCAGCGCAAGAAACCGGTTTGCACTGCGGTTTACGGTTTTGGTGAACCATAAAAGCACGGCAAACGTGAGCCCTATAAATATGGCGCCGACAAAGGCCAGGTCATACAGGTTAATATGGAATGTATAGGAGTTCAAACAGCTCAAATGTAACAATCATAGTTCCAAATCCTCAAATTGCTGGAAAGCAATAAATTACAATTTTTACATCGCATGGATTGTAACAAAATCGAACATCGGGCCGTCCGGATTCGCAATAGGTTTTAATAATACTTCACCTGGCGGCACTTTCAGCAAACTTAACCGCCAGCCAACTTAGCCACTGCCGCCACCGAGGCTTTTTAACAAGCCATCACGGTAAGTAAGCCCGATAGGAAAATCCATGTCGTTTACCCTCGCAAAGTTACCTTCAATAAAGCGGATGCATTGCTTATTAACGATGGTTGACCTGTGTATGCGGATAAACCTGCCGGATGGCAATAAGGCTTCAATCTTTCCAAGTGGCATATAAGTAACATAGGGTTGGTTCGTGCAATGCACTTTCAGGTAATCACCCAGGCCCTCTATGTAAATTATATCATTAAAATCAATCTTTACAAGGCGTTTATCAACTTTTAAGAAAATACTGGGTGCATCAGCGGTTTGAGGCGCTGTTGTGTTTTCCTCCTGCGCCGGCATAAGTTTCCTCGCAGTTTTAAGAAAGCGTTCTATAGTAACGGGTTTAACCAAATAATCAACGGCGTCAATCTCAAAAGCATCCACTGCATATTCTGCATAAGCAGTTATAAAAACAACTTTTGGCACAACCCTCAGCGAACGGATAAAATTGATGCCGTTAATACCGGGCATCTCAATATCAATAAAAATCACATCAACCTGGTGCGCATGCAGGGCAGTGAAAGCCTCGGCGGCACCGGGGTAACTGCCCATGCATTGCATGGCCGGTACCTGGCTTATGTAAGATACAATTAACTGCCTGGCCAAAGGCTCATCGTCAACAACAATACAGTTAATCATGTGTAAGGCGAATGGTTAAAATTACCGTAAATGTATGCGCTTCGTCATGTATAGCCAACTCATGCCTGCCTGCATACAACAGTTGCAGGCGTTTGCGCAGGTTGGCAAGGCCTATGCCCCCGCGGTTTTCATCTTGCATTTTGCTCTCAGGCACCTTGGGGTTAACTGCCTGGAAAACCAGCTCGTCCTCGTAAACCGCAAGCACCAGCTTCACCCATTTTTCAGGTATGGCGGTATGCAAGGCGTGTTTAAATGTGTTTTCAATAACCGGCAAAAACAACAACGGCGCTATTTTTGTATGTTGCGTCCCGCCCTGTGTTATAAAGCTTATGGTATCTTTTTCATCATGGCGTATATTCTCCAGGCTTATATAACTCTTTATAAATTCTATCTCCTGCTGCAAAGGTACCTGTTCGCTGCGGGCATCGTACAAAATATAACGCATGATGCCAGACAGGTGGTTGATCATTTTTGGTGTTTGCGGCGAATGCTGCAGGCTGAGCGAATACATATTGTTGATGGTATTGAAAAAGAAGTGCGGTTGCAACTGCGTTTTAAGCTGGTTAAGCTCAAGCTTTAGCTTCTCGTTCTCAATGGTGCTTAAATTATGCTGGTTTTTAAATAAAAGCTTTATTACATACAGCGAAGTTGCGGCCAGCAGTACCAAAACAGTGTAGCCAAAATATTCATTAAAATGCAGGCTAAACAGTTGCTCGGGGTGAGCAGGCTGGATGGCGGCTTTATATTCCGCCGGTATAAAAGGCAGGTGCAGCAACGCAAGCATGGCCAGGCGATCATTTAGCTCATATACTGCTATAAATACCGGGAAGAGCAGGACGAAGAGGATATACCGGTGCTTGCCTATAGTTTGCGGCAGGTAAGCGCGGTAAAACAACACCAATGCGGGCAAAGAGAGTATATTGAGCAGCACATAGCTTAACGTATGGGAGAAAAAAGAGAAATTTTGCAGCCCTACTGCCAAAGGGCTTAGCACGCCTATTACCAACAGGTATAAAGCTTCGGCCAGCAGGCCCTTTTGCCTGTAACTGAGTGCGGAAAAAGAAATTCGCATTGCCTAATTTGCAATATTCATCAATAAGCCCGGTGTGTTTTTCGATAGACTTAGGTTTTTGCACGATGAATTTGGCATCATTATACACAGGCTGTGCTTTAACAGGTTCGGCTAATAAATTTCAATACGCTTTTATCTCACGGCATTTTTGTGATAAATAAACGGCCATATCATGAAGGCACAGCGCTTTTTTATTATACTTGCAGCAACCTCAGTATTTGCTAATACATTCAACCGTGCTTTTGCACAAGCCCAAACAGAAAGGATTGCATTATACTGCAAAGTATGGGGCTTTCTAAAATACCATCACCCCGGCGTAGCAGGCGGCACTATTGACTGGGATTCGGTGTTTATCTCCCATATCAACAACGTAGTGGCGGCGAAAGATAACACACAGCTTAATACTGAATTATCTGCACTTATTGATGCTGCCGGCTCTGATGATAACCCGCAGGCAGATAGCCTGCGTGGCGATATTTTTACCAAAAACCATGATTTGCGGTGGCTGCAGGCTCCTGCCATGCTTAATAAGCAAAACCGCGAAAAGCTGCAATTTATTTATATGCACCGCAACCATGGCGCCAACCGTTTTGTAAAGTATAATAACTATACTGATTATAGCGGCGAGAAAAATTATGATGAGATGGCCTGGCCAACGGAAGCGTACAGGCTGCTGTTCCTCGCACGCTTTTGGAATGCTATTGAATATTTTGATCCTTATAAATTTATTACTACAGAAGATTGGAATGATGTGTTGCCAAAATTTGTGAACAAGATTAGAGATGTAAAAGACATCCTTGCCTATCATAAAATATTGCTGCAATTGGCAGTTGCATTACACGACGGGCATGCCCAATTAATTGGCGATGATGATATGTGGGGCAAATACATGCTGCCAGCCTATATAACTATTATGAATGATACTGTGGTGGTTAACCATACTGGCAACGATTCGTTATGCCGCCTCGCCAATATACGGCAAGGCGATATAATAGTGGCTATCAACGGCGAGCCAATAGCAAAACGTATTGCGCGTTTTAAGCCTTATACTACTTCATCCGGCAAGGTATCCCTCAACAGGCATTTGGAATTTACGCTGCTCTGTACAAGCGATACGGTGCAGCATGTAACCATTAGGCGTGGGCAAAAAACATTTACAACAAAGGCCAATAGCATGCAGGTATCACAACGCAACTGGCAATACATAAACAATTACACGGCTAATGAAACAGGCTATAAAACTATCGGCGATTCTATTGCTTATATATATACTATGCAGATATGGGACAAAAATGTTGATACCATACTGGCGCTTATAAAAAGCAAGAAAGCTGTAATATTTGATGCCCGTAGCTATACGCAAAACGATGCTTTTTATAACATATTCGGCATGTTTTTGCCCGGCCCCGCGGCAAGTAATAACAATACGTTTATTATGCCAGGTGAACCCGGTTATACAGGCTCTGCGGCGATTAACTACAGTACGGTTATAATGCCGGATGAACCGGGCTATTTCAAGTGGCAGCTGTCGCCAAAGCTGGGCGGCGTTAACCCTCACCCGTACACAGGAAGGGTTATTATACTCGCGGATGAAAGGTGCCAAAGCCAGGGCGAATACTCGGTGATGGCCCTGCAAACCATACCAAACAGCATAACTATCGGAAGTCCAACCTGCGGCACTGACGGAGTTGTATCTTACATTCCCATGGGCGGCAAACTGGGCATTACGCATTCGGGGTATGGCATTTATTACCCCGATAAAACGCCCACCCAACAATGCGGTGTGCGCATAGATATTACCGTGAACAAAACGGTTGCAAATATTATTAAAGGGGAAGACCCGGCTTTGAATAAAGCCTTGCAATACTTAAAAACAAAGGGGATACGGTAATTACAGCAGGCAAAGTTGCAAGCAAGCCCGGGGCATGGAGGTCTCCAGCCGTGGGTCAATAGCCAGTATACGGATCATTCATAAAATCATTGTGGCCAATGCCTACACCCCCCTGAGTGATAATTTACTTTTATAATAAACGTCATATATATTCCCTGATTTTATTGACTATAGAAATACTTATCCGCAAATTTATTTGCCGTTTACTACAACAATATATATTTACGTTCAGGGCTTCGTCTTAAATGCTATTAAATAATCCTTCAAAAGGGGATATCCCTCATCCGATTTGAAACTTTTGTTTGTTATAACGAATTCATAAGCATGACCGGGCTTTAGCTCAGTTTTGACTGTAAAAGAACTGCTGTCATTTGAAAATCCAACAATACCGGTAATGGGATAATATTCTTTTCCTCCTTTTCCATAATTAATTGAATAATGTGTTGGATTCATTGGTTTTGAGAAGACCAATGTGATTTCTTTTGTCAATGGGTCTACCAAACTGTCTCCATTGCTAAATGCAGTGATCTTCATAAATACCGGCTGGTTTGCCTGGTAGGCGCTTATTAGTTCTTCCTTGTTTATTTTTTCTTTGTAGTATCCGGATTTTTGTAAGAATGCCTCTACGGCAGTTGTGTCAGAATAATTCAGTTCGATTATATCTTCGACAGCTTTCTTTTTGTCGCTGGCATTTGCATAATAGGATTTGCAGATTTGGTACCCCATAAAATAACCCAGGTCTGCTACAGTTTTGGCATTTGAGCCATTGTACAACCAGTTACTAATAGATTTTGAAAACATTTCCCGTTTAAAAGATGCTTTTAATTCAATCTCATGCCCATAACCATATTTTATATAGCTTGTTTGCATAGGCTTGCCAATTACCAATTCCGTAATAAAATCACAGGACCCTTCCCTTATAGCGTGGCCCAGCAGGCTATTACATTCTCCTTTTTGTTGTGTATGAACATATTCATGTATATTTAAAGGAATAATATTCTCCGGGGATTGTTCCCTGAATACCCGTGCAAGCCATTGATCAGGGAACTCAGAAACATTCGTAAGCGCATTGCCTGTTGCAATTTCAGTACCTATGAGCACCAGGTTACCGGTGGTGGTTCCTCCCGAGCGCAGGCCTCCAATTGTAAAATACATTTTAGCGTCCTTCAATCCGGGATAAAGTGATTTGAATGCTAAAATGCTTTGCTCTATAGCTGCTGCTTTATCTTTAACGCTCAATGTATTGGGGCGAATTGAATTCCAAAACTTTGGATATTTGTTGATCAGTTCTATCCAGAGTGCAGCTGAATAATCCCTGGCATCCATAAAGGCTTTTAGCCCTTCAGACCCCTTGTCGATATATAAAGTCTGGATAAAGTGTATTTGGTTAATGCTGTCTTTAGTAGTTTGTATGCTGTCAAATGCTACCCAAAAATTGTCTATATCCTCTGTGAATACTTTTTGTTGTTTCGCTGATTGTCCAAATGATAAACTCATTATTAGAAAGGAACCTAAACAGGTAATTAGAAATTTCATATTTTCAGTCTGGTTTAAATATTGAAGATAAAACCTGAACACATTTTGTAACCCGGCAGCCACTGGCGCCACCTGGAAAAGACGGCACTGTGCTGTGAGCGCATATCACCAAAAAAACCTTCCGTTTTTCTATCCGTCTTACGGTTTACACCTCCAATTATTCCGCCTTTATCGCCTTAACAGGATTCATCATTGCCGCTTTAATTGATTGAAAGCTTACCGTAATTACGGCAATAACAATAGCGGCACCGCCTGCCGCAGCAAAAACCCACCATTGTATATTTACGCGGTAAGCATAGTTTTGCAACCATGCATCCATAGCGTACCATGCAATGGGGCAGGCCAGCAGGATGGATACAATTACCAGTTTTATAAACTCGGTTGATAGTAAGCCGGCAAGCCCTGTAACACTTGCACCAAGCACCTTGCGTATACCAATTTCCTTTATACGGCGTTCTGCAGTGTACGCCGCCAGGCCAAACAGCCCGAGGCATGATATGATAATGGCCAGCGCAGCAAACACGCGCGATAATTTACTTACAAGCATTTCGCTTAAAAAAGCCTGGTTAAACTCTTCATCAACAAACCGGTAGTCAACAGGGTAGGCGGGGTTATCTTTTTTTATAGCTGCTTCTACTTTTGCAACAGCCTGTTCAAGGTCAACATTTTTCTTCAGGCGTATATACATGTAACTCTGCCATTCGTTATGCTGCTGGCTGAAAAATATTACGGGGTCTGGCTTGCCGTACATATCACTAAACACAAAATTTTTTACCACACCTATAACCGTAAAGCTTCTGTTATCGCCGGCACGTATTATTTCGCCAATGGGGCTTTTGCCATGCAGCATTTTCGCCAACGACTCGTTAATAATAACGTTCACGCTGTCTGCTGCCGGGTTTGCGCTAAAATCCCTGCCCTGTAAAAGTTGAATGCCGTAGGTATTCAGCAGCTCGGGGGATACGTTTCTGTACGTGATACTGTATTTTTCATTCACCGTTCTGCCTTTCCAGTCAAAGCCGTCCCAGTTTCCACCGCCATTTAAAAGGTCATAGCCGGTAAGCGCTGCATTATCCACCATGCCTGTGCCAAGCAGGTGTTGTTTTATGAGGTTAAAGTTTTTGCCCATATCTCCCTGCAGGCTTACTTTTAGCAGGCCATTTTTATCGTAACCCGCATCGCGGTTTTTAACATGCTGAATTTGCTGAAAAATAATGATGGTGCTTACAATAAGCACAATACTAACGGTAAACTGCGTTATCACCAGCCCCTTGCGTATTAAACCGGCGCTGCCCGCTTTTACCTTAAGGCCTTTTAACACCAAAACCGGGTTAAACGACGACAGGTAAAACGAAGGATAACTGCCGGCCACCACCCCGCAAACTACTGTTATAGCCAACAGCACCGCAACATGCAGCGGGCTGCCCAAATTAACAGAAAGATTTTTTTGTGTAAGCAGATTAAACGCGGGCAGCACAAGTGCCATAATAAAAACGGCCGCTATAACTGCCAGCATGCTCATAAACATAGCCTCGCCTATAAATTGGACTACAAGCGTTTTTTTACCACTGCCCAGCACCTTGCGCACACCTACTTCCCTTGCGCGCTTCTCACTGCGTGCAGTAGCCAGGTTCATAAAGTTTATGCACGCCAAAAACAAAATTATCCATGCAATAAGCGTAAACATCCGCACATACCGTATGCGGCCTTTGCCGGTTTCCCTGCCATTCTCAAAATCGTGGCGCAGGTGCCAGTCGTTCATGCTAAACAGCATGCTGCTTGCTATACTGCCCGGCACCCTTTTTCTAATAAGTCCTTCTAACCGGCTGTTTACCTTATCAACGCCTGCATTGCTTTTTAACTCCACAAGCGTAATAATATCGTTGCTGGCCCAATCTCTGTTATTTTTCTCCACTATATCAAAAGGCGCAATCCACTCGTATTGAAGCGTTGCATTCTGCGGAAAATCTTTTATAACACCGGTAACAACATAGTCTTGCTTATTATCAACCCTTACAGTTTTGCCAACCGCGTTTGCCGTTTCCCCAAAAAACTTCACAGCGGTTTTTTCAGTAATAACCATTGAATGCAGTTGCGTAAAAGCGCTGCCGGCATTGCCCTGCGTAAAAGGCATTGTTAACATGCTGAACAGTGTTGAGTCAGCGTATACACCACCTGCGTATATTTGTTTGCTGCCAATAGTAAACAAAGCGCTGGTTTGGCCGTACGTGCACCGTGCGGTGTTGGCAACCCCGGGTATCTCAGCCTTTATGGCGGGCGCCAATGTACCAGGGGTAGTTTCAAATGTGCTGTAATGCGCCGGGTAGGGCCAGTTATTAAGCACCTGGTACAAGTTATCTTTTTTAACATTTACGGTGTCGTAATTCATTTCATCTTCCACCCACAAAAAAATAAGCCCGGTACAGGCGATGCCCACGGCCAGGCCGAAAATGTTAAGAAAGCTATATGTTTTGTTGCGCAATAGTGTGCGTACAGTCGTTTTAAAAAAGTTTTTCAGCATATATAAACAGTTTATAGTTTACAGTTTGAAGTACATACCGGCATTTCAATTCTCATAGTTTTTTCTACTTTCACATTTCTTTCTTATCTGCCTGTTTGCGGCCCTTCACATTTCGCCATGTAGCTTAAAATGGTTTTCAAACATATAGTTGATTCACCTGCAACAATTGTTTTTCATTTAAGGGTTAACACCAATAACAAACTATCCACCATTGCACAGGCAGTATATTTCACTTGCTAACGAAATGCCATTTGTGTAGAATGTTGATAATCAATAAATTTTAAGTTTATAAAATACCCAAAAAGTGTACGCATTCGATACACACAGTGTACGCTTGCGGCCAATAGCGCCCACATCGTTGCGGAGGGTTTTTGTTTTCCACGGGTCACCCGGGCATCGGGCAAATAATGTATGGCTGCCATACGCCATAGCGCCAGCTAACAGCGAGGCATTGCGTATTAAACTGCGGCGTTACATAGACAACAATTTTAGGGAAGATAAGGAAAAGGCTGGAAAGATATAACGGGAAGGGGGCATAGTATAATAACCGAAGTTATGTAACGCTTGCAAATATGGAGGATGATTTGTATTTTACTCAAAAAATCAAATAATTAAACGAAATCTACAATGACCGATTTGGAAATTTTGCAAGGACTCGAAGAAGAATTAAAGGGAAAGTTTAAAAAAAGGAGCATTCCAGAAATGGACAAGCACCATTTGAAATGCTCATTACAATATGCAGCGGATGAAGGCGATAATGTAATCGGAATAGCAATACTGCGATGGGGGGTTTATAAAACGATAGACTTTATAAAAGAATTTAAGCAGCTAAAATATTTGCGTTTATCTGGACATGAAATAACTGATATTTCCGAATTAAAAGAGGTAAAACACCTAACATCACTTTATCTAATCGGGAGTAAAATTGTTGATATTTCAGCCTTGAAGGAATTGAAAGAACTTGAAACCCTAAATTTAACTGACAATCAAATTACAGATATTTCGCCGCTAAAAGAATTGACATGGATTACCAGTCTCGATTTAACTCACAACCAAATCAGGGATATTTCTTCATTAAAAGAATTAAGGCATTTACAACGGCTATGTTTAGATGACAATCCCATCGAGACCCCACCAATAGAAATCATAAAGTTGGGAAAACAAGCCATACGAGACTGGTTCGATGCAGATAAAAAAAAGTTAAATGAAATAAAAGTATTGTTAGTAGGCGAAGCTAAAGCCGGTAAGACTTCCTTAATTAAAAGGCTTAAATATAACGAATACAACGCGGAGCAAAGTCAGACAGACGGCATTGTAATAGAGCCGTTTAAGTTTCACGAACTGCAAACTTTCATTAATCAAAAAGAACTTCGAGGAACTATTGCGTATTTTTGGGATTTTGGTGGTCAAGAAATCATGAGCAGCACCCACGAGTTCTTTATGACAAAACGTAGTATCTATTTACTTGTACTGGAAGCACGTAAAGATGCGAATGTAGATAAACAAGTACGGGACTGGATGGAAAGGATAAAGGCTTTTGGGGGTAGTTCACCAGTAATTATTGTGGGCAACAAAATAGAGTTGAATCCCTCTTTTGGAGTAGATATAACGGCGTTGCGAAAGGATTTTCCACAGATAATGCATTTTATTAATGTTTCTTGCCAAACTGGTGAAAACATAGAAACCTTAAAGTGCCTTCTGGCAGAATTTATACCACAAGCTGAATTTTTTAATACTGAAATTGATGAGAGATGGTTTGATATAAAAAATGAATTGCAAGAAATCACCGGAAAGAAATTTACATTGTCACATAGACAATTTGTGAAAATTTGCAAAAAACATAGATTAACAGAAACGGGTGGCCAGATACAGGCAATACGTTTTTTGAACGACTTGGGGATAGTATTGCACTTCGATGAACTTGCGCTCGCTGAATATTATGTACTTGACCCATTATGGGTCACAGCAGGTGTTTATCGTATCATTACGTCGCCAACAGCCGCAAGACAAAAAGGTGATATAGCAGTTGACATTTTGCCAAGGCTAATTAATGAAGAATTTAAGCAAAACTTAGAAGAAAAGCATCGTGCAAATCAACCGATTGAATATAGCCCTGACGAATGCAGGTTTTTGGCAGAAATAACTGTACAGTTTAAATTGTGTTATTATACTGACGATCACACTAGATTATTGATACCTGACTTGTTGGATAAAGAAACTCCTAAAAGTGAAAGCGAAAAATTTTATAACGCACCTGAAAAGCTAAGTTTAGTTTACACTTATAAATATCTGCCTCCGACAATAATGCCACGCATTATTGTGCAATTAAAAGAAGATGTAAGATTGGCTTGGCGTACTGGAGTAATTCTTTGTTGCAAAAAAAATATACAAGCTGAAGCAATGGTTACTGCGGTTGAGAGTAGGATACACATAATTGTATTAGGTAATCATAAGCAGAAGAGGGAGTATCTATCAGTAATAAGATATATTGTTGACCAAGTAAATGCAATTTACAATGTTGAAGTAGATATGCAGATTCCGTTAAGGGGCTACGAGAAGCACTATATAAAGTATGATACATTAATAAAAATGGAAAAGGCAGGTGAAAGATTTTATAAGAATTGGGAAATCGAAAAGGAATTTGAAATAAGTATGCTTTTGGACGGTATTGTTCGCAGGGAGCAGGTAATTAAACGTGCTGGAACATTACAAAAAAGAAGAAAAAATCTACGAAAAGTTGAAATATTCCTTGCCTCGTCTATTGAATTGGTCGAGGAGAGAAAAGAGTTTGAAATATTTGTTAACCGTAAAAACAAAGAATTGCATTTAAAAGGAATATTCCTTCACCTAAATGCTTGGGAAGATATGCCTACTGCTGTTTCGCAAACACGCTCACAAGATGAATATAACAATGAAGTACTTGATAGCGATATATTTGTAGTTGTTTTCTTTAAAAAAGTGGGTGAGTACACTGATGAAGAATTTGAAACGGCTTTTAAGCAATTCAAAACAACCGGCAAGCCTTTAATATTTACCTATTTTAAAGATTCTGAAATCACGACTGGCAGCGCAAAAAAAGAGGATATGCTAAGTTTATGGGCTTTCCAGGAAAAGCTTGAAAAGCTTGGCCATTTTTATATCGTATATAAAAACACTGATGAATTGATAAGAAAATTCAACGACCAGCTTACTAAATACTTTGATGGCCTCGCCTAACCAACGCGAGGTGATATTTATTCTTGATTGGACTATATTTACTCCCCTAAAAATTCTGTACTATGTGGCAAAAAGTAAATGAAAAGCTGTTGAGTGAACTTACTGAAAATGCGACGCTCAGAAAGCAGGGAACGATATTTTTTCCCCAGAATATAGATAAGGAGAATAAACATCTTGAAATAGTTCCCGAAGCCCATGTAAGCCCCGATGGCTTTAGCCCGGTGTATGGCAACAAATTAGACAGCTTTGTTGGCAAGATAACTTTTAGCCAATTATTAAGTGACGGATGGGAAGTTGAGCTGGTAGGGCCTATTGCCTGAAGTGGATAAAGCGCATGTCGGATTCAATTAGAAATCTTCCATATTAAAGTGTCCCACTTTCCAGGTATTCTCGATAAAAAATAGTATATTGTAGAGGACTGTTAAAATGGCCTGTGCAAGCGAATGGACCGAAATTCGGCTGCGGTGAAAACACCAAACACCCGCGAAAGGGTTTTGTTTTTTCGCGCTAAATAAGGCCGTAAGATCTTTGAAAAATATTGATACCCTCCGCCCCCGTCCGACCGGTCATCCGGGCGGGCTGAAGGGGACTAAGAGAGAAGGAGGAATTTGGCATGAAAGCATAATTCGTGTAATCTGTGCTATTCGTTGAAATTCGTGGTTAAAATTTAAAAAAATGAAATATGCCCTGAGCGTGTACGGTTTTGTACGGATCGCCCTCTGAAACCCAATGTGGGTAAGGGTTGTGGAAGGGGCCTTTTTCCTACCCGCCTTTTACCCGTGTTTTACCCTCATTTTACCCGCGTTCCGGCCTATGGTTGGCCTATGTTTACCCTGTGTTTGGCCAGTATAGCCCTACGACGAAGGATAGTTATTGTGCGGGTACCTTGAACGAACTATCCGGGCTGGAATATTTCTTAATATTCCATTTTTCGCAGGCTTGGCGCTTTAAACCAGGTAGTGATAACCACAAGCAGGGTCATACAGCCGCCGAATACCACGGAAGGCACCACGCCCAATAATTTTGCGGCAACACCACTTTCAAACTGGCCAAGCTCGTTGCTTGAGTTGATGAACATGGAGTTTACACTGATCACACGGCCACGCATATTATCGGGGGTTTTCAACTGGGTTATGGTGCTGCGTATCACTACGCTGAAGCCATCCAGCATGCCGCTTGCCATAAGTGCAAAAAAGGAGAGGAAATATAATTTGGATAACCCGAATATGATGATGCAGGCACCGAAACCGGCCACGGCAAAAAATAATTTATATCCTTGCTTGGTACGGGGCGGGAACATAGTTAACCATATAACCATGAAAATAGAGCCCATATCAGAGGCTCCGTTCAGCCAGCCAAAGCCGCGGGCATCTACATGCAGAATGTCCCGCGCGTATACAGGTACCATGGCAACAGCGCCGCCAAACAATACGGCAAACAGGTCAAGAGAAATGGCGCCCAATAGTTCTTTGGTTTTAAAAACAAAACGAAGGCCCTCTTTTACACTTTCAAGGGTGCGCTTTTCGCCACGTACGTTCAAAGGAAGCTTTTTGCTTAGCTGTGAGATGAATATAAAGGCTGCAATGATAAAGCAAGCTATTGCAGCAAGTGTTCCGGTAACGCCAAATGTGTAAATGAGGAAGCCTCCTGTAGCATGCCCGCAAACGGAGGCAGACAAGTAGCTGCCGGTGTTCCAGGTGGTGGCATTTTGCAACACTTTTTTGGGCACAATAGATGCCAGGATAACATTAAACACAGGCCCGGTAAAAGCCCTGATGGTACCTGTACAAAAAATGATGGCATAAATGCACAAGGCCATTTGATGATGTGTTAAGTAACCCGCTGTAAAATGTGTTGATAATAAGAGCAGTAATGATGCACAAACAAAGTATAGCAGCATACCGCGTTGCAGCATCCATTTTTTTTCGCTGGAGTCGATCACATGGCCTGCATACAGCGCCAGGGAGAAGGCAGGTAAAAATTCTGACAATCCCACTATACCAATGGCAAAAGGCAGGTTGGTAAGTTCATATATCCACCAGCCGACAAGTGTGCTCATCATGCGCAGGCCCATGGTAAATGTAAACCTGGCCAATAAAAGATATTTGAACTCAGGTATTTTAACGGCCGCGAAAGTATCGTGCTGCTGCTTTTCTGTAATGGTTGTCATGTAAAAGCTTTGGTCAATTTGCCGCTTTATATGAGTGTAAAGGTGAAATTTATGCTGTTATCTACACATGAAATTATTATCTGGTATGTATTAACTTATTTCAGGATCAGGGCAGGGCAAAATAATGCTGCCCTTCGCCAAGGTCGCTGTTCAGGGCATCAATGATCACCTGTAAATGCTTCTCATTACCAAGAAAATCGGCATTGCCGGCATCTATAAAAATAGTCTTTATATTATGTTCTTTTATATAACTGCTGTATGTTTCCTGGATGCTTAAAAGGTATTCGTCAGGTATATGCTGCTCATAGCCACGGTTCCTCTTCTTAATATTGGCCTGCAGCTTTTTGATCGGTGAATGCAGGTAAATAAGTATGTCAGGGAAAACAAGCTGCTGGTTTATGATCTCGAAGAGCTTTTGGTATAGTTTGAATTCGTCACCGGGCAGGTTTATTTTAGCGAATAGCAGGCATTTGGTGAACAGGTAGTCAGATACGGTGATGCTTTGGAACAGATCCGTTGTAAACACCATGTCTTTTAGCTGCTTATACCGCTCGGCCATAAAGAACAATTCCAGCGGAAAAGCAAACTGTGCAGGGTTTTGATAGAATTTGGGAAGAAAGGGGTTATCGGCAAATTCTTCCAGTATCAGGCGTGCGTTAAGCTTTTTGCTTAGCAGGTGTGCCAGCGTGGTTTTACCTGCCCCTATATTACCCTCTATTGTTATAAAATGATACTTCATTACAGTCGTTACCCTCAAAATTAATGGCTATGGTTACTTATCGGTATAAATTTTATTCACACTAAGCGTATCGGCAAGATCATGCAATAATTGGGCTATAGTTTTATGAAGTACCGGGTGAACAACATCGGGTGCTATTTCAGCGAGAGGTGCCAGGGCAAACCGCCTTTCAGCTAAAAAGGGGTGCGGAACGGTGAGCAGGGGAGTGTTGATAACTTGATCATTTATAAGTAAAATGTCTATATCAATTATGCGGGGGCCCATTTTTACATTACGTTCCCGGCCAATTTGTTTTTCAATTTCAAGTAAACTTTGCATTAGATTTTCCGGGGATAGTTCAGTATTTAACTCAATGGCCTGGTTGTAAAAATCAGGCTGATCTGTTAAACCCCAGGCCGCTGTTTGATAAAAGGAAGAAACCTGCACCGCTGTTCCACATAATTGTTGAATTAATTGTATAGCTTGCCGCAGGTAGGCAAACCGGTCTCCCAAATTGCTGCCTGTTAGCAGGTAAGCTTTATTCATAGTTGGTAAAATAGTGATCATCAAATATCTTTAATTTTTAATGCACAAGAGAAAGATGTATGAAAAGCTTTTTTAAGATTTTTTTTGCAAGCCTTTTAGCGTTGGTAATTTTTACTGTAATTGGGGTACTTATACTGCTGTATATAATAGGCAATGCAACACAACCCTCCAAACCCGATATTGGCTCAAAAGGCCTGCTGGTGCTTGATCTTGGCGCTAATTTTAAGGAGCAGACAAAGGATAACCCATTAACCTGGATCACCGGCGACCCCTCTGATGATGTGCCTGGTTTATATGATGTGGTGCGCATGCTGCACTATGCAAAATATGACAGCTCTATAAAAGGCCTGTATATAAAAGCCGGGTGGAATTCAAACGGTTTTGCAACAAATGAAGAACTGCGCCAGGCGATACTTGATTTTAAACAAAGCAAAAAATTTGTGATCGCTTATGGGGAAGTTTTTTCGCAAAAAGACTATTACGTTGCAACTGCTGCAGATAAAATTTACTGTAACCCAAGCGGTGGTGTTGAATGGGACGGTTTTTCAGCAAAGCTTTATTTTTTGAAAGGGTTATTGGATAAGCTGGAAATTGAACCGGAAGTTTTTTATGCAGGTAAATTTAAAAGTGCCACCGAACCTTTTAGGGTGACACAAATGACCGATGCAAACAGGCTGCAAACAACGGTTTGGCTTGGCGACCTTTACAGCAATTTTTTATTACAAACATCGGCAGCGCGTAAAATTGACACCGCGCAACTGCACCTGTGGGCAAACACGGGAGCAATACAAAATGCAAACGATGCGTTAACGCATAACCTTGTTGACGGCCTTAAATATGACGATGAGATAAAAGCGCAATTGCTGAACCTTACAGGTTCAAAAGAAGGCAGTGAGGTAAACTTTGTGTCATTAGGTAAATATGCAAAAGCTGCAGATTTTGAGAGGGAAGGTGAGGATAAGATAGCCGTTATTTTTGCCCAGGGCGATATTGTTGGTACGAAAGGGGAGGAAGGCCAAATAGCCAGTGATGATTTTGTGAAGATCATAAGCAAGGCCCGGCTGGACAAAGATATAAAGGCTATCGTGTTCAGGGTTAATTCACCTGGCGGCAGTTCTTTAGCAAGCGATGTGATCTGGCGTGAGATAACTTTGGCCAAAAAGGTTAAGCCTGTTATAGTTAGCATGGGGGATTACGGTGCTTCCGGCGGCTATTATATCTCCTGTAACGGCGATTCCATATATGCTGACCGTGGTACCATCACAGGCTCCATTGGTGTATTTAGCCTGGTAATTAATATGCAATCCTTCTACAAGAATAAGCTTGGGATCACCTTTGACGGAGTTAAAACTGCGCCGTATGCAGATATGGAATCATCTGCCCGGCCGTTAACAGAGCAGGAAAAAAGATTTTTGCAGGCAGATGTTGATACTATTTATGCAAAGTTTAAAGGCCGTGTAGCAGATGGAAGAAAAAAGAATGTTGTGTATATTGACAGTATTGCACAGGGCCGCGTGTGGACAGGGCAACGGGCCATTGGCATAGGGCTGGTTGATAAAATCGGGACCTTGCAGGATGCCATAGATTGTGCCGCGCGGATGGCTAAAACAACCAGCTACAGGATAAAAGAATACCCGGAAAACAAATTTTCGCTGCAAGAATTTTTGCATAGCTCGCTCACAAGGTCAATTAAAGCCGATGCCATAAAAGAAAAGGTTGGCGATAAGCAATATAAACTGCTGGAACAAACAGAAAAGCTGCAACAGCTTTTGGGCATCCCTCAATCAAGGCTGCCATTTGAATACGATATAAAGTGATCTTATTGTGCAAGCCGAACATTTTTACAGTGAGCGGTACTGCCTTGAAATAAAACTTTATTTCTTTCTTTATTTTTTGTACGGTGAATAATCAAATAGATTTGCGCCACCAATTATTTAACATGTATGCCGGAAAAATATAACCAGGTAAAGGCGATGCTGTCTATTACTAAAGCCAGTTTAAGGGCTACATTCCGCAGCCCGTCTGCAGTTGTTTTTAGTATAGGGTTCCCGCTTATATTTATTTTGGTTTTTGGTTTTATTGGGAATGATGGCTCTTTTTCACTGGATGTTGGGTTTGCAAAAAATGTGGATACTACCAGCCCTGTCTATTCTGTACTAAAAAATGTTCTTGTACTTAACTTTATTAATAAACCAGACTCCATCTTAAGGCAGGATCTTTCCAAGGGAGATATGACCGCTATCATAGATATTCAAAAAAATCAAACGGGTACTCCGCTTTATTCAATTCATTTAACAACCTCAAATGCGGTCAATGGCCGAAATATTCAGACTTTACAGGCCATATTAAATTCGGTTGTTTTGAATTTGGAAGGCAACTCTCTTAGAATGGCAAAAATTGACCCGGATATCACAAATATCCCGGGGCGTGTGTATAAACGTATTGATTTTATCTTGCCCGGCCAGCTTGGATTTTCTTTATTAAGCGCAGGAGTGTTTGGAGTAGCATTCCTGTTTTTCAATTTAAGGCAGCAATTGGTGTTAAAGCGGTTCTTCGCTACGCCTATACGCCGCTCATATATTGTGCTTGGCGAGGCTATTAGCCGCGTTACATTCCAGATGATAACTGCCATCATTATTATCGGTGTGGGAACAACGTTATTTCATTTTACACTGGTAAATGGCTTCTCAACTTTTTTGCAAATAATGGCATTAAGCTTTTTGGGATTGATTGTTTTTATGGGCTTTGGTTTTATTGTAAGCAGCCTGTCGAAGAACGAAAGCTCTATCCCCCCGTTTGCAAACCTGTTCACATTGCCACAGTTCCTGTTAGCAGGCACCTTTTTCCCAATAGAAGTATTCCCAAAATGGCTGCAATTCTTTTGTAACCTGTTACCATTAACGCACTTCAACAATGCCATGCGTAATATTTCCTTTGAAGGTGCAAACCTGGCAAGCAGCTGGCACGATGTGGGTGCATTGCTGATATGGGGAGTAATTATGTATGCCGTTGCCATAAAGGTGTTTAAGTGGGAATAATTTTTTAGATGGCTTCTTTAATAACTGAATATGCGGCTATTAAAACTGGGTATTATAAGTATTGCTGTACTGTTTTTATTGCTCACTGCTATAGGAAGCCTCTTCCCTTCTGTTGTGCTTGTTTCAAGATCTGTTGACATCAATAGTCCCGTTGATACTGTGGGCAAATACATAGATGATTTTAATAAATGGAATGACTGGATGGAAGGGGCAAAAACAAACGACCTGAAAGTTTTTGTGAAGGACAGTATGCATGCAATTTTTGGAAATACAGTTATTACCCTGATAGATAAGCAAAGCAATAACTGGCGGTATGAATGGAAACAGGGAGGCACTACACAAATATCAATGATTCATATTGCACCGCACAACAACGGGATTGGTTGCCTGGTACAATGGCAATATGAGCAGCATCTTGGCTGGTATCCCTGGGCAAAACTCGCCAGTGTTATGAATGAAAAGATCATTGCATCATCGCTTGATCAAAACCTGGCCAACCTTAAAAAGATTGCAGAGCATTAGACACAGCAAAATTCAATAATGTCCTCAATGGTGCTGTACACTTTTTGCAGTTCATCGTTTGTAACGCAATAAGGCGGCATAATATATACCGTATTGCCCAAAGGGCGTAAGTAAACACCAAGCGACAGGCTTTTTTTGGTAATGACATTGCTTATATTATTCAGGTATTCATCCCTGCCTTTATCAATTTCAAAAGCAAGTATGGTGCCCAATGTTCTTGTGTTTTTTATACCTGCTCTTTGTCCAAGCTTTTTTGCAAATGTTTTGTTCTCGTTGCTTATCCATTTAATTTTGGTGCTGCACTCATCTTTTAGTAAAAGATCCAGGCTTGCGAGCGCAGCCGTGCAGGCCAGCGGGTTGGCTGTAAATGAATGCCCGTGAAAAAAAGTTTTAAGCTTATCATCGGTCACATAAGCGGAATATATCCTATCGGTACAGGCGGTTACCCCAAGTGCCATAGTGCCGCCGGTTAACCCCTTGCTCAGGCAAATTATATCAGGCTTCCCGTTCATGTATTCATTGGCGAACAGCTTGCCTGTTCGTCCAAAGCCTGTCATCACTTCATCGGCAATGCATATTATGTTCTGCTCTTTTACAAACTGTAATAATCTATCCATTAAAGCAGCCTCGTACATTCTCATGCCACCCGCACCCTGCACCAGCGGTTCGTAAATGAAAGCTGCTATCCCATTGGCATGTGTATGAATAATATGTTTTATATCATCCATATTTCCTTCATCCGGGGTATCAATAAAAATCACCTCAAATAAAAGATCATGAAAGGCCATTGTAAAAACGCTCCGGTCGCTTACGCTCATCGCTCCAACCGTATCACCGTGATAGGAATTCTTAAAGGCTAATATTTTGGTTCGTTGTTTTTGTTCCTGGTTCCACCAATATTGAACGCTCATTTTCAAAGCAACTTCGGTTGAAGTTGAGCCATTATCGCTGTAAAATATCTTAGAAAAATTGCCTGGAAGCAATGGTAACAACCGTTCGGCAAGCTCAACAGCAGGCCTATGTGTAAAGCCCGCAAATATTACCTGCTCAAGTTGCAGTGCCTGCTGGTATAGTTTTTCCGCAATGTATTCATTCGCATGGCCATGCAGCGTAACCCACCAGCTACTGATGGCATCAATGTAACTGTTGCCCCCCTCATCAAATAATAGTGTACCCTTGCCTTTTACAATGGCAATAGGGTCAGGCATATTCTTTTGCTGCGTAAAGGGGTGCCAAATATACTTTCGGTCCTTTTCGGTCAGGTTCATGCGCGCAAAAGTATTATAATTAGCCTTAAGCTGTATGCCTCACGCTTTACGCGGGCGTGCAGCTTACAGCATGAGGCGTGCGGCCTTTATTCAAATCCCCTCAATAAACTTCACATTCCTCATTACACCCCTGTACTTGCTTCTTTTAAGAGGGGAATGGTTGAATATTTTGCGGAAGTTATCCTCGGTCAGCGCTTCCCATTCTTTGGTACTCAGGTTCAATATCTCAGGGATGGGGGTAAAGGCCTTTTCACTGGTGGGCTTGCTAAAACGGTTCCACGGGCATACATCCTGGCAAATATCACAGCCGAACATCCAGTTTTCAAACTTGTTCTTCATTTCGGCCGGTATTAGCATATCCTTTAATTCGATTGTGAAGTAGCTTATACATTTACTGCCATTTACTAATTTTCCCGGTAAAATGGCATCGGTTGGGCATGCGTCTATACACCTTGTACAGGTACCGCAATAGTCTTTGGCAAAAACATCATCATATTCTAATTCCAGGTCAACTATCAGGGTTGCAATAAAAAAGAATGAACCTTGTTCCTTATTTATCAGGTTGCCATTTTTCCCGATCCATCCCAGCCCGCTTCTTTGTGCCCAGGTACGTTCCAATACCGGCGCCGAGTCAACAAACCCCCTGCCGTTTATTTCCCCGATTTCCTGTCTCAAAACTTCCACCAGGGCATTCAGTTTCTGTTTTATTACCTCGTGATAATCATCACCATACGCATACTTTGAAATTTTGGGCGTACCGGGCTGCTGTTGCTCACCGGGAAAGTAATTAAGCAGTAATGTTATAACCGATTTTGCACCCGGAACCAACAGCATGGGATCAATACGCTGGTCAAAGTATTTTTCCATGTAATGCATGCTTCCATGCATGTTGGCATTGAGCCATTTTTCCAGCCTTTTTGCATCATCGTTTAATTTTATCGCCTTAGCTATTCCACAAAAGCTGAAACCAGCCTCTAAAGCATGTTTCTTAACAATTTTTGTATGCGTTTGTAAATTTCCCAGTCTAATGAGTTTATAAAAAACTACGTAATATTGTTATAATTTCATGTTCTTTACTGTCAACCCAACCTTAAAAGATTTTATGCGAAATAAGATAAACCTTGTAATAACTGTTATTGTCTCAACATTCTTTTCTCTTAAAGGATTCAGCCAGAACAAAAGGCCTGATATGACCTTTGGTAATGTAAAAGTATCTGATTTTTCACCTCAATATTATCCAGTTGATTCTTCAGCTGGCGCAGTGTACCTGTTTGACGCAGGCACTTCCCACTTTGAAGGTGACAAAAGGAATGTTTTTTCTGTTATCTATGAGAGGCATGCCAGGATAAGGGTCCTCAAAAAATCAGCTTTTGATATTGCGACAATTAAATTTAATGTTTACGACCACGACTTTTGGCATGAGCAGGAAATAAAAAAAATTGAAGTGGTAACCTATAACCTGGAAAATGGGCATATAGTAAGTACAGAATTAGATCAGGGATCCGTGTTTAAAGAGAGGAATGGTGACAATGTGAACCAGAAATTCACCTTTCCTAACATTAAAGAAGGTTGCATTATTGAGTTTGACTACATAATAAGCAGCCCCGGCATCAGGTATCTGTTCCCGTGGCGTTTCCAGGGCGAATACCCGAGACTGTGGACAGAATATGCGGTTAAAGTACCGCAATTCTATCATTTTGTGCTTTTAAAGCGTGGGTTTTTATCTTTTGATATTGACAGTATAAATATTGCCTACAAAAAATATCGCTCCCTGGACTTCTTTACTATTGACGCCGATGAGGTGCAGCATACATGGGCCATCAAAAATGCACCTGCCTTAAAAGAAGAAAGCAATACCACCACTACGGACAACTATGTGTCGAAAATTGAGTTCCAGTTGGTCAGCGTAAATTATCCCAATCAAACGGTAGATACTGCTATGTATAACTGGGGCGAGACATCCAAACGGCTAATGAACAACAATAATTTTGGAAAGCAGCTGGGTGATGATAACAAGTGGTTAAAAGATGATATTAGCGAAGCAGGAAATGCCCCGGCGGCCAGTTTGCCCATGGCCAGGGCTATCTTTAATTATGTTAAGCATAACTATTCGTGCACAGACAGTGCAGGGCTTTATCTTTCCCAGGACCTTAAAAAAACATACCGGGACAGAAAAGGAAATGTGGCCGATATAAATATACTGCTTGCTGCCATGCTAAAAAATAATGGCTTCCATGTTAACCCTGTAATATTAAGTACGCGAAGTAACGGAATAGCCAATAGTGACTATCCTATTTTGAGGCAATACAATTATACTTTAGTGCAGGTACTAATAAATGATACCCTTTTTTTGCTGGATGCTTCAAACGGGCTACTTGGCTTTGGTGTTCTTTCCGGTGAATGTTATAATGGAAATGCTATAGTTGTTTCTGAAGATGATCCTGGCATAGTAAATCTCTCTGCTGATTCACTAAAAGAATCCAAATTAACCTCTGTGTTCCTGACAAATACTGACAACGGGCTTTCTGGCGGCTCTGTATCAACATTGAGTAATATGAGCTCCTTTTCTTTGCGGAAAAACCTGGCAGCGAAAGGAGGTGCCAATGGGTACTTTAATGATTTAAAAAAAAATATTCCCTTTGATATAAATATAAGCAACACCAGCATTGACTCTCTTACTGACCCTGACCACCCTGTTACTATAAAATATGATCTCGATTTTAAGCCTGCAGGCGATATTATTTATTTTGCTCCACTGATCGCCGAAGCATTAAAAGAGAACCCTTTTAAAGCTGCCAATAGGTTATATCCTGTTGAAAGGCCCTATTGCGAGGACAATACATTTACTTTAAATATGGAGATACCCAGGGGGTATAAAGTTGAAGAAATACCAAGATCTGCGAAAGTTATGCTTAACGAAAATGATGGCATTTTTGAATATATTATTGCCGCCAACGCCAGCCGTATACAATTACGGTGCAGGGTTGTTATAAAAAAAGCTAATTTTTTGCCTGATGATTACCAAAACCTGCGGGATTTTTTTGCATTTATTGTTAAGAAAGAAGCAGAGGAGATTGTTTTCAAAAAATTATGACCATATGTAAAAACAGGCCATGGTATGCCTGCTGCAAGCACTTTGTGGGTAAGCCATTTTTCCAGCCTTTTTGCATCATCGTTTAATTTGATTGCCTTAGCTATTCCACAAAAGCTGAAACCAGGAATTTTGGCGGATGATCTTATTAATTCAGTATATGTTTGCTTATTCTTCAATTAAAATTTGATAAAAATCCTTTTAATATACGCAACAAATCTTATTATTGTTGAACACTAAACCTTGGTTGCTCATGCGAAGTTTATATTTTTTTATTTGTGCAGTGTTATTATGTTCTTCTCCAGGCGCTTTCGCACAAAAAACAGCCCCAAAAATTAAGTTCGGCGATGTGAGGCCGGAAGATTTTGCACCAACAGTTTATAGTGTTGACAGTAATGCAAATGCTGTAGTACTTGCAGATATTGGAGAATCAAAATTTGAAGGGAATAATGCGGGTGATTTTTCGCTAATTTTTAACCGCATCAAACGTATACGCCTGTTAAATAAAAATGGTTTTGACGAGGCAACCATTAAAATTCAGCTTTATATAGGGACCAAAGAGGAGGAGAGACTTGAAAATCTTGAAGCAGTTACTTACAACCTGGAGAACGGAAAGGTGGTAGCTACCAAACTCGATAAAGACTCTATATTCAAAGACAAAGAAGGTAAAAACTATATATTACAAAAGTTCACATTCCCCAATATAAAAGAAGGATCCATAATTGAGTATAAATACACCATTAACTCGCCTTTTTACACTAACCTGCAGCCGTGGGATTTTCAGGGCAATTTGCCTTACTTATGGAGTGAATACCAGGTAACAATACCTAACGATATTCTCACCTATGTACTTATGAAGCACGGCTATTGGCCCTATGCTTTAGATACCTCCTATACATCATCAGAAAGCTATAACATACTTGATAAGGGCGATGCGCAATCAAGTTCGCAGGTATATAACATCCGTTCCAATACGATTATCGCGCATTGGGCCATGAAGGACGTACCGCCGCTTAAGGCTGAGAGTTTTACAAGTTCACTGGAAAATTACAGGGCAAGGATAGAGTTTCAATTGCAGCGTATAAAATATTCCGAATCGGATATAATAAACTATATGGATAACTGGAACCAGTTTGTGGACAGGTTGATGAAGCGTGAAGATTTTGGTGTGCCCATAACAGACAACAACGGCTGGCTAAAAGATGATGTTAAAGGAATTACGGCCGGCGCATCCAGTAACTATGAGAAGGCAAAAAAGTTGTATGAATATTTACGCGACAATTTTACGTGCTCAACAGGGGACGGCGTACTCACGACCAAACCGCTCAAAAAGACTTACCAGGATAAGAACGGGAGCGTGGGGGACATTAACCTTTTATTGGTAGCAGCCTTAAAAAGTTTAGGCCTTGAGGCAAACCCTGCTATTTTAAGTACAAGGGATCATGGCATCGCAAGTGAGCTGTACCCGCTGGTGCAACAATATAATTATGTTATTGCAAGGGTAAATATTGATGACAAATATTATTTGCTTGATGCTACTAATAAAATGATGGGTTTTGGCAAATTACCGGGTGAATTATACAATGGATCTGCCCGGGTAATTGCTGACGTGCCTGAACTGGTTACTCTTTCAGCCGATTCCTTGCACGAATCAAAACTTACCAGTGTGTTTATTCGTAATAATGATGACGGAAAAGGATTAAGTGCGAGTCTATCAACTACTTATGGGAGCAGCGAATCATTGATCATGAGAGAGAAGCTTTCGAAGGAGAAGAAGGACGACTATTTTAAGGAGATCAAAAAGAATTATTCTTTTGA
>Ga0207159_1045_pt1 | contig 30567 bp, 28 predicted proteins | sample Alteio_BWMinHeat_23_FD_153511 | JGI IMG/M metagenome (GOLD analysis project Ga0207159, IMG submission 153511) | Enriched cells from forest soil in Barre Woods Harvard Forest LTER site, Petersham, Massachusetts, United States -... | ecosystem: Environmental > Terrestrial > Soil > Temperate forest >... | reverse complement strand
GACATTATGGTAATTGCAACTGCGGTTGGCAGCGGGAGTGCTGTTCGTGTAGTCCGTTAAAATTCGTGTTACTACGTATCTCAAAAATTCGTGTAACCTTGTCTGCCGCCAGGCAGATTCGTTTTAATTGGTGTTACTGCGTATTTCCAAAATTCGCGTTACTGCGTGTTTAGAAATTCGTGTAATCCGTGGCATTCGTTAAAATTCGTGTTACTGCGTATTTCAAAAATTCGTGTAACCTTGTCTGCCGCCAGGCAGCTTCGTTTTAATTCGTGTTACTACGGGTGTTTCAAAATTCGTGTAATTCGTGGCATTCGTTAAAATTCGTGTTACTGCGTATTTTAAAATTCGTGGTTAAAAAGGTAAAAAATAAAAATACCCCTGAGCGTGTACGGTTTTGTACGGATCGCCCTCTGAAACGCAATGTGGGCGCGGCTCCTGGAAGGGGGGTGTTTTTCTACCCGCCTTTTACCCGTGTTTTACCCGCCTTCGGGCCGTGTGTTAGCCGCTATACACCCGCGTTTGACCCGCTGTTTGGCCGTAAGCCCTCCGCCCTAAAGGGTGCTAAGAAAGAACAAGGAGGAGTTTGACCCCGCCCTAAAGGGTGCTGAGAAAGAATAAGGAGGAGGTGATGCCCTCCGCCCTAAAGGGAACTGTGAGAGAACAAGGAGGAGATGACCGCTTGGTGGATTTTACGTCTGACGTTTCACGTTTGTCGCTCACCTTACACCTTTCTCCTTAAACCTAATTCCCCATCAGCTTAAAAAAGTCATCAAACAGGTAGCGGCTGTCAAAAGGCCCGGGTGTTGACTCAGGATGGTACTGCACACTAAACGCAGGTTTGTCCTTCAGGCGGATGCCCTCAATGCTGTCGTCGTTAAGGTTAATGTGGGTTATCTCCACATTGGGGTGGTTACGAACGGCATCGGGGTCTACACCAAAGCCGTGGTTTTGGGTGGTTATCTCGCAAATATCATCTATGATGTTCTTTACGGGATGGTTAAGCCCCCTGTGGCCATGGTGCATTTTAAAGGTGGGTATATCGTTGGCCAGGGCCAGTAACTGGTGGCCAAGGCATATACCGAACACCGGTTTCTGCTCTTTGAGTATCTCTTTAAGTGTGTCTATGGCATAAGGCATGGCGGCGGGGTCACCGGGGCCGTTGGATATAAAGTAGCCGTCGGGGTTAAACTCCTTAAGGCGCGCAATGGTTGTTTTGGCAGGGTGTACACGTACATAAGCACCCCTTGCCACAAGGCAGGTAAGGATGTTCTGCTTAACGCCATAGTCCAGCACGGCAACCTTAAGTTTGGCGTTAATGTCGCCCAGCTCGTATTCTTTGGTGGTGCTTACGGCGCTGGCCAGTTCAAGGCCGGCCATATTGGGCACCATAGCGAGCATGTCCTTTAGCTGGTTAATATCCAGCACGTCGGAGGAGATGATGCAGTTCATGGCCCCTTTGGTGCGCACGTGGGTAACAAGGGCACGGGTATCAATATCCTCGATGGCAACAATGTTGTTGGCCACCAGGTATTCACTCAGCGATCCGGTTGCCTGGTAACGGGAGAACCTGCTCTCCAGGTTCCTGCCAATCAGCCCGCGGATCTTAACACTGTTGCTTTCCAGGTCCTTCAAATTCACGCCGTAGTTGCCAACATGAACATTGTTCATAATAAGCACCTGGCCGTAATAACTGGGATCGGTAAATACTTCCTGGTAGCCCGTCATACCGGTGTTAAAACAAAGCTCGCCGGTGGTGGTACCAATTTTGCCAAAGGCCTTACCATAAAAAACGTTGCCATCTTCTAGAAGCAGTATGGCGGTGTGTTGTGAATCAGGCATGTTACCCCTTAGTTTTTTTCGAGTGCAAAAAAAGGATATAATTCGCAAATGGCAGGCTAAAGTTTCGCACAGTGGGAGTTTGAGGGTTTGAATGTTTGAAAGTTCAGAAGGTTGACAGGTTCATGGGTTATAAGAGTTCGGCGGTGGTTGCCCAGCAGCAGGAAAACCCTGCTTCATAACTCACTTACTTCATGGCCTTCTGACTTTTCGGCTTCGCTCTAACCGAACGGTAAGTAGCAGTCATAATTACGCTGCCGGTAAATTTTGCCATCTTTAAAGTCAATTACTATGCACAGGTAAGCTTTAAGCTCCTGGCCTTTTACAAGATGGCCGGCATCAATAGCCATTGTTCCTGTCCAGGTACCCTCGGCAACCAGTTTGTCGCCGGCCTCGGTAAATTCTGTAAAACTGTACTGTTGCTTTGCCAGTATGGTTTTGCCAACAGCCACACCAGCGGAGGCTTTACTGCCATCACGTACTTGGCCTGACTTGTTTATAAGGTTCGGGTACTCAAAAAATACGGCTTCGGGGTGGATGATATTAGTGTAGGCGTCCTTATCGGTCACATAGTTGACCAGGTTGTCAATAAAGGCAAGAAAGGTGTTGATGTTAGGCGATGCCGTGGCCACAGCAAACTCAGGCCTTTCATCCAGTGTGTGGTTTTGCATAAGCGTTATTTTTGGTATATGAGTGATATATGTACAAACAAAAAAAGCAAGACCGTTAAACGGTCCCGCCTTTTGTATCTTTCAAAGGAAAAGTCATTTATTCTGCTGGTTTTTCTGTTGGTTTTGTTTCTTCAATAACCTCTGCCTCTGTAATAGCTTTTGGGGCAGTTGCGGGTGCTGCTTTTTTAGCACTACCGCTGCGGCTACGCCGTGTTTTCTTACCTGTTTCAGCGGCAGCCTGTGCTGTTTTGCTGTAGGTATCGTTAAAGTCAACCAGCTCTATCATGGCTTTTTCGCCGTTATCACCGGGGCGTATGCCCAGTTTGATGATGCGGGTATAACCACCGGGGCGGCTTGCTACTTTGGGGCCAACTACTGTAAAAAGTTCCTTTACCGCAACTTTATCCTGCAGGTAACTGAACACGATACGGTGCTGGTGGCTGATCTCAGTTTCGCTGCCGCTTTTCTTTGTCTTGGTTATCAGCGGTTCAACGTAGGTCCTTAGTGCTTTTGCTTTTGCTAAAGTGGTAGTTATACGTTTATGCACTATAATCTGGCTGGCTAAGTTTGCCAGTAAGGCTTCCCTGTGTGCTTTTTTACGGCCCAGGTTGTTTATTTTGTCTCCGTGACGCATGGCTGTTTAGTTTGTAATGTTGTACCGTGCCAGGAATTACAACATTGTGTGTATGAATGGGTTTGAAAGTTCCGGTGTTCAGGAGTTCCAAGGTTGAATACCAACCAATAGAACGGTCAAACATTTGAACTTTCAAACTTTTGAACCTATTTGTCTATATCGTCCAGGCCAAGTTTGCTGAGGTCCATACCAAAATGCAAACCGCGCTCTGTTAATACCTGTTCAATTTCGCTAAGTGATTTCTGCCCGAAGTTCCTGAACTTCATCAGGTCTTCCTGTTCGTATTGAACCAGTTCGCTTAAGCTGTTGATCTTTGCTGCTTTTAAGCAGTTGAAAGCGCGTACTGAAAGATCAAGGTCTTCCAGCGGGGTCTTCAATACTTTCCGTAGCTGCAGAACCTGTTCGTCTACCACATCTTCTTTCTTGTCTTCCTTATTATCAAAAGTGATGTTCTCATCAGTAATGATCATCAGGTGCTGGATAAGGATGCGTGATGCCTGCTTAACTGCCTCTTCAGGATGGATCGTACCATCTGTAGCTACATCAAGGACCAGCTTTTCATAGTCTGTTCTCTGTTCTACGCGGTAGTTCTCAATGCTGTACTTTACATTCTTTATAGGAGTGTGGATAGAGTCAATGGGAATTGATCCAAAAGTAGCGTCCTTCAGTTTATTTTCTTCAGCAGGTATATAACCACGGCCTTTGGCAATGGTCAATTCAATATCAAGCCTGCCTGTAGGATCCATAGTACAGATAACCAGTTCCGGGTTCATCACCTGGAAGTTCTGGCTTCCTTCGCCAATATTGGCGGCGGTGAACTCTGACTTGCCTTTGATAGACAAAGTAACCTTTTCACTGGTTACGTCATGATCCACAGTTTTTTTGAAACGAACCTGTTTAAGATTCAGTATTATTTCTGTTACATCCTCTGTAAGCCCTTTAATGGTAGCGAACTCATGGTCTACACCCTCGATCTTAATACCATTAATGGCATAACCTTCCAGGCTGCTCAGCAGTACCCTGCGTAAAGCATTACCGATGGTTAAGCCAAAACCAGGCTCAAGCGGACGAAACTCAAATTGGCCTTCAAAATCTGTTGCTTTTTGCAGAACGATCTTGTCAGGCTTTTGGAAATTTAAAATGGCCATTTTAGATTCCTTGTTTTATGTAATGCCCTAAATCCCTAAAGGGACTTAAAGGCGAAATTAATGATCAGTAACCCTTTACCGGTTCCCGTTTAAAGGAACGGGGGCATCTTATTTACTGTACAATTCCACTATCAGTTGTTCCTTAATGTTCTCAGGAACGCTCTCCCTTTCAGGGTAAGCAATGAAAGTGCCTTTTTTCTCAGCATCACTCCAGTCAAGCCAGTTGAACTTTATATTCTTCCCGCGTATCTGGCTGGTTAATGATGTATTGGCTTCGCTCTTTTCTTTAAACCCTATACTGTCACCCGGCTTTAATTGGTAAGAAGGGATATTAACCACTTCACCATTTACGGTAACATGCTTGTGGCTTACCAATTGGCGCGCAGCAGGCCTTGAAGGTGCAATACCAAGGCGGTAAACCGTATTATCCAAACGTGATTCCAGCAACCTGATAAGGTTTTCGCCGGTAACGCCTTTTATACGTGCAGCTTCTTCAAATGTGTTGCGGAATTGTTTCTCCAGCACACCGTAAGTGTACTTGGCCTTTTGCTTTTCTTTTAACTGTGTAGCGTACTCACCCGGAGTTTTACGCTTTTTTGCAGCGCCGTGCTGTCCCGGAGGAACGCTGTTCTTATTTAACCATTTGCCATTACCAAGAATGGGTTCCCCGAACCTGCGGCTGATCTTTGTTTTTGGTCCCGTGTACCTTGCCATAATCTTTGTTGTTGATTTTTTGGTGACGGTGCATCATCGTTAAAAATCTAAAATGAATGATACACCCGTTAAAAGATTTCTTGATTGGCGATTGCAGATTTCAGATTGATCGTCATGATAACTGCGGACCGCACTTTATTCTATTAATCATTCAACTGGCTATTACAAGGTGCAAATGTTGTTTCAATCCGCAATCTGCAATCGCCAATCTGCAATGCTTAAACTCTTCTCTTTTTAGGAGGCCTGCAGCCATTATGAGGTAAAGGTGTTACATCCTTTATCATAGATATCTCAATACCGCTTTGTGCCAATGCACGGATAGCGCCTTCGCGCCCCGCACCAGGTCCTTTTACATATACATCAACCCTTTTTAAGCCGGCTTCCATAGCAACCTTGGCCGCATCCTGTGATGCCATTTGGGCAGCGTGCGGAGTGTTCTTTTTAGAACCTTTAAAACCCATTTTACCCGCTGATGACCAACTAATAAGCTGGCCCTGCTTGTTGGTTAATGAAATGATAACGTTGTTGAAAGTAGCGTTAATGTGTGCATCGCCATAAGCGTCCACTTTTACCACCCGTTTTTTGGAGGTGGTTTTTGCATTACTTGCCTGCTGTTGTGCTTTTGCCATAATTTTTTTTGAGGTAGTCTTCTTAAAATTGTGCCCCCTCCTTTCCCGATCGTATCGGAACTATCCGGCGGACTTATATAAATGTGAAAATCCCAAGTATAAAGTACCAAATTCCAAACGCAACTTTACAGTGGGATTTGGAATTTTGCTTTTGGGATTTTCCTCTTTATTTCTTAGGTGCTTTCTTTTTACCGGCAACTGTTTTACGCTTGCCCTTTCTTGTACGGCTATTGGTACGGGTACGTTGCCCGCGAACAGGTAAACCTTTGCGGTGACGCAAACCACGGTAGCAGGCAATATCAAGCAAACGCTTGATGCTCATCTGTACTTCACTGCGCAATGCGCCTTCTACCTTAAACTCATTATTAATGATGTTACGGATAGCACCCTGCTCCTCATCATTCCACTGGCTTACCTTTTTATCCCAGTCAATACCTGATTTGGTTAAAATATACTGGGCGGTTGAACGGCCAATACCAAATATATAGGTCAAGCCTATTTCACCCCTTTTGTTCTTTGGTAAGTCTATACCGGCAATACGAGCCATACTTTAATTTACGATTTATTGATTTGTTACTCCCAGATCACATTGGCAAAATCTGCAATTGCCAATCTACGATCTGCAATTTTCTTATCCCTGGCGCTGTTTAAAGCGGGGATTCTTTTTGTTAATGATATACAGCTTGCCTTTTCTGCGAACTATTTTGCAGTCAACGCTACGCTTTTTAACTGATGCTCTTACTTTCATGACTTATATTTTTTCAGCCTATTTATACCTGAAAATGATCCTTCCTCTTGACAGATCGTAAGGGCTCATTTCAACCCCAACCTTATCTCCCGGCAAAATTCTAATGTAATTCATCCGCATTTTTCCTGAAATGGTTGCCAATATCTCATGACCGTTTTCAAGCTTAACCCTGAACATTGCATTGCTCAAAGCTTCCAGAATAACACCATCTTGTTTAATCAGCGGCTGTTTCGACATAATTTTTGGGAGCGCAAAGATAATATAATGCGGCGGAATAAGAAAACTTTATCAAAAAAAAATATATATTTAATCCAATCCTGTGCAAAGTATTGATTGTGAGGCTAATTTATGATCAAAATGGGGGCTACCAGCTCAAATAACCCTCCTCCGCCATTTATTAAACGGCTGTACCGCGCCCCTATGGTAACTGGCTGCTCATTCCATATTTTACCGTCAATAAAAAGCTCGGCACCAAAACTGTTAAAATTGTAGATATTGCCGGTCCTGAGGCTTTTTCCTGCTGAATAGTCAAAGAATACGTTTGCCCTTACCCTTTGAACAAAAGCAAGATTGGCAAAACCCCAGTCAGGATAAGCAAGCGGGAAATGATAATTAATACCTGCCTTCCACATACGCGGAAAGTCAATTTCCCTGTATCCACGTGCTATAGGAAAATCATTTGTGTAAAAATACTGGCCGGCGGTATCTCTTGCCTGGTACGCTAACGCAATTACGGTACTGTTGGTTTTACTGAGGCCCGGCAGGTAAAATAAACTGCTCGCCAGCAACTGGTGGGCTGTGGTTTTGTCAAGGCTGCCCCTGTATTGAAGCGTAATAACCTGTGCCCATGAAGGGTATATTTGTTTGGTTGCGATCTGCGATTGCCCCACATATTCCAGCCGGTTTTGCAGGTAGGTAAAACCAGTACTTGGCAAAAAGGTTTTTGCTATCCCTTGCCAGTCAACATGGTTATAATTATAAGTTGATGTAAGGGTTAGGGTGCGGTACTGCCTGCCTTCGGAAAAATTAAAAGGCAATTCCAGCCCCCCGGAAATATTAAATTCGTTCCAGTTAACAGTTGTGTCCTGGTTAAAGGCTGCCTGCCTGTTGTATGTTTGGCTTACATTAAGCACAGGTTCTGCATAGGTGCCACCAAATATACCCGAATATCCAAACTGGTTATACCCTTCGTTATTATTGTGGGTATAGTATAATTCGCTTTGCAGTGTATAAAGCACATTTTGGCCGTACACAATAATGGAACTGTTGGGATAATCAAAAAAAGGCCGGAAACTGTGGAAATTTACCAGGCGGGTGCTTTTTGGATATTTTTCAATTGGGTAAGTGCTGTCCCTGATGGTTACCAGCGTATTATTATCAAAATCTTTAAAAGGTGTGGTCACATACAGGTTAGTTAACGTATCGCCTGGCTGTGCAGCCTGCCAGGATGCATTAAATGCGCCAAGCCTGTATCCATCGGCAGTAAATGCTGAAGCTACAAGCTGCCTGTTGCCTGTAAAAACTGCCTGGTAAAGTCCGGTTGCATAACGTGCAAGCCTGAAATCCTGGTGTTTTCGTTCTACATAAGCCCATATTTCGTCATACCCGTTGTTGGAACAAGTATATAACAACGTATCGCCCTGCACCACAGGATAACCTAATATGCGGTTCCTGGAATTAAGTACAACAGTAACACTTCCATCGGCTATCTTTCTTTTTTCAATCCCCATACCGCCCCGGTTATCCCTGGTTATTTCGTAAATGAACTGGTCGTCCGAAGAAAATTTTGGGTATGAATAAATAACGGCATTTTTATTACTCCACTCATTCAGTATTTTTCCATCCGGGCTAAGCAAAACAATTGATGCCTTTAGGCCAGGTTCCATTTTTACCGTAACGATCATTTTGCCATCGTGCGAAATATCAGGCGAAAAATATTTTGTTTTGTTGTCAATTGTTTTGGTTGTGCCTGTTTGTATATCATACAGCTTTATAACACTATAATCCCTGTAACCCCAACGGGTGTCTGACCGGAAAGCACCGTATATTATTTTATTGTTGTTATACGAAAAATAATCATCCACCGCAATATCCCTCACCGTAATAACCTTTTCTGTGCTGTCGGGGCGCTTTATAACAAAATGGGGAATATCTGTATAGCTGTCCCTTAAAAGCAGCAGGCTTCCATCCTGCATCAGGTACGGATATTTATAATCAATTACATTATTTTTTTCAACAGGTGTTATCCAGTTAATTTGTTTGAGGGTGTCGTCTCTCCATTGATCATGATAAAAATCAAATGCATCTTTTACAAACTTCGTGAACGAAACACCTGAATATTTTTTAACTGCATTCTGAAAAGGATAAAAAAGGGGATGAAATGCAGAAGCATCTTCCGTTACTTTTCTCCAGAAATTGATCCCGTATTTTTCCCTGCCGTAAGCTACAAGCATGTAACCTATGGGGTAGTGGTCGGGTATTAAATGCTGAAGCGACCCATTGCGCAATTGCATATAGGTGTAATGTTTATTCAAATCAAAAATACTCCTGTAACCGGCAAGAAAAGATGGCAGCCTGCCCCTGCCCTGGTGGCTTAGCAGCGTTTCGTTATATACAGCATCCCCTTCAAAAAACCAATTTGGTATAGATGCGGCATTACCGAGGTCCTGCCCCTGCTCACCCAAAAAATATGAAAGCGTTTTTGACCAGCCGCGGTTGAAGTTGCTGTATTGCTGCACATGTCTGAATTCGTGTATGGACAAATTGTCTCCCCAGTTTTGAGCGCCCAACTCAAAGGCATTTTGGGGTGGTGTTAAATAGAATTCGCTGCGGTAAGGGGCTAATGCCACGTAACCATTTGTAACGGAGGTATTGCTTTGTAAAATGATGTTTATCTTCCTTAATTTATCGCCGATGGTCTGACTGTAATTTTTTTGGAGGTAATGCGTGATAGATGCTATCCGTTCGGCAATGGAATCAAGCCCTTTTGGATAAATAACCCTTACCACATCGGTATTTATCTGCTGCCACTGTATTGATGACGGGTTGCCGCCAAACTGCTGAGAATAAGCCTGGTGAAAAATGAAAAGAAAAATGGCAAAAAATGCTTTCTTCATCCGCAATGTTAACAAATAGTTGCTTACTTAAAATAATAAAACCACCTGCCAGTGCAGATGGCTTATACAATATTATGACGAATACCTTTTTGTTAATAAAGATGCCTGTTAAAAAGAACCTTATTTATACCATTACTTCGCTGGTAAGATGAATTTTGGTCATTTGCAGGTAATGGTTTTGTAACTGGTGTATATAGTGTACGTCCGGGTGGTGTCTTTTATCTTCCCTGTACCACATCTCAAGGCCCGAAAAATCGCCTTCCCTCGGAATTAAGATCCGGAATGACCCTTTTTTGTATTTTACTGCTCCATCCTGCAATACTTCTTTTGTAAAATTAAGGTTGCGCAGGCTTTCATCTGTAATGGGGATAGGGTAAAGATGCTCGGGTTCAAACCAAAATTCCTGCACTTCGGTTTGCACACATACTTGTTTTTCATCCCCGTTAAGGGCTGTTACTTCTCCTTCCCACTTTTGTCCTTCATACTCACCAATAACATAGTCGCCAATTTTAGTTTCATTGAATTTTATCATACGGCTTTTGTTTTTAGAGTTTTAATTTACAACTCTTCTTTTAACTGCAAAAAAAAGTTTTTGTAAACAGGAGGAAGTTTGAATGTTTGAGTGTTTGAATGTTTTGTGTTTTACGAGGCCCGGTTTTTGGGAATGCCGGCTTAAAGAATTTGGGCACTTCCAACCAGCGGATTCGTGAACTGATGGAACATTCAAACATTCAAACTTTTCAAACACTCAAACCTTCAAACCTTCCTAAGTAAACTACGACCCTTTAACTGCACCGTATTTAATAAGGTCATTCACCACTTTTTTTACCACATTTACCGGTAGGGCATAGGAGTAGCCTGCGTACGCACCGGTAGGGGAAGCAAGTGCTGTGTTTATACCAATCAGTTCACCTGCAGTATTTATAAGGGCACCGCCGCTGTTACCCAGGTTAACAGCAGCATCCGTTTGTATAAATGTTTCAACCGGGTGGTCGGGTTTGTTGATACCAACCGATCTTGTTTTGGCGCTTATTATACCGGCCGTAACAGTAATATCAAGGTTCCAGGGGTAACCTATTGCAAGCACCCATTGACCGGTTTCAACTGCATCGCTGTTGCCATAAGCCAAATAAGGTAAATTAGTTGCGGCAATTTTTAATACGGCAATATCCGTTTTGGGGTCAGCGCCAATTAATACGGCCTTGTACGTTTTGTGGCCATTAAGTGTAACACTAATATTATCTGCATCCTCAATTACATGGTTGTTGGTAACAATATATCCATCATCACTTAAAATAACACCGCTTCCGCTGCCAAGCTGTTCCGGAATAATTTGTGGTTGTGAACCAAAGAAATTAGAAAAGGGATCATTGCGATCCTCTTTGCTGCTAACCTGCCGTTGGCTGATATGCGTTTTTATATGAACCACCGCTGAAATTGAAGAGGCTGCTGCCGCTGTAAAATCGGCCGGGCCGGCTTTTTTATTCCCGTCAAAAAAATGAGCGTACTGAACAGGCAATTTTTCAGATAGCTGCCCGTCATTAATATTTTTTGATATTAACTTTCCATATATGAAAACACTAAAAACAGAGGTTGCCACACTTATAACAACAGCATAAAGAATGTTTTTGAGTTTCATTGTTGCCGGTTTTGTACAACAAAGAAACTAAGCAGTTAAATGCAGAAAAAAACATTTGCTGCTTTTAACAAAAGATTGACGAAGGACGTCGTAGATAAGATACAATATGTTTTTAAAAGCGCCGGTGGGCGTTGCCCATCGCTTTTTGATTACGCCCTTTCAGCGCTGCGAAGTATTGAAAATATCCAATAACGTGATCCGTTTCCCAGCTTTACTTTCCTTCTTGATTAATCTTCCCTAATGACTTACTGACTCAATGACCAAATGACTTTTAATTATTCCGCCCAGCTCATAATATAATGCGGGTTTTCAATTTCCAGTGCATCTACCGTTAGTTTCAATGGGTGAAAGGTGTCAACCATCACTGCCAGTTCTTTAGTTTCTTTTGCACCGATGCTTTTTTCTACCGCGCCGGGGTGCGGACCGTGGGGTATGCCACCCGGGTGCAGCGTTATCATGCCCCTTGTTACATTTTTGCGGCTCATAAAATCACCATCTACATAATAGATCAGCTCGTCACTGTCAATATTGCTGTGGTTGTACGGTGCAGGGATCGATTGAGGATGATAATCAAACAGGCGTGGTACAAAACTGCACACCACAAAGTTGTTTGCCTCAAAAGTTTGGTGCACGGGCGGGGGCTGGTGCACGCGCCCGGTAATAGGCTCAAAATCATGGATACTGAAGGCAAACGGGTAACAGCAGCCATCCCACCCTATAACATCAAACGGGTGAAAACCATAATGTATATGGTACATACGGCCGCTCTTTTTTGTTTTGATCACAAAATCGCCTTTCTCATCTATAGTGGTTATATTCTTTGGCGTGCGAATGTCCCTTTCGCAGTAGGGCGAGTGTTCCATTAACTGCCCCCATTTGCTTACATATTTTTTAGGGTAACGTATGGGGCTAAAGCTTTCTACAATGAATAGCCTGTTATCTGCGTCATTAAATTGTATTTTATAAATAGTACCACGGGGTATAACTAAATAATCACCATACCCAAATAATAATTCCCCATATTGCGTAAGCAACTTGCCACTGCCATGATGCACGAATATCATTTCATCCGCATCTGCATTTTTATAAAAATAATCCTGCATACTTTGTTGAGGCGCAGCCAAAACTATATGGCAATCATTGTTCACCAATACAGCTTTACGGCTTTGCAGAAAATCTGCTGCAGGTATTATTTTAAACCCTTCAAAACTGCGGTGCTTTAGCATTTTTTCTTCTGCTATACGGGGCTGCACATCATAAGGTTCTTCCGTATGAATGATAACCGTTGGAGGATGGCAATGGTATAGCAAAGAATAATCACCGCTAAACCCTTCTGTGCTAAATAACTGTTCCGCATATAAAGAGCCATCGGGCCTGCGGAACTGAGTGTGTCGTTTATGAGGCACCTGCCCCAACTGTGTATAATGTGACATGATAATTTGAAGATTTGCGAATTTGAAGATTTGAAAATGTGGGCAAGCTTAACATTAAACACATTGGTAAAACTGTGTACCGGGCTGTCGTGCAAAATTAAGCGCCGGTTGCGTCGCACACTGCGGCGTAAGGAATACTAATCAGCAAACCGCATCGATAATTCAAGTGTTTTAAGCAGGAAAACATATTTCCATTTACGCTTGTCTATCCAGTATGTAAAGTTCCTGTGGAATGGCATAGGATAAAGGTAGATAATTTTGGGTAACATGTAAAAAACGAGGTTATTCTATTTGAGGTGCACTGAGATTTTTGTTAGGGGGATAAGGGGGTTTTGTGCTATAGGCACATTTCGTGGGTAGAAACACAATGCATGGTTTTGTCGCACTCCGTTAGGAGGGCATGGTGGTATTTTCGAATTGCAAAATATGCTTACCCAAAATATACTTTACTCCATTGTATTTCCATCATGCCCTCCTATGGAGTGCTTATACGTGATCAAATTATTAGTACTACCCACCTGTAGTTCCTAACTGAACATAAGGCCACCAAATCTCTACGCGGCTATAATTTCCTCAATGCATTTATTAACTTCTTCTTCTGTCAATAATGCACCGCCATTTTTGTATTCTTCATAACGGTTATCAAGTTCTTTCTTAAGATCATCACTATATGCTGTATGACCCTGATCGCGGGTTGAGCTCATTGTAGAATTAGTCTTCTTATTATCTCTTTTTCCGGTAGCCATCTTTGCTATTTTACGAAGTTTGAATTTACAAATTTGCCAAAATCTTTTCCTGCACCGCTATAAATTCGTCCTTTGATAATTTCAATTTGGGGCGGGTAAAATTCAGGTCATCGGCGGTATTAATTGGCACCAAATGTAAATGTGCATGCGGTACTTCCATGCCCATTACAATCATACCGCAACGGTTGCACGGGAAAGCTTTTTCAATGGCCTTTGCTATCGGCTTTGAGAAAAGCAGGATCTCACTTAAAAAAGTATCATCAAGGTCAAACATTTTATCGGTTTCTGTTTTAGGCACAACCAGTATATGCCCTTCCATTATGGGCATTATATCAAGGAATGCAAAGAACTTTTCGTTCTCCGCAATTTTATAAGAAGGTATTTGCCCTGCGATGATCTTTGAAAAAATGGTCATACAATACTTTGTTACATATTGGGAATGAACAAAAGTAAAAGTTATTATTAGAAAGTGTTGCAGTTTAACAGGAGACAAGTCCCTCCTGAACGATTATAAATAAAGAAGGGGGGATAACCCCCACTCAAGCCTCTTTGCTTTCGGTCAGCGGCTCCAATAGTTCCAGCTCCTCATCCGAAAACAATTTTGATTTTATATAAAACCTTACGCCAAGCGGTATTTCAAGGCTAAAGCTGCTTCCGCGGCCCTTTGTAACGTCTACCTCCAATTGTGTATGCTTCCAGTACTCAAACTGGTCGGCACCCATAAAAAATGCACATCCGCCTATCTCACCGAGACATACGTCGGAATTCCCTGTTTTAAATTCCCCTTTAGGAAAACACATCGGCTGCGACCCGTCGCAACAGCCACCGCTTTGATGGAACATCAGCGGGCCATTTGATTCCTGCAGCTTTTGTATAAGGCTCAGCGCCGCTTCTGTAGCAATAACACGTTTTATGGCCATACAATTTGTATTGCGAATTTTTTATCCCGAAGATTGAACAGAGGAGAGCCCTTTTATTTTCATCCTAAACTCCGTGGAAACCCCATGCAAAAACTCCGTGCACCACTGTGCTACCTTTTTCCCCGCCCGCCCAGGCGGGCTAAATGCAAAAGAAATGGTCACAGAGTTCCACAGAGGCATTTTCACAGAGGAAAGGAGTTTACCGCCTGCGGCAGAAGTTCGCCGAGTTTCGCGATTAACAAAACTCCGTGTGGGACTGTGCCACTGTGACCTTTCTTCATTTAAAAGAAACCCAGTTTATTCTTACTGTAGGAAATAAGCATATTCTTTGTTTGCCTGTAATGGTTAAGCATCATTTTATGCGTCTCCCTGCCAAAGCCAGATTTTTTATAGCCTCCAAACGGAGCGTGTGCAGGGTATGCGTGGTAACAGTTAACCCAAACACGGCCCGCCTGTATAGCACGTGGCACCTGGTATAATTCATGTGCGTCACGTGTCCACACACCTGCCCCAAGGCCATACATGGTATCGTTGGCTATTGCAATAGCTTCTTCCGTTGTTTTAAAAGTAGTTACTGAAGTTACCGGGCCAAATATCTCTTCCTGGAAAACCCTCATTTTGTTATGCCCGTAAAATATGGTTGGCTGTATGTAATATCCATGCTCCAACCCGCTGTTAATGTGAAAGGCCTCGCCGCCGGTTAATACTTTGGCGCCTTCCTGCTTGCCGATGTCTAAATAGCTCAATATTTTATTGTACTGGTCTTCACTGGCCTGCGCACCCATCATGGTTTCGCTGTCAAGTGGGTTGCCCATTTTAATAGCCTGTGTACGCCGCACCACTTTTTCCATGAAAACATCGTAAATGCTTTCGTGCACTAAAATGCGGCTGGGGCATGTACAAACCTCGCCCTGGTTAAGTGCAAACATAACAGCGCCTTCAACGGCTTTGTCCAAAAATTCATCATCGTGTGCAGTCACGGAGGCAAAGAATATATTGGGGCTTTTGCCGCCGAGTTCCATAGTAACAGGTATAAGGTTTTCTGAGGCATACTGCATAATAAGCCTGCCGGTAGTGGTTTCGCCGGTAAAAGCTACTTTACTTATACGGTTTGATTGTGCCAGGGGTTTACCTGCTTCCACTCCAAAACCCGTAACTACATTCAGTACACCGGGCGGCAGAATATCGCCTATCAGCTCCATCAGTACCATTATGCTGGTGGGTGTTTGCTCAGCAGGTTTTACTATAACACAACAGCCCGCAGCAAGCGCAGGCGCTATTTTCCATGTAGCCATCAATAAAGGAAAATTCCAGGGGATAATCTGCCCCACAACGCCAATGGGCTCATGCAACTGTATGCTTACGGTGGTTTCATCATGTTCACTTATACTGCCTTCTTCGGCGCGTATAACGCCCGCAAAATAGCGAAAATGGTCAACAACAAGGGGCAGGTCGGCAGCGCGTGTTTCGCGTATGGCTTTACCGTTATCAACCGTTTCAACCCTGGCTAAGTATTCAAGGTTATCTTCAATAACCTGCGCAATTTTAAGCAGCAGGTTACTGCGGCCTGCGGCAGAAGTTTTACTCCAGGCAGGAAAAGCAGCCCAGGCAGCATCCACAGCTTTTTCAATATCCTGCGCGTTGCCGCGGGCAGCCTGTGTAAATACTTTGCCGTCAATAGGCGATATATTATCAAAATACTCTCCATTAGACGGCTTTACCCATTTGCCGTTAATAAAATGATCGTAATGGTCTTTGAATGAAGGACGCGCCGCGACGGTACTTTTAGGCGCAGCGACTGTAGCTGTACTCATATGGAAGCAATTTTCAGGTGAATTAATAAGTAAAGATTTTATTTAAGCAGCGGAAAACAGGTGAAAATCGTATTAAAAAATAGCACAATCGTACCTTTTGTTTGATGCAGTAGGTTAAAGTGGGTACCTTGTACACTGATAACGCTGTTGCCATGTCTTTCAAAAGCAAACTGGAAAAGATAGATTTGACGCATCCTAAATATTTACAAACACTTGTAGAGAACAGGCGGATATTTAATTTAAACAACTGCGAACTGAATATATTTGAATCCTACCAGGAAAGTTACCGGGTGCCGCTTACTTTTAACGACTTTGTTGTTACCAGTATGGTACGGGGTAAAAAAATTATGCACCTTTTTAATGAGCCTGCTTTTGAATACCTGCCCGCGAAACCGTTATTGTACCGGCCAACGAAACAATGGTAATTGATTTTCCCGAGGCACATGCTGAAAGACCAACACAATGCATAGCCCTTGCGGTAGATGTACAATACGTAAACAATACTGTTAATTACCTGAACGAACATTATAACAGCAATACTGATGAGCAATACAACTGGCAATTGCAGTTTAATAAATACCATTTTGATAATGATACGGAAGTAACGACACTGATAAATAAACTGATACGTGTTTGCAGCAGCAGTGATAAGGCCAAGAATATTTATGCCGACCTAAACTTAAAAGAACTGCTGATACGCCTTGTTCAAAGCCAGCACTTAGAACAGGTAAACGCAGAGGCGCATACGCAAAACAACAAAGGGCGGCTTCAGTTTGTGCTGCACTATATACACGAGAACCTTACTACCAAAATAATGGTGAATGACCTTTGCCGCAAGGCCTACCTAAGCCGCAACATATTTTTTAAGTGGTTTAAGGAACAGTTTGGGATAACACCCCTGGATTATGTAAACAACGAGCGGATAAAACTTGCCAAACAGTTACTTACTGAAGACAGGCACAGCATTTCGCAAATAAGTGCTTATTGCGGCTTTAGCGATGTAAACTACTTTGTACGCCTTTTTAAAAAGGTTGAAGGTATTACACCAGGAATGTATAAAGGGTGCATGAATTAAGGATATCCCCGCAATAAAAAAGCTACCCGTGAAACGGATAGCTTTAAATAGTTCTCAACCCCAGGAGCTATGCGGTTATATTTTCGATCTTGAACTTAATAAGCCCTGTTGGCGCTTTAACCTCTGCCACATCACCTTTCACTTTGCCCATTAAGCCTTTGCCAATAGGCGACCCTGCAGATACTCTTCCGGCTTTAAGGTCTGCTTCCTTCTCCCCAACAATCTGGTAGGTAACTGTTTTTTTTGTTGCCACGTTTGTTATGGTAACTTTTGTAAATATAGATACCTTGCTGGTATCTATATTGTTAGTATCCACAATACGGGCATTGGCAATCTGGCCTTCTAATTGCGACATTTTGGCTTCAAGTATCCCCTGTGCCTCCTTAGCGGCATCATATTCAGCATTTTCTTTCAGGTCCCCTTTTTCGCGCGCTTCGGCAATAGCCCTGGAGGCTGCAGGGCGGTCAACTGATTTCATCCGCTGCAGGTCTTCTTTCATTTTATCGAAAGCCTCTTTTGAAACGTACATAACATCACTCATGGTCATTCCGGTTTAATTAGAGATAAAAAAAATACAACGCCACATAGTAAGTGCAGCGTTGCAATACACAAATATAAAAAAAATTCATTTAAAAAAAGCCAAATTTAAAACCCGGTTTTGCCGGTTTTTCATTAAAATTTTACACTTTTTTGCTATGTTTTTACAGCTAAATCCGTGCCATCGCAGACTATCAGTCATTTTAACAGTTGTCGATACCAGGGCAAAGTGTATTAGACAGATACGCACCGAAAGTAAATTTAAACTGCTTTGTTAATCAATTATTTATATCAAAAAACTGATTTTATTCCAAATCGAATATTTTACCGGCGTTTAAAATATTGTTGGGGTCAAATGCCTTTTTTATGCTACGCATCAACCGCAAATTGGCTTCGTCAAAAACGATGTCCATAAAATTCTTCTGTACCAACCCAATGCCATGCTCACCGCTTATAGTACCGCCAAGGCCTTTAACAATTATAAATAACTCCCTTAAAATAATATTCATTTCCTCATTGCCAAAACTGTTGCTGATTCCGGCCTTTTTTATCCGGATATGAAGGTTGCCATCCCCTGCATGGCCATAAAATACCGCATGAAAACCATACTTTTCGCCCAATGCCTTTACAAGCCTTATCAGTGCCGGTAATTCGGCCCGCGGTACAACAGTATCCTCTTCAATGGTGTAGCCGCTTATTTTTACGGCTTCTGCTGTTCTGCGCCGCAATTTCCAAAGCTCGGCCTTTTGCTGTGCATCGTCGGCAAAAAATATTTCTCCAGCTTCATATTCCTGTAAAATTCCGGCAATGGCTTCCATATCGGCCATTAAAATATCCATATTATTACCATCCACTTCAATTATAAGGTGTGCCTCAATATCATCTGTAACAGGCACGGCAACACTGTCAACCATCGCACTTACTATTTTAAGCGCATCAATCTCTACCAGTTCCATTGCGCTGGGTGTTATGCCTGCCCGAAAAATAGCGCTTACGGCCTCGCTTGCCTTTTCCAGTGACCTAAAAGGTGCCAGTACCAGCAGGTCATATTTGGGCAGTGGTATTAATTTCAATACTATTTTCGTTACAATACCCAGGGTGCCCTCGCTTCCTACCATAAGTTGGGTAAGATTATAACCGGTGGAGTTTTTTAATACATTAGCCCCTGTCCAAATGATCTCCCCTGTAGGCAATACCACCTCAAGATTCAAAACATAATCTTTTACTACGCCATATTTAACGGCTTTGGGGCCACCACTGTTCTCTGCAATATTGCCGCCAATAAAACACGATCCCCTGCTGCTGGGGTCGGGCGGATAAAACAATCCCTTTTCCTTTACGGCATTTTGCAAAACCTCTGTTATTACACCAGGCTCAGTAATAACCTGCAGGTTGCGTTCATCAATTTGAAGAATAGTATTGAACCGTTCCATTGAAAGCAGCACACCACCCAAATGCGGGAGTGCGCCACCGCTTAAACCCGTACCCCCGCCACGCGGCGTAACAGCTATGCGGTATGCATTGCAGGTATGCATAATGGCGCTTATCTCTGCTGCAGAACGTGGCTTTATTATTACTTCCGGCAAATAAAGCAACCGTTCTGTTTCGTCATGCCCATACTGTTCTTTACTCTCTTCATCCGTAAAAACAAATGCCGCTCCAACTATACCCTTAAACGTTTGTATGTGTTCTTCGGTAACTATACCCAGGGGCAATACATCATCCTCCATGCAAAAGAAGTTTTCTCAAAATTACAGGGCAATAATGATATGAGGGTAAAAAACAAAACCGGCAATGGCCTGGCACCTATCACTAACATCTGCAAATTGTTATTGAAGGCCCCTTCGTATTAATGCATTAATGGGTGTATTGCCCTTTTCGGCTATTTCTATTTAGTAACTGCCGATAATTTTTCAGTTGTTTTTATTTTATCCATTTTTTTACACATCATTTCTACCCCTATGGCCGGGAAGTAATACTTCAATTTACGGTACTGAGTATTGCCGTCCTTCGTACAATATTCTTACCCCAATGGCTGATAAGTGACGCTGATCTGTTATATGCGTTCACCATGATCTGCATGATCACGGGCCAACTATCATACATCAACTTACCCCGCGGACAGGAAGCAATTGCTTCATCAATTTCAGCGAATTACCATAATACGTATTGCTGCCTTTATATCATTCTACCCCTGTGTCAAAAGAAGCATTATGCTTCACAATAATAAAGAATTTGATCAGGCATTTACTAATATCCAAATAAGGGGGAAATGAGAAATAATATTTTAGTTATCCTGGGTATGCACAGGTCCGGCACATCGCTTATTACAGCATGGCTGCAAAAATGCGGGTTGCATATAGGCGAAACATTACTTGGCCCCGGAACTGGCAATGTTGAAGGGCATTTTGAAGATACAGAATTTCTGAAGATGCACAAGGAGTTCTTAGAATCAAAGAACGAACCGGAAACAGGGCTGATTACAAACGCCATAGCTGACATAGGGCCCGGCGAGAAAACCAAATTGAGGAACCTAGTAACAGCAAAGAACGAACAGCGTAAACAATGGGGCTGGAAAGATCCCAGGACATGCTTATTCTTAAATGTTTACAGGAAGGTTTTACCGGGCGCACATTACCTGGTGATAGTAAGGGATTACAGGTCAACAGTCACTTCCCTGGTAAACCGGGATCATCAATATCTTCAAAAATATTACCTGTCCAAAGGAAAAATTCACAGGCTATTTTTAGATCTGAAGAAAAAATATAGAAAGGAATGGCTGTACAAAACACGTGCTGAGCAATATTTAAAGATCTGGATAACCTATAATGAAGAACTGTTGACACACATTGAAAGGCTTCCGTCGCAAAAATGTATAGCGGTCAATCATCATACTATACTGCAAAACGACAAAGCAGTTTTTTCGCTCCTGACAAGAACCTGGAAATTCACCTTAAACTATTGTGACCTTAGAAGTATTTATAACCCAAACCTGGTAACTGCGCCGGTTGATATTGACCCGTTCATCAACGATGCCGAGTTACTTAAAAAAGCTAAACTTCTTGAGAGTAAACTGCAATATTCGGTGGAACAATTCAAGCCAGTTGTTTTTGGCGACTATATTAACAGGAAAGATACTGGTATTAAAATAGCGGGCTAACCTGTTACCAGCATCTTACAAGTTTGTACACGGCCCCAATGGCGCCTTCTTTGGCGTTTAAGATACCGGAGAAGTACACTTCACCGTCCCCATCAATATCGCAACTGTTAATTATGAACGGGCTGGCTGGTTTATTAAGTACTTTCAGAGATGTTCTCTGCCATTTACCACTGCTGTCTTTGGCCAGCGAGAAAAGGTTGCCGTTAAAATCGCCGAAAACATATTTACCGTCCAGGTAAGGAATACCCTGTCCATGATAGATGCTGCCCCCCATAACACAAATGCCGTCCTTGCGGCCGTACGCAGCGACAGGAGCTATGAAATTTGCCAAATGCAGTGTATCCTTATTCACGCGAATACTGTCACCTTCAATCAATGGCCATCCATAATTGCCGCCTTTTTTTAAGATATCAATTTCTTCTTCCAGTTTGTCACCTACATCGCCGCCGATCAATACATTTGTTTCTTTGTCGAATGAAAAACGCCACAGCCTTCTAAGGCCATAAGCCCAAATTTCGGGTTTGGCACCCCTTGTCCCAACAAATGGATTGTCAGGGGGAACAGTATATGGTAGTTTATCAACATTTATTCGCAGCAATTTTCCCAGGTAAGAGTCCAGGTATTGCCCTTTACGGTCTTTCATAGGTGTTCCATTATCACCAACGGAAATATATAAATACCCATCTGGCCCAAAGGCCATTCCACATGGGTCATTTTGAACCGTATGCCCCTCAACTTCAAACACCCTGCGCTCGCTGGTACTATCAGCAACGTCAGGGTTACCATCGCTTACAGTAAATTCAGACACAACGAGCTTGCAAACATTTGAATCAATACGTGTAGGCGCATTATAGCATACATACAATTTTTTGTTTTGTGCAAATTGCGGGCTAAATACCATGCTGTAAACGCCCCGTATATTTGGTGCATGATCTTTATTCTCCAGCCTATTGGTCAGGTCAAGAAATGGGTGTGACAGCATATGGCTATCCTTTAAAATAAATATCTTGCCTGCCAGGTCAATGATGAATAGCCTGTGTGTGCTATCGGGGGATGCTTTTACCTGCACAGGAAAATGAACATCGTTGGTAACCAACTGAAGTTTTACGCTGTTGACAGTATCAATACTTCCGGATGAATCCTGCAGGTTTTGCTTGTTTTTATCATTTGGGTTACAGGATGTGAGGGATGCGGAAAAGGCGACGATAAAAAAAACGAAAATGAATTTTGGCATTATAAGTAGATGAAGCTGAAAAGTAATAACTAATTTTTCTACCTGCTAAAAAATTTCTACAATATGGATGATTGTGGAGGTAAAATGCAAAAAATTATTATTCTGACATAATCAGCTAAGGCATCGCAAACTAACTTTGCCTGATGAGAACAGCATTAATTACGGGCGCCAATAAGGGCATAGGTTTTGAAACAGCAAAACAACTGGCACAAAAAGGCTTTTATGTTTTTATTACTGCGCGGGATGCGACAAAAGGGGAGAACGCTGTTGAACAATTGAAACAGCAGGGGCTTGCTAACATAAGCTTTGTGGAGATGGACATAGCTTCAGCATCTTCTATCCAAACAGCAAAGGGGAAAGTGGCTTCGCAGACCGATACGCTTGATGTACTTATAAACAATGCGGGTATAAGGGGCAACGGGCCGCAGGCTGCATCTGTTATTGATATAACTGATGTGCGCAGAGTTTTTGAGACCAATTTTTTTGGTACAGTACAGGTAACACAGGCTTTTATGCCGTTGCTGAAATTATCGGATGAGCCAAGGATCGTAAATGTAACCAGCGACCTTGCATCACTTACATTGCACAACGACCCTTCCTGGAGATATTACGCCTTTAAAGGCGCTGCTTATGGGCCATCAAAAACCGCTTTGAATGCCTATACTGTATCGTTGGCCTACGAACTAAAGGACACCGCTTTTAAAGTGAATGCTGTTAACCCCGGCTATACGGCTACTGACTTCAACAACAATATGGGGACCAAAAAGGTTGAAGATGCCGCACAAATAATAGTGCAGTATGCAACCCTTGACAAAGACGGGCCAACGGGAAAATTTGTGAGCGATTACGGGGAATCACCTTGGTAGACAATGTTAGTTATTGGGTCCGGGCTTACCTGCTTATCAGCCATTCTTTTAAAGAATCAAAGTTGGCGTCCATCGGAATACTTTGTTTTTTTCTTTCCTTTAAATATTGTACACTTTCCGGGAAAGGGATCTTTGTATTTGTTGCCTGTTCAACCACATCCGGGAATTTAACGGGGTGCGCCGTTTCAAGAAATATTCCCTTGTTGCCCGTATGGGACTTCAAATATTCATTGATGGCGTAATAGGCCACAGCTCCATGAGGGTCAAGCATATAGTGGTGTTGCTCATAAACTTGCTTTATGGTTTTGGCTGTGGTGGCGTCATCAACGCTGTAGCTGCTTAATACTGATCTAAGGTTTTCCAATTTCTGTTCAAACATCTCCATGATGCGTACAAAGTTGCTCGGGCTGCCTACGTCCATCGCGTTGGATATGGTTGCCACCGCAGGCTTTGTTCTGTACTCGCCGCTCTGCAGGAATTGCGGCACCACATCATTTGCATTACATGCAGCTATAAAATGCTTTACCGGCAGGCCTGACATATATGCAATGATGCCCGCACAAATATTTCCAAAATTACCGCTGGGTACGCAGATAACTGGAAGCCCTTCACGGTGCCACTGCTGGTATGCAAAAAAATAATATAATTGTTGTGGCAGCCATCTGGCCACATTAATAGAGTTTGCAGAAGTAAGCGTGAGCCTGTTATTAAGATCAGCATCCATGAATGCCTGCTTTGCCATGGCCTGGCAATCGTCAAAAGTTCCGTTAACCTCCAACGCTGCGATATTGTGGCCCAGTGTTGTCAACTGCAATTCCTGTATGGGGCTTACCTTGCCTGAAGGATACAATATAACAACGTCCACACCTTCTACACCAAGAAAACCATTGGCCACAGCGCCGCCAGTGTCGCCCGATGTAGCGACAAGTACAGTTGTGTGCCGGTTGCTGTTACGGTTGAAATAACCCAGGCAGCGGCTCATAAACCTTGCCCCCACATCTTTGAATGCCAGTGTAGGGCCATGAAAAAGCTCAAGCGAAAAAATATCGTCTGTTATTTTAACCAGGGGAATATCAAAATTGATGGTCTCAGCTATAATCGTTTCCAGCACATCTGCCGGGATACTATCGCCTGTATAAGGCCTCATTACGGTAACGCCTATTTCCTCCTTTGTATAACTGCGGATATTCTCTATAAACCCTTTTGGCAATGAAGGAATATGTTGGGGGAAATACAATCCTTTGTCAGGCGCCTGGCCCTTTACAGTTGCCTCAGCAAAGGTTGCCGGCGGTGAGTTATGATTAAGAGAGTAATAGGATGCCTCCGAAGCACCCGAAGCTCCCATCCCCTGGACGGGTGCAAGAAAAAAACGGTTATTGGTACTTATACTTGTCATTGTTTAAAATGATCTTAGTTATGCTAATTAAGCCTTTGTATAGGCGTTTACTTCTTCACCCCCCTTTAAGGGATAGGGAGCGTTTATTTTTTTATACCCCTTTAGGGGATAGGGGCGTTTACTACCTTCACCCCCTCCATATTGATCGTTGTAACATGCGTTTGATATGCAACGCCAATTTTATTGTATACGGCGCTCATGGCCTCTTCTATTGCTTTTGCAGTGACCTCATCTTTGCTTAGCATAAATATAGAAGGCCCGGAACCGGAGATGCCGCCACCCAACGCACCTGCTTCTTTACAGTTCTTCTTTACTTCGTCAAACCCGGGAATAAGTATACTGCGAATGGGTTCTATGATCACGTCTTCCAGCGAACGCCCGATCAATTCATAGTCGCCTTTTATTAACCCGGCCACAAGCCCGGCGATATTGCCCCATTGTTTAATAGCATCTTTCAGCAACACCTGCTGCTTAAGTATTTGCCTCGCGTCGGCAGTACGTACTTCTATTTGCGGGTGCACAACCGTTACATGCAGCGGGGGCGCATCAATGCTGACAATATCAAGCGGGTGAATGGCGCGTATAAGTGTTACGCCGCCATAAATACAGGGCGCAATATTATCTGCATGCTTTACACCACTGGCAACTTTTTCGCCAAACATGGCGAACCTAACAAGGTCTTCCTTGCTAAAGCGGTTGCCAAGCAAATGGTTTGCAGCCACGACCGAGCCAGCGGCACTCGCAGCGCTTGAACCAATACCACTGCCGGGCTTAATATGTTTTTTACTATATAATGTAAAGCCTTTCACATCAGTTGCCTCCTCAAGCAATGCAAGCAATGCTGCACCGCTCACATTCTTTTCAGCAATCGTCGGCAGGTCAAAATCGTCCTGGTTAATAATGTGTACACCAGGCTCATCGCTAATGTGTATGGTAAGTTCATCACTCGGTCCGTTCAATGCAAAGCCGAGTATATCAAAACCACAAACAACATTCGCCACGGTGGCAGGGGAAGAAACAGTGATGCCCCCGGCTCCTAAAGGGGGGTTTTGTGACAACATTAGTTTTTTTTGAATAGTTGATAAAACGTTTTCCAAATTCTTTATTACCTCTTCATTTTTAAATCGAATAATAGTCAGACCAAAGTCTTTCAGATCATTTTCCCTTCTTTGATCATTCTTCTTTACATCTTCCTCATCATGTATACCGCCATCAATTTCAATGACAAGTTTTAGTTTATGGCAATAGAAATCTGCAACATACAAAGCAATAGGATGCTGTCTTCTGAATTTGACACCCCACTCATTTGTTTTAAGATAATTCCACACCAATTCTTCAGCAAAGTCATTCTATTCCTTAATTCCTCAGTCTTCTTAAAAATTAAAGGGTGCGCACCATAATGCATATCCCATACTTTTCCATCTTTGGCTAAAGACATAAATTGAAAATTATAGTTGTACCCTGATTTTATTTGTTACCGTGTATAAACGTGCATCGGTTTTTCTCTCTTCTCCCTTTAGGGCCGGGGCTTCTTTTTACACCCTGGCCACTCTTATTATATCTGCAAATACACCGCTGGCCGTAACATCAGCGCCTGCACCTGCGCCCTTAACTACCAATGGCTGTTCAGGGTAACGCTGTGTGTAAAACAGCACTATGTTATCCTTGCCATACAAATGGTAGAAATCGCTGTTGTCGGTAATATGCTGTAATCCCACTGTGGCCTTGCCCCCATCCCCTAATGGAGAGTTAGTAAATGTTGCCACAAACTTCAATTTGCAACCCTTTGCTGCGGCTTCATTATAAAGCGCTTTAAAATGTGATTCATGCTTTGCCATCTCTTTATAAAAATCCGTCACGCTCCCTTCAAAACAACTGGCGGGCAGAAAGCTGTTGTTCGTGATATCTTCCATCTCGATCTTTTCACCCGCCTCACGTGCTAGTATCATTATTTTACGCATAACATCCGTGCCGCCAAGGTCAAGCCGCGGGTCCGGCTCCGTATATCCTTCATCCTGCGCCTGCTTTACCACTTCTGCAAAAGGCCTGGTGCCATCGTAGTTATTAAAAACAAAATTTAGTGTGCCGGATAACACCGCCTGTATCTTATTCACTTTATCGCCGCTTCTGCGCAGGTCGTTCAACGTACCAATTACGGGCAAACCAGCACCAACATTTGTTTCAAACAGGAACAAGGCATTGTACTCATTTGCCAATGCTTTTAAGCGGCTGTAATGCTCATAGGAGGACGAAGCAGCTATCTTGTTACAAGCCACAACAGAGACTGCTTTTGACAGCAGCCTGTCATACACTTTCGCCACATCTGCATTTGCCGTTACATCTACAAAAACGGAGTTCCGCAGGTTCTTGCTTATAACAGTTTCCACAAATTCATCAAGGTCATTTTCCCGCGCCTCCTGCAACTGTTCCTTCCATGTGCTTAAACCGATCTCATTGCCATTGTCGACAAACAGCATCCGTTTGCTGTTGGATATGCCTGCAACGCGCACCTGCAGGTTAAGGTGCTGCAACAGGAATTGCTGCTGCTGTTGTAACTGGCCCAGCAATTTGCTGCCCACATTGCCGGCCCCCACAATAAAAATATTTAACTGTTTATAGGCTGTCTCAAAAAAGGCCTCGTGCAAAACGTTCACTCCTTTCTTAACATCAGCAGCGGAGATCACGGCGGAGATATTCCTCTCCGAAGATCCCTGGGCGATCGCCCTTACATTGATACCGTTCCTTCCCAAAGCATCAAACATCCTTCCGCTGATGCCTGGATGGCTTTTCATTTTGTCACCTACCAATGCTATGATAGAAAGATACTCCTCTACTTTTAATGGCTCCACCTTTCCTTGTGCTATCTCCACTTCGAATGTACTGTCAACCGATCTTTTTGCTTTAATAATATCGCTGCTGTTCACTCCGACGCAAATAGAGTGCTCGGAAGAGCTTTGTGTAATGAGTATCACGTTGATGTTCTCATGCGCCAGCGCTTCGAACAATCTTTTAGAGAAGCCCGGGATGCCTACCATGCCGCTGCCTTCCAAACTTATCAATGCAATACTGTTTATACTGGAGATACCGGTAATCATGCCTGCAGATACTCCCCTATCCCCTGAAGGGGCGGCCTGAAGAAGTTCATCACCCATAACAGTACCAGCCTCACCCGGCGCAAAAGTGTTTTTTATCCAGGTAGGTATCTGCTTGCGCATCACTGGCTGAATGGTTGGCGGGTAAATTACTTTAGCACCAAAGTGTGATAACTCCATCGCTTCCTTATACGAAATATGGCTGATGGTCTTTGCATTGGGCACCCAGCGCGGATCTGCCGTCATCATGCCGGTAACATCAGTCCATATCTCCAGGCATGATGCATTCAGGGCCGCCGCAAAGATAGCCGCTGTATAGTCGGAGCCACCGCGGCCCAATGTGGTTATATGGCCATGTTCATCGCTGGCAATAAAACCAGGAGCAAGGAATATTTTTTTTGACGAAGAACATATCCTGTATGAAATAAGATTGTTCGTGATACTGAAATTAACTGCCGCAAAACCAAAATGGCTGTTGGTCTTTATCACAGTTCTTGAATCTATCCACTCATGTTCGATGCCTGCGGACAACATAAATGCAGAAATGATCTTTGACGACAGCAATTCCCCGAAACTTACTATGCGGTCTTTAATGCGGGGCGATAGTTCTTCAAGATAAAATACACTGTTGCATATCTCTTCAAGCTCATTGCAGTGCTGCTTTATCATACTTAAACAACTGCTTTGATGCGTTACAGGCAATAAAGCCCTTGCAGTATCAAGATGTTTTTTCTCTAATTGCAGCAATACCTCTTTGTACGCCTCATCGCATTTTTCTGCAAGGCTGCCGGCCTTTAGCAATTGGTCTGTCACGCCACCTAAAGCAGATACTACAACAACCTGGTGTTCAAGGTTACTTTTAATTATACTAACTGCTTTTTGAATACTCTCAGCATTTGCGACCGAAGACCCGCCAAATTTTAGTACTTTGTCCACAACCCCTGAAGGGGCCGCCTGCACATTTTTATTTTCCATAATGGGTTACCTGTTTAATACCGCCGGCAAAAGTAATGGGTAGTACCGGCTTTTGTATATGTTCCTTATGAATAAACCTTTAATTGAGGAACGTAATATGATTTTCTTCTTTTATTTCACTTCCTGTTACGGAAGGCCTGGTGTTATATGGCAATATTCAACCCTTTACAGGGTTGTTGTAATAGTTGTGGTTACAGCAATAATTGCTGCCGGGGATGTTGAAGAAATGATATGTTGAGATATGACCATCATTTATAAACTGTGCCGAAGGTAAGAATTATTGTTGCATAACAAGTGTTAGTTTATTTAAATTTTTAGTTACACCAAATAACCAAACAACGTATCATTCTTATTCAGTTCGGTAAAATCAATATTATATTGGTTCATCTTCGAGAGCAGTGCCTCGTAATCGTGTCTTGACTGCAACTCAATGCCTACCAGCGCAGGGCCCGATTCTTTATTTGTTTTTTGTATGTATTCAAAACGGGTGATATCATCTGTGGGGCCGAGCACATGATTCAGGAATTCCCGCAGGGCGCCGGGCCGCTGCGCAAAGCGCACCAAAAAATAATGTTTCAGGCCTTCATATTGCAGACTGCGTTCCTTTATCTCGGGCATACGGTCTATGTCGTTGTTGCTCCCGCTAACGATGCAAACAACTGTTTTGCCTTGTATTTCTTTAGCATAGTTATCCAGGCATGCTATTGACAAGGCCCCTGCGGGTTCAACCACGATAGCATCCTCATTATATAATTTCAATATAACGGAACATACTTTGCCTTCGGGTACCAGGTGTATATCATCCAGTACTTTTTTACAAATTGGGAAAGTAATATCACCGGTACGTTTTACAGCCGCACCATCTACGAACCGGTCAATACTGTTTAGAGTAACCGGGTGACCGGCCTTAAATGCCTCAAGCATGCTTGGCGCACCTTCTGGCTCCAGTCCTATGATCTTGGTGGAAGGCGAATGCTCTTTAAAATAAGTTCCCACTCCGGACGCCAGCCCGCCACCACCAATAGGAACAAATAAATGATCTATTGTTATACCATTGATATCTTCCAGTATCTCCAATGCAACGGTCCCCTGCCCTTCGATGATCCTCAGATCATCAAACGGCGGGATAAATGTCATTTCATGCGCTTCAGTATAATTTTTTGCTGTAGCCAGGCAATCATCAAAAGTGTCGCCGGTAAGCACTATTTCAATATTATCCTCGCCAAACATCATGGTCTGGGTGACCTTTTGCCTGGGAGTAATAATGGGCATGAATACCACCCCCTTAATGCCGAGCTTTTTACAACTGTATGCAAAACCCTGTGCATGATTACCGGCGCTGGCAGTGGTAACGCCATTCTTCAATTTTTCAGGTGGTAATGTGCTCATCATGTTATACGCGCCGCGCAATTTATAGGAACGCACCACCTGCAGGTCTTCTCTCTTCAAATAAATATCTGCCTTATACCTGCGTGAAAGATTTTGATTGAGTTGCAAAGGTGTTCTGTTAACTATATTTTTGAGGCGTTCTTTTGCAGCTAAAAAATCAAGATAATAATTGGTAGTCGTTAGTGTGTCCATAAGTTGAAATGAAAACAGCCATTTGAAAAGTTGCAGGACCGGATATACTGTTTTTATCCAAACAAATCTCTTAGCACCTGTTCTTTTGAGATCTTAAAATGTGAAGAAACCAGGGAAATTATTCCATTAAGTGTGCCTATTTTCACCGGGCTATGGTTAGGTATTGCCAAATGATGTTCACCTTGTAGTTGCGTTGTTACCATAATGTGACTTCCGTTTTGCCGTATTACTTGATAGCCGTATACTTTCAGTGCTTTAACTATATCTTTTCCAGATATATCTCTTGGCGTTTTCATAAGGCAATAATTTCATCACGTACAAAGTGCAGATGCGCGAATACCGGTGCATCCTTTGCCTTGTTAAAATAACAATCTATCCCTCCTTTGATGTTCTCTTTTAACTCATCAACCGTTTCACCTTCCGCAAAAATGCCCAATCCTGCAGATTGGGCGTAATAGCCGCCTTCTTCGGCTTCATGTACCAAAAAAGTAATTTCTTTCATATGCTAAAGTTACTCTATTTTGAGAACTCAGGGATTTCCCGCATTTCAATAATCCTGCAGCTTGTCAATAGCTTTCTCATATAAATTTAACAAATTAG
>Ga0207159_1019_pt2 | contig 30606 bp, 22 predicted proteins | sample Alteio_BWMinHeat_23_FD_153511 | JGI IMG/M metagenome (GOLD analysis project Ga0207159, IMG submission 153511) | Enriched cells from forest soil in Barre Woods Harvard Forest LTER site, Petersham, Massachusetts, United States -... | ecosystem: Environmental > Terrestrial > Soil > Temperate forest >... | reverse complement strand
CATAGAAAAAAGTAATAGCATCTACTTCCAGGCTTTTGTTAAAGGAGATTCCTCCATATTCATTGAACGTTATGCAAAAGATTGCTGCATAATGGCGCCAAATTCACCTGCCGTATGTGGTGAAAATGCCGCGCTTGATTTTTTCAGGATAGCCTACTATCAAATAGGCCTCATGAACGGGAAATTTATTACAACCAATGTATATGGTGATGGAAAGGAATTTGTTACGGAGGAGGGGATTTGGCAGTCGTTTGACGCCAACAACACGATGTTTGATAATGGTAAATTTCTTGTGCTGTGGAAGAAGACACCGGATGGATGGAAAATGTTCAGGGACTCTTTCAGCAGTGACCGGAATAAACAAGAGCAGAAATAAACTTTTAGAAAGCTAAGTAAATAATTGTCCACTCTGCGTCTCCCTGTGCTACCTGCTGTAACAGGTTTATTTGCCTGCAATAAGTGGTCGTGTAACAGCTTTGTGAAGAACGATGCTGTCAGGATAAGCAAAGTTGCCAACGGTTGGCTTTACCGAACCCCTGTGCATATTATTGGCAGCATCGTATGGATAACAGCCCGCAGGGGGAGGAGGGTAACCCATACCCGCATCATCATAATTATAATCGCCGTTCAGCCTTGATAATAATGTTAACACCAGCAGTATCATCAATATTGTGATCGTTTCAAATACCGGTTTCATACGATTATTTTTAGTATGGATCAGTAATGTATGAATTATACACAGCCTGAATTGTTGTTATTAATTGTGTTTGCTAAGGGGGTAAAATTGTTACATGCTCTTTTGGTGGTTGTGTACAGGTTTTGAAAGAAAGCTTTTATGCTGTTTATTAAACTACGGCCTGTTGATCTAACAAGAAGAACGGCATAGAAATGTAAAAGGTTTACAAGGGGAGATAATTTTTTCTGCAAACGTTAAGGCGCAGATCTGCGGGGCTGCGCCTTAAACCTGAATAAGATAATAAATATGCAGGATGAGGGCAACCTGGCGTAATATCAGGATATTAAACCAGGCCACCCACGTTCAGTGCAAATATTGTTGTATCACAAAGCTGTAACCGGCTTATTACCCGCAGCGGGCACATTGTAAACAACCAATATGCTGTGGCCGTTATAGTGGATCTCTAAAAAATTGGGATCGTTTACAGCCTGGGTAGCTAGGGCTTCTAATGCTATGTGATCGGCGTTTGAGAATATCCTTACTTCTTTCATAAAATGTAACCGGTTGCCTGTACACCGGAAGGTTTTAACTATTTTTTTATGTGTTCTTTCGTGGCATGAGTTTTACAAGAATTATTAAAAACCGGGACGTGTGTAAAATCCGTTTGTTGCCGCTTATCATGTCAATGCTTATGTTTTTTCGTCATCTAATTTAATATTTGCTAAAAGACGGTCGAGCGATAAGGGCCCTGAGCCAATAATAACAAAAAGAAACAGCAGGGCAAGCACCAGCACTGACAGCCAAAGCTCAGAATTAACGAACGGAGATAAAATATTTACAAAAAATACGGCCCCAAAAACAACCGGTAACTGCAGCAAGGCCCACAGCCTGGTAAAAAGCCCCAGGAAAATAAGGGCGCCTCCCAATAAGTGTATATAGGTTACATAATATATAAGCGCCGTTATTATTTCCGGTGATTTTCTGATGGCCCCGGTCTCAATTACAAGATACCGGAGATAAGCGGCATTATTCAAAAAAATAAATCCTTTAACCACTAAAAATAGCCCAAGCAGCATGCGGATGATATCCAGGATTTTTGGATGATGCAAGTCGCCCCAATTGCTGATTTTATGCGTGATGTTCATACATTATTTCTTTGTGCATTGTACTGTTTTGGAATTACCAGGAGTGCAGGCCAAAATAACATCCAGAGAAATGCTAATATAAACATCCTCCGCACAAGATGCAGAAAAAGTACGGCAAACGCCCGTAAACCTGGTACCGAACGTTCATCTGTCGTTTTCCCTTTTTCAGTTAAACTTATCACTTTATTCAACCTGGATAATTTGATCAGCCCTAAATCCTGCAATACCCGCAAATAAGAATATAAAGGAAAGAATGTACTGTTGCTTGCCGGTAATTTTTCAAGTTCTGCAAAGCATTCCTCATTTGTTATGCCTGTTTCAAAACAGTGCTTTTGTATAATTCCAAAAATGATACGAAGGTTTTTCATTTGATCACATATTTGAATTACAATGGTGGTGGTTTAACTTCTCTTATTCTGCAGGCAGCGCCATTACAGGTATAGTGTTTAGCTTCGCCAGTTCTTTTGAGTAACTCTTATGAAATAAATTGTACCAAATCCCGTGCTTTCTTGGCTGTACCAGCAGCATGTCAGTAGCATGAGCTGCTACAAAATTGCCTATCGCAGCTACCACATGTGCATCATATATTTTATAGTATTCCGTATCTATGCCCTTCAGCATATTGTCAAGTACCTGTTGCCCCTTAAGGGCGGCTTCTGCATTGCCGCCCGGCACCATTACAGTAACTATATCCAGTTTGGCACCTGTAAATGCAATTAGCTTTTTAATAGCTACAAGTGGCGTATGGCTGCCAACATTTTCAAGCATGCATGCAAATGCTACGTGCAGCACAGGCGTATAAGCAACTTTGCAGGGTACAGTAAGCACCGGAACAGAAAGATGTGTCAGCGCATTTAATATATCTGCATCCCACGACCATAGTTCGCCATATTCGTCAGGGGCGCCCATTACTACCATGGTTGCATTTTCTTCCTTAACCTGCTGTTGAAGGCATTCAACAAAATCACCCGTAACCTCTTTATACTTTACGCTAAGGCCCGGGTTATTTTCCTCCAGCCATTTAAATTCTTCTTTTAACTTTTGTTCATTACCGGTTATTGAATCACTGACCGCCGCCAACGACACACCGTCCCCCGCATAGGAACCAGGCATTGTATAAATATTTAATAAAACCAGTTCACTGTGCTCCGCCTGTTTCGCAATGGAGCACGCATACCGGAGGGCGTTGTGGGCTGACCGGGAAAAATCTGTTGTAACGATTATTGTTGGCATATTTTAAATTTTAGCGCGTGACAAAAGACCGGTTAGGTGAATAATTGTTCACCTGTTTAATTAAAAAAATCGTCCCCCTTCAATTCCTGCACAGCAACGGTACGGCTACCATTCTTTTTAAAATTTGTATCAAATACTTTATCCCATAAAGAAGAACTTACTCCAAAACCCTTTGTTTCATCCTGGTAATGGTGTATAGCATGATGACGCTGCACCTTTTTCCAAAAACGGTTTTTTATATGCAGGTGATGAATGGCATAATGTATCATGTCGTACAGCAGGTAGCCGGTAACAAGGCCTGCAAACAGCGCATAAAGAAAAGACGGCTGAACAAACAACCCATAAAACCAGTAGAAGAAAAAAGCGAGCGGGATGCTTACGGAAGGAGGCATAACAAGCCTTTTTGCATCTTTGGGATAATCATGGTGCACACCGTGAAAAATAAAATGAAGGCGCTTGCCCCAGCCGGAACGCGGTTGAAAATGGAATATAAAACGGTGGATAACATATTCCGTTAAACTCCATAAAAATATCCCGGCAGCAAAAAGGGCCATAAACAATTGCCATCCTGTGCCGGCGCCTGCCAGGGCTTTATAACTGTAAAAAGTGATCACAGGTACGTAAATAATAATGGGAACTGTAAAATGTACTTTTGAAAGGGCTTCCAATATATTATTGGAAAACATTCTTGGCGTTTCGCCTGAGTTAGTGATGTACTTTTTTTTCATAGATGAACATTTATTCATTGGTGTCAAAAAAAAATGTCTACCGCTTTATGCCGTCCCAGCATATTTTATATGCGGCATCTGTTATAACATTATTTAATTTTCTGCCTGTGTAGCGCAGGTATTTTATCAATTCGTGAACGCTGCCTATCATAAATGTCAGCAGAAGAAATGTATCCTCATCTTTAAGAAGGTTCTCTTCTTTTCCCCTTTCTATCAGCCTCATTAAGGGCTGCAGCACACGTTTGTTCATTTCTTTGGCGGTTTCAGTAATAAAAGGGGAGTGGTAACACTGGTCTAAAAAAACTGCCTGGTCAAAATGCTCAATCCTGTAACTAAGCATGTTATTCCATATTTTGTTAAAGCCCTTTTCAAAGGGGTCTGTTTCATTATAGCCTTTGAAATAGATATCAATCGCAGAAGCGCGGCATTTTTCAAAAAGCGCATTGATCAAGGTCTCCTTGTCTTTAAAATATATGTATAGTGTACCCGTGGCAATTTTGGCTTCCCTGGATATTTGCCTCATAGTGATACCGGCAACGCCCACCTGGAGTATAAGCTTTAGCGTAGCGCAAAACACCAGGTTAACTTTAGTATCGTCTTTCAATTTCACTATGTAAAATTAAATGAACAAAAGTTCATTAACAAAAAATATTTTTTTTAGCTATATTTATGATGTCAATCCTTAATAATGCCGCGTGATATAAAAATACCATCATTCCTGAAAACTTCTGTTTCCCTTTTTATATCCTCACTATGTTTTGCAACAACAGTGGCTCAAACCGAATACCTTGTAAAGGTTGACCCGGAGACGGGAGTGTATACTAAAATTGACAGCATACCGGGAGTGATGTATATCTATATGTTTAATTACTCTGTTTTTGACGAAAGGGATCATAATTATATTTTCTATGGCACTTATGACCAGGTAAATGACTACCTGTTTACGATAGACGCTGTTACGGGCAAGATTGTTTCCAAAGCTCCTTTTCCTCAATTTGCAGATCATTCGGCCTTGCAAAATTTTATATATGCTAACTCAATAAAAACTTTGTATGGGTTTTATACAACGAATGGCAGCCAATTTTTAGCAAGCATCGACCCTGCTATAGGTAACTATTCGCTGATTAAACAGCTTACGGGTTTATCATCCATTAATGAATCAGTTTTTTGCAACGCTAAACAGCAAATGATTTTCGCGGGTGTTGATACTGCCGGTAATTCGGTGATAGGGACATTAGATGTAAGCACTGGTAATGTGCTTTCCATAAAGCCTGTTCCGTATATCCAGGATATTCAATACAATAATAAGCTGGGACAACTGTATTGTCTCTACAGGCCACCAGGCGGATGGTATATTGGTTCTATTGATACGGCCACAGGTACGGTTAAAATTTTAAATGCACTCGGTAGCATAGAAGGCATCTACCAGGGAGAAACAACATTTGATGAGATAAATAACCGCTATATTATTAGTGCTTCAGATACAAACAGTGTTTCTTATCTATATACAGCGGATGCAGCTACCGGCAACGTTATATACAAAGTTCCTGCACTGGAAACGAGTAACGTAGGCCAAGACAATATTATTCAATACAGGTTTGACAATGTATCAGGCAATCTATACGCTTTGCATTGGGAGGCGCATACAAAAAGAAATACTGACAGTACCGGCACCGCCGGTACATCTTCCACACGCCCTTTTGTAGTTTATCCTAACCCTGTTACTGGCAATGGAAGGATATTTTTGGATACTTTGTACAGCGAGGTGGTGTTTATGGTGTATGACGCATTAGGAAGGCTGGTAAGAACACAAAAGAGCAGCAACGCATCTTTTATAGATATCTCCAGAGGCAACCTTGCAAGTGCTATATATTTTTACAGGATTGCGAATAATAGAAAGACCCTCGCGACAGGTAAAATAATATTTGAATGAGGTGGCGATGTTTAGCGATAAGAATTCGTAATTGATATTAATATCTTAGTTTATATTTATAGATCAATCCCTAATAATGACAGGTGTGAGAAAAATAGCAGTGCTGCTGAAGAGCATTATCTTCTTTTTACCGTCATCCTTGTGCTTAATATCTGCCACAGCCCAAACTGAATATCTTGTAAAAGTTGACCCTTCTACCGGCGTTTATACTAAAATTGACAGCATACCCGGGGTGATGTTATATTTATGGTGACAATATATCAAATTTTGATGAAAAGCACCACGCATATATACTTGAAGGCTCTAAAGATCTAACGAATAATTTTCTTTTTTCTGTTGATGCAGGTACGGGCAAGATCATCTCAAAAGCAGCTCTTCCAAAATTAGAAGGCCAGGCCGCGTTACAGGCTTTTGCCTATGCAAATCCATTAAGCACCTTGTATGGCTTCTATGGGGATGAGCTAACAAATAAATATTACCTCGCAACGGTTGATCTCGCTTCGGGCTCTTATTCAATTCTTAAAGAGGTACCGGGCTTGTCAGCAGTTTATATAATGATATTTGACAGTATCCACCAACAGTTGATCATCGCCGGAGTCGATTCAGCCAGTTATCAAAGGTTGTACATTGCAGATACCCGGACAGGGATCATAATATCACAAATGCTTGCTCCGGAGATCATGGATATTCAATACAACAATAATACCGGGACGCTTTACGGCTTGGTAAGTAAAAATGGTTCAGGAATTAATATGGTAACCTTTGACGTCGCAAAAGGAATTACTTCGGTGATCAGCACTCTTCCTGGTACCCTTATCGGCATATACGATGGCAATATTACTTTTGACGAGGTTCATAACCGTTATATTATTAATGCTGGAGACACCTTAGGTGTTTCATCGTTGTATAGCATAGATGCTGCAACCGGCAATGTTATTTACAAAGTTCCCGCACCGACGACGGATAATATTGACGAGGACAATATTATTCAATACAGGTTTGACAATGTATCAGGCAATCTATACGCTTTGCATTGGGAGGCGCATACAAAAAGAAATACAGATAGCGGCAGTACAAATCCTCCTCATCCTTTTATTGTATACCCCAACCCTGTTACAGGCAATGGCAGAATTATTTTGGATACCGTGTACAGCGAAGTAGTGTTTATGCTGTACGATGTGTTGGGTCGTCTGGTGCGGATGCAGAAAAGCAGCAATGCATCTTTTATAAATATATCCAAAGGCGGCCTTGCCAGTGCTGTTTATTTTTACAAGATCGCAGTTAATAAAAAGGTAATTGCAACTGGAAAATTAATAGTTGAGTGAATTGACAGCAGAATTTCTACCCCTCACTTTTATCATATCCTAACCCTGCCCGGTTTTTTTAGTTTAGCTTTCCCGTAACCCGCCCGTTCCTTTTCAGGCTGTAAAAAGGTACATTTGCCCTCACTAAATATCCTGGATGTTGTGGCCTGTGGATTTCAGGGGCAAACAGCATATACTGATAACAATGGAAAATGTTACGATAAAAATATTGGCCGAAAAGCTCAAACTGTCCCGCTCTACCGTATCAAAGGCCTTAAGTGACAGCTATGAGATAAGCCAGGCAACTAAAAACAGGGTGCAGGCCATGGCTTCAAAGCTTAACTATGCCCCAAATCCCTATGCCAGCAGCCTGCGCAAAAAAAGCAGCAAAACAATTGCAGTAGTAATACCAGAGGTGGCCGACAGCTTTTTTGCGCAATCCATTAACGGCATTGAGGCCGCCGCGCAGGAAAAAGGTTACCATGTTTTGATATACCTTACCCACGAAAAATTTATAAAAGAAAAAGCCATTATTAAAGACATACAAAATGGCAGGATCGATGGTGTGCTTATGTCAATATCATCCGAAACCACGAACTATGCACACCTGCATGCGCTTTGCAAAAAAGGTATACCCATTGTGTTTTTCGACCGCGTATGCCCTGAAATTGATACTGCTAAAATAACCACCAACGATTATGAAAGCGGTTACCGCGCGACGCAGCACCTTATTGACTACGGCTGTAAAAAAATAACATTCCTCGCCATTTCAAAAAGCCTGCTTATTACCGAACAAAGGCTTAAAGGTTATTGCCAGGCGCTTGCTGATAATGGTATCCCTTTCAACAAAGGCAGTATACTTGTTTGCAGCAACGATATGGAGAACAATTATAGTGTGGCAAAAAAACTGCTCACCAAACATAACCGGCCGGACGGCATTATTTCTTCCGTAGAAAAACTGGCCACAAGCATCTATAATGTTTGTAACGAATTGAAGCTATCCATACCAACCCAATTAAAAATTATATGTTTCAGCAACCTGCAAACTGCACCCCTGTTAAGCCCGCCACTTACAACAATCACACAGCCGGCTTTTATCATAGGCAAAACTGCTGCCACCATACTTTTTAAGACGCTTAAAAAAAGAACTGCAGCGTTGCATAAGGAAAGCATGGTTATACCATCCATACTGGCAGTACGCAACTCAACCGCTCCCGTCGGCACACCATTTACTGAAGTACAGTTGTAAATTAAAACCGGGTAAAGAAACTATCTTACTATACCGGCCCTGGTATTTTGTGGCATCATCGTTGCGTCGCAAGCACTTCAGCTGTTTGTTATTAATTAAGCGTGAAGAAAGTCATCAACACCTCATCCCTGCTTGCTGCCATCTCTGCTTCAACTGTAACAGCCGAAGGGCTTTTGCCGTCCTCATCATAAATGACTAAATCATTCACACCGGCTTTCAGCCAGCATTCGGGTATGTATAAACCGTTAATGGGTATCTTCTCCGGGTAGCGGCCAAGGTTGTGGCCATTTACCCAAACAGAACCATGCCCAAGCCCCTTGCTTACTACGCGCCAGATTGGATGGCGTGCACCGTTATATGCCGGTGCTGTAAACTGTGTACGGAAAAAATATGGCCTGCCTTCCGGTGCAACATCATTCAGTGGTTTCCAGCCGGTTGTTGCTTCCGGGTTGCCGGGGCCGCCTTTCATGTGCCAGCCTGTTATATGCATGGACGATTGCACATTATCGCAAAACACTGGTTGGTCAATGCCCCCTTCGTTGCTGTAGTTCTCTATAAACAATGTGAGTACTATGGGCTTTGTTATGGTATCAACGCCACTCATGGTTACTGCAAAAGGTTTGTTCCAGCCATCATGCCGGGCCAGTTGCTTGCCGTTTATAAACACAACAGCATTCTCATCCACACTTTTAAAATTCAGCAGTAACTGGTTTATGCCTGCCGCAGGTGCGGGAATGATCGTTTGAAACCATCCAAACCCTTCCCTTTGATGAAAGGCATCTTTGCCGATGGTATAGCTTGCCCACCCGCCTGCATCTGGTGGGGGAGGCCCCTGGCTTACATCATCCTTTTTGCCGGCCTTTAAAAACCGCCAGCCAGTGAGCGTATTAATAGAAGGCGGCCCTTTGCGGAGCAGCACTTCTCCAAACAATCCCTTGCTCTCTACAGAATCCATCCTGCCGGTAAATGAGTAGAATTTAAACCGCCCGTCATGGGCAGTAAAAACTGCCAGGGTATGTTTTCCCTTTTGCAGGTTAAGCGCAATTTCGCCCTTATGAATATCACCTGTACCGGCTACAACATTATCTACAAACACCGTGGCCCTGTCACCGCCGCCTGCTCTCAAAGTGTAAATTCCTGTTGAATCAATATTAATAGTTGTCCTGTACCAGGCATCCGCACCAGCATCCCCGTCCGCGCCCATTTGTGGCGGGTTTACGCCAGTTTTCCATTTGCTGTCATCATAACCTGCTGCGGCCTGTTCCGACGCGTTTTTAGCCTGCCATGGCGTTAATGAAAGCGCCGTTATTTTGACTGATTCTATGCTCTTTTTTGATAAAGCTTTCGAAAAACCATCTCCAAAAATCATTGCCGGCATTTCAACACTGTCGTGCCAATATTTTTCTGTTTCAAGAGTAAAATTTCCGTTCACTTTTTTAAGGTTACCCGCATAAGATGGCCCTGTTATGATGTACTGCTTTCCTTCGTCCTCCAAAAACCAGGTACGGTCTGCAGCAGCTGTATTTACCGCCAGTATGCGTATCTTTTTAGCCCCTGTGGTAAATGCATATTCTGCGGGCTTGTTATCTGCAGTAAATGTTGCCTGCAATGTAACCTTGCTGCCATTAACCGTAAGTGCTGTACCGCCTTCGGCAGTTGCACTGCCGTTAACAGAAAAATACAACTCCGCAGGTGTGCCGGGCTGGCCATACACTACAATAGTAGTGGTATTGCCCTGCGGCTGTATACCCAATATTTTAACCGGCGCCCATTGCAGGGTAACGGCATTGTTTACAGCATAGTTGTGTACGATGGGAAAGATATCACCTGCCTCAAGTGTTAGTGCACCCTGAGCGGGCAGCCTTGATCCATCTTCCTTTATTAACTGCGCCTGCTGTGTTGTGTGTGTTGGATTATCTAAAAAAACTATATCGCCTGCCGTACTGTGTCTCGCTGTAATTCTTGTTTTTTCATCTTTCAGCATGCTATGGTATGTTGCAGTGGCATCAGCGCTGTTCTCCAATATTTCCTGCATGCTGCGGGCAAACAATGCACAACGTTTAAAGGCGTAATACACCGGGCGAAGATCGCCTGCCTGTCCAACAGCAGCGCCGTAATCATAACTGGCAGCATCTTCATCGTTATTGGTATAACCAAAGTTGGTACCACCATGCGCCATGTAGTAATTGTAACCGTTACCGCCATGGGCTATTATCTTCATGGTGCGGCGTTCAAACGTTTGCGCATCTTTAGCCGTAGAACTATAGTAGTTATACCAAACACTCCAGAACTCGGTGGAGAACCAGGGGTTTGGGCGCGCAGGATCATCCAGCAATTTACTATCTCCTGCAGGGTCGCTGCTGTGGTGCAGCCCGCTAAAAAAGTAAGGCACCTGCAAACCATCCTCCACTGCTTTTTGCTGCAAATGTTTAAAATAACCGTTGGGCATATAGGTGCCCCAGGCATCGTTGTGCTCGTTCTCAAGTTGCACCAGCACTACACTGCCACCATGGTTAATTTGATTCTTAGCCACAATTGGTATCAGTGTATCAAAAAACCGGTCAACATATTTTTCAAAAACAGGATCGTCCTCACGCACACGCAGGCCGGGAATATTCCGCAGCCAAACCGGGTAACCGCCGTTGTCCCATTCGGCGCAGTAATAAGGCCCTGCACGCGGTATGGCATACATGCCCATTTGGTTAACCAGCTTTAAAAAATAATCAAGGTCGTGATCGCCGCTAAAATCAAACTTGCCGTTCTCAGGCTCATGAAAATTCCAGAAAGTATATACCTCAATGCAATTAAATCCGGCACGCTTCAAACGCAGCAGCCTGTCGTGCCAAAGGGCACGGGGCACACGCGCGTATTCCATACCCGCCGAAACTAAAAAAGTGCGTTTGCCATTGATGATAAAGCCCTTGCTGTCAAAATCCATAAATGGTTTTGCCCCAGTTGCTGAAGGAAACATGTGGTCGTTAGAACCGGTTTGTGCCGCGCACGGTATTAAACCCGAAATGGACAATAACAATGTAACGGCTGCCAGCTGCAGCCTGCTAAGGATAGTCTTGCCTGATCTGTATATCATACTTGTTAAATAATTGCTCTGCAATGTAAACAGGATTCTCTTTTGGTACTGTACCATATTCATCCTGTTTTTTCCTTCACGGTTCTTTTTAGAAATGCGTGAATAGCTTCATCGCTTTGCTGTGCTGCAGCCCAAAGCGACCGGGCACAAGGGATAAGTAAACTTGCAATTGTTTGTAAAGGCATAAAAAATGCTCATTAAAAAGAAACCCGTAAAACTTTACGCCTTACAGGTTCCTTAAAATAGCCCCTATAACCAAACTAAAATGCTTAAAAGCTGCCCGGATATTTGCTTAAAGAAAATGAAGCCTTGTTCCACACACACTTTATTTGCAATGCTTTCTTTTTCAATCTGCAATCATCATCAATAATTCGGATTCTGTTTTATTATCCCTTTGCTCTCGTCAATAATTTGCTGCGGTATAGGCATGTAATAATCCTTTGGCCTTGTAAACGTGCGTGAAGGAATAATTACAGTGCCGTTATACGGCGGCAAAGGCGAAGCTGCTTTAGGTTTGCCAACAATGGTATCAAGGTTAACGATCTTGTCCTTATCCCAGCGCAGCAGGTCCTGCCAGCGTATGTTTTCGCCGCCAAGCTCTACCCTGCGCTCATGTATCAGCTGTGGCATGCCCGCGCCGCTGATCGCAGCTAAACCTGCCCTTCTGCGTACTGCGTTAATTTCTGCATCGCCGCTTCCTGCGCCGCTCATGCGTATTTTGGCTTCGGCAACCACCAGGTACACATCAGAGGTGCGTAGTATGGGTTGTTTAAGGTCATAGTCCACGCCACCATCGCCGCTGGGCATAAATGCGGTGTATTTGCGTATGCAATACCCGGTGGTTGAGCTGCTTGGCACCATCCGGCCAGTTGACTGCCCGGCTTTTCCTGTAAACATTTGATACGCATCGCCCGACCCTATTGTAACAAGATTGGTTTGGTTGGGAATAGAATCGCCCACGGAAATTAATGTTGCACGTTTACGAACGGTATCCCCCGGTTCAAACTCCTCCGCAAAATTTTCGGTAGGGTGATGAAACCCCCAGCCCTGCCATGCCCGCGGGGTAAAATAAGTACTGATGGCAGATGCAGGTACATTGGGTATTTCCTGGTTTTTATTCCATACAGCAAAGAGTATTTCCGGGTCGCTCTCCTGTTTGCTTACAGTAAAATTATCAGTATAATTTGGTGCGAGCGCATAATTACCGTCGTTAATAACCTTGCTGCCATAGGTTATAGCATCCTGGTACCTGTCTTCAAAAATATAAAGTTTTGCAAGCATGCCCCATGCTGCACCTGCACTAACTCTGCCCTTGTCTGCGTCGGCATATGTTTCAGGCAGCAGGGTGGATGCCTTTAGCAGATCTGACTCTACCAGGGCTCTTACTGAATCAACTGATGATTTTGGAATATTATAACTGCCGTTAAGCACGTTATCTTCTGTTATCAGCGGTACTTCGCCGTAGATCTGGCTTAGTACGAAGTAGGCATGCGCCCTTAAAAAATAGGCCTCACCCATGGAACGGTTGCGGATAGCTTCATCCATTACCGGCACTTTCGGTATATATATAAGTGCGTTATTTGCACGCGCAATTTGCTCATAGGCAAACGGCCAGGTAATGTATATTAATTGCAGTGTTGGGTCTGTATTAAAACGCTCAATTGCCTTAAAATCGGGGTGATCGCCGTCCACACTTATGTCATCGCTCTGGTCGTCAAAAGCATACAGGTCATGTCCCGTCCAGTCTTCCGTGTACAATACGTTATAAATGCCCAGTACACCGGCAATAACATCATCCTGGTTACGCCAGAAATTACCTGTTGTATATCCGCCGGTGGGGGTTTGGTCAAGTGGTTTTTTATTACATCCACCCATTATAAATACCATGGAAACGGAGAGTAAAGACAATATTATTTTATTGTTCAATTTCATATTATTGCTTTTACAGGTTTAAAAATTAACGGTTGCGCCAACAGTGATATTTCTTGCCTGCGGGTACTGCGCAACATCTACCCCTCTTTGCAAATTGCCGTTGGTGTAACCAAGCTCAGGTGTATAACCTGTGTATTTGGTAATGGTAAATACATTGTACGAGCTTACATAAAGCCTTATATCAGGCAATGCATAAGTGCTTATATGTTTCCTGGTAAAGGTGTAACCCAGCGATACGCTTTTTAAAGACAGGTAGCCGCCGTTTTCCACCCACATATCGGATGACCGGTAGTTGTCGTTAAGGTTGGCAATGCTAAGTCTCGGTATAGTGTTGCTCGTACCTTCGCCATGCCATCTGCCCATTTGCTCTGCATACCAGTTAAATACCTGTGTTGCATCCAGACCCGCAAGGCGGTCTGCATCATAGAGTTTAAAGCCAAAGGCTCCTGCGAAATTGAAGCTAAGGTCAAAATTGTTATAGCTGAAATACCCGTGGAAACCCATTACGAATTTTGGGTTGGGGTTACCGAGGTTTACACGGTCTTTATCATCAATCACCCCATCACCGTTAACGTCAACAAATCTTACATCACCCGGTTTAATATTTGCTTTGTTAGGATCGTTGGCAATGTTGGGGTCTTTGTCAATTTGTGCCTGTGTCTGGTAAAGCCCTGCTGTTCTGAAGCCGAAGAAAGACGCAATTGGTTCGCCTTCATAAGTACGGGAAATATCTGTATTCTCCCTGCCATATGGCGTTGAGGCCAGGTAGGTTGAGTTGCCATACAGGCGCGTAACCTTGTTACTGATGAACGAGCCGTTGGCGCCAAGAACGTAACTAAGTTTGCCCGCCTTACCCTGGTAATTTAGCTCTATTTCGATGCCATGGTTGTTAAGGGTACCAATATTCTGGTTCGGTAAGGTAACATTACCGGGATCATCAGGTAAATTACGCTGCGCACCAAAAGTTTCTACCAGCTGGTAAGGCACCAGCATATCGCTGGTGTTTTTATTAAAATAAGTAACGCTGCCGTAAATACGGTTTTTCAAAGCTGCAAACTCGAGGCTTATATTGGTCATAACAGCCCTTTCCCAGGTGATGCTGGGGTTAGCAAGCCCCGTTACATAAGCGCCGTTCTGGTAAACAGTACCGGTACCAAGGCTGTAACCGTAACCACCGCCGCCGGTACCGCCGCCGCCGCCATAACCAATGGTGCTGAGGTATTGAAAGTCGCCAATGTTCTGGTTGCCTAACTGGCCCCAGCCACCGGTTAATTTAAGCATGTTGAAGATGTCACTTATACCGCCTTTGTAAAATTTTTCGTCAGATATGCGCCAGCCTGCCGAGAATGCGGGGAAATAACCTACACGCTTGCCGGGCGCAAACTTGCTGCTGCCATCTGCGCGCATAGTGGCAGTTAGCAGGTACCTGCTGTCAAAAGAATAGTTGGCGCGCACAAAATATGATTGAAGCCCTGCCGAAGCATTGTTGTAACCGTAATTGCTCTGGCTTCCGCTGTTGCCAAGGTTAAGCACGCGCTGGTCATTGCTGGTATCTGAAAAGCCGCTTCTTGATGCGCCAAAATTGTTGCCTTTGAATATTTGGGATGAATAACCGGCTGTTACAGTAACATTATGTACATTATTAAACAGCCTGTTGAAGCTGAGATAATATTCTTCCAGGAATGACCAGCTTTTGGAGAATGATTGTGAAAGAGATGAAATAGAAGGCCCCCTTGTTTGATCTGGCATCGCTATACCAAAAGCATATCCCTCATAAGAACTTTGATCATATCCATAATTTGCGTGCAGTTTAAGGCCTTTTACTATTTCCAGTTCTGCATAACCATTTGCAAGCAGCCTGTCATTTTTGTTGTAAGCATCCATTTCGCTGGCAGTAGCAACCGGGTTATTTATGTCGCCCAGCTGGTTATCAGCCTGCGATGAGCCCCAGCTGCCATCAGGATTAATTACCGGTATAGCAGGGTTAAATCTTATGGCGCTCCATACAAGCCCCGTTTGGGTTGACCTTGTGTCCGGTGCATTGCCGGTTGTATTGGAGTACACAACATTTTCGCCGATCAGCAGGCGTTTACCTAATTTATGTTCTGAGTTCATGCGGAAACTGTACCGCTTAAAATAAGAATTAACGATCATACCTGTTTCGTCATGATAATTGCCTGAGAAACTGTATGTGGACGTTGCATTCCCCCCACGTACAGCAATATCCGCATTTTGTGCATTTCCCGTTCCCATGAGCGCGCGTTGCCAGTCGGTACGCGTAGTATCATAGTATGAATTGCTCCATACGGTGGGTACACTAAGACCGTCGTTGGTATATGCTTCTTTTTTAAGAGTTACCAGTTCAGGCGCATTAAGCATATCCAGGTATTTAACCGGTTTGTTTTGGCCATAATAATAGTTAAAGCTTGTTTTAAGCTGTTCGCCATAGCTGCCTTTTTTAGTAGTAATAATTACAACACCATTAGCCGCCCTTGCACCATAAATGGCAGAAGAGGATGCATCTTTAAGTATATCAATAGAAGCGATATCGTTTGGGTTAACATCGTTCAGCCCGCCTGAAGGAACGCCATCAATTACTACCAGCGGGTCAGCTGAATTAATAGTGCCTGTACCACGTATACGTATAGCAGCCATACTGCCCGGTGAGCCGTCTGCGCTAACAATATCCACACCTGCAGCCCGGCCCTGCAGTGCATTTGCTGCATTGCTCACTGGCAGGTTTTTAAGATCGTCACCCTTAACAGTACTTATGGTACCGGTAACATCTTTCTTCGCCTGTGTGCCGTAACCAACCACTACTATATCTGTGAGACCGGCAGTCGCAACCTGTAGCGTAATTGCTACACCACTAAGACCGCTGTTGCCTGCTGTTATTGCTTTTGTTACTGTTTTAAACCCCACAAAGCTTACCTCGAGATCATAAGTGCCGGGTGCCGGCACAACTATGTCAAAATTCCCTTCCCTGTCGGTTATTACGCCAACATTCGGTTTTTTAATGTTTACCGCGGCGCCCTCAACAGGATGGTCATTTTCATCTTTAACAGTACCGGTAATGTGCTGGGGTGGAGGAGGAGCGGTATTTATCTCTTCTGCCCCGTTATCTTTTTTTGGCGTTACAATAATAACTTTATCTTTTACCAGGTAAGTAAAAGCCTGGTTACTGAAGCACAGCTTCAGCACCTCATCCACGGTAACGTTCTTCACATCAATATCAACCTTTTTTGCGTTGTCCAGCGTATGGCTGTTAAACATAAAACTGTAACCGCTTTGTTGCTGCAGTATTTCAAATATTTGTTCCAGCGAAGCGTTCTTTTTAGAAATGGTGATCTTTTGTGAAAGGCCTTCAGCACTTACCTGTAAGGCTACAGTCAAAAGCAAAACAGAGGTTAGTCTCATAATAAACAGCATTTTGGCGGGCAAATACCTGCGCCGGGGCATAGTTTTGCCAGGTAAAGGCAGATTCATACATTTGTCATGTTTGGGTTTAACGAATCACTTGGTATCTCATATCTGGTTTTGTTTATCAATGCCCAAATGCGTGGCCGGGGACGGAGAGCAGCCGTTCCTGGCTTTTTTTGAGCTTTTGTTTTGGCTATGTTTTCATGTTATATGCGTTTATCATCAATAAAAAGGTAAAGTCAATAAGTCATTAAGCTCATTTGTCACTAAGGCAATACAATTATTTTTCTTCCTTCTACATAAAAATGAACGGTGCCTGTAAGCTCCAGCATTTGCAGGAGTGCCGAAACATTTTGCGACCGCGGTACTATGCCCGTATAATCCTGGTCTTTGCCCTCCGTTTTATACTCCACATTTACATCATACCATCTTTCTACCTGCCGCATCAGTTCGCGAATATTTGTTTCCTTAAAGCGGAACAATCCATTCTTCCATGCCACGGCGAGAGCTGTATTAACCTCTTTTACTTTCAGGCCGCTTGTACTATTGTCAAGTACTGATTGCTGTCCGGGTAAAATATTCTGCATTGTGCCATTGCCGGTAACTTTTACCCTTCCTTCGAGAAGCGTTGTATTAACAGATTGTTCATTGTTGTAAGCCATTATATTAAAGTGTGTGCCCAGCACTTCTACATCTTCTTTATCAACCTTTACATGAAAAGGCCTGGCCGGGTTTTTAGCTACTTCAAAATATGCTTCACCGGTAAGCTCCACGTCCCGTTCATTGCCGGTAAAGGCCGTTGGGAAACGAAGGGATGATGCAGCATTCAGCCATACCTCTGTGCCATCTGGCAGCGTAACCTCATATTGGCCGCCACGGGGGGTTGTAATAATATTGTACAGCACCTGGCCGGTAGCTGCTGCGCCTGTGTTATACGATAACTGCCCGGCATCAAGCTTTAATATTTTTGTATTGCCCTGCTGCGCCAATGAGCCATTATGTGCACTGTCCAGCACAATGGAACTGCCGTCCGCCAGTGTCAAAACAGCCCTGTTGCCACCAGGGGGCACATCATGCTGAAGGGCCTTTTTCATTGCTGTTACTGAAGCCCCGGGGTTGGGTTTCCGCGTAACAATAAAGAATACCACCGAACCGGCAACCAGCAATATAACAGCAGCAGCCAAACGTACCCAGGCTAATGAGAATTGTTTTGCTGGGGATTTGCGAAAGGTTGCCGCCGCTATTGCATTCCACATGCTACCCCATTCCTCCTCTGTAACGGGTATTTCCGGTTCAGCATTATTCCTTGCATCTGTAATAAGGGCTTTCAAAACTTCCTCATTTTCTACCTGCTGCAGCAATACAAATATTTCCTCAGCTTCTTCTTTTGTTGCTTTATTGGCTGCATACTGCTGTAACAGGTAGTGTACTCTTTCTTTGGTCATAATAACTGGGTAATAGTTCTTTTAACGGGTGTGTTTTCCCTCCTTTTTGTTAGCCCGGCCAATAATATAGAGCCTGGTAACATGAAAAAGGATGATTAGAGGAAAAAATACTTTTGAGATTTTTTTGGGAGATGGGTGATGCTGCTATTGAAAGTAAATAAGAGAAGGATTTTGGAATGCCTGGTGATCAGCGGATAAAATATTCTGGTCTGAAAATTATTTAAGAAAATACATAATCCGCGGCAGGCGCAATGTGGATTTCACGAAGCTTTTTGGTTTGCTGCCAAAAGTCCGGTCATTTCTTCAACCATTCCATCCACACCATCAAACATGCCATAAAGAGTACCCCATTTTCCAAATAACTGCGTATAGATTTCACTGCTTTTACAAGCTGGCTTTTTACGGTGTTGGTGGATACGTGCAGCGTTTCGGCGATTTCGCTGTAACTTTTGCCCTGCTGCCGGCTAAGTTTGTAAATAAGCTTTTTTTGCGGCGATAATTGCTCAATGGCTTTGTTTATATAGCGGCTGCTGTCGTTAGCGTATATGGTTTCTTCCGTTTCATTGGTGCAGGTATTTTTTGCCCAGTGCGCCAGCTGCAGTATCCTCGCCTGGTTTGTTTCCTTTTTTAAATGCCTGCTTATTTTGTTGTAGGCCGCAGTGTACAGGTACGCTTCAGGATCCTGTACATTTTGCAGTTGTGCCCTGCTTGTCCAAAGGCTTATAAAAATATCCTGCGTTATTTCTTCGGCAGCATATACAGATTTTGTCCATTTAAGGGCAACTGCATACATTTTTGCGCGGTATTGTTCAAACAACAGCCTAAATGCAGCAGCATCACTTTCTGCAATCGCTTTAAAAAGCACTTTTACATCATTATCGTTGGCGGGTAGCCCCATTATGCTTAACTTTTTATACAATTAATTACACCATACAAAATTAAAAAGCCGTTATTGCCTTACTGTTAAGGCTGCATTTGCAGTACCTGTACCTGCCCGTTATTTTTAACTGCTATTATTAAAAAACTGTTTTTTTGCTTTGTGTTTATTTTTATAATATTCCGCACATCGCCCTGTATGCATAGCCCTGTTTCTTCATAGGTAAGCGGCGTAAAACCGCCTTTGCCATTACCCTGCAGCACTATCCCCATGCTGGCATCCATCGGTCCCATCTGTGCCCGGAAAGGGTAAAAATTACCGGCCCCTATTATATCCATATGGCCGTCGTTATTTATGTCTCCCGCAACTAAACCATTTAATACACTTAACTGGGCATACGGTGGCAAAGGTTGTATACTGAACCTTTTATTCCCGCTGTTCTGCAGGTAAACAGAATTTGTATTACATATGATGGCTGTTTTTGAAGCCGCAAGCTTTTCAGCGGTGAACAGGTCGCTCAATTGGGCATCGGCATAATCCGAATAATGCAGTATCTTTTTTTGCAGCGATGGTATTTGGCTGACCAGCTCGTCCCTCGAAAAATACGGGTAACTTTTACCGCCGTTATAATAGCATAAGATGGGCTCGTTAACACCGTTGCCATACAGGTCGCCATAGGTTATGCTTACAGGTTCCTTTTCAGAGGCCTTCAAAGCTGTGTTGCTGCCCAGGTTGCCAATTATCAAATCTGTATCCCCATCGTTATCCATGTCGGCGGCCAGTATGCGATGGTACCAGCCCTGAGTATTTTCCAGGCCATATTCTTTGGTGGCGCCTGCGAGTATGCCTTTATGGTTTTCAAAAATAGTGATGGGCATAAACTCGCCCACAACTACAAGATCAGGCCAGCCGTCTTTGTTTATATCAAACCAAACCGCATCCGTAACCATACCCGGGTTTGACAACAATGTGTCTGTTTGGGCAGCATCCTTTTCAAACCGTATGTTGCCCGGCACACTTCTGTTCTTCAGTACAAAGCTTCCTGGTGCCGCAGGAAAAAACCCCGGCTTTACCTTGCCGCCTACAAACAAGTCGGGCAGGCCATCTTTATTAATGTCTGCCGCGCGAACGCAACTGCCGCTTACAGTTTCGGCAGGCAGGGCATGATCCAGTTTTTTAAAGTTGCCATGGCCATCGTTCTCAAAAATCCTGTCCTGGTAATATTTACTATTGAGCGGATAGTCATCCCCGCCGCTAACTATATAAAGGTCTAAATCACCATCGCCATCGGCATCAAAAAATAGCGCGTCAGTATTGGTTATACCCTTATCAATATTCCAGGGCTGGCTTTTGGAAGGAATAAATTTTCCATCTGCGGTTTGCAGGTACAAAACACTGCTATCCTGTCCAGCGCTTCCAATAAAGATATCCTCAAGCCCGTCACCATTAGCATCCCCCTTAACTATACAGGGGCCGGTTTTAGACAGCTGGTAAGGTAGCAGCGGCGATATTTTAAAATCAACAAACTTGCTCTGATGGCTGGTGTAATTTATGCCCGATGTGAGCGTTACATCAGTAAACCGTGGCCCATCCAGTTCTTCCTGCTTTACTAATTCTGCATGGGGTGCATTCTGGTCAATCGTAAGTAATGTATCTGCCCGCACATTTTTTAATTCCGCCGTCTCGCCGCCCGGCCACTCAACAACAATTGACTCTATTACACTGTCGGCCCCCAGCCCAAAATGCATGATAGGGTCAATGCTTGACTGGAAGCCTCTTGACAGGTATTCTTCCTGCATCTGCGAGCCTCGGTTAGCCTGAATATATACTTTAGCGCCAATACCATAAGTGTTTTGCCCTTTGCCCTTTAATCTCAGCCGTAAATAGTGGGCAGGCGCTTTTTTTGCACCATTATTCCGGTAAATGGTGGCTGTGCCGTTAAGGTTGTTAATAATAAGATCGAGGTAACCGTCATTGTCCAGATCGGCATACGCCGTTCCATTGCTGATTGATCTTTTGGTGAGACCCCAGTTTGCTGTTTCGTTGGTAAAACCAAGTTGATGATCGTTCCTGAACAGGTAATTAGTTAGTTTGGTGCTGGGCATATCCTTCACTACCTTCCACATCTCCGCCGGATCGTTGAGCTTGGAGGTGTCTCCCGAGTAGCCGGAAGTGTATTTTACAAAATCCAGGTTGGTCATGTCCCGCAAAATGCCATCGGATATAAAAAGGTCCTTCCACCCGTCGTTATCAAAATCCGCAAAAAGAGGCGCCCAGCTCCAATCGGTACTGTACACACCTGCAAACTGCCCCACTTCACTAAAAATAGGTGTGCCCGAGCTATCATTGCCATTATTAAGCTGCAGGGTGTTTCGCATTTGCTGGTGATGAAAACCATAGTTAACGCGCATATTATATTTGTCATATGTATCGGCACCCTTAAGCAATTTCTGGCGGTGGTTATCTTCAGGCAGCATATCCAGCACCATAATATCGGGGTTGAAGTCATTGTTGTAATCGGCAATGTCGCTTCCCATGGCAAATTCAGAAATATGGCCTGCGGCTTTTGTCAATACTTCCCGGAAGGTACCATTATGGTTGTTGAGGTAAAGGAAATCACGCTCATCATAATCATTTGTAACATATATATCGGGCCAGCCGTCTCTATTTACATCACTGATCGCCACGCTTAAACCAAAATTAAGGCCGCTGCCATCAATATGCGCCTGTTCACTTATATCAGTAAACTTTCCCCCGTCATTCCGGTACAGCCTGTTGCCAAACCTGGGGTGCCTTTGTGAGCGTAGTTTATCGGTATTGAAAAAGGGGTTATAAAACATATCTCCGTGAATGACCATGAACATGTCAAGGTCTCCGTCGTTATCCATGTCAAAAAATGCAACCGTAGTTGTATAAGTTCCCGGTGCATCAAGACCGTATTGCTTAGCCGACTCGGTAAATGTTGGCACACCGTTTTTTACGCCATTGTTTATGTAAAGCTCATTGCGTCTTTCCGAATCTGTGCCCGGGCCAGAGTAACAAACATAAATATCCAGTAGCCCGTCGCCGTTCACATCTGCCATTACTACCCCGGTCTTCCATTTACTGCGGCCCTGCACGCCCGCCTTTTCAGTAACATCCTCAAACTCAAAATTGCCTTTGTTGAGGTATAGTTTATTCGGAACCATGTTACCGGTAAGCATAATGTCCGGCAGCCCATCGCCGTTTACATCCCCCACGGCTACGCCGCCGCCGTTATACAGGTACTCGTAGGTGAGTATGTTATAGTTCTCATCCTCTTTTATATCGTTGCTGAAATTTACATGTGAATGTTCAGGTGTTATTTCAGTGAACAGGGTATCAGCATTACCGGTACGGCCACAGGAAAACAGCAGCAGCACACAGCCCAGAGCAAGCCCTATACTTAAGGGGTAATGCATGATTTTGTTAGTATTAAATGCGATAATAAGCAGTTATTTAAATCAAGCTGCAGGCAAGCAGGAAGCTTTATAAAAGCATAATTTTTATAGTTTCCCGGTTTATCTGCCATGCTAATATGAACCTTTTCGCAGTCACAAAACAACCGGGAGCGCCTTTTATTTACGAAACCGGTTTCGTGCAAGCCAGTTATATGCAGCCAGGAAAAATGGTTAGAGATGGGGACATAACAGCAACTATTTTTATTCATCCAGTAATACAAATAAATGGTTTGCGACTCCATGTAACCGACCGCTATGCAGGTCATATTGAAAAGGAGAAGATGACCGGGCATTTGCCCAAAAAATTATACTAATGGTTAAAAAAATTATTCTGAGTCCTTTCTTAATTACAGCAGTATTTGCAAACACTTATTCACAGATAAATGATTGGGAGAATGAACAGGTTTTTGGTATTAACAAGGAAGCTACGCATGTAACGTATATCCCGTACCCCAATACGCAGCAGGCATTGAACGATGTGGCGGCCACATCCCCGTATTATTCTTCTTTAAACGGCAACTGGAAATTCAATTGGGTAAAGCAGCCATCAGAACGCCCCGCTGACTTTTATAAGACAGATTTTAACGATGGGCAGTGGAAGGAAATTCCTGTGCCATCCACCTTGGAAAGCCAAGGTTATGGTACGCCCGTTTATACAAATTTTATTTATCCGTTCGCACCGGAACCGCCTTATATTATGCGCCCTGTTGATACCGGCTGGACAAAATACAAAGAGCCAAACCCTGTAGGTTCTTACAGACGCTACTTTGATATTCCCGATGAATGGAACGGCAAAGAAGTTTTTGTAAATTTTGATGGCGTAATAAGCGCTTTTTACCTGTGGATAAACGGGCAAAAAGTGGGCTATAGCCAGAACAGCATGAGCCCTGCGGCATTCAACATTACAAAATATATAAAGCCGGGCAAAAACTTAATGGCCGTTGAGGTGTATAAATACAGCGATGGCAGTTACCTTGAAGACCAGGACATGTTCCGCTTCAGTGGTATTTTTCGCGGTGTGTATATAACAGCACTGCCACGGGTGCATGTTAAAGATTATTTCCTGCTTTCAAATCTGTCAGCGGATTTTTCTTCAGCAATGTTTACCATACATGCATTGATAAAAAACGAAGATGCTGAGAAATCTGCGGTAAAAACTTTGGAAGTAAGCCTTTACAAACCCGGTGGAATGCTGCTGGATGATAAGGTATTTGCATCAAGGAATATTCCGCCGCTTACAGGTAGTGAAGAAGCAAAATTTAAATTAAGCGGCAAAGTGGTAAACCCTTTGTTGTGGTCTGCGGAAGCGCCCAATCTTTATACCGCGCTGCTTACATTAAAAGATGCTGATGGAAAAACGCTGGAAGTCATCTCATCAAAATTTGGCTTTAGAAAGGTAGAGATCAGGAACAGCCGGTTGTTTGTTAATGGCCGCGCCATTTTATTGAAAGGCGTTAACAGGCACGAGGTGCACCCCAGGTATGGCAAGACGATTCCTTTGGAGACGATGATAAAAGATATTGAGCTGATGAAACAGTATAATATCAATACAGTGCGTACCTGCCATTACCCGGATGATCCCGAGTGGTACAAGCTATGCGATAAATATGGTTTGTATGTTGTTGATGAAGCCAACCTCGAAACACATGGCATGGGCGATAAACTGACCAAAGACCCTAAATGGAAACCAGCTTATGTTGACAGGGAAGTGCGTTTGGTACAACGTGATAAAAATCATCCTTCGGTGATAATTTGGTCAATGGGGAATGAATCATGGGGCGGTGAAAATTTTGAAGCAGGCAAAGCAGCCATTCTTGCTATTGATTCATCAAGGCCCGTGCATTACCAGGGCTATAATGAGATTGCGGATATTGAATCAACCATGTACCCGTCGGTAAATGAGTTAAGGGACAGCGGGGCAAGCCAATCCCCAAAGCCATTTTTTATGTGTGAGTATGCACATGCTATGGGTAATGCGATTGGCGACCTGAAAGAATATTGGGATGTAATTGAATCGCATCCGCGGTTAATAGGCGGCTGCATTTGGGAATGGGTTGACCAGGGGGTGAATAAACCGATACCCGGCGCTGAAAATGGTGAAACATTTTATGGTTACGGCGGCGACTTTGGCGATATGCCCAATGACGGTACCTTCAGCATAAAAGGATTGATCACCTCTGACAGGAAAGTAAAACCAGAACTTGAAGAGGTAAAAAAAGTTTACCAGTATATAAAAATAAAAGCAAAAGATATATTGGCCGGAAAAGTAACTGTTGAAAATAAATATTGCTTCATCAACCTTAACCAGTTTGATATAACCTGGTCGCTGGCGGAAGATGGAAAAATAATTCAGTCAGGATTGTTGCCGCTGTTAAGTGTGCAGCCCGGCCACGCAACAGAGATAACAGTCCCTTTCACGCAGCCCGTATTAACACCCGGCGCTGAATATTGGTTAAAGATAGACGCACGGTTAAAACATGATGCGTTATGGGCTAAGCAGGGTTATTCGGTTGCGTTTCAACAATTGGCTGTGCCTTTTAAAGCACCTGCAAAACCAGTCATTCAATTGAATGAAATAGCAGGCATAAGGGTTAACCAGGATAACGTTGTGGTGACCATACAAGGCAAAACATTCAATGCTTCCTTCGATAAAACAACAGGTACATTATCATCCCTGGTATATAATAACCGGGCTGTTATTCTGGGAGCGGAGAATGGGCCTGTATTTAATCTTTACCGCGCAACCCTGGATAACGACCGCACGCAGGAAAGAGGGCCATACCTTGAATGGGAGAAAGCCGGGTACGACAGCCTGCAATACAAACTGAGATCATTTACGGTTGATGAAGTAAATAAAAAATTTGTACGCATCGGCACGGTTACAGATGCCGTTACCAGATCGGGGTTTATGGTAACAACAACCGTTCAATACACAGTATATGGTAATGGTTATGTTAATGTGGAAGCTTATTTTAGGCCAGCGGATACAGGGCTTACTATACCCCGTTTGGGGTTAAGGATGATGCTGAATAAAGGATTGGAAAATGTGGAATGGTACGGAAGGGGACCTCATGAAAATTATTCGGACAGGAAAGAGTCTGCTGCATTTGGCCAGTACCAAAATACCGTGACGCAAATGGAGGAACAATATGAGCGGCCGCAGGGGATGGGCAACCGCGAAGATGTGCGCTGGGTAAAGATAAGCGACGAAGATAATTATGGTATGCTGATAACAACCAATGACAAATTAAGCTTTACCGCGCTGTACTTTACTGACCAGGACCTGCACGCAGCACGGCATCTTTACCAGCTAAAGCCGCGTAAGGAAACCGTGCTGAGTTTAGATTATGCGCAGCAGGGCCTTGGCAATGCCAGTTGCGGGCCGGACCAATTGCCTGAGTATAAAATACCTTTTAAACAGGCAGGCATTTCATTCAGCATAAGGCCTTATAGCCCGGAGGCGGGGGATGCTGACAGCTATTCAAAGAGTGAGATAAAATAACAAGGGAATACATCATTAAAATCAATCCAGGGAATTATGAAATTTATTATGAGACTTGAACAAATTGTTTCGCCATTAAAAAAGGTCGTGGCCTTTATTGCTATGGCTGGTGTATGTGTGTCTGCCAATGCACAAACAGCGCCAAAGCCGGAAGGCCCTGTGCCAAATGCGAGGCAGATAGAATGGTACCACCGCGGCATAATCGCTTTTTTTCATTTTGGTATGAATACTTTTGCAGATGTGAATGAAGGCGATGGAAGAGCAAACCCCCGGTTGTTTAATCCCACGGCATTAGATTGTAACCAGTGGATGCGCGTGCTAAAAGGCGCCGGAATACCCTGCGCTATTTTTGTAGCAAAACATGCGGATGGCTTTTGCAACTGGCCTACAGCTTACACTGATTATTCGGTTAAAAACAGTACCTGGAAAAATGGCAAGGGGGATGTTGTGAAAGAATTTACGGATGCATGCAAAGGGGCCGGGATAAAGGCCGCTATTTATCTTGGGCCTTACGACAGGCATGATGCGCGGTACGGGACCCCGGCCTATAGTGATTATTATGCAAATCAATTATCGGAGCTGTTAAGGAACTACGGCCGTATATGGGAAATATGGTGGGATGGGGCAGGCGCTGATCAGCTAACTACGCCATTTTATACACGCTGGGCGGATACCGTACGAAAATTACAGCCCCAATGTGTTGTTTTTGGAACAAAGAAATCTTACCCTTTTGCCGATTGCCGTTGGGTAGGAAATGAATCGGGCATTTCAGGCGATCCATGCTGGTCAACTATCAACCCGTCATCTATACTGAATGAACCTGAACACATAAACGAATTAAACCATGGCGAACTAAATGGAACAGCGTACGCGCCTGCTGAAGTGGATGTATCCATCCGCCCAAGCTGGTTTTATCACCAGGAAGAAGATGCGCAGGTAAAGAGTGTAGATAAGCTGTGGGAGCTTTACTTTAACTCCGTTGGCCGCAACAGCGTGTTACTGCTAAATTTTCCGCCAAACAAACAGGGGTTGATCTCTCCAATAGATGAGCAAAGAGCGGACAGCCTGTATGCGTTGATAAATGGTACTTTTAAAACCAACCTTGCCGCCGGCGCCACTATAAAAACGCTGCACCCCCGTGGAGCAAAATACAAGCCCGCCAACATGGTGGATAAACTTGAAAGTACGTACTATGCTACGGCAGATGGCCATAATACCGATACCATAACTCTTAACCTTGGCCCCGCAAAAACATTTGACGTTTTGATGCTGCAGGAAGTTATTGAACTGGGCCACCGCACCACCGGCTGGTCTGTGGATTATTCAACCGATGGCAACAACTGGGTACCTATTCCCGGGGCGGCGGACAAACAGTGTATTGGTTATAAATGGCTGGTGAAATTTAAGCCGGTAACTGCTTCGCAGGTACGGCTGCGGATAACTGCAGGCAAAGCATGCGTTGCCATTCATACTTTTGGTATTTATAAACAACAGATGTCAAGGGCGGGTATGTAGCATTAACTGCCCGGCGAGGAGGATAGGGAATATTTCTAAAGTGTAAAACTTTTACCTGGCGTTGCAAAACGGAAAAGCCCGGAAACATTGCGTTTCCGGTTTTTTGACTGAGTTTAATTTCATATATCCGCGGATTATAAAATTGAGCCCGGCACTTTGTTTTCCGAATTGCCCCTCCAACTATGTATGCCCGCTATGTTCTACCCCTAAAACCGCCTTTAAGGCAGTACTCCGGAAAAGCTTGCAATTATTGACTTTTTAAATCCTGAGAGATATTGTAATTACGAAAATACCCCTCCCATAGAGGGGGCGTAAAACATACAATATTTATAATTTCCAATACATGATACGATTTGTTTTATTAGCAGTTTGGTAAAAATGGCTTCTTGATATTCACATCTATCCATAAATTTTTTATTATTCCATTAACAGCAGTAAAAAACATCTATAAATAGATTCACTGTATTAAAGCTGTCAGTTATGTTTGTTTAGCCGGCAAGTTTTAATTTTTTGTTAATCTGTTTTAATAGAAATCTAATTGGAATCAATAAAAAATAGTACCAACTTGCATATACAAAATTATTACACCCTTTAAAACGAAATGAATAATAGTTTTTAGTTCTTGCCAAACAGTACCTTATAAATTTGCAGCCATCGTTTCACTTACTCTCTACGGTTACACTGTAGCACAGGCTTTACAGCAAGTATATCTGTCAATGCATTTTGTAAATGCGTTGAAGAAATATATGCAGAAAAGAAGGAAAAGCGTGAACTAAAATTATTTACAGATTATGTAAAAAAAGTATAACTGATTTTGGTCATGGCTTACCTTGACAGAAATCATATGATAAAGATGCGCGACAGTGCACCTTTGCAGGTAAGCAGCAATTAACTTAAAGAGTAATAAGGTTTAGTATCCAATATTTTTTTATATATCCTATGTTTTTTATTAACTATTCAATATTCATCAATTAAAAAACCGAAAAATGAAAAGAACAATCATGCCCCTTGCTATCGCTGTTGCGGTATTGGGCTTCGCATCAGGCGCATCTGCACAGGAAACAGCTACAGCCACAGCTACAGCTACTATCGTAACGCCTATCAGCATCACAAAAACCGTTGACATGAACTTTGGGAACGTAGCTGTACAGTCTACTACCGGTGGTACTGTTGTAATTTCTACAGCCGGCGTTCGTTCCGCAACAGGAGGTGTAACTTTACCGGCAACCGGCGGAACTGTTTCTGCTGCTTCTTTTACTATTAACGGGCAGGGTACTTACACTTATGCCATTACGCTGCCATCTTCAGATGTTAGCCTTAGTGACGGTGCAAGCCATACAATGACTGTAAATACTTTTACCAGTAACCCTTCCGGAACAGGACAGCTTACTGCAGGTACACAAACACTTAAAGTGGGTGCAACGCTTAATGTTGCAGCAGCACAGGCTGCAGGCGTTTATGTTTCAGGCACTCCTTTTTCTGTTACAGTAAACTACAACTAAAAGATTATCAGAGAACGGTACAACAATACCGTTCTCTGTTTTTTATGCTTTTGAAAATGTTTTAGATAAGGCATACTATCCTTGTTGAAATTAAGGAAAAAGCCAGCAATTTTTAAATCCAATATCCATGCGCCTGCAAAATTTGTTGCATCTGCCACTGGCATGCAAAAACTCTCCCCGTTTAATTTTTTTCCTGCCTGTAATAATCATGCTGCTTATTTTTTCCCCGGTAAAAATAATGGCACAGGGAAATCTTATGATAACTCCCCGAAGGGTAATATTGGAAGGGCAAAAAAGAACAGAGGAACTTAATCTTGCCAATGCAGGAAAAGATACTGCAAGGTATCTTATCTCGATGATGGAGATAAGGATGAAAAATGATGGGACATTTGAAAAAATTACGCAACCTGATTCCGGTCAAAATTTTGCAAGCACGCATATCCGTTTTTTTCCGCGCAGTGTTATTCTTGCCCCAGGTGAGGCCCAGGCTATAAAAATACAGGTTACGAAACCTGCCGAATTGCAGACCGGTGAATACAGGTCGCACATGTATTTCAGAGCTGTGCCGGATGAAACACCGCTTGGCGAAGCAACACCTGTTAAGGACTCATCTGCAATATCTGTACGCCTGGTACCCATATTTGGTATAAGCATACCTGTAATTGTACGTGTGGGCGAATGTGCAGCGCACGTAAATATTTCAGATGTATCACTTGAAACGCCCCGCGATTCTGCCGCAGGCCTGCGTATGATGTTCAACCGTTCAGGCAACATGTCAGTATATGGCGATATTAAAATAGATTTTATTTCCACCCAGGGAAAAATAATACAGGCAGGCACCGTAAAAGGGGTAGCTGTGTATACGCCTGCTTCAAGCCGGCTAATACGCATCAATCTTGATAAAATACCTGGTATCAATTATCATTCGGGAAAGTTGCATATTATATATACAACCCCCACAGATGATAAGCCTGTAAAAATTGCAGAAACGGAATTGGTGCTCCATTAGTACCTGTGGTTTTGCTGCTATTACTGCATCCACTGCAGCTGTACTACATCTAAAACCAATCTTATGAAAAAGAAAATACTTTTTGTTTGCATCATTGTAATTACACTTGCCGCAGGCGCGGCCGCTCAAACTGTTGTAGTTACAGATGATGCCTCGTATACTACAGGCCAATCGTCTTCAGTACTGGATGTTAAATCAACTGCAAAAGGTTTTCTTGCACCCCGCATGACCCAGGCGCAGCGAACCGCCATTTCAAGCCCGGCAGAGGCGCTTCTTGTTTACCAGACAGATGGAACAAAAGGTTTTTACTATTATACAGGTTCTATATGGATCATGTTGTCATCCGGCAGTTTAAGTAGTGCCTGGTCTATTACCGGCAACAGCGGTAATGCATGGAATACCAATTTTTTAGGTACCACAGACAATGCAAGCTTGCGTTTCCGCACCAATAATACCCAAACAGTCATTATGGATAGTTTGGGTAATGTGGGTATTGGCGCTGCGCCTGCTTTTTCGGCGAGCCCTAATCTTGAAAAGTTCCTGGTAGATGCAGGTACAACCAACTCATT
>Ga0207159_1044_pt1 | contig 31614 bp, 27 predicted proteins | sample Alteio_BWMinHeat_23_FD_153511 | JGI IMG/M metagenome (GOLD analysis project Ga0207159, IMG submission 153511) | Enriched cells from forest soil in Barre Woods Harvard Forest LTER site, Petersham, Massachusetts, United States -... | ecosystem: Environmental > Terrestrial > Soil > Temperate forest >... | reverse complement strand
TGACGGACGTACTTAACTCATAGAGAACGCCTTAAAATTATCCATTCCATCCTTGTAAATGGATTATAAGTTCAGTAAATAAAAAGGGATCTTTAACAGCATCCATGAGCATTTTTGTATTACTTCGCCAAAGTAAACAGACCTATTTATGAAACGACTGGCATTATTGTATTTATTTAGCCTGATTGCGGCCTGTGTAACGTTAACCGCTTTGGGGCAGCAAAAAACAACGGCAGACAAGATTTTGCCCATAAGCCCGCAGGTAAAAAAAGGCAAATTGCCTAATGGCATAACTTATTATATCCGTAAAAACACGGAACCAAAAAACAGGGCGGAATTACGCCTGGTGGTGCATGCCGGTTCCATCCTGGAGAATGACAACCAGGTTGGGTTAGCGCACTTTACAGAACATATGAGTTTTAATGGCACCAAAAATTTTGCTAAAAATGAACTTATAAACTTTCTTGAGAAAAACGGTGTGCAGTTTGGGGCCGACCTTAATGCTTATACCAGCTTTGACGAAACAGTGTACATGCTGCAACTGCCTACGGATAGCCCGGAGGTTTTTAAGAAAGGTTTCCAGATAGTGGAAGATTGGGCGCACAACGTTTCATTTGACAATACGGAAATTGACAAGGAGCGCGGGGTAGTAATTGAGGAATGGCGTTTAGGCCTGGGCGCCGCCGAACGAATGCGCAGTAAATACTTTCCTGTTATTTTAAAGGGTTCAAGATATTCCGTTCGCAGCCCGATAGGTACCAAGGCAAACCTGGATACTTTTAAATACGAAACTATAAAGAAATTTTATAAAGACTGGTACCGGCCCGACCTGGAAGCCGTGATAGTTGTGGGGGATGTAAATGTGGATGAGGTTGAAAAAATGATCAAAGACCATTTCAGCAGCATTCCAAAACGTACGGAAGAAAGGCCACGCGTAAAATACGGTGTTCCTTCTCATAAGGATACTTATGTTTCTATACTTACCGACCCGGAACAGCAGTACAATGTTTTACAGGTGTATTATATGCAGCCTTCCATCCCGGAGGCAACAACAGAAAACGGTTACCGCAATGATATTATAAGAGAGCTTTTTAATGAAATGGTAAATGACCGGCTGGAAGAGATTTCGCAAAAGCCGGATGCGCCCTTTTTGCAGGGGTACAGCAATTATGGAAAATTCCTGGGGGATAAGGACGCACTGTCCCTGTACGCCGTTGCGAAGAATGGAGAAAGCGTTGCAAAGTCAACTGAGACACTGTTGACCGAAAACGAAAGGGTGCGTAAGTACGGATTTACATCAACCGAACTGGAAAGGGCAAAAAAATCGGTGCTTTCCAATATGGAAAATGCATACAACGAAAGGGATAAAACACGCTCCTCGGAGTTAGTGCAGGAACTGATTGATAATTATCTTGATAATGAGCCTATTCCCGGTATTGAATATGAATACGGCCTGTATCAAAAATTTTTACCAGGCATTAAACTACAGGAAGTAAACAGCATTATAAAGCAATGGATAAAGCCAACGGACCGTGATGTGGTGGTATTGGCGCCTGAATCGGATAAAAGCAAGCTTATATCAGAAAAAGAAATGCTTGCATTGCTGAATAAGCCCATAGAGAATCTAAAGCCCTACGAGGATAAAGTTTCCAATTCACCTTTGCTCGTAAAGGAACCAACACCCGGAACTATAACGAATGAAAAGAAATATGACGCTATTGGCACTACAGTCTGGACGTTATCCAACGGGGCAAGGGTTATTTTGAAGCCTACCAATTTTAAAAACGACGAGGTGCAGTTTTCTGCAATAAGCCCGGGCGGAACATCCCTTTACTCCAATGCTGATTACTTGTCTGCAAACTTAGCCGCACCGGTTACTTACTACGGCGGTTTGGGCAATATGGATATTCAAAGCCTGCAAAAAGAACTTGCCGGCAAACAGGTAAATGTGGAACCCGGTATAACCGCGTTGAACCAGGGCTTTACCGGTAGCTCCACCCCTAAAGACCTTGGAACAGCCTTCCAGTTAATGTACGGCTATTTTACTGAGCCGAGAAAAGACACCAATATGTTTAAAGTGCTGCAGCAGCAATTAGTTGTTTCGCTTACCAATAAGGGGAAAGACCCGTCAAGCGTTTTCAGCGATTCAGTGCAATATATAATGAGTGATTATAACCCGAGGAGCAAGCCCTTGTCGCTTGACAGGCTGGGCGAATTGAGCCTTGATAAATCATACAGCATCTATAAGGACCGTTACGCAGATGCGGATGATTTTATATTCACTTTTGTAGGCAACTTTTCTTTAGACAGTATTAAACCATTTGTGGAGAAATACCTCGCATCGTTGCCAACACAGGGGAGAAAAGAAACCTGGAAAGATGTTGGAATACGTGCGCCAAAAGGTATTATAAATAAGGTGATAAAAAAAGGGCAGGAAAATAAAAGCTCGGTGCGTTTGAGCTTTACAGGCATGACAACCTATAGTGACATTGAAGCAACTCAGTTAACACAAATGTGTGATGCCCTTGCAATAAAACTCCGCGAAGTATTACGTGAAGACCAGGGAGGCGTATATGGTGTAGGTGTGCATGGAGCTATTAGCCGTGAACCAGTGAACAGTTATGGCATTACCATTTCGTTTGGCTGTGCAACAGAGAATATTGATAAACTTATTGGCCTTACGCTGGACGAGATACATAACCTGAAACAAAACGGCGCACCACAGGTAAATGTTGATAAAGCTGGTTAGCTTCTTTTTCTTGATTGCGCCATTGTGCACCCATGCCCAAAAACCGGATACCCTGATAAAGAAGCTGGATAGTTTACATATGAAAACGGACAGTGCGGGGAAGCAATTAAATAATATTGCACCTTCTGCCTATAATGAAAGTACCAAGCTGACGCCTGCTTCTTATTTTATTTTAATAGGCAGTGACCTTAAACAGGCATTTACGAAGCCGTTTCATATGACTAAAAAGGACTGGCTTAATACCGGCGCGTTTGTTTTAGTGGAAGGCGCATTAGCTTTTGCGGATAAACCTATACAAAAAAATGTGCTTGCCCTAAGAAATGATAATAAAACGGTAAGAGGTATAAGCACTTATGTTACCCGGTTTGGAGGGCCGTACGAGGTATATACTTTATTAACGTTAGGCACCACAGGTTTTGTATTTAAAAAAACAAAACTTACCACAACCACTTTTTTAGCCACACAGGCCTACCTGACTGGCGCTGCGGTTGAAACGGTTGTAAAATTCCTCACCGGGAGGCAGAGGCCGGACTTTTATACAACCGAGGCCAGGATAGCCAGCCCAACTTTTCACGGACCGTTCTATAAAGTAAAGGATATACAAGGAGGGTACGTCAGCGGATCATTCCCTTCAGGGCATACTACGGTAGCTTTTGCCGCGGCAACCGTATTTGCCAAAGAGTATAAGGATATACCAATGGTGCCTATTATCTCTTATTCCGTAGCCACATTAATAGGACTAAGCCGCCTTACAGAGAACCGGCATTGGGCAACGGACGTGCTGGCGGGCGCGGCGCTGGGCTATTTAAGCGGCAGGCAGGTGGTAAATAACTATCACAGGTACGCAAAATTAAAAGCACCGCAACAAAAAAAGAACTCTGTTGTTTTTAATTTAGACTACCAGTTTGGGCATGTAATGCCGGGGTTGGTTTATACATTCAGGTAATTGCATTGTAACAATTGGTACAGCACAACTTACCCATCCCCTTGTAACATTTTAAAAGAAAGGAATTTTGCCGCTTTCCTGTTATGAGATCAAGATCATTTATTTATATAGCTTTAGCAACAGATATTATTATAGCTGTTACTAAATTTATTGCGGCAGGATTTACACATAGTTCAGCCATGGTGTCCGAAGGTATCCATTCGGTCATTGATTCTCTCAGCCAGTTGCTGCTGCTTTGGGGCGTTGCCGTTAGCAAAAAGAAGGCAGATGATAAACGGCCATTCGGCTATGGTAAGGAATTATATTTCTGGTCGTTTATTGTGTCCCTCGTCATATTTATTATGGGCGGCTGCATTTCCTTTTATGAAGGACTTCTGAAAATAAAGGGCCCTTCTGCCGATGGTAGTCAATCGTGGAATTATGCAGTGCTGGGCATCGCATTTGTATTTACGGCTGTTTCTGCCTGCGCATCCTTAAAGGCTTTTAACAGGCAACGCCTTGCTGATATATCTTTTTGGGAGGCGGTGAAAAGAAGCAAAGACCCATCCACCTTTATTATTTTGCTTGGCGATATAGGCGATCTTGCAGGCCTTATTGTTGCCTTTGCCGGTATTTACCTGGCGCATGTTTCCGGCAATTTTTATTATGACGGCATCGCTTCGATGGTGATAGGGGCAATTTTAATTATCGTTTCTTTATTGCTTGTAAGGGAAAGCAGGAGCCTGCTGATGGGAGAAACCATAAGCAAAAAAAACTTACAGAAAATCGTTGCCCTTGCGGAATCGGATCCATCGGTAGTAAAAGTAAAAAAACAACTCTCGATGTACCTGGCCCCCGAGGAGATACTGCTTCAATTGACAGCAATTTTTAAAGATGGCCTCACCACCGAACAGATCACCGACTCAGTAAGCAACATAACCATTGCAATACAAAAAAAATTCCCCTTGGTAAAACAAATATTCATAGAGCCGGTGAAAGACAAATAATATTATACCGGTCCCTTATATAAAATTCAAGCCTTATTGTAATGATCCCATAATTCGTGAAAATAATATCTTTGATTTTAACATAAATCTTATCTTGCCTTCCCAATAACTGCTTTAACCACTTTTATAATAATCTATTCAAGCCATGAAAATATTTGCCTCCCTGCTTATAGCAGCAACCATACTGTTATCATGCAATAATAATACAGATAAAACCGAAACAAAACAAGAGTCCCTGCCGATAATGGGTACATGGCAATTGCTTACCGGAACCCTTATTGAAAAAGGAGATACGGTTGTTACCGATTACACAAAGACGAGCAGCCAGATAAAGATCATCAACACAACACATTTCGCATTTTTAAACCATAATAAGGACAAGACCAAAACATCCCCTGCCGATTTTGTTGCCGGTGGCGGCCACTACACACTTGTGGGTGATAAATACACGGAGATGCTGGAATACTGCAGCGACAGGCAATGGGAGAACAACAAATTTGAATTTACAGTGACCATACAGAACGACACCTTAACCCAAACCGGCATAGAAAAGATCGACAGCATTGGTGTTAACAGGCTGAATATTGAAAGATACGCCAGGATAAAATAAACATGGTCATTCCCCGCTAAAAGGTGCTTTTCATCAGCAGCAATCAAGCCTGGTATTAGTATGCAATGCCGGCAGCACCCCTTTTCACATTGCATATTTGTTATGCTATTTTCTCCGTTGCAGGCACCTAATAATAAATTAATGATATTATGATCTATTATAATCAAACAGCCATACAGCAATTAGCCATTCACAAAATTGGTAATAAATTACAGGATGAGTTATACACATTGTCTAACAAGCAGGCGGAGATCAAAGATGAGGTATTAACTAAAATATTATTACAATATTTTTTAAGCCCTTTTGAAAAGGTGAATGAAATATACAGGTTATATCATCCGTCAGGCGACCTGCAGTTAAACACCGTTTTCCATTTTGCTGACCTGATATTTAAAGATGCGGAAAACTTCCAGCCAAACAGCAGCCAAATAGCCAGGCATCTGTACGATATCTCGAACCATCCTAAAATAAAAGGCGGTGAATTGTATGTAGCACTTTTGGCAGGAGTGCAAATTGAAGGTGAACTGCATAATGCCATCGGCATATTTAAATCTGAGACAAAAGAGACTTATTTAAAAGTGGAAAGGGAGGAAAGCGATTTTGCATTATCCTATGAAGAAAATGCGATAAACATAAAAAAGCTTGATAAAGGCTGCTTGATATTTAACACCGAAAAAGAACAGGGCTACAAGGTAGCAGTGGTGGACCAAACAAACCGTAACACCGAAGCGGTGTATTGGATTGACGACTTTTTAAAGCTTAAGGTAAGGAATGACGATTACAGCCAAACGAACAATGCATTGAGCATTTACAAAAACTTTGTAACGCAGGGGCTGGATGAAGAATTCGGAGTATCAAAAACCGGCAAAATAGACTTGCTTAACCGAAGCATGAAATATTTTAAGGAAAATGAAAGTTTTGACATAGATGAATTTGCAACCCAGGTAATTGTAAACCCTGTTGGTGTGGAGGCATTTAAAAAATTTAAAAGCAGCTACGAGGATGAATTTGATACACCCGTGGCAGATAATTTCCAGATCAGCAATGCGGCGGTTAAAAAACAGGCGAGGGTATATAAAAGCGTTTTAAAGCTTGACAGAAATTTTCATATTTATATACATGGCAATAACGACCTGATAGAAAAAGGCTTTGACGAACAAACCGGCAAGAATTATTACAAAATATATTTTGACAAAGAAAGCTGACAGTGCTTTTTAAATTGAAAAGCCGGTCTTACAGGTCTTTTTCCATGGTAAAATGTGGTATGGTAACTTCCAAAAACCTGTCCCCGGTTATTTTGTAACCTAATTTTTCGTAAAATCCAACTGCTGTTTCGCGGGCGTGCATGGTTATTTTTTTATACCCCAGGTCTGACGCCACATTTTCCGCAAATTGCATTAAAGCACGTCCCATCCCCTTTCCCTGCAGGCCGGATATTACGGCCATCTGGCGTAAACGCACCAGTTTTGGCGCTATTTCGGTAAGCATACAGCATCCTTCCAGCTTATCATCATCAAAACAACCTATTAAAATGTCATTTTTCTCCTTTTCCAGTTCCTCGGCAGTAAATATAAGGCCAAGCGGTTTGCGCAGAATATTGTTGCGCAGTTCCACCATCTGTTTGTATTGTTTTGAGCCGTGGTCAATAATTTGTAGTGCCATTGTACAATTTAGGGGGTCAATTTAGTAATGATTTTTTAAAAAAGCCGGAACATCTTCAAATATTGCATGTTTTCTTCGGTCAAAAAACTGATTTGTTCAAACAAATAAATAAGAACTTATTGTGTATTGGTCAAAATCTATATTTTTGCGCCTGTAACAAAAACTTAAAACAATGTCAGACATCGCAACAAGAGTTAAAAAGATCATTGTTGACAAATTAGGCGTAGATGAAGCAGAAGTAACAAATGAGGCCTCTTTTACCAACGACCTCGGCGCTGATTCATTAGATACAGTTGAACTGATCATGGAATTTGAAAAAGAATTTAATATTTCCATCCCTGATGAGCAGGCTGAAACAATAACTACAGTGGGCCAGGCAACCACCTACCTGGAAGAGCACGCTAAGTAACAAAGCCGCTTTTAACGATACTTATGATCCGCCCCGCCCCAAGCGGGGCGGATTTTATAACTTTAACCACAGGCTTACCATTATGGAATTAAACAGAGTAGTTGTTACTGGTATTGGCGCTATTACACCGATTGGTAACAATCTGCACGAATACTGGGACGGCCTTGTAAACGGTATTTCGGGCGCAGATTACATTACCCAATTTAACGCTGAAAAGTTTAAAACACGCTTTGCCTGCGAGGTAAAAGGTTTTGATGCTGCGGCTTATCTGGATAGCAAAAAGGAAGCTCGCAAAATTGACCGTTTTACCCAATTTGCCCTTGTGGTAAGCGACCAGGCAATGACTGATGCCGGTTTAAATAAAGACAACATTAACCCTGACAGGATCGGTGTTGTGTTTGGCAGTGGTATTGGCGGCTTAATAACCTTTCAGCAGGAAGTGGTTGAATTTGCCAAAGGTGACGGTACGCCAAGGTTTAATCCTTTCTTCATCCCAAAAATGATACTGGATATTGCCGCAGGGCAAATATCCATGCGCCATAATTTGCGCGGACCAAATTTTGCCGTTGTAAGTGCTTGTGCCACAAGCACCAACGCCATTATTGAAGCGTTTAATTTATTGCGCCTGGGTAAAGCAGATATTATATTAACCGGGGGAAGCGAAGCAGTTATAAGCGAAGCGGGTGTTGGTGGCTTTAACGCCATGAAGGCTATGAGCGAGCGGAATGATGAACCCAAAACAGCAAGCCGCCCCTATGATAAAGACCGTGATGGTTTTGTGATGGGTGAAGCTGCCGGTATTTTGGTATTAGAAACATTGGGACATGCCCTTGCAAGAGGCGCAAAAATTTATTGTGAAATTGCAGGCGGCGGGGCAACAGCCGATGCGTACCATATTACCGCACCCCACCCGGACGGCCTTGGCGCACGTAATGTAATGCTGGCCGCACTGGATGATGCAGGTATGCAGCCCGATGAAATTGATTATATTAATACCCACGGAACCTCAACACCTTTGGGTGATGGAGCAGAAGTGAAGGCTATTTTAGGTGTTTTTGGGGAACATGCTTATAATGTAAACATAAGTTCTACCAAATCTATGACGGGCCATTGCCTTGGCGCAGCTGGTGTTATTGAAGCCATTGCGTGTATAAAAAGTGTTGTACACGACCTTGTTCCACCTACGATCAATCATTTTACCGATGACCCCGACCTTGACCCAAGGTTAAACTTTACCTTTAACAAGCCCCAGCAACGTAACGTAAGGGCCGCTTTAAGCAATACTTTTGGTTTTGGCGGACATAATGCCTGCGTAATTGTAAAAAAATACGTAGCTTGATATTAATTTGTGAGATTATTCAATAAGATTTTTAAAAGATCTGTTAAGCAGAGTTTTGACAAGCAATTGAGCACCATACTGGGCATAAAGCCCGGTAAGTCAACTATTTACCGTACCGCACTGAGTCACAGGTCAGTTAAGGAAGGCGCCGACGAAAATAACGAACGCCTTGAATATTTGGGCGATGCGATATTAAGCGCAATAATCGCCGATTACCTGTTTAAACGTTACCCCTACAAAGGCGAAGGCTTTCTCACTGAAATGCGCAGTAAAATGGTAAACCGCCAGCAACTTAATGAAGTTGCCCTGAAAATGGGCCTTAAGAAGCTTACCATGTACAATAAGTTTGATAACGCTTTAAAGTCAAGCCAGATATTTGGCAACACGCTGGAGGCTATTGTGGGTGCTATTTATCTTGATAAAGGGTATAAAACCACTCAAAAATGGGTCCTGCAAAAAATTGTGATCCCCCATTTATATGTTGACGACCTGGAACTTATTGATATTAATCTTAAAAACAGGCTAATTGGCTGGGCAAGCAAGAATGGCAAACAGCTTGAGTTTGAAACAACAGATGAACGGCTTGAGAACGGAAGGCGCATATTTACCATAGCTGCTGTACTTAACGGCGAAGTACTGGCAAAAGGCACAGGCTTTAATAAAAAAGACGCCAGCCAGATAGCCGCACAATTGGCCATTGAAAAATTAAAGCTATAAAAAAATGCCTCCCGGGGAACCGGGAGACATTCGGGTAAACCTTAAACATACAACAACTAAACCACACTCGTCACGGTTAACTTAATATGTTTTTCTTCCGCATATCTTTTAGAATAATTCTTGAGTAGTCTATTGCAAGACTGCCCGGGCTGGACGGATTGTAAACATCCGACTGCCCTGAATATAATATTTTTTTGTTGCTCAGGTCATAAAAATTGGCCTCAAATGAATAATGGGTGTCCGTTTTATAATAGCCCCTTGTGTACGGGGAATAAAATGGTGAATAAAACGGGCTGTAACCCCAGCCATAACCATAATATGGATACGGGCTGTAATAACCGGGTACATATCTTTTCTGGCTGTTTTTATCAACAATACTAACAATAATAACACCGTCATAAGTGTTTGCGTAATTACTGTCTATAATAGCCATAGCCCGGTCTTCCGGTATATTTACAAAAGCTTTGGGCCCATATTCCTGGTAGGATGTTATAGCGTTATATCCCAGTTTCTTCAGGTTATCCGCCATGTGCTGTTCCATATCCTGTCGCAAATTCCTGCTTTTTTCGCCAAAAAGCCCAATAACCAGTATCTTCTTAATATGGCTCCCCTTCTCGGTTTTGTCATTCCAGCTGCTGGTCATTTTAATACCGCTGCTGCAACCGGCGAATATTAGTGCAAACAGCACTAAACTCATTAAAAAATACTTTCTCATGATCTTTACCTCTTTTATATATCTATTATAAACGTATAAAGACTGCAAAACGTACAGCAAGTTTACCAGGAAAGCCACACTTAACAATACTTTTTTAATGAAATGGTAAAAAGCAGTTGGCAGATGCCGGAGTGACAGATGACAGACCAACCATGATTGAATGAGGAGAATATGAAAAAGACCGGATCGGTGCCCGATTACCTTTCTGTCATCTGTCATTCTCTTACCTGTCATCTTTTTTCCTGGCACAGTTCGATCAATACGCCGTTATTGGTTTTGGGATGTAGAAAACAGATGAGTTTATTGTCTGCGCCTTCTTTGGGGGAAGTGCTTAACAGTTTAAACCCTGCTTCGGAAAGCCTTTTCATCTCTTCTTCAATATTATCTACCTCAAACGCAATGTGGTGTATGCCCTCACCGCGGCTGGCAATAAATTTTGCTATTACACCATCCTCATCCATACTTTCAAGCAATTCTATTTTTGTATCTCCCTGGCGTAAAAAGGCGGTGTTTACTTTTTCGGTTTCAACTATTTCCGTTTTATAACAAAGGGCATTTAAAAGGTTCTCAAAAATGGGGATGGAAACCTCCAGGCTTTTTACAGCAATGCCAATATGTTCAAGTTTTTGCATTTACCTGTTCAATAACAGTTTGATATAAAAAGAAGGCTGCAGAAGCTGTTTACGAATGTCCACTTCGTGAAACATACAGGTAAATAATTCCTTTAGCCGTTTGTTGTTCGCCGTCATTTTTAAAAAGGTATCAAACAACCAGGGATATTTTATGAACTTTTGCAGCCGGTGGCTCAGGTTCAGTTCTGCGCCCATTACCCTGTATATTTCTGAATCATACCTTGCGAGCGCCGCAGCAGAAAAATCATTTGACTGTAATGAAAGTGCCGCCTGCTGCGCGGCAAGCCGGCCCGAATAAAAAGCATTGCCTATCCCTTCGCCGGTAAATGGGTCTATCAGATAGGCAGCATCTCCTATCAGCATATAACGCTCTCCCGATATTTTTCTTTTCTTACTGCCTAACGGTAAACCGTATCCGTCAATAGTGCCAACCAGTTCAGCATTCTCAAACCGCTTCTTTATAACAGGATCGTTTTGCACAATGTTCAATAATTCTTTTTTTAAGTTCATTTTCTTTTTGCGGGCGGCCTCGCTAAGCATGCCTACACCAACGTTAGCGCCGCCGTCCGGCAACGGAAATATCCAGAAATAGCCCGGCAGCAATTGTTTCAAAAAATGCAGTTCAATAAAATTATCTGCATTATTGCCGCTTACATTTTTATAATAAGCACGTATACCGGCAACATAATGTTTAGGCTCCATGTGTATGTCCGCCACATCTTTTGTAAAAGAAGAATATGCGCCGTTTGCTATAAAAAGCAATTCAGCTTTGGCCTCAAATCCATTGCTGCCCTTTATTATATAACCATCCTTTTCAAGTGTATAGGAAGTTATGTTCACACCTTCAAACATGCGGATGTGTTCGCAGCGTTTTACTTCTTCTACCAAAAAATTATCAAAATCTATACGCTTGCAAACATAGCCTATAGGCACTTCTTTATGGTCAGCCCTGTTTTTGTCAAAATCGGGGCGGTACCCGATCTCTAATTGCCTGCGGCCGGGTGCAACAAAAGTTACACCCCAGCTATTTAATTTAAAAAGGGATTGCTCCAAACGTTTGGCAATTTCCGGGTCAATTCTTCTTAGTGAGCTTATTACTTTACCACTTAAGCCATCGCCGCAGATCTTGTCTCTTGGAAAAACCGCTTTATCAACTATTATACTGTCAATACCTAATTTATTCAACTGAAGCGCAGCCGAAGCACCAGCAGGCCCTGCGCCGATAATACATACTTTTGCAAAGATCATTCTTACAACAGGTTTATAAAAAAAATTGAAGTTAGTTTAAAAATGGGTATTTAATGCGGGGTGGGGTTGACGGGCAGATAAACATGTTTTAACTACTTTAATTTTAAGGTTCAAAAAATAGTGGTCAAAAAGAAAATGGTATACGAATTAGATAAGAGATTGTGGACCCAAGAAGATTTTGGGCAAATGGGATGGCATGATAACCACATTTATAAAATTAAAGCAGGCGAAGACCTGGAGCTTGATATTGATTATATTTTAAAATGGAATACACCTGACCTTGAAGGGCTTCCTTTTACTTTTTGGATTGCTCCGGCAACTTTAGCGTTCAAGAAAATAACAACCCTGTCATTTGAAATCGACACACTGGAAGCCGATCTCGAAATTCAGGACATAGAACGGGAAACGATCAATAATGAAGTGATATGGACTATCATGACTCATCAGGGCAATTTCCAGTTTTTGTGTGAAGGTTATGATCAGTTTATAAGGCAAAGCCCTTTTTTCGAGTTTGGACAGACAATAAACTTTATCGAACGTGGTGGCTTTTCCCTCGAAAGAACTTTAGATCAACGTAATCCCAACAGGTTTCGGGAGGACTTTGAGGATCGAAGAAAAAAGGAAGATGAACAGTATGAGAACGTAAAGAAAAGGCATCTTAAAAGGCAAGAAAAGGAAGGATTGGAAAAATCCAGGAGCAATAAAGAGATCAGCACGAAAGACTATCTTTTAAAGAAAAAGGAAATTAAAGAAATGCTATTTTATTACGACTATTGGCTCAAAGGAACAAGGTTTGAAAATTATTAATTGTAAAATATGGAAATACAGGATCCGTCATATAAGTTATCCAATCTTCAACTGGAACTCCTTAAAATATTTTCGTCGGATCTTCCTGAATCCCAGCTGATAGAAATAAAAGATCTGCTAAGCCGGTATTTTGCTGAAAAAGCGACCAATGAAATGGGCAAACTTTGGGATGAAAGGGGATGGAACAATAACACAATGAAAGAATGGCTGACAGAAAGGAAATAATCGTCTCTATCCCGAATTGCATTATTACTTTAATTTTGCATTATCAAATTGATTATTCATGCTGAAGCTTCCCGTTTATTTAGATAACAACGCTACCACCCCCGTGGATGAGCGTGTGCTGGAAGCAATGCTACCGTATTTTACACAACATTTTGGCAATGCGGCCAGCAGGACCCATGCTTATGGCTGGGCTGCGGAAGAAGCTGTAGAGTATGCGCGGGAACAGGTTGCGGCCCTAATTGGCGCGGAACCCAAAGAGGTGGTTTTTACGTCGGGTGCTACGGAAAGTGATAACCTTGCCATAAAGGGTGTTTTTGAAATGTATGCATCCAAAGGTAACCATATTATTACTGTGGCTACTGAACATAAGGCAGTATTAGATACCTGTCATCACATTGAAAAATTGGGAGGAGAAGTAACCTACCTGCCGGTGGATCATAAAGGGCTTATTGACCTGCATCACCTGGAAGCATCTATAAAGCCCACCACCATTCTTATCGCAGTTATGTACGCCAATAATGAGATTGGCGTTATACAGCCCATAAAGGAAATTGGCGCCGTTGCAAGAAAGAACGGTGCATTATTTTTTTGTGATGCGGCACAGGCTGTTGGTAAAATACCGGTTAATGTAAATGACGACAATATTGATCTGCTGGCTTTAAGCGGCCATAAAATTTATGGGCCAAAAGGCGTAGGCGCGTTATATGTAAGGCGCAAAAGCCCAAGGGCCCGTGTTACCGCACAGATGGATGGTGGTGGCCACGAAAAGGGATTGCGGAGCGGTACGCTCAATGTTCCTGCAATTGTTGGCCTGGGCAAGGCCTGTGAATTATGCCAGGCAGAAATGGGAACGGACACAAAGAGAATAAAAGCATTGAGAGATAAACTGGAAACCGCTTTACTAAAAATACCCGAAACCTATATTAACGGCGATAAAGAAAACCGCTTGCCTAATCTGAGTAATATATCTTTTAGTCACGCCGAATCTGAAGGCCTGATGATAAGCCTGAATAAAAATATAGCGGTATCGTCCGGTTCGGCTTGCACTTCGGCTTCTATAGAACCAAGTTATGTTTTAAAAGCCATTGGATTGAGCGATGAGCTTGCCTACAGTTCCATCCGTTTTGGCGTAGGGCGCTTTACAACAGAAGAGGAAATAGGTTATGCTGTTGAACAGGTAACCAATGCCGTGTATACCATGCGGCAGGTGGTGGTACAATGATCCACTTGCAGCTTCGTAAATTACATGTTATAGCCTTATGGGTGCGGTGGTGGCGGGTGTGGCGGAGGAGGTGGCAAAGCTTTCTTCACTTTATTAATTATTCCTTTTGCCGAAGGCGAGTTGCCAGGTGGTTTATGTGCAGGGTGGTTAGGTGATTTTTTAAATATATGATGTATCACCGTTTTAGGGGAAGGCGGCGGTGGCGGTGGAGAAGGCGGTTTGCCCGGCGATTGTGCCAAAGAATTCATCATCACACCCACTAATAACAGTATCGAAAATAAGGCCTTCATACCTCTTGCTTTTGCTCCAAACTTACACCTTTTGTTTATAAACTAACTGTTTAAAATCATTTGCCGGCATCACGGGCATACCGTTATTTCTATAAATTTATCAAATTGTTTCATAATTTATTACGCCATAATCCGTTAAAGGCAACTAAACCTTAGTTTTGACACTATGTGGATGATCTGCAAAAAAGAATGGAGGCAGTTTTTCAGCAGCCTTACAGGGTACATAGCCTTAACTATTTTTCTGCTGCTCAACGGTTTACTGTTCTTTGTATTTCCTGATACAAGCCTTCTCGATTTTGGTTATGCATCGCTTGACAATTTCTTCAGGCTCGCACCCTGGGTGTTACTTTTTCTTGTTCCAACCATCACCATGCGCAGCCTTGCAGATGAGTATAAGCAAGGCACATTTGAACTGTTAAAAGTTATGCCTTTAACGCCCTATCAAATTGTTTGGGGCAAGTTTTACGGCGCTTTACTGGTGATATTATTAGCACTGCTGCCTACCATTGTTTACGCAGTAAGTATTCAATTGCTGAGTGCTGTAGGGGGTATTGATGTTGGCAGCACCATCGGCAGCTACGTTGGTCTATTTATGCTTGGTGCGGTGTTTACTGCTGCGGGAATATGCACCAGCAGCTTCACCAATAATACCGTGGTAGCATTTATAACAGGCGCCTTTAGCTGCTTTATTTTATTTATCGGTTTTGAGGCCATAAGCAAACTGCCTGTATTTGCAAATGGGGCAGGTTATTATATTGAAATGCTCGGTATAAATATGCATTACAACAGTATAAGCAAAGGGGTAATTGATATAAGGGATGTTATATATTTTGCAGGTCTCATCATCGTATTCCTTCTTATCACTCAAAGAAATATTGCCAGGCGATAACGATCATAAATGAATAAAATAATTAAATATAAATATTGGTGGGTTGGCCTTGTTGCTTTGTTTGTTACCATTATTTACCTCTGTAAATTTTTACGGTACCGGGTTGACCTTACAGCCGAAAAACGTTTCAGTATCAGTAATTCTACCAAAACCCTTTTGGAAAATATTGATTCAATGGTTACGATAAAATTATTCCTTACCGGTGACCTGCCTGCTGACTACAGGAAGCTAAGCAATGCTGCCCAGGACCTTTTGAGCGAGTTCAGGGACATAAGCAATAACCTTGTTAAGGTAACTGTTGAAACGCCCGGAGCGGGGCTGCCTGACAGCAGCAAAATGCAGTTATATGACAGCCTGGAAAGAATAGGTGTGCCTTTTGACAGGAATGAAGATGTATCAGCTGCTAATAACAAAACTACCAACCAGATCATCATACCTGCCGCTCTTGTATATTATAAGAACCATATGCCTTTTGTGGTAGACCTGCGGAGCAGCCGCAAGGTGTTTAAGAATTTCAATGTGCTGAATGATGTGCCGCAGGAAGATAAGGAGGCTACCCTGAACGCTGCAGAAGCGTTGCTTGAATTTAAGTTTACCAATGCCATTGATAAATTAACACGCAGCTTTGTACCAACGGTAGCTTATGCTGTAGGAAATGGTGAGCCTATTGATCATACAGTAACCGACCTGGGTGAGAGCCTGCGTAACGATTACAGGCTGGGGGTGTTTAATTTAAAAGCATCGTATCCTAACCCACAGCAAATTGATGCGTTGCTGATAGTAAAACCATCGCAGCCTTTTACCGATGAGGATAAACTAAAGATCGATCAATATGTAATGCATGGCGGAAAGATCATTTGGTTTGTTGACAAGCTTTACGCGGAACTTGACAGCCTGATGCGCAGCCAGGCTGACTTTGTTGCCTTTGACAGAAACCTTAACCTGGATGATATTTTATTCAAATATGGGGTGAGAATAAATGGCGATCTTGTACAGGATCTTAACTGTTCCAAGATACCGATAGTTATCGGCCAAAACCCGGACGGAAGCCCGCGTATGCAGCGGATACCCTGGCCTTATTATCCTTTTTTATCATCCCCCAACAATAATCCCATATCAAAGAACCTGGACCGTGTATTGCCTATATTCCCTTCAAGCATTGATACTGTTAAAGCGCCGGGCATACAAAAAACAATACTGCTTACATCGGATACTAACAGCCGCACATTAAGTTCCCCTGCAATGGTTAGCATAAAATCAATAGGAGATATCGATTTTCAAACATTCAATAAAAGTTATATACCTGTTGCTGTTCTGCTGGAAGGAAAGTTTACTTCCCTGTTCGCAAACCGTTTAACAAAACAAGTACAGGATTCAGTGGCAAGGGCATTGGGAAAACCGTTTGCGCCTGTTGCTGACAATGATACGAAACAAATTGTTGTTTCGGATGCCGATATTGTGACCAATGAGATAAGCTCTACCGCGGGCCCTTTACCTATGGGTCAATTGCCATTGGAAAATTACCGGTTTGCCAACCGTGAGTTCTTTTTGAACAGCGTTGATTACATGGTGAGTACGAGTGGTATTTTTGAACTGAGGAATAAAGACCTTACGCTGCGCCTGCTTGATAAAAAGAAAGTGGAGGATCAAAAGAACACCTGGCAATTAATAAACATAGTACTGCCCGTTATTATTATCATTTTGTTTGGCCTGGTATATCAATGGAACAGGAAACGAAAATTTTCGCTGTAAGCAAATTCCAAAATAAAATAACAAAGGCCGAAAAGAAATCGTTTGGGTTTCGGGGCCTGAACATCTTTAATAGTTTGTCCGTATCTTCAAGTAACTATTAACCTGATGACGACCGACCAGCTTGTATATCTCATCTTTGGCATTGTGCTATTGCTTGCGCTTGTATTTGACTTCGGTGTGATCAGCAAAAAGAACAAGGCAATTTCTATAAAGCAGGCCCTTGTTCAAACAATTTTCTGGGTGTCGCTGGCGCTGGCATTTTCTGTTTTTATGTGGGTGGAGGAAGGGCAAAAGTCAGCGCTCGAATATATAAGCGCCTACCTGATGGAGTGGAGCTTGAGCACTGATAATATTTTTGTATTCATCATTATTTTTAATGCTTTCCGGGTAAAGGAAAAGAACTATCCCCGCGTACTGATCACCGGTATTTTAATGGCAATAATATTCAGGATCGTTTTTATTACTGTTGGCATAACTGCCATACATTATGCTGAATGGCTGTTGTACCTGTTTGGCGCTTTTCTCGTTTATACCGGATACAAAATGTTTTTTGCAGGCAATGATGATGAGTTTAAGCCTTATGAGAGTAAGATATACCTCTTCCTGAAAAAATACCTGCCTCTTGCCCCGCATGATGGTGACGGTAAATTTGTAATTAGGGCCAACGGCAAAAAACTTTATACTTCCCTGTTTGTAGTGGTAATTTTGCTTGCTACCATTGATATTGTATTTGCAGTTGATTCAATACCGGCGGTAGTGGGTATTTCAACAAGTAAACTGGTTATTTATACCTCCAATATTTTTGCAGTGCTTGGTTTGCGGTCATTGTTCTTTTTGCTCCGCGGCGCCATCGGCAGGTTTGAATACCTGCCGCGGGGTATTGCCATCATATTGGTATTTATAGGTGTTAAAATGTTAGGGCAATACTGGATAGATAAATGGCTGGATAAGGAACAGCAATCCTTTATTTCGCTCGGTGTTATATTGGTTTGCCTGTCGGTTGCAATAGCATATTCAGTATATCGCAGCAGGAACCAAAAACGTAAACCTGTTTAAAGTCTTGCATTGTTGCTGCATGTACTGCGTACTGCAGGTAAAGCGATTGCTGCACCCGTTTGAACTGCCGGCCGGTCAGTCAATGGCAATGCCGTAAAAACCCATAATGGTATTTAAATGTACTTTTAATATATAATAAACCACAGTTGCATTATACTATTCAACATATAGCGCAGGTTTTAAAAGCTGAAGCATCGTTGCCAAACCCGCAAACTGTAATAGCACATCTGATTACAGACAGCAGGCGCATTGTTTTCCCTTCTTCATCGCTATTCTTTGCCATACATACTAAAAGAAGGGACGGCCACAGTTTTATACAGGAAGTATATGACCGCGGTATACGCAATTTTGTCGTGGAAACCACCTTTGACTCCTCCTCTTTTACTGATGCCAATGTAGTGTTTGTGAATGACACTTTGCTGGCTTTGCAGCAATTAGCGGCTTACCACCGTTCGCAGTTTAATTATCCGGTTATTGGTATAACAGGCAGCAATGGAAAAACGATCGTTAAGGAGTGGCTTTACCAATTGTTGTCACCTGACTATAACATTGTGCGCAGCCCCAGGAGTTATAACTCGCAAATTGGTGTGCCACTGAGTGTTTGGGAAATGACTGACCAATACACACTTGGCATTTTTGAAGCGGGCATTTCCGAGCCTGGAGAAATGGGCGCTCTTGAAAAGATCATCCGTCCCACTATTGGCATATTAACCAATATCGGTGAAGCCCATGCAGAAGGATTTAAAAACAAAGCTCATAAGTTAAACGAAAAGCTAAAGCTGTTTAAACACTGCAAGACAATTATAGGACGGGAACAGGACTTTACATCACCACCGGAATTTATCGATCATCCCGGAGGTAAGCCTGAAGTATTAACCTGGGGATATTCAAATACGAATGAATTTGTTATACGTCTTATAAAGAAACAACCCGGCGATACCCTTATTTCACTTTTATATCATTTCAAAGAGCTTAATATTATCGTGCCTTTTACTGACGATGCATCCATCGAAAACATGATCACCTGCATTTGCGTATGCCTGCTGTTCAACATGGATGAAGCCCTTATAGCAAAGCGCACAAAAAGCCTGCAGGCAGTTGATATGCGCCTGCAGTTATTGCAGGCTGTTAATAACTGTTCGGTCATCAACGACAGCTACAGTTTTGACATTACCTCTTTTTCTGTTGCACTCGATTTTCTATTGCAGCAACACCAGCATATTCAAAAAACAGTTATCATATCCGACATACCTAATACCGAAGGGCCCGGGCCTTATGAAACAGCAGCCGAGATGCTCTCGACAAAGCAAATATCACGGGTTATAACCATTGGCAGGCAATGGATGGAATACAAGTCCGTTCTTAATAAGATACTTCAAACACAGCATTACCAAAGCACTGAGAATTTTGTTCAGCAGTTCTCCGCTAACCATTTCAGGAACGAAGCCATATTGCTGAAAGGCGCACGGGTATTCGGTTTTGAGAAGATAGTAGCGTTACTGGAAAAGAAAGTGCACCAGACTACCATGGAGATAAACCTTACCGCCATGGTACACAATCTAAAACAATACCAGCAGCAACTTAAGCCGGGTGTAAAGCTTATGGCTATGGTAAAAGCTTTCGGTTACGGCAGCGGCGGAGCAGAGGTGGCCAACATTCTCCAATTTCATAAGGTTGATTACCTGGCCGTAGCTTATGCCGATGAAGGTATAGAACTCCGTAAAGCAGGAACAAGCCTCCCCATTCTAGTGATGAACATTGATGAAGCCGCTTTTGAGGCTATCATTCAAAACGACCTTGAACCAGAGTTATTCTCTTTTCATATCCTTTCTGCATTTTCTTCGTTTCTTAAAAAGCAGGGCATTCAGCAGTATCCCGTTCATATAAAACTTGATACCGGTATGCACCGCCTCGGATTTGAAGTACATGATATAGATGCCTTGTGTACCTTATTATCCAATAACCGCCAGCTTGTTGTACGCTCTGCATTCAGCCATTTGGCTGCCAGCGAAGATGCCGCCGAAGATGCTTTTACCCATCACCAGGCAGATGTATTTAACCAATGTTGCCGCCAGCTTGAAGAAGCATTAGGTTATGGTTTTATAAAACACATCTCCAACTCGGCTGCCATTTTCCGTGACCACAGCCTGCAGTTTGATATGGTGCGGCTGGGCATTGGGTTGTATGGTATTGACAGTTCGGGTGAACGCCAGTTGCAGCTGCAAACCGTTGCAACTTTAAAAACAACCATTGCCCAGTTAAGGCATGTAAAAGCGGGTGAAACCATTGGCTACAACCGAAAGGGCAAAGTTTTACGCGACTCGCTTATAGCTACCATCCGGATTGGCTATGCTGATGGCTTCAGCAGGCGTTTGGGTAACGGTAACGGCAAAGTATCTATTAATGGTGTTGAAGCCCCTGTAATCGGCTCCATCGCCATGGATATGACGATGATTGATGTTACTGATGTACCCAATATACAGGAAGACGGTATAGCAGAGGTGTTCGGTACCAATATTACTGTACAGCAGGTAGCAACCTGGTGCGGCACTATCAGCTACGAAATACTCACCGGTATAAGCCAGCGGGTTAAAAGGGTTTATGTAGAAGAATAAAGAGAGGCTGCCTTAAAAAATTAAGACAGCCGTTCTCCTGAGATATTCCCCTTTTATTATCTCCAGTGTCCTTTTTGCCAGTAATAACCGTTACCCCTATGGCCCCAGCTTCCTTTTACCCATGTTCTGCCCCCTCTCGGGTGGGCCCAATAGCCATTCCGCCATACATAAACCCCTCCGCTCCAATACCAGTCACCATCAACCCACACATAATCGCCACCGGGTGATGCAGGCCTTTCATAAACCACATCTGCCGGCCTTGTTACCACAACGGCTTCACCAGCGCAACCTGTTTCTATATAGGCCAAAACAAAAAATAAGAATATGATACCAAGCTTTTTCATAATGAAGTTTTTAATAGTTTAAAAAAATTAAAGGAAGGATCGCTTTAACCTTTTTTCAAGAAATATGCCATTCAGATTAAATATAGCTTGTTTCACCTTGCTTTCACATATTACTCACGTCATTTCTTTTATATTTGCGTTCAAATTTTTTATTGTGAAGGCAAAGCATGTTGCACTTTTTATATTCCTTATCCTATTGGCCGACCAAAGCCTGAAACTATATACTAAAACACATTATTATCTTCAGGAAGAGCATTTTATACTGGGCAAATGGTTCAGGTTGCACTTTGTTGAAAACCCCGGCATGGCCTGGGGCTGGGAATTTGGCGGCGAGTTCGGCAAGATCATTCTTACCCTTTTTCGTATGATCGCCGTAATATTAGGCACCTTTTATTTGAGGAATATTATCCGCAAAAAATACCATACCGGCTTCATAATCTGTGCATCGCTTATTTATGTGGGCGCACTTGGTAATTTAATAGACAGCATGTTTTATGGCCTTATTTTTAACGAAAGTGAACCTTATCAATTAGCTAAGCTTTTCCCGGCCGGTGGCGGTTATACCTCATTTTTACATGGTAAGGTTGTGGATATGCTTTATTTCCCTATCATTCAAACCCATTACCCTTCATGGTTCCCCGTTACAAGCTGGCGCGGACAGGATTTTGAGTTTTTCAGCCCGGTCTTTAACCTTGCCGACGCCTCCATATCCATTGGCGTTATTGCTTTGCTTATCTGGCAAAAAAAGTTTTTCCCAAAAAAACAAGCAGTGCCTAAAATTGTAACCGTTGAAACTGAAAAGGCAGCATTAGACAGCGGAAATACCCAAACGGTAGTGTAGCAAAAGCACACCCTAATTGGAACAGTTGTTTTTTTATTTTCTCTTTCCCAAAAAACTAAGTTTTGTCTATTCGTTGACCGGGTTCTCCAATTCGTAAACCTGCCCCATGGCTCGCTACGTTCGTGCCAGTTCGTAATCCGAAGGACCATAGCGGCCAAACACAGGGTAAACGCAGGCCAAACACAGGCTGCCACGCGGGTAAAATGAGGGTAAAACACGGGTAAAAGGCGGGTTAGAAAAAGGCCCCTTCCACAACCCTTGCCCACATTGGGTTTCAGAGGGCGATCCGTACAAAACCGTACAAGCTCAGAGGTATTTTTATTTTTCATTTTTTTATTCATGTTTTGTCAGGAAAGAATGTCGCATAGCTGTGTTATCTTCCCGTCATTGCCATTCTCAATGATCGCCGCACATTCAAGTTTTATCTTTCAATTTACAGAAAAAATAATAAATAAAGCGAAATGTGTGACACTATTCGGAGAGGTTTTTTTAGGTATTTCGGATGCTTTCCGCTGCTGATCCAGGTCCCTTTTTGACGCCTGGCGAATATAACAATACAGCTACCGCCAGTTTGCATACATGCAAACTATTTTGAATCAGGGTTTTTACTGCGATCCCTGAAATTGATTTGTATTTGTAACAAAAAAATTCTATATTGTTTTTTGTTAAAATTTGCGGTTGACTTATATTTAAGAACGTGCTTTTGGCTGCACATTACAAGTAAAGAAAACTACTATGCAAACTTCCCCCGGTTTTAAGGAGCGCAATTGGCGGAGGCTCATGAATGAAATGGAGAAGGGAAATGTAATACCCGTAATCGGGTCTGAACTCTTGATGATAAACTATGAGGGAACCCTGCAGCCCTTTTATGCAGTTCTGGCAAAACTCCTGGCAAAGCGCCTTGACCTGGAAATTACTGCTAATGATCCGGCCGACGTGATCTATGCATTTTCGGCAAACGGCAAAAATGACATGACTGAGCCTTACTATGAGATCAGGGACATACTTAAAGAATATAAATTCGAGATACCTGAAACCCTGCGCCTGCTTGCAGGCATTGAGGCATTCAATATTTTTATCACCACCACTTTTGATGACCTGATGTTAAAGGCGCTGAATGAAGTGCGGTTTAACGGCGCATCAAAAACTACCAAGCTGTTTTATCAAAAAGGTACCAACCGTTACGACATTATAGATTCGGACAGCCCGCAGGCATTAAACGCGCCTGTTGTTTACCATATGTTTGGTACTGCACAGTCCCAGCCTTACGTGGTAACGGAAGACGACCTGCTTGAATTTGAATATTTTTGGCAGGATGAAGACAGGCGCCCCCAAAAAATTGCCTCCCTGCTTAAGGATAAATATATTTTAATACTTGGGTGCAATTTTCAAAACTGGTTATCGCGGTTTTTCCTTTACACCTTTAAGTCGGCTTCGCTTTTTAAAAGCAGCGAAATACTTACGCTTATAGCCGACGGTAAGTCGCGCAGCGATGAAGAACTGGTACTTTTTCTTTCCCGTTGCCAAACACATCTTTACCAGGATGAAGCGGGAGGTTTTATTAATGAATTAAACAGGCGATGGAAAGAATATGCTGCTGAAAATAAATCTTCGCCAAATACAGAAGAGACACTACCGGAATACACAAAAGGCTCTCTTTTTCTTAGCTATGCCAGTGAAGACAGAGATTTTGTTCTGAAATTAAAAAGCAGGTTTGAGGCAAAAGGGATAAACGCCTGGTTTGATAAAAAGGAACTGGAGGCCGGCGATTTTTTTCAGAAAAAGATCCTCCAAAATATAGAAGAAAGCGCTCTTTTTCTGCCTGTTATTTCGCACAATGTCCTTACTCCCGACAGGCGTTTTTTTCGGCTGGAATGGAACCATGCCATTGAAGAGGCTAAGTTCAGGCCTTCAGGCACTTCATTTATTATCCCTGTAAATATTGATGATACCGGTGAAAATGAAACTTTTATACCCGAAGAATTCAAGAAAGTGCATTGGCACTATTGTAAAAACGGGGTTATCAGCGATGAATTTGTGGATCTTATTGTGGGGTATATTCGTAATGTAAGACGCAGTGAATTATTAAAATAGAAATAAATGCATACAGGCGGCACCGTAATGAGGCCATGGCTTGGATTGGAAACATACACCGAATCCGATGCACATCTATTTTATGGCCGTTCAGTTGAGATAAAAGAGCTAACACAGGTTATTGCCGAATTTCCCCAAACGATCATTTATGGGCCTTCCGGAACCGGAAAATCTTCCATCCTCCGTGCCGGCATTTTCCCACGTTTAAAAGAAATGAATTTTCTTCCGGTACCTGTAAGATTCGATCATTCGGAAAATGCCGCATCTTATAACGATCAGATCCTCGCTCTCCTGAAACTGGAATTAGAACACAGCAATATCGACATCGTTCCCCTTGCAGCGCGCAACCCTGGCAGCCCGGCTGAAAGTGTATGGGAATTTCTTCACCGCAATGAGTTTTGGAGCAGGCAAAACCAGTTACTGAGGCCGGTTATTGTTATTGACCAGTTTGAAGAAATTTTTACTGTTACCAGGCACCAGGAAAGGGTAAAAAGCTTTATTACCGATTTGGGTGACCTGTGTAATAATACGATCCCTGAGGAAGTGAACAGGCGTCTTGTACAAACTGGCGAGCGTTTGAATTACCCTGTTGGAAAACAAAATTACCGGCTGGTTATTTCATTAAGGGAAGATTTCCTTGCCAGGCTGGAGGAAGTTGCTGCAGATATACCCGTTTTGAAACGTAACCGCCACAGCCTGAAGGCGCTGAGTTCCGAACAGGCGATGGAAGTGGTACTGGGCCCAGGCCGGGACCTGGTAAATGAAGAAGTGGCCCGTGTTATCATCCTTAAAGCTGCTGCAGGCGACAAAGATGGCCAGGCAGACCAGCAAAAGCTACAGATAGAACCTGCACTGCTTTCCCTGCTTTGCAGTGAACTGAATAATCAACGCATCAAGGAGGCGCAGGACCATATATCGCTGGGCCTGGTGGAAACTTCCAGCACCGATATCATACGCCATTTTTATGAAGATTCGATGCGTTCTGTATCCCCGGCAACTGCTGCCTATATCGAGGATAATTTACTTACAGCTTCGGGTTACCGCAATTCCGTTGCAATGGATGATGTGATGGCCCATGGCATACCGGAACAGGAAATACAAACACTTATAAATAAAAGGCTGCTCAGGTTTGAGGAAATAGCGGGTATAAAACGCGTTGAATTTACCCATGATATACTTACGGCTGTTGCAAAGGTAAAAAGGGATAACCGCAGGTATGAGCTTAAACTGCAGTATGACAAAAAGGAACTGGAAAAATTACAGGCTGAAAAGGCCCTGCAAAAAAAGAAACTGAAAAGTTATATTTGGATAAGCACCATTCTTTTTATCCTGCTGGTTTCGGTTTGTGTGGTGGGGTACATATTGTTTTTCCGGCTTTACGAATATAAATATGCACACGTAATTAAACGATGGGGGTTTTATGAGGGGGTTGACAAGGTTTCTGACGACGAGGCATCGCACATGCATATGTACTACAAATTATCAAAAAAAGGGTTGTACACATTCTCATTGCAAAAAAAGCATTTTGACAAAATGTCTTCAATGAACGGATATGGTAACCTTACTACAGATAACGACATGTACACTTATTTATATGCAAATGATGATGATGACTCCGGGGTTGATGATGACATTAAGGAAAGGCTGGGCTCTGTATGCCAATGGTCCATTGTGTCTAATGAAGATGGCAAACCGGTTTATGAAATGGGATTTGACAAAGATAATATTATGGTTTGGGGATTTGTATATTCACCAATATACCACGTTGATACAACACCAGCAGTTAGTACGAATAGCAAAAAGGTTTTGGAAATTCCGGATAAAAAGAATAACTCTTACATAGAAAACTCAGTAGTAGTTGGCCATTACGTGGACAATACCGGGATAATACCCCGCATTGGAAAAGACAGTGCGGAATATGTCAGGATATCTTATGATAAAAACGGGTATGATTCACTCATCAGGTATTTTGATTTGTTCGGGTTTCCTGCCTTAGGCCCAGACGGGGCATTCGCCACGAGATATGAAAACAATGAGAAAGGGTTTCCAATCAGCATGGCTTCACTTGATGAGTTTGGAGACCCGGTGATTGACAGTACAGGCAATTGCGGGGTAGATTTGTTTTATGATAAAAAAAATAACCAGGTAGGGGAGGTGTCTTTTGGGATCCATCATGAAAAAAAGAGCCTTAACAGCGGCTACACTATTGTTAAGGATTCGTTTGACCGGTATAATAATTTGATAGAAGCAAGGTATTTTGACTCTGCCGGCAAACCTGCGATCTCCGGCTCGGGAAGAAGTGGTTACCGGAAGTATTATGATGACAGGGGGAATGATACGCTGTTTTTAAACCTTGATACTGCCGGGAATATTACATCATATTCTGATTCTGGCAACTACAACGGCCTTGCTCCAGTCACAACCTATAAATATGATGCCTATGGTAATCTCACTGATTTAGCCCGGTATGAAGAGAAAAATAATCAAAGAATTCCTTTAAAAATGCCGGGGAGAGATTATTTCAGGTTTACCTGCCATTACAATAAATACCACAAGATCACCAGTGTTTTTTATTATGATAAAGACCTTAAATTAATAAATAGTGATAATTACTCGGGCTTTACTAAATGGTATGACTCAGATGGTAATGACACACTTATGATCTATTATAATAAGGATAGCGTTCCTGATAACAATCATAAAATTACCCGAAAATGGTACTCAAATGGTTATTTGTCAAGGCAGGAACTTTTTAACAATCAGAACAAGCCAGCTGTTGATAGTGCTGGTGTACACGGCTTTATAATTAAAAGGGATTCTATAAAATTTACCGATACACTCATTTACATTGATACCCTTGGTAAGCCGGCAAAAGACCTCAATTATACTTTTGAGGTGAAGAAATATACTAATAGCCGCTTTAATGAAATATCGTCTGCATCCTACTTAGATATTGATAATGGTAACAACTGATAAAGCTAACCCAAATAGATTTGGTTATGGGGTTGTGTTAAGTGTATATTAATTGATTTTACCGTTTTAAGTAACGCTTTATAAAAGCTGCCCTAAATGTCAGGCAGCTTTCTTTTTGCTATCATGGATTGCAGCATCCACAATGCGAGCAGTGTACTTCTACAGGGAACTTTAAGAACTTATTAGGTTCTTTAGCTCTAATTGGTAAGCCTGTTAACCAGTGTATTACCTCTTTTCTGTAAAGCCATTTAAAACACTTACCATCCTTTTGGAAATATTCTTCCATAATTAAAGTGGTAATGGTAGTTTTTCCTTTTTTAGAGGGCTACCATCCCTCACTTGATAGCATCTTTATAAGGCGTTGCTTATTTTTTACAAAGCTAAAAAGATATTTGGAAAGGCGGGTGGGTTAATTCCATATTTGATTTATGGAAACAACATCACCGGATAGTTTTAGCGGGCTATATGAATTGATGGAATATTTTGATTCAGAGCAAAAATGCCTTGACTATCTTACAGAAAGTTTATACGGGAATAATATAACATGCCCACATTGCAACCACGAAAAAGTATATAAATTCTCCGATAATGTGCGGTTTAAATGTGCTTCCTGTCGTAAACAATTTACAGCAAAAGCGGGAACAATATTTGAAGATAGCAAAATACCCTTACGCAAATGGTTTATGGCTATATATCTAATTGTATCCCACAAAAAAGGAATTTCTTCCCACCAGTTAGCAAGAGATTTAAAAGTTACCCAAAAAACAGGGTGGTTTATGCTAATGCGTATCAGGCATGCCATTTTACAAGGCTCATTTGAAAAACCACTTGAGGGTGTTATTGAATGTGATGAAACTTTTATAGGTGGTAAGAATAAAAACAGGCATGCAGACAAGAAAGTAAAGAATTCCCAAGGCAGAAGCTTTAAAGATAAAACGCCTGTAATGGGTATCATAGAAAGAGAAATAGCAGAAGTTGTTCCCCGCCCTAATAAAAACAACCCTGAAAAAATCGTAAATGAAAAGGTTGTAAGTAAAGAATCATTTCTATATGGTGTTACTATACCAAACACACAGGAAGCCAGTATCAGGCCTATTATTGAGGAAAGAGTAAAAAAGGGTTCTATAGTCTATACAGACGAATGGTGGGCATATCGTAACCTGTGTGAAAACTATAATCATGAATTTGTTAACCATGCTGCAAAACAGTATGTAGATGGTGAAGCATATACAAATACTTTAGAGGGATTTTGGAGTTTATTTAAGCGGTCTATTTTAGGTATCTATCACAGTGTTTCACCCGAACACCTGCAAAGGTATATAGATGAGGCAGTGTTTAGATATAATACAAGAAAAGATAATGACGGTAATCGTGTATCTTTATTCTTAACCAAATTAAATGAAGGCAGCTTAAAATATAAACAGCTTATCCATGACAAAAAAAACTAAAAAAGCCGCAAAGAAGGTGGCTAAAAAAATAGAACCAAAACCTATCCCTAACCTAACATTCAGGGAGGCTTTAATAAAGGTGGCTAAAAAGCCTAAATAGTTCTTACTTATTTTGTTTGTTGGCTTTTCTAATAAAATATCCAATAATTAATGCAAAAGTTATCAATGATAAAATTGTTGACCCCGTGTCATTTTTTGACATTGAAACTATTCCTTCTGCAGTTTTTTGAAATGCAATGCGCAGCAATATAAAAGGCAAAAAAATTATTGCCACCAAAAGTACGGTTCTCATAATGGTTATTTATTAAGATTATAGATTGCAGTTGTGGTGTAATAACCGCTATCAGATTTTACCAGTACATTATCAACATAAATACTGGTAATAGTATTTGCGGAAACTGAAGTGCTGCCAGCAGCAACTTGTAAAATTCTTGGCAATGTTGCTTCATTTGTAAATGACACTTGCCAAATTATACCGCTATTTACTGAAATATTTGTTGGTGAGCCGGTTTTATCAGAATAGTAAATTTCTGAAATAACACCTTGATTTGTAGTTGCCTTGTAAGTGATAGTATGATTTGTTGAAGTAATACTTTTTTGGCAGGAAAAAAGCATAAAAACAGTAGTTAGGATAACGATTTCCTTTTTCATTTAGTCAGGTTTACGTGTTAAATAAATCAGCGTGGGTACTTTCTAACTTGTAACTGAGGAGGTCGAATTCCTATAGAACAAAGTATAGCAAGCCCACGCTTTCACGTGTACCTGACTAAGACTTCCCTGTTCTATTATTGAAATTTTCGACCTTTCAGTTTACAGGATGTAATAGCTAAGTATTAACTATATGTATGTATTACGCTTTATGTCATATTTCAAAATTACTGTTTTCCCACCCCGGTTTACAACAAAATTTAAAAAAAAACGAAAGCCAAGACGTTTGTCCCGGCTCTCTTCTTTAATAAGCTACCTGTTTTCACAGTTCTTAAAGCATACTGTCGCCTACCCTAATTTGTAATAGTTAGCTCTAATGAGAAGCTATTAGGAATACAAATTTTGTAGGCTGTAGCAGTTCTAAGATAACAAAAAATTTATAAAAACAATGAAACCTGCTATTTGTAATATAACAGAAGAACAAAAAGCCAAACTTTTGGAAATGACAAATACTTTATTTCCAAAGCATCATTTTAGAATTGATGAATACAGAAAATCAAGATTAAGAGGCGAAGTGCTTATGTTCTATCTTCCTGTAAAAAACGCAAAAAGAGAAAGAATTCATTGGTTTGAGTTATGTATGACACATCTTGCTTATAAGATATTTTTTCCTTCATATAGTGAAGAATTGAATGAAGAAGGAAATAATGAACTAAAGCAATTTCTTTTTGATACATTTATAAATAAAATGGAAGATTCAATTTATGAATACGAACACCCTATTGATTATCTTTATACTAAATTTCAAAAACAAAACCCAACCTTGTAAGTTGGGTTAGCTTTATAAGTCGTTACCTTGATAATAATTATGTTAACCCAGGTGACGGGGCGAAACAAATATGGAAATATGACAGTGAGGGCAATCAAAGCGATTTGTGGCTGTTAGGAATTACCGGAGCGAGAGAAGACAGTGACTATTATAAACATCATTACTACAGACACATAAAAGCCGCCTACGACCTTCATCACAAAATGGTCAGCAAAAAATATTTAAAAGATAACGATGAGCCATATTTTATAGGTAAAACAAAGAGCTACAAGTATGTAAAAAAATATGTGTTACAAGTTAATACCCCTGGTGTGGGCACTTTATCCGAGGATAATTCGGTAACAGTTTATGATGATAATTCGCCTTTACGGCGAGCTGTATTTGTTTCAATCATACAGGGGGAATCTTCAGTTGCACATAAAACCGGAATTCATGAAAACGATATTATTCTCGCCTTTAACAACTGGAGATATAATCCCCGCATTTCAGAAGAACAGAACCTGGATTTATTAAAACAGGAATTAAACAAATTTGAAAAAACAGCGAACGATATTACCGTATTCAGGGTTTCGGACAAAGTTGCCCCTGTAAAAAGCTTTAAGATTGCGGCACAAAATCCCGGATTTGAATATGAAGTAAAATATTTGACGCATAATGAATATTCTGCTATAAAAAAAATTGACAGCCTTTACAGCAAATATTTTGGCAATTAATCAGCTAAAGGACTGCCAGGCGCAGCATTACAGGCTGTGTTGGTCACTCTCATTAAGCGGCCAACATCACCTGTACGCAAACCGGATCAATTAAAGTTTTTATCTTATCTCTACCTGTTTAAATTTTCTTCTGCTTTATGCATTAATCTTTCAGCTTCCTGCTGACTTTGGCAAGCTCTGAAGGTGGTTATTCCAATTATGATACCTGCTATAATTATGTAAAGCATTCTTCGGTCCTTCTTCTTCTTCAAATCTTCCGCCGGGTTAAAACTTAAGATCGGTTCCCTGCAAAAGGGGCATTTAATAGCCAGTTCACTTACCTGCATTTGGCAGCTTGGGCAATTGGGCATGGGCAGTCGTTTGTAATGCTTACTCTTTCAATTTGCAGTTTTCAGCTTCCCTGGTATGGAAATTTATTAAGGCCGGATTAATTAAGGATTTTGATTGACCTGAATTAAATAAAATTGTCCAAAACGCTGACAAAATACAAAACTTTATTAATCTCCAAAATAATTTATATGGAGACAGCGAATTTTTTATCACAGAGTTCCCCGGAGTTAATTTCACAGAGGCGACGGAGTTTTTTTATAAATGAATTTTGTGAATATTCGGGGTAAACCCCGGAGTTAAATCGAGGTTTGGATTGATAAAGGTCGGCCTGCATTCGCCAATTTTTCCACCATCAAACCCTGTGAACTCCTGCCGCAGGCAGTAAACTCCTTTCCTCCTATGTAAAGGCAAACGCTGCACGAAGCAAGAAAAAAATTTGCTCTTTTTATGATGGATTATATTTTTTGGAGTTTGTTACATTGCAGTTAATGAATTTAAATCGCAGCCGGCCAACCTCCTATCAGC
>Ga0207159_1043_pt1 | contig 31793 bp, 27 predicted proteins | sample Alteio_BWMinHeat_23_FD_153511 | JGI IMG/M metagenome (GOLD analysis project Ga0207159, IMG submission 153511) | Enriched cells from forest soil in Barre Woods Harvard Forest LTER site, Petersham, Massachusetts, United States -... | ecosystem: Environmental > Terrestrial > Soil > Temperate forest >... | reverse complement strand
GTCTACGTGGAGCGCGTTGGCGAAGAGGCACTCGGCGAGGCGATGGCGGCGGATGACATCTTGTGCGCGGCGCCGACCCCGCTGCGTGAGCGTGATGACGGCATCCCCGTGTTCGGGGAGGGCGGCAATGATTACTGAACCGTCGTGGCAGCGTTCGATGTCGCGGTGAACGTGATCGGCGTGGTGTGGGTGGAGTTCGACCAGGCCCAGCTGGGACATGCGCTCGACTAGAAGCCGTGGGGGCAATGGGCCGGGCGCGTGGATGCGGCCTACGTCGGCTTGCTCACTGCTTTCTTCGTGGCCCCAGAGCTCGCGAAGCATTTCGTCGAACTGGTCGTCGTTGCGGAGTTGAGTGCGGCCGCAGGCGGAGAGGCGTTGCTCGGAGGCGATGTGGCCGTGCTGGAGTTCGACAAGGCGGTCGGCCATGCGCGCCATTACAGGATCGTGGGTGACCATGACGATGGTGTGCCCTTGCGCGTGGAGTTGGCGGAGATGCGCGAGGAGGATCTGCTGGTTTTCTTCGTCGAGGTTGCCGGTGGGTTCGTCGGCGAGCAGGATGGGCGGCTGGTTGATGAGAGCGCGCGCAATGCAAACGCGTTGCTGTTCGCCGCCGGAGAGTTGCGCGGGCAGATGCGAGGCGCGGTCGGCGAGGCCTACGGATTTGAGTGCGCCGAGGGCTTCGGTCTCGTCGGTGATGGAGTGGAAGTATTGCGCGAGCATTACGTTCTCGAGCGCGGTGAGGTAGGGGATGAGGTGGAACTGCTGAAAGATGAAGCCGATTTTGTCTGCGCGGAAGCGGTCGAGTTGCTGCGCGGACATGGTGCTGAGATCTTCGCCGGCGATGCGGACGGTTCCGCTGGTGGGGCGGTCGAGGCAGCCGAGCAGATTGACCAGCGTGGATTTGCCCGACCCGGAGGGGCCCATGATGGAGAGCCATTCGCCGCGCGGGACGGAGAGGGAGATTTGACTGAGCGCGTGTACGGGAGCGGGCTTTGAGGGGTATTCGCGCGTGACGCGATCGAGTTGAATGACTGGTTCCATTGGCTGTTTCTATTTTCTCTTAGTCGCCTTTTAGCAGGGCAGCGGGTTGGAGTTTGCGCAGGACGCGCAGAGGCAGAAGCGCGGCGACGGTGGCGACAAACAGATTGAGCGCGGCGACAGGCGGCAGAATGGCGGGGGTGGGAAAGATCGGCGCGCCGAAGTTGATTTTGCCGATGGCGATGGCGGCGATGCTGCCGAGGATGAAGCCGGAGACTACTCCCGCTAGCGAGAGGGAAAGGGCCTCAAGGAGGAAAAGGGATTGCAGTTTCGCTTGCGAAGAGCCGAGGGCTTTGAGTACGGCGAAGTCGCGGCGGCGTTCGAGTACGGACGCGGAGAGCGTAGCGAGGACGGAGACGGCGACCATGAGCGAGATGAGGATGAGAGAGCCGAACATGAGGGCGCGAGTGCGGTCGACGATGCGCGTTTCGCCTTCTACTAACTGGCGGATGGGGTGGGCTTCTGCGTTCGGTGGAAGCTGCTGGCGGATACGGTCGAGTGCGCCGTTGACTTGCTTCGCGCTGCCGGGGATTTGGATTTCTATGATGGAAGCGGGTGCGCCGGTGAATGCGGTGAAGGCGGCTAGCGGGAGGTAGACGCGCGAGTCTTCTGCTCCGCCGGTGTGGATGGTGCCGGCGATTTGGAAGGTTTGGGTGTGGTTGCCGTAGGTCAGGGTGGTTTCGTTGTTGGTGGCAGCGAGTTGTGGGAGTGCTCGGGTGCCTACGAGGATTTCATTTTCATTTTGCGGCCATGCGGAGACTTGCCACCATGAGTTGAGTTGGCGGGCGGCGGGGATGTCTGTTCCGGCTATGACTATCGGTTGGTGGGATGCGGTGCTGCCTACTGCGTAGGCGAAGGGGACGGCTTGGGTGTTGGGGCCTGCGGCTTCACGGATCGTGCTGAGAAGAAGGCCCATTGATTCCGAGTTTTGTTGCGCCCGTAGGGATCCCTCGTCGCTTCGCTCTGTCGGGATGACAAGCCTCTCTTTTTCAGAGAGTTTTTGAGACGCCGCGTTGGAGTGCAAGGGGTCCTTCGCTTCGCTCAGGATGACGGGCTTTTCTTTAGAGCTGAGTGTGACGAGGACGTTGGCGCCGAAGGTGCGGAATTCGTGGTGGAGTTTGGCGTCGAGCCCGTTGTAGAGGGTTAGTAGGGCGGTGGAGATGGCGGCTGAGACGGTGAGGGCGATCCAGGCGTTGCGGGCGCGGCTCTGACGGTGGAGGAGCGAGCGGTGGAGCAGCGTAAGGAGCGAGAGGCTCACGCGTCTTCTCTCAGCGTTGCGGCGGGGTCGAGCCGCAGGGCGAAGCGGACGGAGGGGATGCTGCCGGCGATGGCGACCAGGAGTGAGAGCGCGAGCACAACGGGCAGCAGGACTGCGTTGAAGGGGATCTGGCTGCCGAAGATCTGGATGGCGATGCGCGCGGCGAGCAGGGAGCCGAGGGCCCAGCCGATGGTGCCGGTGGCGAGGGCGAGGATGGAGGTTTCGAGAAAGACGAGCGAGGCGATGGTGGTTTGGCTGGCGCCGAGGGAGCGCATGAGGCCGATTTCGCGGCGGCGCTCGAGGAGTGCGGTGGCCATGGCTGACGAGACTGCGAAGGACGCGGCTATGAGCGAGGCGATGGTGACGAGCCACATGAGTCCGGAGATGCGGGAGAGGATTTGGCCTTCGCTTTGGGCTACGCGGCGGATCTGTTCGGCGTGTGCGGCGGGGATGGCCTCGTCTACTTGAAAGGCGATGGAGTTGGCGTAGGGCGAGCAGTACCAGCGGTCATGATCTTTGGGCGAGAGCGAGTTGGGATTGCGGCGCGCGAAGGCGTCTTCGGGCTTAGTGAGGGCGCTGAGGTAGACGCGACGGACTGCCGAAGGTGTGTTGTTGAGTTGCTGCGCGAGGGCGAGGGGGATGAGGAGCTGGGTGTCGGTGTCGTCGCCTGTGGTGACTGTGCCGGTAATGTGGATGGGGACGTTGTCGATGGTGATGCTGTCGCCTGTGTGGAAGGGAAGCTTCGCCCCGGCGGCTGCTTCGTTGGTCGCGTTGTCGTTGGGCCATGTGCCGGTGAGTTTCCACCAGGGGTGGACGGCGGGCGCTCCGGTGGTGAAAGTGTCGGTGCCGGACTGGATGGTGTGGTGGAACCAGAGGCCGGTTGCGGTGAGTTGCCGGTTGTTGGCTGTGACGGTGAGCGGGAGCTCGGGTGAGATGGCGGTGATGTTGTTGCGCCAGAAGATTTCTTTGAGCTTGGGCAGGTCTTGTTCGCGGAGGTAGGAGCCGCTGGTGGCGGGCTTGATGTTGACTCCGGCGATGTCGATGTCGAGGGTGTCGGCTTTGGGGTAGACGATGATATTGGCGCCGTAGTTGGAGTTAAGCTCGCGATTGATTTTGTCGCCGATGCTGGTACCCAGGGCGAGCATGGTGGTGATGGCGGTCGCTCCGAGGAGGATGGCCAGGCCGGCTAGGAGACGGCGGCGTTTTTGGCGGAGGAAGCTTTCGGCTAGTAGGCGGAGGAACACTTAGGTGTTCCTCCTCGCGGGGAGAGAAAGCGCAGCTCCCTCCGCTGCGCAGCGCTGCGCGCTGCTCCGGTCGGGACGACGAACAAAGGGCATCATTGCTTGGCGAAGCGGGGGGCGAGGGCTTCGAGGTCGGAGGAGGCGATGATGATGTTGCCGCCGGCGGTGGTGGACTTTAGGGGGATGGGGTTGCAGCCGCCGGGGGTGCCTACGGATTGCGGGACGACGGGCGAGGCGCACATCTTGCAGATGATTCCCTGGCTGGTTTTGTAGAAGCCTACGGGACCGCAGATCTGGCAGGCGTCGGCTACGGAGACTACGTTGCCGTCGGGCTTGCGGAAGAGGAGGAAGCGGACTTCGGTGCCGTTGCTGGTGACCACGCTGTAGCGGTGGAGCTGGTCGTCGTTGATTTGCGAGAGCGGCAGCACGGCTTGGGCGCCGTTGAGGGTTACGGGGGCGGCGGGGGAGAGGGCCGTGGTGGTCTTGGCGTAGATGAATTGCGCCGTGATTAAGAAGATGAATACGAAGCTGGAGATGTAGACGGCGGACATCCAGAAGCGCTCGCGGCGGCGGGCCCATTCTGCCTTGCGGCGGTCGGCCGGGTTTGCGATGGCGGATGGGTCGGGGGCTTGTGCGGCGCGGCGACGCATTTCGAAGAGGACCATGAGGCCGGTGAGGGCCAGGATGGTGACGAAGAAGAAGAGGTCGTTGCGGACGATGGGGCCGATGATGCGCATTTCAGACTGGCTGGAGGGGAGGATGCCGTTTTCTGAGAGCTCATGGAGGCCGGAGATGGTGAGTTGGAAGGCCACGAAATAAAGGATGACGGTGGTGACGCGGAAGAATCGTTGCAGGTTAATGCGGACGCTGCCTTTGATGAACATGACGGCGAATACGACGGCGAAGGCGATGCCGGCGAGGGTGCCGATGAAGGTCATCAGCTCGGTGGAGTTGAGGGAGACGGCGGAGAGGATGAGGACGGTTTCGACGCCTTCGCGGAGGACCATGAGGAAGACGAAGAAGAAGAGGCCGATGGAGGAGCCGCTGGCGGCGAGGGTGCTGACTTTGCCTTCGATTTCGCCCTTGAGCTTGCGCGCGGTGCGCTGCATGTACCAGATCATCGTGACGACGAAGACAGCGGCGATTAGTTCAACCAAACCTTCAAAGATGTCCTGGTTGTACGCCAGACGAGAGAGGATGATGGCGATGCCGACTGAAGCGGCGAGGGCGGCTGCGAGGGCCCAGTAGACGGTGCGCTTGAGTTCGTTGCGGCCGGATTTAGAGAGGAAGGCGAAGATGATTCCGACGATGAGGGAGGCTTCGACGCCCTCGCGCAGGGTAATGATGAAGGCTTGCAGCATGTATCGAACGACCGATCCTGGGGCTTTAATAAGCCGCTAAGTGACTGAAAGGGAAAGTGGCTTTCAATATCGGATTATATTGGTCGTATATTGGAGCGTCAAACGCCGGTAGAGGGTCAGGGTCAGAACTCTGTGGTGAAACGGAGGCCGTAGCTGCGGGGCGGGGCGACGGCGTTGCCGGAAAAAAGGCCGGCGAAATCGATGAGATTTATGCGGTCGAAGAGGTTCTCGCCGTCGATTTGAATGCGGATCTTCGCACGGTCGCCGGCGGCGAATTCATAACCACCATTGGCGTTGATCGCGAGATTTGGTTTGATACGGCCTCGGGAGAAGTTAACTCTGCTGACCAGTCGCGCGCCGTATTGCGCGATGGCTTGCTGCTCTGTTCCATCGAACTCCACGGGCAATCCAGAGCCGTAGTCGGCGCCCGTTCCCAGCCAAAAGCCATGTGGAAGGTGGTAGATCCATCGCGTCCGTACGGTGTTGCGCTGGTCTTGCGAGACCCAGAAACGGCCTTGGGTTTGTTGTTGCGCGTCTACCGCCTCGCTGCCGAGGAAGAGACCGCCTGTGACGGGGAAATATGCGGAGCCGACCAGGTAGGAGTGGCTGAGCGTGCCCGAGAGAACGTGCCAGTGGGGGACTGCGATGGTGCTTTCGAAGCCGTAGATAGAAGCCTTGCGAAATGCGATGGGGAAGCTGATGGAGGTGTCGAGCAGGGGGTTGTCGTCGGCGAAGTTGGTGGACTGACGCAGAAAATAGTTGCCGTCGAATCTTAGGTGGCTGAAGAGACGTTTTGAGATGCCGGCTTCGTAGTAGTTGCCGCGCGATGGCAGCACAGGTTCTCGCAGGACCTGTGGGTTAAGCGAGACGACGCTCGGCGAACTGGAGAGCAGAATGTTTTCGAAGGCCGGGGTCTGGCAGACGCGGTCGTAAGAGAAGTGGGCGACCATATCGAGCCGAACGAAATAGCGCGAGAGCGCGACGCGCGGGCTGAAAGCCTGCCGATGAACAATTAATTGATAGTTGTCCCAGCGGATGCCTGCTGCGAGTGTCCAGTGATTGAGGTGCGCGGTGTCTTCGATGAAGACGCCTTGCTCGCGGTCCTTGCCGTTCTGAAAGAAATCGAAGTGCGGCGGGGTTCCTGGGTCGAAGGCTGAGGGGTCGGTGATGTTGTAGTGGAACTGTTCGTGGAGATTGAGGAAATCACCTTCGATGCCAGCTTTCCACTCGTGCCTACCGCGTTGAAAAATGCCGCTGGCCTTCAGGTAGCCTTCGCGGAACCCGCGATGTTGGCCGGCGATAATCGGCGTGGAGAATGCGTTTGAGTCAAGGAGCGCGGTGTCGTCGCGCACCATGCCCACGAGGCTTGCCAGCATGTTGGGGGAAAAGACATGCTGCCAGCCTGCGGTGCCCATGGTCTCGAGCGATGCGCGATGCTGGAGCTGACCGCCGGCCTGCTGAAGTTGTTCATTGGGTACAAGAAACCGGGCGAACTCATGGCGCGTCGTCAGCGTGATGGAGTCGTTGTTTCCGGATTCATGCTGGTAACGTCCAGAGATTTCGCCGGAGGTCGCCTGGTTGGTGAAGTTCTGCAGCACCGGGGGATTTTCGAACCACTCGGTGTATGCGCCACCGCCGGTCAAGCCGGCGCTGTCCTTTTTCCACGTTTGCTCGACGGAAGCATTTGCAACCGCGGTGGAGAAGCTTCCGCCGGAAGCGACGAAGGTTCCATGAAGACCGTTCTGAGGATTCTGGAGCGTGGTGACCTCGACGACTCCTCCTAACTTGCGGCCATACTCCGCGGGAATGCCTGCGGTGTAGACCGCCATCGATTGCAGGTCGCTGGGCTCGAGCTGCGAGCCGGAACCGGGCGAGCGATTTTCTGTGAGCGGGACGCCGTCCACGACGAATTGAGTCTGATATTCGGAGCCTCGCGGATGGAGGACGCCGCTGCCCTCATAAAGCCAGCCCGGCTGCGAATTGACCAGATCGACGAGGCCGCGGCGGGGTAAAGAAAAATTGCGGAGTTCGATCTGGGAGCGTCCGATGTGCTGCAACATGCCGGCCTGATCTTCATCGAGCAGGGTGGGCGAGGCTTGCACGATGACCGTCGAGGCTGCCGCCGACGAAAGCAGCGAGATTTCGTAGTGAATCGGAATCGCGGAGCGGATCTCGATCTCTTGGGCGACGCGCGCGAATCCTGGGTGGTCGACTACCAGGGTGTATACCCCGAAGGGCAGTTGGGATGCGGACAAGATTCCATCGATGTCCGTTCGGAGAGTCTCGTTGAATTGGTTTGCATCACTGGTCAGGGTCACTGTGCTCTGCAGTGACATTCCTTGGGCATCAATCACATGCAAACGCAAGGCTCCGCTTGACGACTGGGCGTGAACCGCAGAAGCGCTCCAAAGAAAAAAAACGAAAAGTGTTGCAGATATTTTCATCATTGAACCGCAAGGCTTGCCGCCACATTTTAGATGGCGGTTCGGTGCTTTCCCTAGCGGGAACTGCGGCGGTTCCGTTGCGATTCGCGAAGCTTTGATTTCGAGGGTTTCTTGGAGTTCATTCTTCGCGCAAGGCGCGCATAGGGTCGGCATGCGCTGCGCGTTGGGCGGGAATGAAACTGGCGAGGATGGCGGGAGCGGCGAGGGTGGCGATCGCGATGGCGAGGGTGAGCGCGTCGGTGGGGCGAAGTTCAAAGAGGAGGGAGCGGGCGGTGGCGCCGAGGAGGATGGCGGGGACGAGTCCGACGAGGAGGCCGATGCCGAGGAGTGTGGCTGCTTCTCGCATGATGAGGCCAAGGATCTGGCTGCGGTTGGCGCCGAGCGCGATGCGGATGCCTAGTTCGGTGCGGCGACGAATGACCATGTAGGAGATGACGCCGTAGAGACCCATCATGGCGAGGGTGGCGGCGAGCAGACCGAAGAAGCCGGAGAGGGTGGCCATGAGGCGCTCGCGGATGAGGCCTTCGCGGATGCTGGTCTTGAAGACTTGAAACTGGATGACGAGCGATGGATCGACTTGCCCGATGGCTGCGCGGATGGAGGGGATGAGCGAGGTGATATCGCCGTCTGAGCGGATGATGACGGCTTGTCCGGTGTCGGGCTCGGTGCTTTGCGCTTCGGCGCCGTAGATGATCGGATCGAAGTTTTCGCGGAGGTCAATATATTTGCTGTTCTGGACCATGCCGATGATCTCGTACGTGCGGACGGGTTCGTCGCTTTCCTGGACCAGGTCGAAGGTGCGGCCGACGGGGTCGGCGCCGTCGAGATAGCGGCGGGAGAAGGCTTCGGTGACGATCGCTTTGGGTGTGGTAGCGGCGGTGTCCTGGTCGTTAAAGTCGCGGCCGGAGAGGATGCGGGTATGCATCGTGTCGAAGTAGCCGGGGGTTACTTGATTGAAGTTTGTAACTTTGCGCTGGATGTTGGTGCGCGGAACGGTGACTTCTTCGTTCCAGAAGCTGCCGGTAAGCGGGACGTTGCGGACGTCGGCGGCTGCGGCAACGCCAGGGACTGCGCGGATGTGCTGGAGGAGATCGTGTTTGTACTCGGTTCGCATGGCGGCGGGCAGGTTGACGGGTGAGAGGTCGATGTCGGTGACGAGGATGTTGTCTTGCTGGAAGCCGGGGTCGACGCTGAGCAGGTTGCGGAAGGTGCGCACGAAGAGGAGCGCTCCGACGAGAAGCACGAGTGAGATGCCTACCTGGCAGACGACGAGGGAGCGGCGCAGGCCGAAGCGTTCGCGGCTGGCGGTTTGGCCGCGGCCGCCCGCTTTCATGGCTTCGTTTGGTGCGGTGTGCGCGGCTTGGAGTGCCGGCGCGAGTCCGAACAGGATGCAGGTAATGACGGCGAGGGAGACGGTGAAAGCAAGGAAGAGCCAGTCTGGAGCGAGGTCGACGAAGATGGGAGTTTGGCCAGTGCTGAGGAAAGAGACCATGAAGCGGCTGAGGAGTTGAGCGAGGACGACGCCGCAGACGGCTCCGGCGGTGGCGATGAGCAGGCTTTCGGCGAGGAGTTGGCGGGCGAGACGCGCGCGTGAAGCACCGAGGGCGAGGCGGACGGCCATTTCGCGGCGGCGCGCGCTGGCGCGGGCGAGCATGAGATTGGCGAGATTGAAGCAGGCGATGAGGAGGACGAGGCCAGAGATGCCCATGAGGAGGTAGAGGGGAGTTTCGTATTCGCGGCGGAGCGATGAGACTCCACAGGAGGCCGAGAGTGCGCCCAGTTTGAAGCTGAGGAAATGCTGGCGGTTGGTGTCGCTGTAATTTGGCGGGAGAGCGGCCTGAAAGACGCCGGGAGAGATTGCGCTGAGTTGGGCGGAGGCGCGATCGAGCGTCCAGCCGGGCTTGAGGCGGCCGACGGCGTCGAGGAACCACATGCGGTGGTCTTGCAGCATGGAAGATGGACCATTGACGATGGGTTCGGCGCAGAGGGGGATGGCGACGTCGAAGGCGCGTCCTACTTCAACGCCGAAGAAGCTGGGCGGAGTGATGCCGACTATCTGGAATGGGTGCCCTTCCAGGCTGATTTTTGTGTCGGATGCTAGTGGGCGGCCGCCGAATTCGCGTTGCCAGAAGGGATAACTGATGACGGCAGCGGAGGAGCCGCAGCCAGGGTAGTCGTCGGTGGAAGAGAGCAGGCGGCCCTGTTGAGGGTGGATCTGTAACACGTCGAAGAAGCTGCCGCTGACAATGAGTCCGCGGGCGTATCGGGCTTCGCCGCCGTGGGCCAGGTTTAGCCGTTCGCCGTACCACGCGGCGATGGATGAGAAGGCTTGCTGGTGGTCGCGGAGCTGTTCCCAGATGGCGTTGGTGAGTTGCGGGTTGTTACTGCGGAAGCTGCCGCTGCGGCCGAACGGGTTGTGGACGATGCGGACGTCGGCGAGCGATTGCGGGTCGTGCACGGGGAGGGTGCGGAGACGGACCGAGTCGAGAAGCTGGAAGATGGCGGAGTTGGCGCCAATGCCCAGGGTGAGAGAGAGGATGGCGATGGCGGCGAAACCGGGGTTGAGGCGGAGGAGGCGTGCGCCGTGACGGAGATCTTTCCAGAGACCGGCGAAGAAATTTGCGCTGGGCTCGTTTTGTCCGGGCGGGTAGGCGTGGGGCGTGACGCGGAGAATGGGCCGGAGCGCGGCGGCTAGTTCGCCTCCGCTGAGTTCTGCGCGGACGGTGGCGCGGGCTTGCTCTGGCGAGGCACCTTCGGAGAGGAGTTCGTTGTAGCGGTCGTTGAGGTGCTGGTTAAGCTCGTCGATGATTTCGGCTTCGCGCGGCGGGTCGAGGTTAAGCGAGTCGAGGTAGGAGGCGATTTCTTTTGACCAATCAGGCATGTTCGGCCTCGGTGATCTGGTGGATGGCGTTTACGAATTCAGCCCAGATGCTGCGCTGCTCTTTGAGCATTTTTTTGCCGCTGGTGGTGAGGCGGTAGTAGCGGCGGCGGCGCTGGCCGGCTTTTTCTACCCAGCGGCCTTCGATGAGGCCTCGGCCTTCGAGACGGTAGAGGAGGGGGTAGAAGGACGCTACGTTGAAACGGAGCACGCCTGCGGAGCGGGTTTCGATGAGCTTGTTGATTTCATAGCCGTGGCGCGGACTGTGTTGGAGCAGGGAGAGGATGAGGAGTTCGGCGCTGCCTTTTTTCAGTTCGCGGTCGAAGACTTTCGCTGGCATATGTGGCATAGCAACATATGGTGGTGCAAGTGTTGGGCGATGTCAAGTTGCCTGGCCGCGTGGGCATTCTCAAACAAGGTGGAAATGCTACGCTTCGAGCTATGGAACTCATGCGGAAGTTCTTAGCACGTCGGCCATCTGGACCACTATGTCACTACACCAATGCACAGGGCTTGTTAGGAATCGTTCAAAAGAAAGCTATCTGGGCCACAGATTCCGCTCACTTGAATGATGCGCAAGAATTCAAGCATGCGCTTGATTTGCTTCAATCGGAGATCGAAAGACGACAAAACAGTCCAGGAGAGGCAGCGGCGCTCTCCAAGGAGTGGAAGGAGATTCTGGAAGAGTTGCATAAAGGGAACCCTCAGAGCGGAATCTATGTGGCATCTTTCTCGGAGAACCCAAATCAACTGAGCCAATGGCGAGCATATTCTGGCGCTGAGAACGGCTATTCTCTTGGCTTCGATTGTAAGGATCTAGAGTTCTTGCGAAAGACCGTCCGCTTTCAGCTCGTTAAATGTGTCTACGATCCTGGTGAGCAACTCGAATTAGTCGGGTCGGTTATCGACTACATGCAGCGCGCTTGGAGAAAATTGGAGACTCTCAAGGGGAAGAAAGGCTGCGGATTCCTGTTCCGATTCGGAGACAGAGTGACCCCCGTCTTGCTCGCCCTGAAAGACAAGAGTTTCGAGGAAGAGCGAGAGTGGCGACTCGTGGGAAGCAAGCCAAATCATCTCGCACTGAACTTTCGATCTGGCCGCTTTGGCGTCGTGCCGTTTTGCGAGATCCCGCTTTGTGCAGACAAAGAAAAACTGAGACTAAGGCACGTTTATATCGGTCCGAATGCAGAACCCGATATAGCAGTGGAAGCGGTTAGAGCTTTGTTGTGGGAAGAGTCGATCCTTTGTGATAGGAGCGCGGTTTTCAAGTGCGAGATTCCGCTCAGAAAATGACGTGTTACGTGTGGACCGTCTGCCCAAGGCCTTTTGAAGCGATACACGTACGAATAACACGCTAGACCCGCAAAAGTCATTGCTTGTCGCAGTATCGAATCGCGCCATCGAGATCGGTAAACTTGCCGTTGGGCTCTGCATGGCAGTAGGTGGTCTTGAGCTTGGTCCAAACCGAATCGGAATTTTCCATGATCGCCCGCATCGGATTCGCCGTTTTAGAGTCGGACGTTTGTATTTCTCGCGCCAGTATTTCAAGCCAATGATGCGCCACTTGTCCCACGGGCCTTACGAGGACAAACCGGCACCTATTCTCCGCCGTACAAGCTTGGGCGTATCCGAACCATTCTTCTTTTCCCAATTTCTCGTCTTCGTGCGCAGGGTCGATTCCTTTCACGACGTCATCGCAAAAGTTCCCCGCTACGAAAGAGTTGTTGGGGTTGATTCCGTGGATCGTTTGGGCCGAGGCTAACTGGCTCGATACAAAAACTAAAAAGATAAGTAGCCGTCCAGTCATCGAGATTCGCGAACGCAACTTTCTATCTAAGGGCGGTGATTTGAGATGGTGCGCCCGGAAGGATTCGAACCTCCGACCTACTGGTTCGTAGCCAGTCGCTCTATCCAACTGAGCTACGGGCGCACGTGGGTGGGAACCTGCTTTTTGAGAATAACAAACATGATGCGCCGCGACAATCGTCGCGCGCTTACTTCTGCGGGGCGGGAGTGGCTTCCTCTTTGGGGCGTTGCGGTGGGAGAAGAGAGATTTCTTCGGCTAGCGCGAAGCCGGCTCCGCGGAGGAGTTTGGAGATGTTGGGTTTGGTGAGGCGGGTGGCGTCGTATTCGATGCGGATGATGCCGTCAGCGCTGGAGAAGGTGGTGCGACGGACGCCGTAGACTTCGCGGACGTAGCCCAATGCGCGCATGGCGTCTTCTGTGGGGTGTAGTGCGCAGCGGTATGCCACTTCTACGGTCGTCATAGCTTCAGGATAGCAGCGTTGGGCCGGATGATAGAGCTGGGCTAGAGCTGGGATAGATAGGCGATCATGTCGGGGCTGGTCCAGTTGCGCGCGCCTATAAATTTGCGCTGGATGAGGCCGTTGCGGTCGATGACGTAGGTTTCAGGATATTGCGTGGAGCCGTAGAGGAGGTTAGCGCGTTGCTCTGCGTCGCGCACGGTGAGGAGATCGACGTGATGGTCGATGAGGAAGCGGCGATAGATGGAGTCGTCTTCATCAATGCTGATGGCGATGACTTTGACCTGGGGTAGCTGGTGCTGCATGGCGAGGAGCGAGGGGAGTTCGTCGATGCAGGGTGGGCACCAGGTGGCCCAGAAATTGAGCAGGACTACTTGGCCGCGGTACTCGGCGAGGTTGACGCTGCGGGTGCCATCGCTGATTTGAAATGTGGGTGCGGGCTTGTTGAGGTGTGCTGGGTGTGCGCCGCGGTCGCAGCCGGCGCACAGCGCGAGTATAGCGATTAAGGCGGCGGCAGATCGGCGACGGGGAAACACTGCTCTCTATAATACGGCGGAGTGATAGACACCCTGGCAATAGACGAAGCGCCCGCCGAGGCGAGCGAGCGGAGTGGCGCGGACATTCAGTTGAGCGTGATCGTGCCTGCGCGGAATGAGGCGGATTGCATTACGGAGTGCTTGATTTCGCTGGCTGCGCAATCGGACGAGGGGTTCGTTCTTGGTGAGGATTGGGAGCTGATTGTTGTTGATGATGGCTCTACCGATGCGACGCGCGAACTGGCGCGAGGGGTGGGGGGTGCGACGGTGATTGCTGCTGCGCCGCCGCAGAAGGGTTGGACGGGAAAGGCGAACGCTTGCTGGACGGGCGCGAAGAGGGCACGCGGGACGTGGCTGCTATTTACCGATGCGGACACGGTGCATGAGCCGGGCGATCTGCGGAGGGCTATGCACGAGGCGGAGAGGACGGGGGCGAAGTTGCTGTCGTATTCGCCGCGGCAGATTGTGAGCGGGTTCTGGCAGCATGCGCTGATGCCGCTGATTTTTTCTGATCTGGCGCGGACTTATCCGCCGGCGATGGTGTCGAATCCGCAGTCGGCGGTTGCGGCGGCGAATGGACAGTTTCTGATGATCGAGCGCGGGGCGTATCAGCGGTCGGGCGGTCATGCGGCGGTGGCGGCTTCGCTGCTGGAGGATGTGGCGATCGCGCGGAATGTGAAGCGCGCGGCGGCGATTCGATTTCGCTATGCGCCGGATGCGGTGTGTACGCGAATGTATCGCAGTTTTGGCGCGATGGTGGAGGGGTGGACGAAGAATCTGGCGTTGTTGTTTCCTTCACCGCTGTTGCTGGCGTTTTATCGGGTGCTGGATTTGTGTTTGCTGATTGGGCTGCCGGTCTTGGCGTGGAAGCTGGCTGTCGTTCCGCAAAAAATAATTGTGATCTTGTGGTGGCTGTGGCGCGCGGGGCTCTACGTCACGCGAGTGGGGAAGTCGAACTTTCCGATGCGGGATTGCGTGCTGTCGATCGCGGCGCTGCCGTTGTATGCGGCGCTGTTGTGCCGGAGTTGGATGGTGCACAAAATTACGAAGCGTGTGGAGTGGAAGGGGCGCAGTTACAGCGCCTGATGTAACCAAATGCCGCGCGGCGCATCTACTGGTTTGAGACAATGACAGTATGGTGCTGTTGACGCGCAGGACTGAATTTTCCGCATCGCATTTTTACTATGACGAAAAGTTGTCCGAAGCGGAGAATGTGCGCTTGTTTGGCAAGTGTGCGAACCGCAATGGACACGGGCACAACTACACGCTGGAAGTGACGGTGGCGGGCGCGGTTGATCCCGTGTCCGGCTTTGTGGTGGACCTGAAGCGGCTGAAGGACGTGATTGAACGCGAGGTGGTTTCAGTCTATGACCATCGGCATTTGAATCTTGAGTTGCCGGAGTTTAAGACGGCGATGCCGACGACGGAGAATATTGCGATTGCGATTTGGCGGCGGCTGGAAAATAAGATTGAGAATGCGGAGCTGACGCGCGTGCGCGTGTATGAGATGCCGGATTTGTATGCCGAATATCGTGGTGAAGCATGAAGGCTTATTTGGGAAGGCGGTATCGGTTTTCCGCTTCGCACCGGTTGCATAGTGATGCGTTCAGCGAGGAGAAGAATCGCGAAGTTTATGGCAAGTGCAACAACCCTTTTGGGCATGGACACAATTACGTGGTGGATGTGTTGCTGAGTGGTCAGGTGAATGGCCGCGGGATGGTTTGCGATCTGGCGGAGCTGGATGAGTTTGCGCAGCGGGAGATTGTTGAGCGCTTTGATGTGGCGAATTTGAATCTGGATTCTGCGTTCGAGAATCGCGTACCGACGACGGAGAATCTTTGTAAGGAAGTGTTTCGCGTTTTTCGAGATGGATTTTCGGAAGCGCATTTGGAGCGCGTTCGGGTGGAAGAAACCCAGAATAACTATTTCGAGTACGCAGGATGAGAGGGCCAGAGATGACAAAGAGTGCCTTGGTAAATGAGCTTGAGCAGTTTTCTACGCAGGACTTGTATCGTGAGCTGATTGTGCGGCTTGGTGAGGATCCGGAGCGGGATGGATTGAAGCGGACACCGGAGCGGATGGAGAAGTCGATGCAGTTTTTGACGCGCGGCTATCATCAAGATCCCGCGGCGATCCTGCAGGGAGCGTTGTTTGACGTTGATTATGACGAGATGGTGATGGTGAAGGACGTCGAGATGTTTTCACTCTGCGAGCATCACCTGCTGCCTTTTTATGGGAAGGTGCATGTGGGGTACATTCCTGACGGCAAGGTGATTGGGCTGAGCAAGATTCCGCGGCTGGTGGATGTTTTTGCGCGACGGTTGCAGGTGCAGGAACGGTTGACGCGGGACATCGCCACTGCCATTCAGGAGTCGATTGCGCCGCAGGGTGTTGGTGTCGTCATAGAGGCGCGGCATCTTTGCATGATGATGCGTGGAGTGGAGAAGCAGCACTCTACTACGGTGACTTCGGCGATGCACGGGGTGTTTCGTTCTGAGCGCGAGACGCGGAATGAATTTTTGTCACTGGTGCGGGAGCGTGGGTCGAGCCTGGTTTAGATGCGGCTTTAGACTGAAAGCTGCGCGGCTCGGCGCTGCGCCTGCATGAATGGACTGCTGATCATAGACAAGCCTGCGGGGATGACATCGCATGATGTGGTGGCGGTGGTGCGTCGCATGTCCGGCGAGCGGTCGATTGGGCATATGGGGACGCTCGATCCGATGGCGACCGGTGTGTTGCCGCTGGTGCTGGGCAAGTACACGCGGCTGGCGAAGTTCTTCCTGAATGACCGCAAGGTTTACACGGGCGTGATTCGCTTTGGGTTTGCTACGGACACCTATGATGCGGAGGGAGAACGCGTCGGCGGGGTGACAGAATCGTTGCCGAGTGAGGCGGAGATTTGTTCGGCAGCGGTGTTTTTTTGCGGGGAAATGGAGCAAATGCCGCCGGCTTTCAGCGCGAAAAAGGTGGATGGAGTTGCGGCTTACAAGCTGGCGCGCAAGGGCAAGCCGGTTGAGTTGAAGCCTGTGCCGGTGACTATCTTCCGTTTTGTGATTACAGATGTGAGGGGTGCGGACGCGGCGTTTGAGGTAGAGATTTCTTCGGGCGGATATGTGCGGTCAATAGCGCACGATCTGGGGGCGCGGCTTGGTTGTGGGGGACATTTAGCGAGCTTGCGGCGGACGGTTGCGGGAGATTTTTCGCTGCAGGACGCGGTGACGCTGGATGAGTTGGCGCGGCTGGGCGAGAGCGGAGAGGGCATTGGAGCGCGGCTTTATCATCCGCGGAGGATGCTGCCGGGGATGCCTTGCGTGACGGTGGATGAGCGGACAGCGGGGCGGGTTCGCAATGGGATGACGGTGAATTTGCCTGAGTATTCAGAGGCGCCGATGGCGAAGATGTTTACGGCGCAGCGGGATTTGCTGGCGATTGGGCAGCGTGTGGCGGGCACGCTGTTTCAGCCGGTTGCGGTGCTGGGTTGAGCGCTATTTGGTGAGCAGTGGCTCGACGACGGGCAGCAGATTGCGGGCGACTTGTGCGTTTCCCTGTGCCGTGGCGTGGATGCCGTCGCGCTGCATGTCGCCGGGGGTATCCCACACATTGGCGAGCATGAACGGCAACAGCGGTGTGTGGTACTTCTTTGCGATCGCGGGGAAGACATCGTCGAAGCGGTGGATGTATGAAGCGCCGTAGTTGGGCGGCAGGGTGATGCCGGCGATTATGACCTTGACGTGCGCGTCCTGCAGCGTGTGGACGATGGTATCGAGGTTGGTCTGCATTTCTTCGGGACGAACGCCGCGCAGGCCGTCGTTGCCGCCGAATGCGACGATGACGATTGCCGGGTGGAGGGCGATGACTTCATCGATGCGGTTAACGCCGTCTTTGGTGGTGTTGCCGCTTATTCCCTCGTTGACGACATGGTAGTGATATCCGCGGGCATCCAGTTCTTTCTGTAGATAATCGGGGTAGCTCTTGTCCTGATCTGCACCAAAACCGGCGGTGAGGCTGTCGCCGAATGCGACCAGAACGGGTCGGGGGTCGTCTGATACAGCAGCGCTCGGTTGATTCGGTTGCGCGACGGAGGCTGCGTCGGCAGGTGGGACGGGCTGGGGCTGGCGGTTGCATGCTGCGAGCGGCAAGAGAAGTGCGGCGATGAGTAGCAGGCGCTTCATATAGAAAGTTTAGCTGCGGTTTGTAAGTACATGAGGGGACACGAGTGATTGAAGTTCGACAACTGATAAAGACGATTCGCAATGGAAATCGTACGGTAGAGATTTTGCGCGGGATAAGCCTGACGATTCCGAGCGGACAGATTGTGGCAGTTATGGGCGCTTCAGGCAGCGGCAAAAGTACGTTGCTGGGGCTGCTGGCTGGGCTGGATGCGCCGACGAGCGGAGAGGTGTTGCTGGACGGAGTTGAGATCAGCGCGATGGAGGAGGACGAGCTGGCGCAGTTGCGCGGTCGGAAGCTGGGGTTTGTCTTTCAGTCGTACCAACTGGTGCCGACGCTGACCGCATTCGAGAATGTGCTGTTGCCGTATGAGTTGAACGGCGATGGAGATGGCCGTGCGCGGACGCGAGAGTTGCTGGAGCGGGTTGGACTGAGCGGGCGCGAGGACCACTATCCTGTTCAGCTTTCTGGCGGGGAGCAGCAGCGCGTGGCGTTGGCGCGCGCGTTTGTGATGAAGCCGCCGATTATTTTGGCGGATGAGCCGACGGGTAATCTGGATTCAGTGAATGGCGGACACGTGCTGGAGTTATTGCTCGATTTGAATCGCAGCGCGGGGACTACGCTCGTGCTGGTGACTCACGACGAGGCGGTGGCCGCGTTTGCGGACCGGCGCATCACGCTGAAGGACGGACTGGTGATGGCAGACACGCTCGCAGAACAGGAGACACACGCTTGAGCGCTGCATCGTTCTCCTGGGCTTCGGCCGCGAAGATTGCATGGCGGGACATGCGTGCTTCGCGGGCGAAGTTTTTATTTGTAACGATGGCGGTGGCGATTGGCGTGGGCGCGCTGACCGGGATTCGCGGGTCGAGTGAGGCATTTAAGCGGACTCTGCTACTCCGTGCACGGACGATTATGGCGGCGGATTTGTCTGCGCGGTTCTTTGATCAGCCGACCGAGGCGCAGGAGCGGCAGCTTGCTGTGTTGGAGATGGAAGGCGCCCAGGAGACGCGGGTGACGGAGCTGGTTTCCATGGCTTCGACGACGGGGCACGATCCGCTTTTGATTTCTCTGAAGGCGGTGGACACGGCGGCATATCCGTTTTACGGCACGGTGGAGATGAACCCGGCTGGGACTCTCCGCGATGTGTTGCGCGATGACACGGTTGTTGTCGCTGATGACTTGTTGGTGCGGATGGGCGTCGCTGTGGGCGATACGCTGCGGATAGGACAGGGAAGTTTTCGCATTGCGGCTGTGGTGGTGAATGAGCCGGATCGGCTGTCGGCTTCGATGGGATTGGGGCCGCGTGTGCTGATGACGCGGCGGGCACTGGCAGCGACGGGATTGCTGCAACCGGGCAGCCGCTCGGGAGAGCACATTCTTTTCAAGCTGCCGCCGAATGGGGTGACGGACGAGTTTAAGAGACAGGTGGCGACGATACTTCCGGAGGCGCAGATTACAGATTTTCGCGAGACGAATCCGGCGCTGACGCAGGGTCTGGAGCGTTCGACTAGCCTGTTGAGCCTGGTGAGCTTGGTGGCGCTGGTGCTGGGTGCAATTGGTGTGGCGATGGCGATGCGGGCGCATATCGAGCAGCGAGTGGACACGATCGCGATTATGAAGTCGATTGGCGCGCGTTCGCGGCAGGTGATGCGGATTTATATTTTGCAGACTTTGTTGCTGGGGACGCTGGGGGGCCTGCTGGGTGTGGCGCTGGGCGCGGCTGTGGAGCGGATGTTTCCGTATCTGCTGCGCAAGTTGATTCCGCTGCAGGTGAGTTACGGCTTTCCGCTGCATGCGATTGGGATTGGGCTCGCGGTTGGGATATTGACGACGCTTTTGTTTACGCTGCCGCCGCTGTTGGATATCAGGAAGGTGCGGCCGAGCTTGATATTGCGTCGCAATGTGGCAGAGCCGGAAGCCGGAGGCTGGTGGGAGCGCGTTGCGGGGGCACGGGTGCAGATCGGCGCCGTGGTACTGATTTTGATCGGTCTGGGCGTCATAGCTGCGACGTTGAGTGATTCTCCATTTGTGGGGCGCTGGTTTACGGTCGCGCTGGTTGCGGTGCTCGTCGTGTTACTTTCGCTGGCGCGTCTGATTCTGTGGCTATTGCGCAGGGCATTAGTAGCGACTCGGGCTAATTTGCCTTCGACGCTTCGTCATGGGCTGGCGAACTTGTATCGGCCTGGGAATCAATCGGCCACAGTGCTGGCAGCATTGGGTACCGGCATCATGCTGGTGACTACTGTCTTCCTGATGCAGAAGGCGATCGTGCGAGAGTTGGGAGATAGCTCTTCGCCGACGCTGCCGAATGTTTTTCTGATTGATATCAGTAGCCCCGAAGTTGCGGGCGTGACGCAGCTGATGGATAAACAGCCGGGTGTAGGTGGACATGTAGAGACGGTGCCGGTGGTGGTGGCGCGGGTGGCGACGATCAATGGAGTTGTGCTGAACCAGATCACGATGAAGGATTACCCCAAGCGGTTTCTGCAGGCTGTTTCGCTGAGTTATGCAGACGAGCGGCCGACGGGACTGAAGACGGTGAGTGGTAGCTGGTGGGCGAAGGGCGAGCAGGCGGCGGAGATGAGTATTGGCTCGCGGACGGCGGGGCGGATTCATGTAAAGGTCGGCGACACGATGACGTTTTCGGCTGGGGGCAGGCAGATTGCTGTGCGTGTCGTGGCTACGCATACGACCGACGGGCAGCATGTATTCAGCCGGTCGGAGTTTATTGTTACGCCGCCTACGCTGGCAGGGCTGACTCCGATCTGGTATGGGGCCGTGCATATTGAGCCGCGGAAGGTGGGCGCGGCGCAGAGGGCGTTGTTTGCCAAGTATCCGACGGTGACAGTGGTGAATCTGGCGGATGCGTTTCAGACGCTGCGCGGCGTGGTGGACCAGATCGCGATGCTGATTCGCTTTCTGGCTTCGTTTTCTATTGTGGCCGGGTGCATCATCCTGGCATCGAGTATTGCGAGTACGCGGTACCGGCGTGTGCGTGAAGTGGTGGTGATGAAGACGCTGGGGGCCACTCGGCGTCGAATTGCGGCGGTATTTAGTGTGGAGTTTTTGCTGATGGGAGCGGTGGCGGGGACGGTTGGTGTGATTTTTGCGAATCTGCTGGCTCGCGTGTTGCTGCGGAAACTTGAGGCGGGTTTCCGCATTGAATGGCTGGCGTCAATAATTGCGATTGCGGGTACGGCGGCTATAGCGACGGTGAGCGGATGGATGGCAAGTTACCGGATGCTGGGGCAGAAGCCGCTGGAAGTGCTGCGCGAAGAGTAGCGCGATTGACCCGAAGTGCAAGCGTCGATACACTGAAAAACGGAGCAGCGCAACGCTGCTTTGCTTAGTAAGCGCGCGTGTTGCCCCCTCGTTCAATGGTAGGACAGTCGGCTCTGAACCGATCAATCGGGGTTCGAATCCCTGGGGGGCAACCAGTCAAATCTCGTCGCGCTTAATTGTCTTTTAATCCCCCATTAGGATTTGCGCGAGCCGACTACGAGCAGGGCGATGCCGCCGGCGATTGCGATTGCGCCGAGGATGGGCGGCAGGGGAACCGTATGGGTTTCTTTGTGGCTGATCTGTAGCGGGCCGGCGTCGACGACTTTCTTGCTGGTGGTGTAGTTGATGCCCTGATAGACGAGTGCTACCGCGCCGAGGATGATGAGCAGAACACCGCCGAGCAAAAGTGGCTTCATGATGACTTCCTTCTGCGTGCTAAGGATGCAGCACGGCGGTTCTTAAGAAGTCGAATGTGCCGCTGCGGGATGCTTCGACGCCGGTGAGACGGCGGCGATGGACGACGACGGTGTCGATGTACCAGAGGGGCAGAGAGGGCAGATCTTCGGCGAGGATGCGCTGTATCTGAATGTAGTCGGCGCGTCGTGCTGACTGGTCGTAGGTTTCGCCGGCTTGCTGGACGAGATTGTCGAGAGTGGTGTTTACGTAGTGTCCGCGGTTCGCGCCCTTGGGCGGGAAACTGGAGGATGCGAAAGCGTAGCGGAAGATGTCGGGGTCTTCATTACCGCCGATCCAGCGGAGCGCGTAGATCTGGAATGCGCCGTGGGTGACGTCGGCGTAGAAGGTGGCGAATTCAAAGCTGCGAATGTCGAGCGCGATGCCTACCTGTTTGAGCTGCTGTTGCAGGATGGCGGCGAGGAGGCGCGTGGATTCGTCGGTGGAGCTTTTGAGAGTGACGTGGAAGCGGACTCCGTTTTTGCCAGGGCGGTAGCCGGCGGAGTCGAGGAGAGCGCGGGATTGGGCGGGGTCGAAGGAGTTTGCATTGCCAGCGTCGGATTCGGCCCAGTGACCGCGGGGCAGCAGACTGTCGGCGGGCTGGGCGGTGTCGCGCCACAGCGCGTGGATGATGGCTTGGCGGTCGATGGCGAGGGCGATGGCGCGACGGACTCGCGGGTCTTTGAGGATGGGATCTGTGACCTTGAAGGTTACGTATTGGACGCGGGTGCCGAGGGCACTTTCGATGGCTAGCTGGGGATCGCTGCGCAGCGAGTAGACCATGTCGGCGGTGAGGGCGTTGACGGCGACGTCGGCTGATCCCTTGCGGAGTTCGAGCGCGCGCGTGATGGCGTCTGGTACAACGGAAAAGCGCACGCGGTCGATGTGGGGAGCGGTTTGCCAAGTTGCGGGGTTGCGTTCAAGAACGACCTCCTTGTCGATTTGCTGGCTGACGAAGCGGAAAGGCCCGCTCCCTATCGGATGCTGTTGAAAGTCGCGATCGCTGCCATAGGGGACGATGCCGATGGCGCCGTCGGAGAGGTTCCAAAGCAGCGCGGCGTCGGGTTGCTTGAGGTGAATGATGACGGTGGCGGGATCGGGCGCGTCGACACGGTCGACGGTGCGGAAGGTGCCGGACTTTGCGGTGATTACGGTGCCGTCGCGGACGGAATCCAGGGTGTATTTGACGTCGCGCGCGGTCAGCGGCTGGCCATTGTGAAATGTAACGCCGGTGCGGAGATGGAAGATGAAGGTGCGCGGGTCAGGCGTTTGCCACGACATTGCGAGCCAGGGTTCGAGGCCGAAGTCGCCGCGCTTGTGGAGAAGTGAGTCGAAGATGAGTTCGTCGATGTGCTCCGACGACTCGTCGGTGCCGACGCGTGGATCGAGGCTTGCCGGGCTGCTTTCGATCAAAAAATTAACGGTGTTTGCTTCGCGCGGATCGCGGTGGCAGCCGACGAATGCAAGCGCTAGCGCGAGGGTGAATAGGGCGGTGCGACTAGACATAGGTGACGCGGCCAAGGATTGCAGGGCGGCTCGCTCCAGTTGCGGAAGGCAGATTTCCCGGCAGGTGATGCACGGTTTGATAGGCGAGCAGGGCGAACGCGATGGCTTCTTTGGCTTCGACCTGGATTCCTGCGGCTTCGCTGGTGGCGAGGGTGCAGCCGAGTGGAGTGAGACGCCGGTCGAGCATGGATAGCAGGGTGCGATTTTTTGCGCCTCCGCCGGAGAGGATGTAGTCGACTGGCGTCGCGCTGAAGGTGGGCGCGACGAAGCGACTGTACGCCTCGGTGATGGACTCCGCCGTGAGCGCCGTTGCAGTTGCGATGGCGTCTTCGTTGGTGCCGCGTGCGCGGCGGCAGTCGGCGAGAAAACGTGCGGCGAAGTCGCGGCCGAACTCTTCGCGACCGGCTGATTTGGGGGGAGTGGCGCGGAAAAAGCGGTGCTTCATATTGGTATGAAGGACGTTTGCCAGCACCCGTCCGCGAGCAGCGACGCGGCCCTCGCGGTCGTAGGGGAGGTTGAAGAGCGTTTGCATTAGCGCGTCGATGACCATGTTTGCGGGGCCGGTATCGAAGGCGACGACGTCGGAGAAATCGGCTGCGGCCGGGATTGCGGTGAGGTTGGCGATGCCGCCTAGGTTTTGCAGGACGCGCGCGCGCTTTGGATCGCGGAAGAGAAGTGCGTCGAGCAAAGGCACTAGGGGAGCGCCTTGACCGCCGGCGGCGATGTCGGCGGGTCGGAAGTCGGAGACTACCGGGACGCGCAGCCGAGCGGCGATCAGGGAGGGTTCGCCGGCTTGCCAGGTGCATGCGACGCGGCTGCCGAGGAATGCGGCGGGGCGGCCCTGATGGTACAGAGTCTGGCCGTGACAGCCGATCAAATCAAGTTTTGCCGGGTGCGACTTCAGGGTGCGTTCGATGGCGTCGGCATAGAGTTGGCCGAGTCTGAAGCTCAGGCGCGTGAGGTCGGCGACGGAAGCGCAGTCTGCGTTCATTGCGGCGAGGACGGCATTACGAACGCGTGAGGGGTAAGGGTAGGAGGCGTGGAACTGTGGCGCGAGTTGGAGAGATTGGCCGCGTTTGCTAATGCGGACGACGGCGACATCGATGCCGTCGGCGGAGGTGCCGCTCATTACGCCGGCGACGGTCCAGGTTTTGTTGAGGCTTTTGGATGGCGATTTCACCGCGGCTGCGCCTTCGCGATTTCGGCGCAGAAGTTTTCGATACTTTGCCGGATTTTGGTGATCGTCGTGGGCGGGGGCGAGTCAGGCAAGGGGAGTGTGCGGTGATGCTTTCTTTTTGCGGCTGCGACTCGGGTGGCCGCCAACGTTACACGTTTTCTGAATGCGCTTGAATGCTCGGCTTCGCGCAGGACTGCTTCGTAGCCGCGGAGGATCAAGTCTGGCTGATGACAGATTTCGACAAGGTCCGTGCCGGCTGCGATGGCGGCGACACACGCCTCTTCGATAGTGGTCTGAGACATGACGCCGCCCATTTCCATGTCGTCGGAGATGATGAGGCCGCGGTAGCCGATTTTCTTTCGCAGTATGGAGTCGATCCAGAAGGGTGACAGGGAAGCAGGCTGCTGGCCCGATTCTGCGACTGATGGATAGGTAGCATGGTTGACCATGATCATCGGCAGGTGGCGCTGGAGCGCGCGATAGGGCGCGATGTCTTCGAGCCACATGGTGGGCCAGTCGCGGGCGATATGCGGCGTGGCTGTGTGGGAGTCGAGGGTGCCGCCGCCGAGGCCGGGGAAGTGTTTGCCGCAGCCGAGTGCCCCCTTGGTGGCGAGGCCTTTGAGGAATTGTTCGGCATAAGCCGTGACGTCAGCAGCATCCGGGGCGACGACACGGGTGGTCATGACGGAGCGGGAGGCGGGCAGGGCGAGGTCGAGTACAGGCGCGAGAACGACGTTGAATCCGAGGGCGTGGGTCTCGGCGGCAATTAGTTCCCCATGTGTGTGTGCATCGCGATTGCGGTGGGTGGCGGCTACAGCGGCTGGGGAGGGCATGGGCGCTACCACGTCGTGCAGACGGTCGACCGAGCCGCCCTCGACATCGACGCAGCGGAAGGACGGAGTGTGAAGAAGCGCAGCGCAGGAGGAAAGCAGCGCATGCGTTTGCGTTGCGTCCGCGATGTTGCGACGGAAGAGGATGACGCCGGCGGGTTGCAACAAGCGCAGCCATGCCGATTCAATTTTCGAAAGCTCGGTGCCTTTGATGCCCGCGATGAATAGGGAACCTACATGAGCGCGAAGAGGGGGGGTCATGCCGTACCCTCCGCGATTTCAGCCTGAAGTTCCTGCAAGAGGTTCATTGCTTGAAGCGGGGTGAGAGTGTTGAGATCTGTTTCGCGAAGACGATCGACGACGCGCTGCGACAGCGGAGTGAACATGGTCATCTGCATCGGCGCGGGCGTCTGCGCCAGTTCCTGCTGGGCATTTCTTCGCTCTGATCGTTCGTGCTGAGACAGAACCTGCCGCGCGCGTGTTATGACCGAGGCGGGCAGCCCAGCGAGTTGCGCGACTTCGATTCCGTAGCTTTTGCTTGCTGCGCCGTCTTCGATGCGATGCAGGAAGGTGATGCCTTCCTTTCCTTCGCTGACAGTTACACGTAGATTGCGCAGATGCACGAGTTGTTCGGCGAGCAGTGTGAGCTCGTGATAGTGCGTGGCGAAGAGGGTGCGAGCGTGAATGTTTTCATGCAGGAATTCAAGCGTTGCCCAGGCGAGGGCGAGGCCGTCGAAAGTGGATGTACCACGGCCCATTTCATCGAGCAGGATCAGCGAGCGCGGTGTGGCTGTGTTGAGGATTGTTGCAGTCTCGGTCATTTCGACCATGAAGGTTGATCGCCCGCGGGCGACGTTATCGCTGGCTCCGATGCGGGTGTAGATGCGGTCGACGAGACCGAGGCGCAGGCTGCGCGCGGGAACAAAGCAGCCGATTTGCGCCATGATGACGAGAAGAGCTGCCTGGCGCAGGTAGGTGGATTTGCCGCCCATGTTTGGGCCGGTGAGGAGTGCGATGGCGCCGCGCTCGCCATCGAGCGAAAGATCGTTAGGAACAAAACGTCCCCCACCGGACTCGTCCATTTTGCATTCGACGACGGGATGGCGCGCGGCGATGGCTTCGAGCGAGGTGCTGTCGGCTATGGTTGGACGCGTGTAGTTGCGCAGGGCCGCGAGATGGCCGAAGTTCGCCAGCATGTCGGCCTCGGCGACGACCTGCGCCGTTGAGCGGATGCGGGAGGAGGCGTCGAGCACGAGCCGGCGCAGGTCTGCGAAAAGACGTCGTTCGATTTCGATGGCGCGGTCATGGGCGGTGAGAATTCGGCGCTCATAGTCTTTCAGCTCAGGTGTGGTGAAGCGTTCAGCATTGACCAGTGTTTGCTTGCGCTCGTAGTCGGCGGGGACATTCTTGAGATTGGACTTGGTGATCTCGAGGTAGTAGCCGAAGACTGAGTTGAAGCGGACTTTCAACGACGAGATTCCCGTGCGTGATCGTTCGCGTTCTTCGATTGCGGCGATAGATTGGCGGCTGGAATTGCCGAGGCTGCGGAGTTTGTCGAGTTCAGCGTCGATGCCGTGGGCGATGACGCCTCCGTCCGATAGGGTAAGTGGGGCATCCGGCGCCAGCGTTGTGGTGATGCTTCTGCTGACTTCTTCGAGTGTGTCACAAGATTCGGCGAGGGCGTGCCATTGTGGGCTGTTGAGTGTGTTTAAAGCGGCGCGTATTTCGGGAAGGCGGTGGAGTGAAGTGCCCAGCGCGAGGAGGTCGCGAGGGCCGGCCGTGTCGAGAGCGACTCGGGATAGCAGGCGCTCCATATCGAGGAGGCCGGTGAGGGCGCGGCGCAGTTCTTCGCGATGCATCAGATTGTTGTGTGCCGCGGCTACCGCGTCGAGACGCAATTCGATCTGCGTGCGATCGAGCAACGGGCGCAGGATCGTGGAGCGCAACATGCGCTTGCCCATGGGAGTGATGCAGGCGTCGAGCGTGTGAAAAAGCGTTGTTTCGCGCGACTGATCGGAGAAAAGCGGATCGACCAGTTCCAAGTTTCGGACCGTTACCGCGTCGAGGAAAAGATTCTGAGCGCGCTCGTAGTAGCGGATGGACTGGAGATGCTCGAGCGCATGCGTGGTGGCCTGTGAGGCGCTCGTGTCTGTTGCTGGTGCTCCGGATTGGGTGCCGCGGAGGTAGTGCACGGTTGCGCCGGCCGCGACGGCGGCGGCGGCGTGGCCGGCCAGGCCGAAGCCGTCGAGCGAACGAACGCGCAACTGGCGCTCGAGGAGAGGGATCGCGTATTCGGGCGTGAATATCCACGGTTCGAGTGCGGTGAAAGCGCGGGCTGCGTGAGAAGGTTCTTCGACCCCGGCAAACAAGCCGTCATCTCCGGGAAGGAGAATTTCACTGGGGGCGAGACGTGCAAGTTCTTCCCGGCAATCCTCTTGGGCGCCCTTGCCGTGAAATTCGGTTGTCCGGAATTCTCCAGTCGAGACATCGAGCACGGCGAGTCCCACTGCATCGCGGGTGCTGTGTACGGCAGCGAGGAAGTTGTTGCGCTCCTGACCGAGCGATGGATCGATCGAGGTGCCGGGTGTGAGTACTCGGGTCACTTCACGACGGACGAGCTTCTTTGCGAGTTTCGGATCTTCCATCTGCTCGCAGAGTGCGACACGGAAACCTTTGCGCAGCAGCTTTGAGATGTAGTTTTCGGCGGCGTGGTAAGGGACGCCACACATGGGTACGGAGCGCTCGCGGTCGCGGGCGGTAAGCGTGATTTGCAGCTCGGCTGCGGCTACTTTCGCGTCATCAAAAAAGAGTTCGTAAAAGTCGCCGAGGCGAAAGAAGAGCAGTGCATCAGGATGCTGCTGTTTGGCAGCGGAGTACTGACGCATGAGTGGAGTCAGTTGCGAGTCGGTGGATGAAGCTGGCGTTTCAGTGGGCACGGAGAAACGCCAGAATACCGTACTGGTGACCTAAAGCAACGCGACTTAAATGCCTTCGGAATGTTTGGTCGCGGCGTCGGAGCCGTGCTGCTTGACCATCTTGTTGTAAATTCCGAGCAGCAGAAAGGGAGCTGCCCACTGGCCGACAAAGAGCGCGTCACGATCTCGCTTAGCAATCTTCAGCGACAGTGAGCCGACGATGGCGGCTATCGCTGCGCCGAGATAGATGCTGGAGGGAAAGCGGGTAGAGAACTGTTCGAGGGAGGCGGTGATCTGATCTTCATTTACTTCACCGGCACGAATGCGATAGTCAGTCATCTGTATGGCTCCTGAGTTTTGAGTGGAAGTGGATTCAACAAAGAAAGATGCGGACTGCACATCAGGCTACGCTCAGATTTGAAAATTAGCTGCGCGGTATGAAATCGGGCCAGCCCGCTGCACCTGCGCGGGAACGTCTCGGATGTCGGGTAGGTCCCGTATACTTGGGTAGTTCCCGCATGTTTTGGAAGAGCTTTTGATGTATCACTTCTGGCTGCGTATCGCGCTTTTACTCTATGGGCTAGCAAGCCTGGCTGTCCTGCCGGCGGTGCTCTATGACCGCAAGGGATGGAAGAGCATTGCTGTGCCTGCAGCAGCGGCGGCAGCGTTGCTGGAGTTTGTGGCGCTGGCGGAGATGCTGCACGACGCGCACCGTTGGCTGCCGGCTGCCGCGCATGAGGTGCAGGTTTGCGCAGCTTTGGCGCTGGCGGTGGTGCTGTTGGTGCTTTATGCGCGGAACCGCGCGCTTTCGCTGGGAGTGTTGTTGCTTCCTCTCATCTTTCTTCTGACGTTGCTGCCGGCGGTTGGACCGGACCAGCGGCTGTTTCCGACGCCGGCGCTGCGGAGCGGCTGGGTGGTGGTTCATATCATTTTGCTGCTGGCTGCCTATGGCGCGTTGATATTGAGCATGTGCGCGAGCATGCTGTCGCTGTGGCAGGAGCGGCGGCTGAAACAGAAAGCGATTGGCGGGTGGCTTCCCCCGCTCGCTACAGTGGACAGCATCTCCTACCGTGCATTGCTGATTGGGTTTCCGTGTATGACGGCGGGGCTGCTGGTGGGCTCGGTCTTGGCGCAGGAGAGCTTCGGTTCGGGATATTTTCTCGATCCTAAAGTGCTGCTGTCGTTTGCTTTGTGGGGAATTTATATCGCGCTGCTGTTTTTGCGCCGCACCACCGGCCTACGTGGGAGGCGGGCGGTTTATCTTTCGGCGTTCGTGGTGGTGGTGGTGGTTACGGTGTGGGTGGCGAACCAGTTCAGCGCGGTACATAGGTTTGCGGCGCCATGACGGGGGCCGCAAATATCAATATCGTGCTTTTGGGCGTAAATCACAAGACTGCGCCAGTGGAGCTGCGGGAACGGCTGGCGATTCCGACGGCGCGGCTGGCTGAGGCCACGCGGTTTTTGGTTGGGCGGCCCGGGGTGCGGGAAGGCATGATTTTGTCGACTTGCAACCGGGTTGAAGTGCTTACTTGTCAGGAAGTTCCCCCGCCAGACTTAATGAAGTTCATCCACGATTACTTTTCCGTGGATACGGCACGGCTAAAACCGCATTTATATGAGTTTCGCGAACGGGAAGCGGTGCGGCATGTGTTCCGTGTCGCGGCTTCACTGGATTCTATGGTGGTTGGAGAGCCGCAAATCCTCGGCCAGGTGAAGGAGTCTTACTCGGTTGCACGGGATGTGGGAGCGGTGCAGGGGAACCTGGATTCGCTGCTGCAGCGGGCCTTTTCGGTGGCCAAGAAAGTGCGGACGGAGACCCAGATCGGCAGTTCTTCGGTGTCGATTGCTTCGGTGGCGGTGGACCTGGCTAAGAAGATCTTTGGGTCGCTGGAGGGGACGCGCGTTTTGATTGTGGGCGCCGGGAAGATGAGCGAGCTGGCGGCGCGACAATTGATTGCGCATGGAGCGCACTCGATTATGGTGGCGAACCGTACTCGGGAACGGGCGGCGCGGCTGGCTGCGGATTTTGACGGTGAGGCGGTGGAGTTCGGCTCGCTGTATGACGTCGCGGACCGCGCTGACATCGTTATCACTTCTACTGGGGCGGAGCATCCGATTTTTCGTCGCGAGCATGGACAGACGTTTTTGCATCGGCGGCGGAATCGTCCGATGTTTTTCATCGATATTGCGGTGCCGCGCGATGTTGATCCGGAGATGAATCGGCTGGAGGGCATCTTTGTTTACAACATTGATGATCTGCAGTCGGTGTCGAGCGGAAATCATGCGGCGCGGGCGCGTGAGGCGGAGCAGGCGGAGGGAATCATTGCGCGCGAGGTCGAGCGCTTCGCTGCCCGGCGTGCCGCCGTTGATGTGGCGCCGGTGATGCAACGTCTGCGGCTGCGCTATGAACAGGCGCGAGAGACCGAACTGCGGCGCATCGAGGCGCGACTGAAAGAGCTGACTCCCGAGCAGCGCGGTGCCATCGACGTGTTGACGCGTGGGTTAGTGAACAAGCTGATGCACGCGCCGATGCAAGCGATCAACGCGGCTGCGCGCGAGGGCGACGCGGAAACAGTCGAGCGGCTAGGCAAGATGTTCGACGGCGCTGGTGGGGCCGGCGGCGAGAACGAGCCGGATTGATGCGCATCGGAATGCTCCGTATTGGGACGAGGGGATCGCAGCTTGCGCTTTGGCAGGCGAACCATATCGCAGATTCGCTGCGCGGACTTGGCCACGTGGTGGAGATCGAAATTATTCGCACGACGGGCGACCGGATGCAGCAGGCGGGCTTTGAAGCGGGCGAGAAGGCGCCGGGCAAAGGAATCTTCACCAAAGAGATTGAAGAGGCACTGGCGGAGGGTCGCGTAGACCTGGCCGTGCACAGCTACAAGGATTTGCCAACGGAGATTGATTCGCGGTTTGTGATTGCGGCGGTTCCGAAGCGCGAGGACTCGCGTGACGTGTTCGTCTCGAAGAAGTTTGAGTCAGTGGGAGCGTTACCGGAAGGCGCGCGGGTGGGCACCGGGAGTTTGAGACGGCAGTCGCAGTTGCTGGCGATGCGGCGTGGTCTTGAGTGCGTGGATATTCGCGGGAACATCGACACCCGGCTGCGGAAGATGGCACAGGGCGGATTAGATGGGCTGATCCTCGCGGCTGCGGGTCTTGAACGCATTGGGCACACAGAGAATATTCGGCATCGCTTTACCGTTGAGGAGATGTGTCCTGCGGCGGGCCAGGGCGCTCTGGCGATTGAGTGTCGTGCGGAGGATTCTGTGACGCGGGACGCTCTAGCGGCATTGGAAGATAAGGCAACGCGCTTCTCTACGGATTGTGAGCGAGCCGCGTTGAGCGCGTTGGGTGGCGGCTGCATGGTTCCCATCGGAGTCCACTGTTGTGATGTGGGAGAGGGGCACTCCGCTCACGGTGTGGTCGCCGATGCGCGCGGGGCGCGTGTGGTTCGGGCCGTTTGCCGCAAGCAGAGGGGGATGGATGCGCACGCATTGGGTGCGGCCGTTGCGGCGGACTTGATTGCGCAAGGGGCAATGGAGATCCTGAATGGCTCGGGAGGGTAAGCCGTTTGCGGGGAAGCGGGTGCTGGTGACGCGTGCCGAAGCGCAGGCGCAGGCGCTGGTGGATCTATTGCGGGAACAGGGCGCGGATGTGATCGCGATTCCTGCGATTGGGATTGAATTGCTGAATCCTTCGCCTGGGTTGGACCGATGCCTGGGGCGGCTTGCGGAATATCAGTGGCTCATTCTGACCAGCGCTAACGGAGTGGCAGCTTTGGGCGGCCGGATGAGGGAGCTTGGTATTCCGTCGGGAGCGTTCGCGCATATGCAGTGCGTTGCCGTGGGTGCTGCGACTACTGATGCGATGCGCGGCCTTGGGTTGCGCGTGGATATTGTTCCCGACGCTTATGTCGCCGAGGCGGTTGTTTCCGCAATTAAAGATGAGGTTGCGGGAAAAAATGTATTGCTGGTTCGTGGGACGCTGGCGCGCGATGTGATTCCGGTTGCGCTGGAAGAGGCGGGAGCGTGGGTGGACATCGCGGATGCTTATAAGACTGTGGTGCCGCGTACATCCGTTGAGAAGATGCAGGAGGCTTTTGCATCTTCTAAGCCACCGGAGATCGTGACGTTCACGAGTTCGTCGACGGTGGACAATTTTGTTCAGATGATGGATGAAGCTGGCTTGACGGAGCGGCGCGCGTCTTTGCGGGCGGCATCGATCGGGCCGGTAACCAGCCAGACGCTGCGCGGCTACGGCTGGGAGCCATGGGTTGAAGCGTCACTTCATTCGTCTACGGGATTGGTCGAGGCGATGCAACACAAGCGGCTGAAAGCTGGAGCGGCGCAATATGTTGCTCGCAGAGTGTGGATCCTGGTGCCGCTGCTGCTCGCGGCGACTATCGGTGGGTTCCTGTGCTTATTGGGCCTA